>TARA_R110002096_G_scaffold8986_1_pt1 | contig 32691 bp, 46 predicted proteins | sample TARA_R110002096 | Tara Oceans TARA_R110002096 (sample SAMEA4397295) | marine metagenome | biome: Polar Biome; feature: [DCM] deep chlorophyll maximum layer (ENVO:01000326); material: water (ENVO:00002006), including particulate matter (ENVO:01000060) such as... | depth 35 m
CATCTGTACTTATTATACGTATCAATACAGAATTGCAAGTAATCTCGTCTTTCAAATGGAGCATGTACATCACCGATCACTAATACTCTGTTACTCTTGTCTAATCTTAGATCATTTATAACTCTCTGTTCAGCTGCTGATAATCTAGCTCTAGCTCCTACTGGTTTACTGTTCTTCTTTCTCATCTTCTGTGTTATTAATTTGTGATACAGCTGCATCGTAATACGCATGCAAAGCGTTAATAGCTTTTACGAAGCCACTTTTAGAACATGTCGCACATCCAGAAGGAGGGACCATATTCTTAGCAAATACATGATTAAATATATCTGTTAACCTTACTTGATTATCTCGATCGATACGAGTTCTAGTCTTACTGAAGAATGATTTTAAGTACACAAAATCGCTTTCATCTACACATTCAACGGCTTTAATACCAAATGGCAGTAAGCCATTTAAACTCTCTTTCCTTCCATCACATCCACAATCTTCACCGAAGATAGCTTTTGTTACGGCTTTAATTCCAGTAGCTTCTGTGATCTTCTCTACCACATCACCCAGCCCCTTAAGGCTGGATTCTGCTTCGATGATCTGAGCTTCTTTTAATGCTTTCCAATCTTTATACTCCTTAGTACGCTTATCAGCATCATTTTGAAAATACTCATCGTCTCTCATAATTAGTCTTTTAAGTTGTAGAAGTCATCTGTAAACTTCTCTTTAATGTTATTTCTATACTTAGATATTGAAGAGAAAATATGTGTTAAACCTATTCCAGTTCCTCCAGCAATCTTACGCATAGACAGATCAGTTTTGAAGTATAAATTAAATAGCTTAGAGTTATAAGCTCCCCAGCTATCTACTTCAGTCTGTATGTTATCCATTAATTCTTGATAACGTTCTTCGAATTCAATGTCCGTATCTTCTTCAGCTTCTTCTGTATAAAAATCAGCATAAGCTAGATACTTGTTCTCTTTCCCTAGTTCAGTTCTAGTTGTGTTTCTTACTACACCCCACATGTAAAACATGTTTACGTCACCGTTTGAATCGATGAGCTTAGGCCTAGCTGTTACTTCATACTTATGCAATCTTAAGTACACTTCTTGTACTATATCGTGAGCAAAAGTGGGAGGGCTACCAGCTGCGATAGCCATCCTCACCCACTCTTCGTGCCTCGCACTAAGTATCTCTAGCATTAAGACTTCTTCAGATCATTAGAAGCGTTTGCTATCTCACCAGTCTGTAGATCGATCTGCACATCTTCACCATACTTGCTTTGTAACTCTTCTCTCATTACTTGAAATGAATTCTCAGCTTGCATAGCTTCACCTACAAAATGAGCCTTGCGAATCTCTAATTGACCTACTGCCATTTGAGCTTCATCTTTACTCTTTACTAATTCCTTTAACGTCTCTAACTTCTTTTTACTTAATTTCATTGCTCTGTATTATTAAATTAAAATGCCATGTTTGGCGAATCTGATTCTATTACCTCTGGATATTGCAGTTTGTTAATAAAGAACTCGAAATTATCAAATGGTTTATTTCTACTTCTTTTGCAACTTACTGCTACTCTTTTAGTATCCTCGTCGTACTCTAAGCTGATCTGAGTTTCACACTTCTTCTCACAGAATGATCCTAAGTGTCCAGTCGGCTTATTACTTCCGTAGTTACTGTGAATTACTGTAATGATGTGACAATTATAAATTGAACTCCATTCCATTAATTTCTGCACCACTAAATTAGAAGCTTCTATATCATTAACATCAGCTACAAGATCGGCAATTCCGTCAATTACGACTAAACCTACAGAATCCTTTGGAGCATTCGCTAACTTGTGCTCGATAAATCCTAATCTCTTCTTGTAATCAATAGTCCTTAAACTGTATGTTAAGTAACCATTGTTCGTCTCTGACATGTCAGCTACTTTCCTAAAACCACGTAAACAATGCCATAATCCTTGCTCTGTATCAAAATGATAAACATCTTTACCTTTACGATCAGATTCCATCTTAGGAGCGAATCTGTTCTGGGGAGCCAGATATGAACTTATAAGCATACTAACAAAGAATGATTTATAACTCTTTGGAGGAGCTTGTATAAAACTAAAGTTACCGTATGTTCCTATTGCGGACTTCGCTGTTTGTGATCCTCTAATTGTTTGATAATTATAGGTCCCATAACTTAATGCGATTGGTGGCTGCTCTACTTCTACATCTAAGTCAACTTTTAACTCAGATTCCATTTGCTCATAGTACATTCTATCTATCTCTTTGTCATCTTCTGATTGTACCATTGTGTGTGTGTTTCTACGATGTTATATAGACTAAACCTAGTGCTATAATAGTGATCACCGTAAGTGTTAATAGGAATTTAATTGTTTCTTTCATAATAGAAGGAAGGGGCCTTAAAGCCCCAGTCCTTAGTATTATACTAGAATGGCAAATCATCACCAGTATCAGCTGCTGCTGCTTCTGGAGCACCTTCACGCTCTGCTACTGTTACACCTAAGTCAGATACCCAAGCAACTTTACCGTTACCTATATAAGCTTTAGGTTCTCCAGATTCTCTCACTTCTTGAGTTTGAGATAACGAGATACTAGCATTGTTGCCGTACTTCGTGTCATCATTCTGGAACAAAGTTAAATTGATGTAAGATCCTTTCTTACCTTTGATAATTAGATCCTTTGGGATCGCTTCTAAATTGATACTAAAATTTGTTATTGCACTCATCTTTCAAACTGCCAGCTTTACTGGTCTTTATTAGTTATTGAATTCGCAATATACAACTTTACATTGGATATCACACTACTTTTAACATTTATTTAACAAACACGTACTAATATTAATAGTACTGTAGGAGCAAACGTAAACAAAGCATCTAAAATACTAGGTGGACTAAGTTTAAGCTCAGCGTCTATGATCTCTTTACCTATTGCTATAAAGAGCATGAAGCCAATAGCTTCTATTAATGATCCCCAGATAACTACTGGTGCAGCTAATACGGTCCCATAGAAGAAGTGTAACAACTTATCTTTAGGTATCTGTGCCATTCTATTAAATAGCAATCTTACTGCGTCTCTCATATAAACCTTACTAAATACTCATATAATAAAAAAGACGCTACAACGATTGTAGCTGCCATTACTGATGCTGCACCTAATACTGCAAAGCCTAGATACACATACTTACTAATTCGATTCATAATCTTCCCTTTTCTAAATGTTTAATATGATCATAAGTCACTCTCATGATCTTGTCGCTATTACCTTCTCTGGTAAATACTTTTAAGTACTCTTTATTTGTGGTGGCTATACCCTTTCTCTCTGTTAAGAAGAACTTCAAAAGGTCTTCTCTGTTAAATATAGCGAAGAAGTCATCTTCAGCTACTCTCATTGCTATGTACTGAGCTGATCCCCTAAGCCAGCCAGCATAGCCTCGCACATTTGTGTAATCCAACCACATGTTAAACTTACTCTTACTAGCTTTTACGTCAACTCCGTAGCCGTCTAAAAATCCATCTATATGTAATCTCATATCTACTTCCTTAGTAGACTTTACCCAAGTGTGACCTTTGGCTATTGCTCTGGCTCCAAATACATCTTCCCACCGTTGACCAGCGGAAAGATCATATTTTTTCTTAGCTTCTAAACTCATTAAGCTTTACGTTTGAAGTCTTCACTCTCATCAGCACCCATGAAACCGAGTTCGTACATATTTGCCATTTTAAGAGTTGCTCTGGAAAGAGCTCTCTTCTCGGCCATTTCAGCTACATACCATGTATTTGTAGAGCCATCTTTGAAACCAGCACCTTTTAATGCTGAACCAAAAGTCTCTATAACTTTTGTTCCCTTCTTAGCAGTAGCTTTGATTACTGCAAAATTAGGCTCAGCTTTGATCACTTCATAAGTGATGTCTATCTGCTCTACGGCCATCACTTTCTCGATCCCAGATCTAGTTATAATAATATAATGCTGATGTTTGTATACGTCAGACTTCGTTAAGTTGTATTTAGAATACATCTCTTTTAATTTACTTACTTCCATTACTTTAAATTTGTTAAGGTTATTATTAATTCGTCTATTAGTACCAATGCATCTTCTTTTTGATCAGATTCTTGGTAGTCTGCTTTTGTGTCCTTGTAAACTTGATTAAGGAACTCGATAGTTGTAGTCATATATATTTGATTTATTAATGAATGTGCAATATACAATTTATAATTGGATATTCCTACACTTATTTGATTTAATTAATAGTCGGACCCAAATACTGATGATCTGACAACTTGTTTGTACTCTTCTGGAGTATCCTTTTCTAATAGAGTATATATATAAGTAGTTAACTCTATTTCATTGGCTCTGTAGTCTTGATTAGATGCTTCTAGAGCTTCTATCCTTTGCATTAAAAATTCTTCTAACATAGTTGTTTATTTATTGGTTATCGAAGGTGAATCCTTCTTTTTTATCTATTCCGTTCTGTCTTCTTTGATCCCTAGCTATATTCTGTTCTGCTGATCTATTTCTGACATGTAAGAAGTTTTCTTCCCTACATTTCTTCATTGTAATTGGATTTCTTCCAGTCTTCCAGAAGGCGTGACACTTACTTTCGTTTCCCATTGTATTTGTATTTAAGCTTTAGTATTTCTAATCTCATTTTTTCCGCTAACTCTTTATCTGTTATATACAGACCTTCTATCTCTTGTTGATAGAACTGAATCTTTTCTTTATCTGTCATATCTATAAATTTCCGTCTCTAAAATCAGTTAATCTCTGTAATATGGTCTTAGCTGATCCAGTCAAACCGAAATAAGCTTTCACGTCTTTTAATCTCCATTGACTATTCGGCTTAATGCCTTTAGTCCATAGACTAACATCTCTTATTGTTACGCAAAGATTATAATATCCTTTATTACTTTCCATTCCGTTTATACTCATTGATTGGTCCCAGTCAATTTCGAACTGTGTTCTTGTTTCTTCCATGTCTATTTATTTAAGATTAATATAATTCTTCTATAGCTAAAGCATCTAGCTCTGCCAGCTGATCATCGTTAAACAGCTCTGTGATCTCTACTCCTCCAGCATACACGCAGCATGTTTCAAAGTAGTCTTGTATTGATTCTTCGTCTCTACCGCCAGAATAAGCTTGAATATACTCTCCTTCTAGTTGTAGTTCTGATCCTCTGTAAATTACTGTTACTTCCATTTTAATTGTTTTAGTTTGTTATTGAGATTGCAATATACAACCTTTTTAATTAATATCCTAATTATTTTTAGGATCTTTTGATAAATCTGTTTCTAAGATCATCATTAGCTGGTCTGTAGGCAATACGTCTGGATTAAACGTAAGGAACATATATAGTCTTTCTATTTGCTCGTTAGTCATAATTAATATAATGAGTTTTCTACTTGTTCATATTTCCAGTCTGGGTAATTCTCTTCCATCTGGATCACTTGGTATTCGGTCATCTCTACTCCATCATAATCAGCTCCAGATACAAATGCATCACAGAAGTCTGGATAATCAGCCATATCAACTCCTTCGATCTCAACGTTATCTACTAAGTTAATATCAAAGTCTTGTATAGTGTGAATAGTATCATACTCTTCTGGAGTAACCGCCCAGATCGCATCGTCAAACATAGCATCACCATTGGTGTATATCCTTTTAGCTTCTGTTGAACTAAAGGTACTTATGGTAGCGTGTCTCGCTCCGTTCATGTCTACGATAATAAATTTTTGTAATTCCATAGTATTAGTGTTTTAGTGAATGGCTAATATACAAAACATAAATGACATACGCAAGTAAAAAAGTATCTAAATAGAAAAAGCACCCCTAAAGGTGCGTTTCTACTAGTAAAATCTTTTTAATATATCTTTTAATACTACATCACAATCGGCTTTTGACTGTGGTTTATATACAACTCTGTAGTCTCCAGTCAGATCTAAATGGCGTTTAAATAGCTTCCATCTTATAGGAAAGCTTTCATTAGCTCTTCCTTTAGTTTCTATAATGAAACGATCAGAAACGAAGTCTGGAGTATAATAGATCCCTCTTACTTTCTTTTGGCCTCTGTCTATAAAGTCTTTTTTAGCTGTTCTCTCAAATGAGACGTTTGATGAGTAAAAGCCTTCTAGTATATCAAATCTCTCTGTTTCATATCCCATTTCTACATTGGCCTCTTTAAGGATCTTATACATATAGACTTCTAACTGACTGGCAAACTGTATACCATCATACCATCCCTTTTTACTCTGTATTGTTTTCTTTCCTACTTTCCTTTTATATTTCATCGTATGTATAGATTAGGTTTATATAAGTAATTATCTGTATCGAATTCAACGTATTTTTCTGATACTGCTATTCTGGTAACTCCTCTTAGGATTAAGTTTTTAACTAAGAACATTCTCTTCTTAGAATCTAGGACCCTCAGACGGATACCTTTTCCAACTCTGTAAGGACTGAATGAAACCAAGCCTAATAAATCAGCATATCTTTGTGAAGTGTATCCTAGCTCTATTGAAGGCCTCCATGAAGGAAACTCTACCATGATATCGTCTAAGATCAATACTGGCTCTCTTTCCATAAATCTAAAAGCTGATCCCTTAGTATCTGGCGAATCGAATAGCTCCCAGTATAAATGGCGTAATCCTTCGGTATTGTTGAACTCCTTGTTCTTTCTATTGTAGTTTCTTGCTTTGATCATAATATTAACGAAGAACGGCTACCCTAAAGTAGCCGATCATCTCTTAACAAATATATAGTAACACTTTAAACACATTTGTAATATACCTTAATATATGTCTACTATAATACTTTTTATTTAAATAGTTATTAACTTCTTTTTTTAGATATAGTTAGTGCAACAGACGGTTAAAAAGCTAGCAACATCACGCTTACATTTTTTTGTTAAAATGACGCTACTAGGATAATTAGTTTGTTTCTCTCAACGAAGTCAAAGTTACAAGTTCTGAGGTGAGAAAGGTTCTATTTTTAGGATTATTTTTAGGAAAGTTATTAACTTAAACTGTTAGTCCTTGTTTTTAAAGGTCTTCATAACCTTTTCAATTCCTCTAGATCCGAAATAAAACACAGTCATTGTACCAAATAGAGTTTGAATTACTGGCACATAAGCTTTATCGATCGTAAAATCACCTATGTTTCCATCTAGGAATACCATAGATAAGAACATAATAAACATTGCAGCATAAACTACTGGACGTACTAATCTGGTTATGGCATATTCACTATCGATCTCTAATCGCTTAGTGACCTCTTCCATCTCTACCATATCATGCTCCATTTCAACTAAAAGCAGTTCTTTATCTACATCAGAAAGATCACCATCTTTTCTGATCGCATCACCTAGTTTATTCAAACCAGATATTCCAGTTACTGTTCCAGCTAGATTCAATAGTTCTGGTGCAAATGTTTTACCTTGTTTGCCTAACCATCTTAGAGCATCACCAACTCTGGTAGCTCCATTTAATTCTTTGTATGTCGGTTTCTTAGTTTCCATAGTTAATATAATTATATAGTCTGTATGTTACGTAGATTATTATGACAATTCTATTTAATAACATAACGGTTTTGGGGTGCTTAAGGCTTGCTTTCACTAGGATTCCTCCAAAGAAAAGTATAGCGAAATGCCATAATGTAACGAAAAATGATAATATTTTTTTCATATTTTACCCCCCTTATTATTAAAGAGCAGAGAAATATAAATTCGCTTCTGATCTTCTTCTGTTAGTTAATCCTTTTAATACTCTACCACCACCTTTATTCCATCTCATGAATTGCCTAGTGATATCTTCATCATTAGGGTTAGCATTAACTCTCTTTAGGAGAGTACTGCTTTTAAGAGCTCCTAAGCCAACATTGTATGCAAATGATACTAACGCACTAAATTGATTAGATGTAAGCTTAGAAGTAACGTAACGATCTACACCTCTCTCATAATGAAGAACCATATCCTCTAACAGTAGTGATGCGTAAGATTCACTAATTGGTCGATCAGTTAACTTAACTGCATTACGATTATTAGGATAGTATGTAGCTCCGTATCCTATAGTTGCTACTCCAGCTGGACAAAGATAAGCATGCATTTCAAAACCTTCCCATCTTTTTATTAAATCTAAACCTTCATTATTTATTTTCATTATTGGTTGCTTTAAATTCTTCTTCTTCTTCGTAGTCTTCAATCTCATGCTGAAGAACTTCATTCTGCAATTTAGCTTTTTTTCTATTAAGTCTATTAATTTTGAAATCATGTGGTATTTTAATAAATAGAAAATATATTGCACCAGCAATAGCTACAATTAATTGCAATGTAGTTGTAAAACCATGGATATCCCAGTCTAAAACTAAAGAGGCTACGGACACTCCCCATACGCCACTAGCTAGTATTTCTTCTATTATTTTCATCATGTTATTGTGCCTTGTATAATTGTTATTGCGTCTTCTATAATACAACTGATTTGACATGGTATTGTTTATATTAGTTAATTTCCAGTATCTATTGAGTTTATCGTACCTAGACTTGATAGTGAAACAGTATCTACCGACGTTATATTAGCAAAACCAATAGTATTTCTTGAAGTTATACTACCAACTGGTGCTGGAGTTCCACTCATAAAACCAGCTTGAATCATAGCAAAATCATCATTAACTGGAGTAGTCCAATGTAAAGTTGTATCCGTATGATTAGATGATGGCTGTGATCTTGAATAAGCAGTTCCAGATATTAAATTACCTCTATCTGTTTGGTGTAATAAAGTTCCACTCTTAGAAACACCAGACAAAGTAGGATACCCACTATGCCATTGATTAATAGTCATCGTTCCAGTATTTGTTGGGAACGTTGAAGTAAGTTGACATACTTTCCCACTAACAGAAAAAGTAGAATCAACATCTTGAAGTATTATTGTGTCAGTAGAAGAGAACGTATAAAGATTAGCTACATTATATATACTACTTTTATTACTGTAAGACACAAATCCAGATCTATTTGCAGTATTAGTGTTTAAATACCACATCTCAACATTACCCTCAGTAGTAGCAACAGTACTACCAACCTTAGTAAAGTAATCAGTTCCTAAAGCTGGAGCTACATTTATTGCACTAGTACCATTAACAGCAAGTGTAAGTATTATAAGTTTACACGCACTGTTTGTACTTAGAGCTATTGTAACAGCAGAGTAATTTTGGTTTCCTCCAGTAATCGAAGTTGCTAAGGATATTAATGCCATATTATGATCTTATCATGAAATCCGAAGACGGATTGATTAATACTTTATCTGTAGCAATACATATACCCATAACTTGAACCATATCACCAGTAGTAAGTGGAGCTGTGTTAGATAGTCTACCAGCTAAATCATCAAGGAATACTTGAGATCCTACAGTAAAAGTTGGGAATATACCCCAATAAGCTATACCATGAATTAACACATCTACACCTTGACCAGAAGAAGCACTTGAAACAGCTATTCCAATAGCTGGATTAGTTAAAGAAGTTCCAGCGTTAGCGTTAGCATGCTTAACTTGTAATGTTCCAGTAGCACATACTGCGTACCCACTAGTTACAGTTCCAGAAGCAGTCATTCTTATTATTGTTCCAGAAGCAGTACTTGCACTAGGAGCAGTATCTAATCTTCTAAAATCATCTACATATACTTTTCTAGATGAAGCGGAATCTATTATAGCTACAGCATCAGTATTCTTCATACCAGAAGTTGTATATACAGCACTTAATTCGTTTAAATCTAAATATACATTAGGGGTTGTCGTTCCAGAAGTAACGTCAATCCCAGTCCCACCAGTAACATTAGTTACAGTTCCAGATCCACCTCCACCAGTTGGAGCAGCCCACTCAACACCTCCAAGAGCATGCTTAGTTAATACGTTTCCAGTTGATCCAGTCGTTCCATTTTGATCTTTAATATATGCATTACCATCTAAGTTTATTCCAGTAGAAGCCGTTAGCTCACTATCAACTCTAAAAACACCACCTACTCTTGCAGATCCAGCAACATACAAATCAAGAGATGAGTTTGATGGAGTACCTATACCTACATTTCCAGATATAGTAGCTCCGTAAGTATCAGCAGTCCAAGGTGAAGTTGCACCACCACCAGAAGCATTAATCATTATTGTATTAGCACTATCATTGTAATCAACAGTAGTATTGGTTCCATCAATAAACATAGCACCTACAATATCTTGTACCGCCTCATTTGATAATTGACTATTAAGAGTCACATAACCAGCACCATTTGTAAGCTGGTTGTTATTAGTTATATAGTTTGCATTTGTTGCACCAGTATAACCTAAGTTAGCAAGAGTTAATGTTCTCGTAGCCACAGTTCCTTCCGCCTCAGTAACGTGTCCTAAAGTGTCACTACGTACGAGTAGATCAAGACTAGATATTACAGTCGCTCCAGTAAGAGTTCCAGAACCAACAGATAGATCATCACCATCATAAGTTGGATGTACGTAGTTGTTTGCGTTAGTAGCTCCAGTATAACCTAAATTGGCTAAGGTTAGTGTTCTACTTCCATGACTAGTAATAACTCCATCAGTCATATTAATAGTAGATACAACAGTTGCACCACTATAACTTATATCAGCATCAGTACCAATAATCTGGTTACCACCACCTCCAGTAGTAACAGATCCATCAGCCATTAAATATTGTGAGGATGTACCCCCAGTTTTTATTAAAGAGGTTCCAGTTAAGGAACCGTCTACACTTACATCTTGTAATATTCTCATAATTATACGTTTCTACTATTAATTTTACTCATTAACACTCTATATATTTGTCCAGTAGCTGGAGCTGTGTTAAATGTTACTTGTACATTTGTGTTAGTAGTGTGTTGTATTTTAGGATAAACTATTTCTTTGTAATATGAGCTTGAAGCATTCCAGTCAAATATTTGAACATGAATATCAGCTCCTAAATCATGCCACGCAGCAAAAGTAGTTGTACTTCCGTTACCAGTAATTTGATGCTTTACTTGCTCGTTATAAGCAAAGAATTGAGACTTAGTAGTTTTAATATTCTTACCATTACCATCTACTCCGATAACGTGCGTTAAGTTTAATATATCTAAATCAATTAAATCTAAATCTAATCCTAAAGTTACAGTAGCACTTGATCCATTAGTAATTTCTATTCCTTCTTTACCATCAGCAGTAGAAGGGATTATAGAAGCTACACCACCACCAGTATTACCAGTATATCCTAAGTCAGCTAAAGTTAACGTTCTAGTTCCTAAACTAGTAACGTGTCCAGTACCATTGGTAGATATAATATCAACTATTGTAGCCCCACTTGTATTAATGTTTGTAGCAGAGTAATTAGGGTGAATATACTTATTCGCATCTGTAGCTCCAGTATACCCTAAGTTACCTAAAGTTAAAGTTCTTGTTGCGTATGTTGCGTTAGCATCAGTAACGTGTCCAAGAGTATCCGTAGTTACATTTAAATCAATATCAGATACTACTACTGCACCACTTAAAGCTCCAGTATCTAAACTCATATCATCACCATTATAAGTAGGGTGAATATAATAGTTTGCATTTGTAGCTCCAGTAAATCCAAGATTACCTAAAGTTAATGTTCTAGATGAGTGGCCAGTAACAACTCCATCAGTCATTACCAAAGTATTAAGTACAGTTGCACCACTATATGATATATCCGTATCAGTACCGATGATCCTATTTACATTAGTAGCTACAGTTCCATTTGCTAGTAAGAACTGGGAGCTTGTGCCCCCAGTCTTAATAAAAGAAGATCCTTCAACACTTCCTTCTACATCTAGATTTACTATTACTTTTTTACTTGCCATATTATTATCCTATTATTACTACTCTCAATGCATTTGCAGCTGGAGCAACATTAAATTTAAAAGTTGTTACACTAGTAGAAGTTAATTCAATTTCGCATTCTACTTGATCCATAGTGCTTACTTCATATACTTGAGCTTGTACCCATCGGTTTCCAATATTGTGAGCTACCGCAATAGAAGTTGATCCACCTATTGTATTAGAGTATGTTAATGTAGTTGATAAAGATGCAGTAATTCCTAACGTACTTTTTAAAGTAGATGGAGTTACTATTTCATCATCAACAGATCCAGCATTAACATCAGCTTGAGTTGCTAATCGAGCTATACCCATTACTGTTTCAGTAGCTTGAACCTCATCACCAGTGTTAGATCCAGTTGATGTGTTTATTGCATCAATAAGTTCCTTCAATACTCTACCCATGTTAGCTGTAAGAGCTTGTGAAGTAGAAGTAGATGTAAGTGTATTATTTAACGTAATACCATCTAAAAAGTCACTCATATCAACTGTAAAAGTAGTGTTATCACTTCTAGTGAATGTAGCTATTCCAGTTGTTCCGTCAACTGTACCAGAAGTTATTCTAGATAAGTTAGTGTCATCTAAATATAAATCTAAATCAATATCGGTGTCAGTTCCATTCTCATCTGTATAAGTAAGTACGTTTGATGCAATAGATATAGATGTTAAAGTTTCGTCTACATTAGATACTTTAGCATTGTTAATTTGATGTTCATCAAACATTGACGTAGTCATTACACCAGCGTTTGTTCCGTTAGCCGCAGCAATAGAGTCATCGCCACCATCACTAGAATTAATTGCAACACTATTAGGTGATTCTACTACGGTAATACTAGTAGATACATTGTGATTAATATCAGATACCTTATCATTATTTATTTCGTGTTCATCAAACATACCAGTAGTCATTACACCAGCATTCGTACCATTGGCAGCAGCAATTGAATCATCTCCACCATCAGAAGAGTTAATAGCTACGCTATTAGGTGATTCTACTACAGTAATGTTTGTTACTGTGTTACCAGCTATATTTCCTATATCTGTTGTATTCTGACCTATTTGATTAAATTTAGCAGAAGTAAGAACACCAGCTCTAGTTCCAGATGCAGATAATAAAGTTCCATTACCACCATCACTTGAGTTAACATTAACAGTTGTAGTCGTAGTAGTTCCTTCAGATATAGTAGTAGAAACGTTGTGATTAATATCACTTACTTTTAAATTGTTAGCTTCAACTTCGTCAAACTTTGAAGATGGCATTACACCAGCTCTTGATGAAGATGCTTGTAGTAATGTTCCGTCTGCTCCATCACTTGAATTTACTTTTACCGTAGTTGTAGTTGTAGCTCCTTCAGAAATGTTTGTTGTCACATTACTTACTAATCCACTATATTGTGAGTTAGTAGCGTTATCACCACTGTTAGTTCCAGATGTAGCATTAAGTTTAGTCTTGTCAGAAGGTTGTAATAAACCAGCATTAGATGTTGTTGCTAAAGGAATCGTTGCGTTATCTCCAGTATCAGAAGTAACTACACCGTTAGTTGAAGATGCTACGTAATCTAAGTTAGTTACACCATCAGTTCCTAAGTCTATCCAAGCAGTACCATCCCATACGTATAGCGTATCGTCAGCCGTATCCCAATAGATTTGTCCTATTGCTGGTGAAGTTGGAGCGACCGCTAAGTTCTGAACCGCTGCGTTAAGCAGTTGGTTCTTATTTAAGTCTAAGTTTACTAAGTGTTTAATTAAAGCCATTTTATTGTTTTTTTTTATAGTTTGTGTTAATTAATTTAAATATGCGTAGCCACTAAAGCCCGAATTAAATGTTATTACTATGTTGTTTTGATCTATGTATTCTATTTCACCTACAACTACACTGTTAGCTGAATCAACGGCCATTACAGAAGGATATTTACCTAATCCATGTGCAACGCTCCATACAGAAGCTGCAACACCTTGATCATGTACGTAGTTACCTAGCAAGCTTAAGTCAGCAGAAGCTCCACCAGTTAAGGTCAAAGTGCTAGTAGCTAGATCAATCGCTAAGTCTATTTGTACATCACCAGAAAGTCCATTTACAGAATCTACTGCACCAGCACCAGCTGGTATAAACTCCGCTGGTATTAAAGCATTAGAATCTAAAGGTACATAACCATCAGCTACTCCTTTATTAGTAACTACTTCGTAACTGAATTGTCCTAAATAGTCTCTTGTAACTACAACAGATCCATTTGCATCTGCGAGTATATCAGCAGCACTCATCTCTGAATACAACTTAACAGCACTAACTGCAATAGAAGAAACTCTTAAAGCAGAGTCATTTCCAAAACCGTCTGTAACTGTCTTATATACCGTATTTAAAGAGTCATTATCAGAAAGCTTTAATAGCCCTTGATAAGTACTTCTAATAGTTTTACTCGTTAGTGTTATTCCCATCGTTTGATTGTTTCTTTTCTAAGTCTTTAATGAAGTCATTTAACTTACTAGTATACTGCTCCTTTAACTTATATATGTTAATCTTATCTTTCATCTACCTCTTTATATTAAAGTTTATCCTAAATACCATCCAAATGAATCTACATCCTTATCTGGACTCATATCTTGAGATCCTAAGTTATACTCTGGATAATCATTAGAATTATCACACATAAATTCAACAAATCTTTCAGCATAGAAAGAAGCTTTTTGAGAAGCTCTTTCTGCTAGCCCAGCTATCTCACTAGCTTGTAATTCATCACTGTTCTCTGAACGGTGTTTAAATAGCCCTCCTTCGCTTAAAGTGTAAGCAGCGAATGGAATGAACTCTGATTGTGTATACCAAGCTAACATAGGCTTAATATAGTCATCTAGCAATAGTCTATACTTCTCATTAGCTACTTCACCAATAGTACCATCTACTATTAGCAATTGAACCTTCTTATATAAAGCTGTACCCATATAGTTTTGTATATGCATGTCTTGTGCAGTCTCTATAAATTGTACTAGCTTATCTGGATCAAGGGACCCAGATATAATACTCTTCTTTTTAACGTATGTTGATGATGCAAATAGTGCTTTAGCCATTATAAATATTTTGATATTAATTCATTTACTTTAAATGTAAAGCTATCCAACTTAGATAGTTTTACTTGTTCTTCTAGTTTCTCTCCAGTCTCTTGTTCTTTTACTACAGAAGTTTCTATATTGTCTAACTCAACAAACTCTATAGGCTGCAATGTAACGAAGTATAAAGATAAAAAGATCTTGTTGTAACCTAGTATCTTATTAAGAGCAGAAATGATGTTCTCTTGAAACGGACGGATAACTATATTGTCCATTAAGATAGATGCGGTTCTTAACTCTTCAGCATTATTACCAAATCCAGTATTATCTTTAATCCCTAAAAGGATTGGAGATACAATACCATGACCTAACATTATCTTCTCTCTACTTTCATCAGCTAAGAATTGGTACTGAGCATGAGCGTCTGGTAAATGTATAGGATCTATAGTTGCAGATGTTTCTTTATCTTCATTAAAAGATAAAATGAAACGTCCACCATTAGATGATCCAGCAAACTTTTGTTTGATCTTAGATTCCATCTTTTGTTGAATAGATTCACTAGGTACTCCATTATTAAAGTTTACTAATAAACTAGGTTGTAATCCATTTTGTATATTAGAAATATGGTAATTTGACACCTCTTCTTCTAATTGACTGTACTGTAATGATGCTTGATAATCACATGGTGAGTAATAATAGAAACCAGAAACGTAAGGTCTTACAACCAATACTTCTGTAGTATCTTTAGGACTACCGTTACCAAACGTAGGTATTCTTTTAGGCTTATCTCCTTGAATTTTGTTCTTCCAGTCTGGGTGATAGTAATAAGCTTGTATAACACCATTCTTAGTCTTCTCAGCTCTAAGAGTTTCCATTGGGTGATGCTTAATAGCTATTACTTTAGTTTTATTTTTATTGTAATTCACCTTGATACATCCACTACCTAGTAGCTTTCTGTCACCAACGATCTTTCTTAATTCATCTTCGTCAATCAGTTTCTTCATTTCAATATAAGAATCAATATTGATATTTCTATCAATAGCATCTAATCCTCTACCGTAAATCATATCACTAATTCCGTTTATACAACGTGCGTTAGTTGGGGATCCTAAGTATCTTTCGATAATGTCTCCGTAATAATTGTTGTCTGTACCGTACGAAATATATTCGTCAGCAACATTTTCTACAACCTCTGGCCGCTCGTAGTTTGCCATTTCAATGAAACGCATACCACCTTGTGTTTTCTTCTTACTCATAAACTTTTAATTCGTCTGAGTCAGTATCGATATCGATCTGAAACTCTTGATTATTGATTGAATAGTTAATATCGGTAAACTCTGTTACGAAGGCTTTACCACGAAATATCAAAACAGTATCTTGCAATACTTCAAATGTATATCTCTCTCCTTCAGAGAACCCATCAGTTAGTACATCAAGTACAAGCTCATTGCTTACGTATCTTGAAAGTGAACTAGGTATGATAGTCTCTTTACTTGTGTCTTCATTAGTAAACACAATAGCTACTGGGACCTCAACATCGAAACCTCTAGGTAAGATGCTCAAGGAGTTAGTCGCTAAGTTTGGATTTATTATGTTCATACTATAATACTAAAAATAAGTGGTTTTGTTTAGAAACAAGAAAAGCTCCCTTAAGAGGAGCTTATCATGCAGTTTGAATTGTGTTTATTAAATTATACTCCTTCTACGATAGTACCACCAGCAGTAGTAATATCAGATACTAAGAAGTTAGCTGGTTGTCTTTCCATACCAGTTAAAGTTAATGTATATCCACTCATATCACCTAATGCAGTTCCAGTAACGATTGTACCAGCAGATACATCCATTCCGTTTACTGCTCCAGCTAAGAAGTAGTTTCCATTTTGATCTTCAACTACTACGTGAGGCGAACCATGTGCTAGTAATTTTAATTCCTTGTTGTCCTCTTTGGATAACTTAGGTAAAGATAGTTCAAGTGATTGTTCGTATGCCACTGTACCGTTCTCAAGAGAAGCTTGTACGTTTTGTGTCAATGAACTCATAAAGTGAACATCATATTTGTATGCAGAAACTGAAGTTCCTATTGAATCGATTACATCGGTGTCAGTAGAGTCAAAAGTTATAACTGGAATATCGCCATAATTAATGAAATATACTGCTTTTAAACCACCAACAGAATCTTTACAAGGTTTTAGTCTCCCTAAAGATAAATTGTCGCAAGCCATAATATTATGTTTTTTTAGATTATTGATTAGATGATGGGGGTTTTGAAGCCCCCCTCATCGTAAAATTAATTATTAATTATGCTACGTTGTAGCTAACTATTTCAGCACCGTAAGCAAAACCTACAGTAGCAGTATAACGCATAATAAAACGTACGTTTTGAGAACCATCTAATTCACTCATGTCAAGAACTTTAACTTCGTTCGTGTCATTCATAAGACCAGTTCCGAAATATAAGTTAGAAGATTGAGCAGCGATCATTTTACCAGCTGACATTCCATTACACATGAATAAAGCAATACCTTCAAATTGTAGGTTAGAAAATCCTTGGTTAGAACCTCTTTGTTCAAATCCGTTTCCGTTTCCAGCTAAAGCTAAAGAAGAAACATAAGCTCTGTATACATCAGAAGCTACAAATAATTTTAAATCTTCTTTTCCGTAGATAGTTTGAGGAATAGCATTTAATACTTTTCTCATTTCAGCTTGTACAGTTGCAGAATCAGCAGCAGTACCAACTACATCAATTACAGTTCCATCAGCAGCAAAAAGAGCTTCAAAACCATCGTATTCACCTTCTACTCCGTCAGCACCTTGCCATAGAATAGTTTCGTTTGCAGTTGCAACCTCAGCAGCAGTTTTAGCAATAATAAAAGAAGCTAAATCTGGTGGTAAATTGTCATGTGCAGATAATCCCATTGAGATAGCATCCCAATCAGATCTAAAGTCTTGCTTACATAATGTGTAGTTTACTTGAAATTCCTTAGGCTCTAAGAAGTTTTCAGTAATATCTACTGTAGCAGTTGGAGTAAAGTCACAAGTTCCGTCTTTGATCAAGTCGCTCATAGCTACTTTTTTCATCACTTGTTTGAACTTAATGTTTGGCTTAACTGTAATACCACCATTACGGATAGTATTTGGAGTTAATAACGCAGCTTGTAAATAAGGCATTGCTTTTTCACCAGCGTAAGTTGTTGAGATATTCGTTGTTGTTGGCATAATTTTTATTTATTATTATTAAATAGTGAATTAAACACTACATCCGCAGTTGTTTGAATTCTGTTTTGTGAGTAAAGGAACGTTTCCTTTTTCTCGATTAATGCTTCTGGATCGTGTACCAATCCGTCAGCTACTTTTTCTTCTTTTATAACTTGCACTTCTTCTTCGATAACTTCTTCAATTACTTCTTCAGTTGGCGTTTCAGATACTACAATTTCGTCAGATACTACTTCCTCAGATACTTCTTCGTCAAGTAATACTTCTTCGTTTACTACATCCTCAGTTACTACTGCGGATAAAGCTTCTGGTACTTCTTGTGGTTGTGATGGAGATATGCTTTCTAATACCTTAGTATACATTTCTTTGATCTCAGCAATAGCAGAGTCAAATTCACTTTTAGATACAGCAGCTGGTTGTGTAACTGGAGCAATAGGAGCTTCTTCGATAGGAGCAGCAGCTTCCTTCTTTACTTCCTCTTTTACTTCCTTTTCTACAACCTCATCAGCCAAAACCACATTCTCATCAATGCTAACTTCTCCAAGAGCTTTCTTAGATAGACTAACTATTGATTCAAATAATTCCTTTGGGTTCTTCATATAATTAAGTTTAATTACTGTTTATAAAGTATAACCAAAAAGCTATACAGTTGTTTTCATTTACTCTCTTGAAGTAGAGGTGTTTCTGTTTTCTGACGTATTTGTCACATTAGATACACTTTTACTTTCTAAAGATCCTATGCCTTGTCTCCAGTATTCTGGGCACTTAGCAGTGTTCTCGTAACACCCACACTCATTTGTGTAGGTGTTTTTTCTTTTGCAATATTTAGCATTCATATTTATTATGTTAAATCTCTAGGTATTTTATCGAAATGACTCAAGAATAACGAATTCAAAAAGTCTTTCATTGGTTGAGTCAATATAGGATCGGTTATACTATTAAACTTTGTATAAGCCAAAGTTGTTTGACCTCTACTAATTCTATGCGATACATCAGCTAATACATCAAATAAAACATTTCCGTCAGCAGAATTAAGTCCAGATTGAGCAGAACTAAATTCTGTAGCAATTTCTTCTGAGAACCTTAACTCCTCTTTTCTAAAAGCTTCACAATTATTACCACCAAAAGCATAGCTATGTATGTTAGCATTAAATTCATCAGCACTAAGGAATTCTACGTTTTCTCCAACTGGTACAGATGTCTTGTCCGTCTTTATTAAAGAGTATGTATCAGATCCAATTACTGCATCTTGTCTAAATACACCAGCTGAGTTTGTCTCAGCCGATGTAATGTTTTTTACTATATATAGATTTTTCATTTATTTATTTATTATAAGTTTATAAAGTCTTCAGAGTTTCCATTTACTAAGTTACCAGTAACTACAGATTTACTTCCATTTACAATTGGGAATACTTGTAGTCCAACGTTAAAGTAATCTTGTAAAGTACCATAGTAGCTTAAAGCTGATCCAGCAACATTACCAAACTCGTTAATTTGAGATGATGATAACACAGCGTTTGATCCTTGAGATAATATAACCTCTTCTATACCACCATACCATTTAGTATAACTTCCTTGGTAATTTTTACCTAAGAATAAGTTACCAGATGGATCATTGTTAGATATATTTCCATTAACTGTTAGAGTTGATCTAAGAGCTCCAGAAATGTAATACCTTAACTTAGTACCATCAAATGTAAATACGATAGTAGAATCATCTTGAGGAGCATACCAAGTATTCGCTTGTCCTATTGCAACACCGTCACAATACACATACAATCCCCAGTTAGTCCCACCTCTTACTAAAGTAATCTCATTTTTACCTCTTGACCATAATACAGTCTTTTTATAATCAGATACACCAGATACACCATTACATTTAAAAGCACAAGCCCATTGCTTACCTACAGAAAAATCTAGTATATCAGCATTAGCATTGTCAAATTCGATATAGTTATCAGTTCCATCTAATTTAGCATATACACCAGCAGTTTGTGGAAACGGAGTTCCTAATCCTCCAGCTGGATCCTTAACTACAATAGCACTCTCTGTTGAGTTTTCTACAGTACCTTCTAACACTTGTTTCAATCCTAATACAGTTGGATAAGGACGTTCCCCTAAAGGGATAAAGTCCGTTACACTAGGGTAGAATGACATGTTTGATACATTCTCTTGTGAGTGAAATTCAGATAATTGATCAGTACCTAAGTTAGAACCACTACCGTCTATAACCATTAAGTTGTTAACTCCACCGAACCAATTTGCTCTATGATGAGAGTTACCTACCTCTAAGTCTCCAGAAGCATCTTGACCAGCAGTATTAGCGTTATAAGCCATATTTGCTCTAAGAACACCATCTAAGTAATACTTTAAGTGTGTAGTTGTTGATATGATTAATATAGTTGAATTCCCAGTTGGAGCATACCAAGTGTTTGCTTGACATACGGCACTAGTATCATTGTATACATAAATTCCCCAGTTAGTACCTCCACGTCTCAACGTTACTTCATTCTCACCTCTTTTAAATAAAGTAATGTAAGATGCGTTATTAACAAGTGAAACTGCTTCTTCTAATTTAACAGATAAAGCCCACTCTTCTTTGTACTTCATTACATTAGCTGGTACGTTAGTAACATTAATATAATCATTCATTCCGTCTAGGAATACATATCTATTATTTGAATAACTTAATATCAATTCTTCTTCTTGAGCAATACCTTCTAAAGATCCTATTATTAAAGTGTCTGCCCATCCTTCTGGTGTATATTCCCATATAGTTTGAGTATCCATTCTAATAACGTATTCATGTGTAGAAGGAGTTGGTAATGCGTTCATACCATCTGCATCAACTACATATCCTCTAAAGAATCTACCTAATTCTACAGCTTCTTTAAATAACTTAAGAGCTGACAATTCACTATCTACTATTCCAAAGTCTCTACCGATCTTAGTTAAAGCACTATTTTCTCTTTTGTCATTAATAAAACCAAGTGACTCTATTGTAAAATTGTAGTTACCAACAGCAGCACCACTATTTGTAGACACAGCTGCAAAAAGAATATCTTCGTCATTTGCTTGAAGACCTACAGAAGCACTAGGGTTTTTAGGTAATTGAACTCTTTTCATGTTCTTAAAAGACGTAGGCTCCTCTCCCCAGTAAACTAATACTGTTTCACCAGCTAATCCATCAAATGCAGTACTTAATTCATAAGTAACTTTACTTCTATAAAAAGCTTCGTCATTTCCGTCATTTTGTCTTTTAGTATATACATTAAAGAAAAACTCTTCCTCGTTGTATATTTTTACTACAGCATACATAGAAGTTAGAGTTTCTAAAGTCATACTATTATCTGTATTCTCGTTTTTAACGTAATACCAGTTTATCTTCTCTCCAGCAACTTCATTTTGGAAGTTCCAACCACCTAATCCATTAGGATCAAGTTTACCTTGTTTTCCGTCAGCATAAATACTAATATCTCTACTAGTAAGTAATCTGTTTGTTAAGTTTAACTCTCCAGCAGATATAGCCCATTCAGAACCGTTCCAAGTCTCCACTTTTCCAGTATCTGAATTGTAAATCGACTCACCTACTTCAGCTCCTAGAGCATCTCTTTCTGCTTGTGTTACAGAGCCAGTCCTAATCATTACACTAGAATCTCTAGTGTTTCTGGTTTCAATAGTTGATACAACGTTGTTCGTTGTCTCATCTCCAGCAGATCCTCTACTACTACTTGTACTTCTTTCACTCATTGTGTTTAGTTTTTAGGGTTTGTTATTAATTTATTGTTTGTTTAAGAGTTCGTATTCATGCATTAATTTAGCTATCTCTTTCATAGTAGACATTTCTTCGTCAGTAAACTCCTCTTGTTCAGTAAACATACCTTCTATTGAGAACCCTAGATAGTCACCATCCTTGATACGATGCCACAAAGCGTCGTTATCAACTCTCATAGTAACTGCCCATGATCCTTTAGGAGCATTTAAGCCATATATGTTAGTTTTATCGTTATTAGGATCTTCTACTATCCAGCTCTCTGTTAAAAAGACACCATCAACTTCTGTTTCATGTGCTACAGTAGTATTATGCAATTTAAGCGATTTAAGGTACTTTTCAGACGCTTTGCGGACAGTTTGCTCGCTAAAGGTTATATTGTATTCAAATCCTCTGTTTCGACGGTAAATGAGCTTATTTGGCACTAAAGCCAGTCCAACTACTAATCTCTTGTCTTCATCTATAGTTTTCATTTCAACTTTATGCTCATTAAGTGCAATAAAGTTCTCTTCTATAGCTGGGAATTCAACGAATGATATAGCGTTTATACCGCTATCTCCGTCTGCGTCTATGAATAATTCAATTGTTTCTAATTCTTCCATTGTGATTGTTTATAGTATTAAACTTGTTTTGCTATGATATGTTTTATATACCAGAGCTCTCTATTGTTTCACTTTGTACGTTTCCAGCTTGTTCTATATCTTCATATACAACATAAGCTCTTGTAGGTGAAGACATTTGACCTCCTATTCCTTGAGCTAATTGATTTTCATTAGTATTTCCTACAACATTAAATTCTGGTTTAAATGCTGGAGGAGTTGCTGCCGTAGATGCTTGTGATCCACCACCACTACCACCAGCTAATATAGATTTAGCTTGAGCTGCTGCACCAAGTACTGCTGCCGTCTGTTGAGCAAAGAATACTGCGAATGCTGCTGCTTTAGGAGGACCTTCTATACCAGTAGTAGCTCCTTGTGCTATCTTAAGTCCATTTATAAAACCTTGAGCAGTTCCAGCTGCTATTTCTAGTAATGCAAACGCTTTTTGTTCATCTGAGTTCTTCTTCATTAACTTACTTAAGCTACTGAATGAAGATTTAGTTGCATCAAACAATTGATTTCTTACAAGTGCCTTAGCAGCTTGTATTCTTATCTCTTCGTTCATTGCATTCTCATTAATAAGAGCTTCATCTGCCGCTATTTGCTCTTTTAAACGTATATACTCAGCTCCATACTCTTCTTCAGCTAATAATAATAAAGTATTCTTATCTATATTACTTTGAAGATCAGCTTGCATGTTATCGAAATTACTAAGCTTTTTAGTCTGATTATGCTCAGTAATCCATAATCCTTGATCCGCAGCTAGCTTTCTAAGTCTTTCATTAGATTCATTCTGTAATCTTTCTAGATCAATATTCGACAGATCATCTTCTGTATTCTGAGTCTTCTTTAATCTCTTTAAAGTTAATCTAAACTCTTTTTCTGACTGAATTAGTGAATCTTGTAGTAGCTCTTGTGCTTGTAATATAAGTCTATCAGCATCAGCTTGAATAAATTCATCATCTTTATTATTCTTCTTTCTTAAAACTTGCTTTTCAACTACTTTCTGAAGTCTTAACGTCTCTTTCTTTTGCCATGCATTTACATCATCTCTTAAATCTTGTTGTGCCCATTCTTGCTTCATTTTACGCTTATCCTCTTCATGTATAGTAACATCTAACAATTCTTTACGAGTTTGAGCTTTTCTCTGTGCAGATAGATCAAGAAACTTCTGAGTTTGTTCAGCTCCTTCTTTATCTTTACCAGCACCACCTTTCTTCTTATCACCCCAGATTAACTTAGCTAATTTACCATCTCCTTCTTCCATCATCTTAACATACTTGTCAATAGTCTTCTGGCTATCATCTACGGCATCTTTTCTGTTTGCCGTAGTTTGCTTGTATACAGTAGCAGTAGTAGACGCATAACCTAATAGAGAACCTTTCATCATAGCCCATCCTTCCTCATACCAAGCTAAATGCTCATATAAATCAGCAGCTTCTAATTTAAGCTTCTTAGATTGCTCCTCTTGTATTAAACCTAATAACGCTCTTGCTTTAGCGTTATTAACTAAAGATAAAGATAATTCATTTAAAGCATTTGCAGATTCAATAGTTAAATCACCATTCTCATCTAACTGAGTGTTAAGTTCACTAAATTCTTCATTTGATTTCTTTATTAATTCATTCTTAGCCTCTATAGATAAGTTATTATTATCTAAAGCACTCTTAAGAACCATTATCTTACTAGCACCTTCACCAAAAGCACCATTGAATTTCTCCATAGCCGCCTTAGCTTTATTAGTCTTCTGAGACATGTAATCTAATAATGCAATAGCAGAAGTAATAAGGAATATAATACCTAAAGGTCCTAGCATAGCTTTACCCATAGATTTTAACGCTTTACCTAATCCACCAGCTTGTTCTGTAGCATAAAACATCATCTGTGTTAACTGAGACAAGTTATTCGCCATACCACGTATTCCGTAAGGAGCATCCGATGCTACTCTAGATAGTTCCATTACAGACGAAGTAGCAGCACCACTAGCACCAGTAGAACGATTCATTTTGTTGGATAAGTTTGTTATCTCTACACCTAACTTCTTGTAAGAGGCACCACTCATATCTTGAGACTGTCTAAGCTTCTGTAACCTAGCGATCTCCATTTGTATAGCCTTAGTAGAGTTAGCGTGAGCTGCTTGAGAAGCTTTAGTTGCTCTTGATAATTTCTCACTAGATACCTTTAACTTCTGCTGAGCAGCAACTAATGCTAGTGTATCATTCTTATATTGATTAGTTCTTTTATCAGCTCCTTCTATCGCAGTCTCTAACTGCGATATATATGTGGTTAACTCATTTACCTCAGCAGTTGCTTCAGCTACATCTACATCTATTGTATATGTTACTTTCTTATTGTCTTTACTTGCCATAGTTGTTTCTCATTATGTGTTTTTTGTTATCTTCGATATTCATTGGTTGTTCAAACTTACCCTTAGCGAAGTCAATGTCATGATCCCCTAAATAAAAGGTATCTGCTTGTAACATTTTTATTATATTCTTTATCATAATTATAGATTTCTTTTTACTTCCCAAGTTCTTACTTCGTCATCCCAGACTACATCAGTATCTTGCCATACTTCTTCATCTTCAGTTCTACCTTCTAATCTAGTTTTGATGTCTGTTACTCTTAGTAAACTAAATTTTGTCTTTCCAGTTGTGATATTTATGTCCATTTCATCAATAAAATATGAAATATTATCAACTATTATTGTATCACTTAGCCTCAGCTTATTAAATATAAGGGGTGGCAAGAACGCACTTAAACCAATTCTCTTTGCAAACGGTGAATATAGTCCTTCAATCATATTAGAATGGTAATTCATAAACAATGACTTTCTGTTGATATTTCTGTTATACTCATCATACTCTGAATTGAAGTGTAATGTTTGGTTATCATCAGCACTTACGTTACTCGGTATGGTCATTCTATCGCTTTGATGACCATCAGACCATTCTATAGGGTAAGCGTCCGTTAGAGGAGGTCCTATGAGCTTATTAGGACAAAACATTAATAAAGGCTTTCCTAGCTCTGGTTCTGGTAAGTTCTCTTCATTATCATTAACAAACCATCCCCATTGTATAGGTGTTAGATTACCAATAGGCTTATCATTTATTCTTTCATACATAACCTTCTCTAGTCCTACTTTAACTTTATATTCACCACCATCAAATAGGAATGAATTAGTTCCAGTTTGACCTTCGTTAAACTGTGATACATTAAAGTCAGCATTACCAAAGTTATCTCCTATTAAAGATTTCTGGTTTATAGCTAGGAATGTAGATGGTTTAGCGTAATCATACTTAATAATAGCATAAGGTGAAATCCTTTCTACAGATCCTTTAGATATATCTATGTATTTAGTTATGTCATACTTATACCCATTGTTAATAAAGTAGTCATAAGACGTTATTTTGATCTTATATGTACCATCTTGTTGTGGTACTTCGTATGCAACTAGGTTATACATCTTAAATAAATCAGATAAGAAGTCTATAATCTTATAGTCTGGCATTAATCCAGAAGGATCTATGTTAGCTATAGGATAAACAAGTCCTTGTCCGTTAGTTGGAGTAGCACTAGGTACGTTGAAATAGTTATTAAACCTATGTTGTTCACCATTCTGAAAAGTAGCAAAAGTATTATCTACCTCTAAATGTGGTCTAAATTGGGATACCGAAGTATCACAAGTAACCTCTGTTCTTATGTAGAACTTCTGTTCAAACTCATCATTACCTACAGAAGTATCAAAGTCTTCGAATGGATAGTTAAGGTACAATGAAAAGTCACCACCAGAAACTGATCCAGTAGCTTCTCTGTGATCTAATAAATCATTAGTATCTTCATCATGTACAAATAACTTAACAGTTACATCACCGTCTCCGATCATCTCAGTTATATGAACAGAGAATAACCAGTTGTTATTCATTCTATATTCATAAGGTCTGAAGTCATAAGTACCATCAGTAAAACTCTGTTCCCATTCTCCTTCTAGTGTACCGTTACCATCATATCTTAAAGCTCTTTCCCATTTGAAATCTGATATCTCACCATCTTCATTTAAATATCCTATGTTACCTTTACGATTATGTAACCACAAGTACATGTCTTTCATTGGTGACTTGTTAGTTGTAGGGCTACCAAACATCCATTCAGTATCAAATACTATAGAAGGAAACGTTTCCATTATAGCGTCAAATATATAAGGTAATTTAATAGCTGGCTTAAGATCAAATCTTGATAATCTATCAGCTGAAGTCGTTGGGTATGAATCAGTTTGTAATCCTATTGTAAAAGGATGTGTTGGATTCTTATAGTAATTATTATTCTCGTCGTTAGTTAATAGTCTGTGAAATCCTTCGTGATTACTAGGTTCCAATCCATCTGGCGTTTTAGTATACTCAAATCCTCTTGTGTGAGATATAAGAGGGAACTTAAACATACCTTGACTGTTAGGCATTATAGTAACGTTAGTGTCTGGCTGAGGCACAGTAGAACCTTGTACTGGAGTAACTATAGTGTAAGTCATTCCGATAGCACTAGCACCACCTAAAGTTGCATCTGTTTGAGCTCCAACTTGATCAGCTAATATATATACGAATCTTTCATTTACTATTGCAGCAGCATAACCATCTATTAAGTTGACATTATTCATTATAGCCTCAGCAGTCGATGCTGGTGTTACTCCCCCAGTTCCTATTAAAGAGATAGTATAAGGAACTAAGTTAAGTGCTAGAGTTACATCTCCATTACTAGTAGGAGCATCTATTACTTGTAATACAGTAGTTTCTCTCTCTCCTAATGGTGAGTTAACAACAACATCAAATCCTTCCTCAAATCCTAATTGTACATTAGCATCGGTGTAAGGGAATGTATATTTAGATAGACCAGTTAAATCCTTTAGTTTATTATTAGATACGGTATCCTTAAGAGATGCAAGTTCACCAAAGAACTGGCAGCTATACGAGAATGGTAAGTTGTCTATCATGTTAACCTTATTAAGCTTTATGTATCCAGCTTTAAAGTCTACACCATTTAATTTTATTCTAGCTTTATACTTTCTTCTAGGATCAAAACCATCGTATATTTTATTACTACTAAATCTCTTAAATATAATATTATTATTCTTAGAAGCTGGTAATACAAAGGGCAATGTATATGAAGTAAATACTTTCCCTATGTCCTTAGCTTTCTTTATAGTATCTTTTATAGTGATCTGAATACCAGCATCCATGTCAGTAGACATCCAGTTCTCACCACTAGTATTAACAACACCTACAGAGTTAGTAACAATAGAAGTAACAGAAGTCCCAGAGCTATCTAAGCCAGTAGGGCTTTGTGGTCCCGAAACGTATGCTTCTATTTCAACAAAAGCAGTTCCTTCTATCCAACTAGCTCTATGAGTACCAGTAGTATTAATGTATGTAGATATCTCTAATGCATTAACATTTATAGCTACAGAATATAATGGAATGATATGTTGCACTCCATTTAAGTAAAGTGCAACAGTAGCATCAAATCCATTGTCATTAGCGGTTAGTAATTCTATAGTAGAGATAGCATATTCACTCTTAATCCTCTTGCCAGTATCTACAAATATTTGTGCTTGAATCATATTATCTTACGTTGTTTATCCAATCGTGAGCAGCGTCTAACGAAAAGGTATAGTTAATTAGTTTGTCGTTTGATTTGTTTAAAATAGTAGTTGAATCACTTTCTATGTTACAAGGTATAGTAAAGTACTCTGATGTCTTAGGAGTCCAACCTCTACCTAGCTTGTCTGCCTCAACTTGTACCCATACTTGTTCTGACATCATCAACTCAATGATAGTATCATTCTCTTCTTCACTTCTCCAACCAGTATTAAGGCTCATTTTAATATGTCCGTTCTTATTAAGAATAGATTTCTGGTGTCTAGTAGAGTTATAGTTACCATTTACTAATAGATTTCTCTTATAAGTGTCTTTAGATGCCAACATTTCAACAGTAAACTTACCAGTAAAGTGAACAGTTTGCATACATCCTAGCTTATTTACAAAGTAAACTCTAGTTAAACCGTACTTAGTACAGTCCATATAGTTTATAGTTACTATCTCATCAGCTTGATCGCTGAATTCAAACACCATTCTATCAGCATATATACCTTGAGCGGAGGATGCTATCGTTCTTATTAAAGAAGAAGTGTTCTCTACTTGCGTTATACCAGTAACTGTCTTGAAAGAATGCCATTGATTATTAACATAATGATCTAAATGGTATCCAGTGAATGTCTTTTGTATTACTGGAATGTATATGTTTGTCTCTGGATATGCAGACACAACCATATCACTAATCATTGTTTGCTTATACCATTGGAAATTGATACCATCTTGAAAAGTACTGTAACCATCTAGTCCAGTTAAGTAAACTCTATCTTCTGCATCTGGTTCTACAGTAGCTCCTTTTAAATATATAGTTAATTCATAACTTAAGAATACTGCGTTACTGTCGCTATTACCATCGAATGTAACCTCTACGAAGTCTCTACCAAACTCAGCTATATCTATTGAAGTAATGCCGTCTAGACCAGTAGATCGTAGCTTAGCGGATACTGTTAAAGGTTCTGCGGATAATTCGCCAGTCCATATACGTAAATCGCATAGTACATAGTCTAAGTCTGTTACCTCTACAGTTACCCAATAAGGGGAACGTAAAAGTATTTCTGTTGTTGGTAGTTCTGGGATTTGTGCTGACATTGTTATTTTTGTTTATGTGTGAAAAGATCGTCTATACTTTCTTTAAATTTCTTATTTAGTTCTTTAGTGAACGCTCTGCCCACTAGGCTATCAAATTCTAGGTAGTCTAATATATTAGAACCATTATAGCTAAATCTTTTTATTGTTCCTTTACGTCCTATAGCTCTGGCAATAGCAAATGCTGATGCCTTCATATTCCTACTGTCAGCTCCTCCTTTAGCAAACTTAGATCTTCCAGCAAGTAAACCAGCCTTTCTACTGCTACCCTCTGTAGGCCTTATGTTCTTAGCAAGCATCCATTTTAGGATTGCCTTACTAGATGGCATATACTTTCTGTTAATACCATCACTTTGTATAGCCAATGACTTGTCATATATAATTACAAGCTTAGTCTTAAACACTTTATAGCTAATAGAATTGACAGTATCACCAGTAGCCACTAAGTTAAGTGCCTTACTGTTGCTTACAAGCTCTCTCTTGAACTTCTTACCGTACTTATTAAGTAGGATCCTTAGGTTTATTACGTCGTTTCCTTGACTCATTAACAGATTGTTACGTCGTTAACAGTACTTATCTCTATCTCCATACCCCATCCAGCTAACTTATTCTCAAATTCCTCATACAAATACTCTGCTACTGGATCTTCTTTCAGTACAATTTGCTTATCAGATAAAGCTCCTCTACCTTCTCTTAAAGATTCTACAAACTTATTCAATACCATAGCTTGTGTGTTAAGTACATCTTGTAGGTTTGTCGCACCAGCGAAAGAACCGTCATAGTCTTTACTCTCATCTACTTCATCAAGAGCCATTACAGCTAGTGTGAAGTCTACAGTCTGTCCTACATAAGTAATCTCAACTATCTGAAATTGAATTAAAGGAAATATAGTTTGCTTCTTTAGATCAGTCTCATTAAACACTCCGAACTTAACACTATTAGTATTAGGTTCATTACGAAAGTGATTTTCTATTTCTTCTAGTATGTTGTATACGTTTTTCATATTATTTAAATTGTTTCTTTATCTGTTCGTTGTTTAATATAGTCTTTTCTTTCTCGTACTGTAACCAGATCATGGCTTCATGTATAGGTATTAAAGTGGCTTGCTCAACTTTAAGAGCGACTCCTCCAGCAAGAGCGTGTAACTCTTTATACCAGCTATATTTTTCGTTAAATTGTTCTGCTCTTCCTCCGATAATGTTACTAGAAACTCCTCCGACGCTTGAAAAGAGGACAGTATAGCCTTCGATAATTTGATCCCTAAACGATAAAAAAAAACCCTCGCTCCTAAAGCAATCCCTAATGGCATGTCTTTCATGATCTCAGCGTATTTCTCTGCTCCCTTATAGGAGTCTATTCGGTAGTTAACCTTATTCTTATAATCTTTATGTACTGGTCTAAATAATACTGCCATCGCTTTGTGGAGCGTGTCAGCCTCTTCTAAGTAGTTGTTTAAGTCAATGTATTCTCCCATTGTCATCTTGTCTAAGTTAGGTATAAAACCAAACTCAACTTCAACTCCATCACTACCAGTAAGACTAAAGCGATTAACTAAAGGTGTGTTAGCATTAAATAGTTCTTGCATGTAAGCAATAGCATTATCAAATACACTCATACCTAAAAGAGATATGTCCTTATACTTTAACCCTCCAAATATTTCTAGCATCTTTATCTCAAGAAAATCATTCTCTGTGTCTTGGTTGCTCTCCCATATCTTTGTATACTTCTGCCACTCCTTTAACGGAACGTCATTAATGTCTCTTGGTAATTGTAATTCTATAGTCATACTATATAACCAATAGAGCTTCTAAGTGTTCGCATGTTAATAAGTATCTGAAAAACAATAGTATAGTATGCTAGTATTATATGTATATTACAGTATAATTAAATAGAGATATATGACGAGTTGGAATGATTTACAGTTAGATAAGTTAAGTAATATAAGTAACCATAAAGTAGTACCAGATATTGCTGGTGAGTTTAACTGGATGCATAATATAAATGGTAAGTGGGAACTACATTCTATTAAAGTATTCGAAGAAGAGAACGTAGCTTATAGCTGGATGTATTTCTGGTTAGATAAATACAATAAAGAGCTAACAGATCGTAGAGCTACACAAGCTCGTAGATCTAAGAGAAGAATGAAAGCAATTAGAAGAAGTGTAACTATGACTAACAAAGAGAAAGCACTAGAGATCCGTACACTAATGACTAGCTGGACTCAACAAGAGATAGCAAATGAGTTGAGCATAGGTAAAAGAACTGTAGAAAGATATTTGGCGGTTTAGCCTATACCATAAAGTGCCAAAGTGAAATCACTGAAAGCTTCGTACACTAATGATAATCTTAGTTACGGAGCTTTTTCTGTTTAGTAGAAATACACCCTATAGAGATAGTAAGATGAAGGATCACAAATCCGCACATCTGTCTGTAATAACTTTTTTATTTATATTCCCAGTAGCGAGGTGATCGAAAACCAAATCATCTCTTGCAATTTGAGATTGCCGAGCTGGCTTCTTGGTCCCTCGCTTTAGGATCTTGATTATAATTTTAGTATTTTTATAATTTTTATTAGTGTGCGAATCATAAAAGATATTATCCACCCACCTTATTCACCCCCCTTGCTATTAAAGAGTCAATTGTTTTTGATGAATCCTCCAGATTTAGGAACTCAGCCGTATATTTTTTCCTTTTACGACATCTTGTCATGCCAGAGTGTCCGTGTCATGCTATGTTGTCATGTCATGTGCTCCTTTGTCATGTCACATAGTCCAGTTGTCATGCCATATAGTCATGATAATAATTAGGATATGATAAAAAGAGTTTGGGCTACACCTTACCGATCTTCTGGTGAGTGCAACCCAATTACTTACAAAATTATTAACAGTGTTTTAAACGCTCTTAAATGTGCTTTCTGGTGATCATATCTTGTCCATGTTTACTCGACCTCTAAGAAAGTACTTACTATTAAAAGGTAGTTGTTTACCTCGGTAGTTGCTGTGGTAGATCAAGACCCCGAAGCTGGAATCAACAGTTTGCGGATATCTAGTAAATAGTATTTCACTTGCAGTCATTTCAAGTGCGATACATGTTTGGTTTAGATTAGCACACCATTTCTTTACCAGTCCAACCATGGATATCAGATCGGCTTTAGTCTCAAACGTTATTACTGCCGTCGGTTCTGGCTGGTCTTCATACTCTCCTAGCTGCTCGATCATGTGGTAATCATCAAAATAGGTACCTCTTGCATTGTTTACTGCTTCTACTACTTTACTATAATTTGTGCCATGAAGGCCGATATTTAGTGTATATTTCATATTGTTTATATTAATTGATTTGTATTAGGTTACCGTTCCATTCATAGCCATTTAAATACCAGATAAAGGCTTTCTGTCTTACTGGTAATATACCAGCTCCAGACAATGCAATCACGCCATTTAGCCGCTCTTTGGTTGTGTTGGTTTCCCAGCCGCAATTAG
>TARA_R110002096_G_scaffold170840_4_pt1 | contig 32653 bp, 24 predicted proteins | sample TARA_R110002096 | Tara Oceans TARA_R110002096 (sample SAMEA4397295) | marine metagenome | biome: Polar Biome; feature: [DCM] deep chlorophyll maximum layer (ENVO:01000326); material: water (ENVO:00002006), including particulate matter (ENVO:01000060) such as... | depth 35 m
TTAAAATAAGTACCGCCATTGCAACATTGGCATTCACAACACTCTTTATAGGGTGCTCTGCAGTAAATAACGACGTAGAATCTTTAACAGACGACGATATCGCCATTGCCGCTGAAGTTATTGCAGAATCTATGTCGGATGATAACTCTGGCGTGATGAATAGTTTATACGACGCTGTTTCAACTGTTGATAATTCCGGTATCACTTATGGAAACCAAAGTCATCAAAAAGCAGGTCCAGAGAATGGTAGAAGTGGCCGTGGTCAAGAGAGAAATTTTACTCACTCCTATGATAGTACTACTGGAATACACACATCCGAATATAGTAGAAATGTTGTGACCGAATTATTCTCAAAAAATGTAAGCGTTGTAAACACCCATCTTTTCTTAACTCCAGAAAACGGATTTGTGGAGTTCCCAAAAGTTGATTACTCAACCATAGAAAGTGTTGATTACTCAAGTAATCGTAATGGTAGTTCTACTGCACCAAATAGAACATCTGAGTTCGCTCGTGCAGATTCTTTCTTTATCTCTGGCTTACATTCCACAAGTAACACGCTAGGAATTAACGGAACGCACGAAAGCACTGGAAATACTTCAGGAACCTTTAGAAATGGAACTGAAGCTTCTCGAAATTTCGACGTAACCTTTAAGCTAACTAATGTTAGTATCGCAAAAGATTCAGTATTAGCCTTTGGTAACTTAGAACAAGGCGTTACTGGCACCATTACTTACAGCATGAATATTACCCGAACCTTGGGTGACGAATCAGATCTGAAAGAAATATCTGGTGAAATTGAATTAGTTGGTGATGGAACAGCACTCTTGAAATTCAAAAAAATTGCAAAAGTAGTACGTTTCTCACTTAAAGACGGAAGTACTGAAGAATAATAGATTACCCGAAAAAACCGAATTACAGTCTGCGGAAGTAGGCTGTAATTCATTTTAAAAAGAATTATGAGCGCAAATAACCAACTACCCAATAATGATACAGACCTGATGCTTGCCCGTCAGATTGGGGAGCTATTGGAGTCGCGTTCAAATTTCACATCTTTAAACAATCCGTTTATTGATTCTATTACCACCTTCAAAATGTCTGAACTTGATGAGCTAGAAACTACTGAACTTGATTCAGATAGACTTTGGGATCTCATCACTCAACAAACCAAACCCATTCATGTTCCTGTCATACTTCCTTTTTATAGACGAAATTCTTGGGCATGGGCTAGCGCAGCCGCTGTGTTGTTAGTTGCTTTTCTAGGCATTTTTTGGATGAACACCTTTTTAGAGCCCAAGCTTGTTGCAGAAAGTATGGCTAGTAAAGTGGAAGTAACTTTAACCGATGGAACCTTAGTTACACTTCGTCCTTATTCAAAACTATACGAAATTGAATCCTCTGATACGAAAAGAGCATATCAACTGACAGGAGAAGCCTTTTTACACGTAGCCAAAGATCCTACCAAACCCTTTACATTGGATGCCGGTGAAGGCTTTATTACTGTTTTAGGAACTCAATTCAATGTTAGCACTTGGGGAAATTCAACTTCAGTTTTTCTTGAAGAAGGCAAAATTCAGTTTAGTAATGATAAGCAGTATTCCGTTGTATTGAGCCCTGGTGAAAGTGCTTCCCTCCAAAATGGAAAACTTGAAGTAATCGAAATTTCGAATCCCGATGTTTTCAAAGATTGGATAGAATCTCGACTTCGCCTAGATCAAACATCTATACAAGCTGCTATTTCTGAAATTGAGCAACATTATCACGTAGGAATTGATATCTCTGCAATTGCAAATAGAGGTGAACTGGTGAGCGGTTCCATCCCCCTTGATGGCGTAGACAAAACACTTAATGATTTGGGAGTTATACTTGGTGGAACGTTCAAATCAACCAATTCAAATAGCTACCAATATATTCCATTATCTAATTGATGAAACAGACTTACTCAATACTGCTGGCTTGTTTAGTATATCTAGTTATTTCAAACGAGGTAAAGGCCCAGCATTTTGAATATACAAACGAACCTTTGTTATCTGTAATTCACGATATTGAAGACCAAACTCCTTTTCATTTTTTGTATAGAGAAGCGCTTATTGCCGATATCAAAATTTCACTTAGCGCCACAAAAGAACGCATTTTTGATACGCTCCAGAAAGAACTTTCGAATCAGAATATTGGCCTAAGACTCGACGAACATAGAAATCAGGCTCTACTTTTTACTTCTTCCAAAAAAGAGACTACTAGTTCACTCTCCATTTCAGGATATGTTTTGGATTCCGAAACAGGAGAACGTCTTCCCTACTCAACACTCGCTTGGCTTGAAAATGGACAACTCACAGGAATTGCAACTTCCGATAATGGCACCTTTTCAACTAAGATTAATTCTTCCCAACAGCCCATTTCAATTTTGTTTTCTTACACCGGTTATGAAGCAAAAACCATCGATTTTGATCTGAATGAACAACATTCTTGGAACAACTTAGCCATTCGTTTGAATCCCGTTCCTTATGCTGGACAAGAAATTGTGGTTCGTGGTTTTAATGCCTACACAGCAGCAGACACCGTTTTAAACGGATTGGTTAAAATAGGAACGTTTAGTCCTTTGGGCGATCAAAATTCCATCCGATCCCTCCAAGCATTGCCTTCGGTACAAAGTGGTAGTTCTATCACTGGAAATTTGAATGTTAGAGGAAGTCCGCCCGATGGATTTAGAGTATTGCTTGACGGCCAAACACTGTACAATCAAAACCATCTTTTTGGATTAATCGACGCCCTTAATTCCGATGTTCTTAGAACAAGCGGATTTTATTATGATATAACGCCAGCATCATTTAAAGCACCTCATGGTGGAATCCTAGCTCTGATTACAAAAACGGGAAACCTTCAAGAGTTTAGCACTTCGTTAGGGCTCAGTAATACAACAGGAAGCATTAGCGTGGAAGGTCCCATAAAGAAAGGGAATTCCAGCTTTCTAGTTTCTGGTCGACATTCTTACATAGACCAAGCCAACTGGCTTAATAATAGTGATATCATCGAATATGGTTTGGATTTAGACCGTCCTTACGACTTTCAGGACCAAGATATTATTCCGCTAATTCAGGTTAGCCGTGTACCTAAAAATACTTCTGCTTCTTTCTATGATATCAACACAAAACTTTATGTTGAACAAAAGAATGGTGGACAATTCATTTTAAGCGGGTATTTTGGGGCCGATGAAGCCTCACAAACTTATGAACGTTTTTTCTCACGGTTTATAAGCGCTGATTATAGCACAACAAACGATTGGTCGAGTAATATTTTATCCGCATCATATAATAATCAAATTACTTCTCAAACCTCTTCTTCTTCAAGTTTAGGCTGGAGTGATTATTCTGCCAACTATCTAAAAGAAGATTATAGATTTCAAAATTTGCAGGTTGAAACCGGCAATGGTCAACGAAACGTTTCAGTTTCAACACAATCATTAGTTCTAGATAATAGCCTTAAAGAGTTTAGTGCTAAACAAAGCTTTTCAACTTCGCTTGAGCGCACTAATATAAACTATGGAATTGATTACAGTGATTTTCAGGTAAGTTATAAAGAGCTTAGCTTGAGCAATGAATCATTCCTGAGCCGCCGTACAAGCCAACTTGTAGATGTGTTTGCCCAGGTAGATTTAAATAACCTTGAAATTGCCCAAGTACAAATGGGAAGCAGATTACATTATTTTAGTAATGGGCAGTACGTGAAATGGTCTCCACGTTTTAAAGCTCAATTTTATCCAGAAAAGCAGATTTCGAGTGGATTTGGCTATAGTAAAAACTATCAATTCCTTCACCGTTTAGATTTTTATAACATAAACAGTACCGATTTCTGGATTATTACCAATGAAGATCAACCGCCCTCTTCAAGTGATTATTTTACAACCAATCTTAAAATTCGTCCAAGTAGCGATTGGTATTTCCAAATTGAAGGCTATTACAAGCTCTACAAAAACATGCGAATCCATACGCTTAATACCGGGCTTATTTCAAATACCTTTCAAGAGGAAGAATTGCCTTGGCTATATTCAAATTCTGGTACTGGAAAAGGAGTTGAGTTTTTTGGAAGAAAAAGGATTCAAAGAACAACTATTTCTGCTACTTACGTGCTTTCATCCATCAAAATTAAAAACCCACGGCTTAATGGCGGGGAATCTTATTACGCCAACTGGGATCGTCAAAATCAGCTTTCGTTCAACGTAGAAACAACGTTATCCAAAGGGTTTGAACTTTTCGCTGCTTGGAATTATTCCACAGGAACCCCAAACCGAGCTGTAATTGAATCAAACGAAAGCGATAGATTAGCAGCCTACTCTCGAATTGACCTAAGCCTTCGTTACACTCACATCTCAGAATCAGGCCAAAAAGCGATGCTATCGATTTCAGCATATAATCTAACTGATCGCGATAATCCAATCTACGCAGATCTTAAAGTTGGCTTAAATACTTCCACACTCCTACGGGAAACAGCCTTTATAACGGTATACGATTTAGGCTTTCAACCTTCATTAAAAGCTTCCTTAAGTTTTTAGTCTCTTACCATACATCGCTAAAGTAACTCAAGCATCTCGCATTTAGATTTCCGAATCTTATTTTAAATTTTTGCGTAATTGCTCTCGAATATATATCTAGTAAACCCTTTTTATTGAGTATCTTCGCACTCAATATTATTTTTGAATTCTATACCTTCATAGCCAAGCAATGTTTCTTTCCCATACTAAGAATAAAGCTTTTGTTTTCACGCTGTGTGCGTTACTGTTCTCTCCTTATCTGCTATCACAGTCGCTAGAAGAACAGAAACCACCTGTTACCATTGGTATTGCTCTTAGTGGAGGTGGTGCAAAAGGTTTTGCTCATATTGGTGTATTAAAGGTTTTAGAAGAAGAAGGCATTCCGATTCAAGTGGTAACGGGTACAAGCATGGGAAGTATCGTGGGTGCACTCTATGCTATTGGATACAGCCCTGCAATGTTAGAAGAAATTGCTTTACGTGATAACTGGATTGATTTTTTTAATGAGAACCCAACTCGAGAAGCTAAATCAGTTTTCCAGCGAACTTTAGAAGACAAGCATATTGTCTCAGTACCCTTAAACGATGGTAAATTTTCGTTGCCTCGAGGATTTCTGGAAGGTCAAAAATTCTCTTTGATGCTTAGTAAGCTCACTCTTCCTTATCATAATGTTGACGATTTCACCACCTTTCCAATTCCTTTTGCTTGTGTAGCTACTAACCTGCGAAATGGTGAGGGAAAACGTTTTGTTAATGGCGATCTCGCACAAGCAATCAGGGCAAGTATTTCATTTCCAAGTGCATTCAAGCCTGTGAAAATAGGCGATGAAACTTATATCGATGGCGGTTTAGTCCGAAATCTTCCCGTTTCAGATGCCCGAGATTTAGGCGCTACTTTTGTTATCGCTTCAGATGTAGCCAGCGACCTTAAATCGGCAGATAGCTTATCCTCCTTCTTTGACGTAATGAACCAAGCGATGGGTTTTGCAATGAAGAAATCGGATCTCGAGCAAATTGCCCTTTCAGATTTTTATATTCGGCCACCTGTTGATGACTATACCATTTACGATGTCGGAAAAGTTCAAGAATTAATAAATGCTGGCGAAGAAGCAACCAGAAAGCAAATTCCAGAGCTAAAAAAACTACTCGAAAAATATTCCTATAGCGCCGACCAATCACGCTTCAAGGAAATCGAATTAAAAGACATTATCACTTTTGATGAAATTCTTATTGAAGGTATTTCTGGCGATGATAAAATGATTGCTGAGCAGATACTCAATTTCAAGTCTAGCTACCAAGCAAGTATTCGTGATTTAGACAAAGCTATAGATAAACTTTACGGTACAGGGCTTTTTAATATGATTACCTACCGCCTTCAGAATAAACCCAATAATGAAGGCCAAGAACTTGTATTTATGATTACCAGCTATGACAAGGAGCAATTTGCCTTTGGTGCACGATACGATAGCTTCTACAAAGCCTCTTTGCTCTTCAGTTTAGATCTGAGTTCCGTATTCTACGAAAATGACCTCCTATTTAGCAACCTTAGAGTAGGCGACCAATTTCAGCTAAAAGTGAATTACTTTAAGCCATTTACCTTTTATAGAACGTCTGGTTTAAACTTAATTACGCAGGTGCAGCGCAGCCCATTTAATATCTACACCAATCAGAATTTAAGCTCCTCGGTAAATGTGGAAGTTCTCTCCCTAGATGTACTTACAGGACTTCAATTTATGAAGAATTTTTCGGTTTCTGCCGGAACTCACTTTGAGGCCTATAATATCAACAAAAAAGTGGGCGAAACGCTTCTCTTTGAAGAGATTAACAGTAATGCATCCGCCCAAATTCTTATTAATGGCGATACATATGACAGAAGTGTGTATCCAACCAAAGGCTACAAGTTATTGCTTAAAGGCGAGGCTTCACAAAAAGGCTGGGATACAAGCAAACACTTAGGTCAGCTTTCTTTTCTTTGGGATCAATACGTTCCCTTATCTCCAACATTTTCTATGTTTTCGAAAATTGTTTTGGGTAGAACCGTCCGCAATAACTACAACATACCATTGCATTATTATTATTTTGCTGGTGGAACTTTGCCCTCCACGCTATTCGAAGAACATCAATTCACTTTTTATGGGCAGAATGTTCAAGAACTTCGGGGACCAAATATCCAGTATCTACAATTGGGAGGTCAACTCAACATTGCCAAAGATTTTTATTTACGAGGATTGTTTAACATCGCAAACTTAAGCAATACTTGGGATTGGGATGCGAACTACAAAAACTTAGAAGACGGTTTCGGCTTTTCTTTTGGTACACCAACCGTTATTGGACCTGTAGAATTGATACTTGATGGCGACGACATAAACGGCCCATTCTCCCTCCGCATCAATGTAGGCTACACGTTTTAGCTGATGGGATTGGTGAATTCAGAATTTTAGATTTTGAATTATGGATTATGGATTATGGATTGAGTTTTCCCTCGTTACGTAGCTCTGCTGCGTAATGCAGTCTGGAAGCTCCTGCTTCCAATGGTCTTGAGCTATACGTTTTTCATGCCGCTTTGAATTAAAATCTGTTTTTTTCATCTTAATCCGCGACAATGAACAGAACTAGAATCTAGACCTAATAAAGAAACCCATTCCTCCATTCAACATCATATCTACATTTGAGCAATTCTATTTAAAAATTAAGGAAAATAGATGGTATTGGCTCTTCTCGATCTTTTGTCGATTTTCATTAGCCTATGCCTTCATCGCTGCAGGAATGGTAAAGATTCTTGGAGAACGATTCGCTAGTGGTTTATCAGTCAATCATCCAATGGGAGCTTACCTCGAAGCTTTACATCATACCAGTTATTATTACACATTCATTGGAATTGCCCAAGTGGTAGCTGCAATTTTACTAATCATACCTAGAACTGTAACTCTGGGAGCATTGCTATACTTACCGATTATTGTAAACATTTGGTTACTGTCTTTTGCGCTACGTTTTGAAGGTTCTATTGTAACCTCACCCTTAATGGTACTTGCCAATTTATATATCCTTTTGTGGAATTATGATCGATTAAAACACATTTTTCCGTTTCGGAAATTTTCAAGCTTTGGCATCATCGAGAAACCCAATAAATACAATACAAAATTCCCATTTCTATTCTTCACGGGAGTAATCGTCACTGTAGGCCTAACAATAGCTCTAGCTCGTTATGGACATGAAGCCATGCCGAGAAATTCACTATCAGATTGTAATATGCAATTTGAAAACTCTGCGACTGAAATTGCTGGCTCCTCTTTTTGCGAATGCATTCATACTAATGGAACACCTTTAGATGAATGTTTGGATGAATTTGAACGGGCAACAGATAAATGACTACAAACAACATGAACTCATCCACATATCACATAGAACAGCTGGATTCAACATCAGCTAATTCTGCTTTAATATTTCTTGAAGAGGTTTTTAGCATAGAGCAGAATATACCCAAAGAACTCATTCCTATAGTGGCTGACCAGCAAAAATGGTGGGCCATAAAAGACGGTAATCAGATTGTTGGGACTGCCGCAATCTGGGAAATCAATTCCGAATGGCATTGGGGACGATTAGCCATTCATGAAAAGCTACGCGGATTCGGACTTGGCAAAAAATTGGTGATGCAATCTTTAGAGGAATCATTTCAAATGGGAATAGAAACCATTCTAATTGATGCTAGAGATATTACTGTTGATATGATTCTACAACTAGGTGGAAAAATTGTCGGCGAAAAAGCCATTTTTTACGGACTCCCAGTAACACCGATGGAGCTGAGGAAAAGGGATTTTAAATTATGAATTATGAATTTTGAATGGGGTTATTGGTTAATTGGGGATAGCTGTTGATGATTAGCTTTAGTTAATGGATTTGCGGTCTGGGTTAGAGATACGGTAAGGCGTCATCCTGAGGATACCTCCGAAGGATCTACAGGGTTGAGGGATAGCTCACAATAGCTTTTAAAGTATACAAACAAAAAAAAGCCAACTCGATTTCTCGAATTGGCTTTTTAAGTATTGGTGGAGGTGCGGGGAGTCGAACCCCGGTCCGAAACGGCAAATCTGCAAACATCTACATGCTTAGTTGCTGATTGAATTTCGCATGAAGCCTAGCCCAACAACAAAGCGACTTCATACTATTCTGTGAAATTTTACGCAACAAAGACAGAAAACCGTGTTACGCTATCCTATCTTTTATGGCGTTCGGCTTGGCACTGATAGGCACGATAACCAAGGGAACGGCTTAGTCAGCTTACGCTGCTAGGCGGTATGAATAATTGTTGTCAATTATATATATGCCATAATGGATATTATTACGAGATCCATTGGACACTCTCGACATGCAACCTGCGATAGTACTCATCCCGTCGAATCCAGTACACCCCCAATACGTTAAAGAACGATGCGTAATATACGAATCTTATCGCTCTTTATTGGATATGCTTTCTAACTTTTTTTTCAGTCTTTGCAATTTCGTTAAACGATATGTGTTAAATTGGAGTTCTGTAAATGTCTTCATAATAAACGAGTGCTAAACACATGAAATTTGGTAGTGTAACCGATCCCGAAAATATTGATTTCAGTCTTCCATCCGACCATCCAGATACTCTTAAAGTACTTGGAAACGGTAATTCAGCTAACTTTGAAGCTTTTGTTGGTTGCGCTAAATGGAATAAGAAAGACTTGAAAGGATTCTACCCTCGTGGCACTAAAGACGAACTTGCTTATTACGCGACTCAGTTTAATTCTATAGAACTCAATGCCACTCATTACAAGTTGTATGGCGAGGATGTGATTTCAGGATGGCGTGATAAAACGGGTGATGCGTTTAAGTTCTTCCCAAAAGTTGTGAACAGCATTAGCCATTACAAACGTCTTAAAGGCGTGGAAGCTTTGGTGGAAGAGTATTCCCTTCCCTTTCGGGTTTTGGGCGATAAACTGGGCATGTTTTTCTTACAGCTTCGCGATGACTTCAAACCGCAAGATATGGACCGTGTTGTTCGTTTCGTGGAAATTTGGCCTACCGATTTACCACTAGCCATAGAATTGCGCCATACCGATTGGTTTAACGACGAAAATATTGCCAACCAAGTGTATCAGCTTTTTGAGAAACATAATGTGGCAAACATCATTACCGATACCGCAGGTCGGCGTGATTTATTACATATGCGACTTACATCTCCCGTTGCCTTTGTGCGTTATGTGGGTGCAAACCATGCTAGCGACTATCCACGACTTGATGAGTGGATTGAACGCATAGCTCTTTGGAAAGAACATGGTTTAGAGAAACTCTATTTCTTCATTCATCAGAATATTGAATTGGAGTCTCCTCTTCTTACTGCGCATTTCATAAAAGGTTTAAATGCTAAAGTGGGTACGAACCTAAAAATTCCGATTACACAGACAGCTCCACCAAGTCTCGGGCTTTAATCCAAACTAATTTCATATTTACTAAAAATAGTAACAATAACTTCACATTAGAGCTTAACTTTAACTTATACTTTGCGTGTAACGGCCTTCCTAAAAGTTTACAGCATTTATTAAAATTATTCTATGATACGAACACTCATTCTGTGTTTTGCAGGGTTACTCCTCCTCACAGAAACAACATTAGCACAGTCAGCCTCTATAAATGGCTATATAAAAGACTCTTCATCTGGTGAAACACTAATTAGTGCAAACATTGCACTTCTAGATATCAATAAGGGAACTTCTTCAAATACTTCAGGATATTTCAGCATTACAAATATTGCCCCTGGAGAGTATATTTTGGTATGTACTTATATCGGGTTCAATACTTTTCAGAAAAAGGTGACTTTAAAGGCGGATGAGAATCTCCGCCTAGATGTGGAACTTGTTCTTACTTCTGAAGAACTTGAAGAAATCATTGTCACTTCCGAAGCTGAAAAAGAGAAAGCGAAAGAAATTGGTGTTGCCCAAATTGGGACATCGCTTATTAAAGAGCTCCCCTCTGTATTTCAGGCGGATGTATTCCGTTCTATTCAGCTCCTTCCTGGCGTAAAAGCGGCTTCTGATTTTTCTAGTGGCTTATACATTCGTGGTGGAAGTCCTGACCAAACCCTCATTCTACTTGATGAAACTACGGTTTATAACCCAAGTCACTTTTTTGGCTTCTTTTCAACCTTTAACCCAGATGCCATTAAAGATGTTCGTCTTTATAAAGGTGGTTATCCTGCGGAATTTGGTGGACGCTTAGGCTCTGTACTCAGTATTTATAACAAAGATGGAAATCGAAATGAAACGCATGGCTCTCTTACTTTGGGAATGCTTTCATCTCGTGCTTCGCTTGAAGGTCCATACAAATATGGTTCTTGGAGTTTAGCGGTTCGACGTTCAACACTAGAGCCGTTGTTAGCGGCATTGCGCAAAACTACTGACAATATTCCATCCAGTTTCTACTTTTATGATATGAACGGGAAAATCAACTTTGATGCTGGCAAGAACGATAAATTCGGTCTTTCTTTCTATACGGGTAAAGATGCGGTTTCCTTTCCTTTTGCTGACGATGCCGAGTTTAATTTGAATTATGGTAATCAAACCGTGAGTGGTAATTGGAAGCATATTTTTAACGAACAACTATTTTCTAGTTTTGTAGTTACAGGCTCTAGATACTTCAATTTTCCTACTTTTGAACTTGGTGGAACTCCTTTCGAACGAGATAATAACATTTATGATTTCTCGGTAAAAGGTGATTTAGAGTATTTAATAAACGACAAGCACACGATTGAGACTGGTGTTTGGGGTGGAGTTATGACTCTTATTCTGAAGGATCGTTTTGATAATGAAGAAAGCTTTAGTTCTCGTATTCAAGCTAACTACGCTTCTTTATATGTTCAAGATACTTGGCGCCCAACCGACCGCTGGAAGCTAACTTACGGAACTCGACTCAATTACTTTTCAGATGGCGATTATTTGCGACCAGAACCTCGTGTTTCTCTTGAATACAAGCCAGCAGATAGAATTCGGTTACAAGCCGCGTATGGTCGCTATAACCAATTCTTAACACTCATTTCCAACGAAGCTTTCTCTGGTTTTGATGTTTGGCTAACAGCCGATGAAGGAATCAAGCCTGCATTTGGAGATCAGTTTGTGTTAGGAGCCAAAACAATTCCTTTTAAGGATTACGGATTAGATCTAGAAGTGTATTACCGAACAATGAATGATTTGTTTGAACTCGATCCTTTCATCCAAGATGTTTCAGGACTTCCTTATTCTGATATTTTCCGTATTGGTAGTGGCGATGCATATGGCGCTGAAGTTTTCTTTGAGAAAAGAGCTGGTGATTTCACTGGATTTATTGGCTACACGTATTCATATACATGGCGCCGCTTTCCTAACTACAATAATGAAATTGAAAATCCGAACGGTTCAGGTCGCTCCTATCCTCCTAAATACGATCGTCGTAACGACATCAACTTAGTAATGAGCTATAAACTAAGTAAACGTTGGAAAGCCACCACATCCTTTAACTATGCAACGGGACAAGCTTATACAGAGCCTTTAGGTCGTTATTCGTTGAACAACCCTGTTTGGGATAACCAAGTTTATGATACCATTGTAAGTGGAAAGATAAATGCATCTCGCCTTCCTGCTTATCAACGTGTGGATGTTTCCTTCTCGAGATATGGTACCTTTTTTGGTTTAGGCGAAGCGGAATGGCAGTTCCAGATAGTAAACTTGCTATCTCGTAGAAACGTTTGGTTCTACACTTACGACTTTGATGAAAACCCCATTAAGAAAGAAGCTGTTTACTTGCTTCCACTTCTACCAACAATTTCTTACACCGTTAAATTTTAATCGATATGAAATCATTATTTCTATATTTCTCTTTTTCCCTACTTCTTATAGTAGGTGGCTGCGATTTGTATCCTCAAGACGACTACAAAGAATTTTATGTAGTAGAATCATATTTGGTTGCAGATATGGAGCTTCCAGCATTGTATCTCTCAACTACAGCACCTGTTAGTAGCGAGTACAATTTTGAAGACACTGCGATTTCTGCGGCTATCGTCGAAGTTCGCCTTCTACAAACCGGAATCGGATCAGCAATCGAACAAACCTTCACGTATCAACTTGATAGTCCTGGCGTGTTTGTATCTACAGTAGCTCATAATGTATTGCCAACGCGTACGTATCAGTTACACATAACCATTCCTTCTACTAGTGAAGAGATTATTGGTCATACTACCATTCCAGATAGTTTCACAGCAGCTAATACCATTCCTAATTCTGTGGAATATCAATCCGAAAACCAAATTGAGGTGGTGATTCCTGCTAGTAATTCCAATGCGCGACAGAATTACTTCATTTTCACTACACTAGCACTTGAAGCATCTGTAGAAAACTTCACTCCTGTTTATGGCGATTTTTACGATCCAGAAGAAGGAGATGTGTTATCAGATTACTCAACTCTTAGCTCTGGTATTGTGAGTGAGGGAAATTTCGAAAATAACAACAACGGAACTGTTACGCTAAAATACCCATGGTTAGCAGTAGCTTTTTATGGTGAGACTAAAATTGTGACGAATATTATTGATACGAATATTTATGATTTTCTCCGTTCACAAAGTGTACAACTAGGTGGATCATCCATTTCTCCTGGCGAAATACCGAATGTTATATATAATATTGAAGGTGGAATTGGTGTTTTCGGTTCTATCGCTGCAGATACTATCCAAACAAATATTACCCGACCTGCAGGCTTTTGATTAGCTAGTATTTTGGTATTTTATTTGCGTAATTCTTAACAATCAAAAAGCATACTCTGTGTTTCGAACATTTTCCAGAACAGTATTTATTGGGTTTCTACTTTTAGCAAGCCTTCCTGTAATGGCGCAAACAGAGGGTGAATTTGAAATAGCTCGTATAAAGTATAGAGGCGGAGGGGATTGGTATAACGATCCCTCCTCTCTTTCTAATCTCATTTCTTTTACTAAACAGCACGCACCAATATCAATTTCACAAAAGTATAAAGATGTTGCCTTGGGGAGTAGCGATTTATTCTCCTACCCTTTTCTATTTTTAACAGGTCACGGAGATATTGCCGTAAACAACTCAGAGTCTACTAATCTTCGGAATTATCTAGAGAATGGAGGGTTCCTTTATATTGATGATGATTACGGTTTAGACGAATACGCTCGTTCCATGATGAAGAAAGTATTTCCAGACGAAGAAATGCTAGAGATTCCTTTTTCGCACCCTATTTATAATCAATTGTTCGACTATAACAATGGCTTGCCTAAAATTCATGAGCACGACAATAAACCACCTCAAGGTTTTGGGATATTTAGGAATGGAAAACTTGTTGTTTTTTACAGCTATGAAACTAATCTTGCTGATGGCTGGGCAGATGCTGAAGTTCACAACGACCCTGCATCCATCCGACAAAAAGCATTGGAAATGGGCTCAAATATTTTAGTTTACGCCCTTACAAATTTTTAACTCACATTCTTTTGTATGAAAAGCATTAATCCTTATTTATTCTTTCCCGGAAATTGCGAAGAAGCACTTCATTTTTATAAAGAAAATCTTGGTGGAGAAGTTACTGCACTGCAAAGGTTTGGTGATACTCAGATGCCAGTTGAAGAGAACTACCGAGATAAGATTATGCACGCTGAACTTACTGTGAATGAGCAAGTAGTTCTTATGTTTTCGGATGGGGCGCCTTTTAAAGAAATACAGCTTGGGGATAACGTTCACCTCACACTTTCTTTTGAAAATGAGGAAGAACAAACACAGGTTTTTAATACATTAGCAAAAGGTGGTGTTACTACGATGGAGCTTCAAGATACTTTCTGGGGTGCTCGCTATGGAATGCTTACCGATAAATTTGGAGTGAAGTGGCAATTAAATCTTAGCCGAAGCTGATACCTTTATCTCTCACTTTTCATTTTATACTCAAACTTTTTCTCAGTCACGAGATTCCCCTTGTCATCCTCAGGGTCGCGGTAAAGTTCGTCTGAATCGGTTACTTCACATTTTCCAATTTTAGACTGAACTTCAGCCTGAGCTTTGATAATTTTCTTCTTCTCATCAGCGCTTGCAGTTTTAAATAACTCAGCCAACTCTCCTCTTTTCCGCTTGTAAAAGCTCAATTCCAGGGCTTTCATAGAGCTTTTAGCAGATAGAAACGGATTCTTATCTTTAACATACTTGAGCCCCACTTTCTCGTGATGTCGATCGCTGGCATAATGTTGCTCAAGCATTATATCTCCCAACAAACGTGGAAAAGGAGATTCTAAACTCGAATAAGCCGCAATAGAAATCTCTTTCTCATCCTTATAACGCTTGATAATATCTTCGTAAAACATTCTGAGTTCATCGTCTTCAAACATTTTATCGTGTGTAAAAGAGCAAATATATTCCACCATACTTTTACCAAATAAGAGCATCAAACGAACGAGTTCTTTCTCGTAATCTGCTTTTTTACGCGCTTTTACAGGTATTTCTTCGAAGTGCGCTACCTCATGAAACTCTTCGTCGTAAAAAGTGGCATGTTCATCTTGATGGATAAAAGGAATTTCTTCATCAACATTCCCTTTTCGAGCATTCCGAGCTACTTCTCTATCTTTACTTCGTTGATCTTCTTTTCTTTTTCGAGCTCTTACGCGTTCGAGTTCTTCGAACAGTTCCCTATCTGTTCCTCTTCTAAATTTCTGCGACTTTTGGTGCAGATGCTGAACATACACTTGGCGCTGGATATCATCACCGATATTAGCAATGGCTTCTAAAATCTCGCCAATCACTTTACTTTGCTGCATTGGATTCTGAAGGCGACCTTCTTCATCGGCTTTTAACATTAAAAAGTCTACAAAATCTAGCGACTCTTTATTCTTAAGTTCGGTAAACGATTCTTTGCCAAATTGTTTTACAAAGGAATCAGGATCTTCACCATCCGGAAGTTCCAACAATTGCACTTCCATCCCTTCATTTAATGCAATATCAATTCCCCTTTTCATGGCGGCTTGTCCGGCGTTATCCGCATCATAAATCATAATGATTCGTTCACCATAACGGTGCAGAATCTTCATTTGTCCAGAAGTTAAGGCGGTTCCTGAACTTGCAACTACATTCCCAATACCGTGTTCGTTTAGCGTTATAACATCGGTATAGCCTTCTACAAGAATAACTTCTTTGTTCTTTCGAATTTCATTCTTCGCAAAATTAAGCCCATACACAACTTCACTTTTGTTGTACACCTTAGTTTGGGCCGAGTTGATATATTTGGCGGTTTTCTCGTTGCCTAATACTCTGCCGGCGTAAGCAATTACTTTACCTGTTGGGCTAAAAATGGGAAACATCAATCGACCACGGAATGTGTCGTAAAAACCATCATCGCGTTGGCTCGGTTTAATTAAATCTGCTTCTAGCAAATACTGTTCATCAATACCTGCATTTTTTGCTGCATTGCATAAGTCATTTCCTGAAGATGGCGCATATCCTAAGCCGTATTTTTTAAAAACCGCGCGATTGTAACCACGATTCTCTAAATACTTGAGTGCTTTTTGAGCTTCTGGATTTTCAATTAAATTTCTGTAGAAATAAATACCCGCAAATTTTAATGCATGGTAGATTCCCTCTTTTAATTGATGACTCTCGCTTGGCTCTTTAGACTCTTCTTCTTGGATAAAAACGCCATATCGCTCGGCAAGCTGGCGCACAGCTTCACTAAACCCGATGCCTTCTTGATCCATAATAAATTTGAACACATCGCCCGATTCACCGCACCCAAAGCATTTAAAAATTCCCAGATTTGGGGTTACATGGAAAGAAGGTGTTTTCTCATTGTGATAGGGACACAGTCCTGTAAAACCGCTCCCTGAGCGCTTTAACTTCACATAATCTGATACTACCTCCACTATGTCGGCAGCATCTCGTACTTCTTCTTTTTTGTCTTCGGTAACCACAATTGAAAATGGCGATTTTGAGGATGGAAATAAAGCTAATTTCGCATTTAAAATGGACTAAACTGGATTGAATAAATAGAAGGAGTTACCAAAAATATGAACTATCAACTATCTACTAAGCATCGTATATTCCATCCCCATAAATTTTGAACCTAACGAGCAAAAATGAGTGTTTTAGTTGGAAATGATACGCGCCTAATTGTACAAGGCTTTACTGGAAGTGAAGGAACCTTCCACGCAGAACAAATGATTGAATACGGTACCAATGTTGTTGGTGGTGTTACTCCAGGAAAAGGTGGACAAACCCACCTTGATAGACCTGTGTTTAATACTGTAGCAGACGCAGTTGAGCATGCTAACGCAAATACTTCTATCATTTTTGTTCCCCCAGCTTTTGCTGGCGACGCCATTACTGAGGCTGCTTTCGCTGGTATTAAAGTAATTATTTGTATTACTGAAGGAATTCCTGTTAAGGATATGATTTTGGCGAAACAAGTTGTAAAAAGCAGAGGTGCTACTCTCGTTGGGCCTAATTGCCCTGGTGTTATAACTCCTGGCGAAGCTAAAGTTGGAATTATGCCAGGTAGTATTTTCACTAAAGGCACTGTTGGTTTAATTTCTCGTTCTGGAACTTTGACTTATGAAGCTGTTGATCAGCTTACAAAAGCAGGACTAGGCCAAAGTACTGCTATCGGAATTGGTGGTGACCCCGTTATCGGCACAACTCACCTTGATGCTGTAAAACTTTTACAAGCTGACCCAGGCACCGAAGCAATTGTATTGATTGGTGAAATTGGTGGCTCAGCTGAAGAAGAAGCTGCTGCTTATATTAAAGAACATGTTACTAAACCTGTTGTAGCATTTATTGCTGGTTCTACTGCGCCTCCGGGCCGACGTATGGGCCATGCTGGTGCAATCATTTCTGGTGGTAAAGGAACAGCTCAAGAAAAGAAAAAAGCACTTTCAGAAGCTGGTATTACCGTTGTTGACAGTCCTGCTGAAATCGGCGAAACTCTTAAGCGAATGTTAGAGAACGCTTAAGTCATTTTTTCAAAAAGCATCGTGTTAAAAGCACGATGCTTTTTTTTCTCACTCTCACTCTCTCACACTTCTTATTCAATCACCTCAGCGCTATGCTGACCAATTCATCAATTTTATTAGAATAGACATGAGTACTACTCCAACCACAATTACGATTGCACGCGGAGACGGAATCGGCGAAGAGATTATGGATTCAACACTTCAGATACTTAAAGCGTCTGGTGCTAATCTTAATTACGAAGAAATCCAAATAGGAAAGAAAGTTTACGAAAGTGGTATCGACTCTGGAATGCGTCCAGAAGCTTGGGATACACTTATTAAGAATAAAGTTTTTCTTAAAGCGCCAATCACTACTCCTCAAGGCGGCGGCTATAAAAGTTTAAATGTTACCATCCGCAAGACACTTGGGCTATTCGCGAATATTCGTCCTGTTAAAGCACTCGTTCCTTTTGTGCATAGCCATTTCCATATGATGGATTTAGTAGTAGTAAGAGAGAATGAAGAAGATCTTTATGCGGGAATAGAGCATCAACAAACTCCAGAGGTTGTGCAATGCCTAAAACTTATTTCTCGCCCTGGTTGTGAACGCATTGTTCGTTACGCTTTTGAATATGCTAAAGCTTATGGCCGTAAAAAAATTACTTGCATGAGCAAGGATAACATCATGAAGCAAACGGATGGTTTGTTCCATCAAGTGTTTGATGAGATTAAGCTTGAATATCCTGAAATTGAAACCGATCATTTTATCATTGATATCGGCGCTGCTCGCTTAGCTGATACTCCTCATTGGTTCGATGTTGTGGTAACACTAAACTTATATGGTGATATCATTTCTGACATCACTGCTCAAGTTTCTGGTTCTGTAGGTTTAGGCGGCTCTGCAAATATTGGGCACGATTTTGCCATGTTCGAAGCTATTCATGGTTCAGCTCCTGATATTGCAGGCAAAGACATCGCAAACCCAGCTGGTTTATTACATGGTGCAGCTATGATGCTCGCACACATCGGTCAACCAGATAAAGCAGAATTAATCATAAATGCTTTGCTCACTGCTATCGAGGATGGTATTCATACTGCGGATTTACAGAGCAAAGAATACACCAGAGAATTAGTAGGTACAAAAGCGTTCACACAAGCTATCATCGATCGCCTAGGGCAAGAGCCTAAATCTTTGAAATCAGCTTCTTATGGTTCTAATGAGCATGTAATTGATATCAAACTCAGAGAATATACACGACCAAAGAAAGAGCTGATTGGTGTAGATATATTTTTAGATTGGAATGAGTCGAATCGCAACCCTCAAGTATTAGGTAAGATTGTTGAAGAAAATACTACAGAGGGCTTGACGCTTAACATGATTTCAAATCGTGGCGTAAATGTTTACCCAGAAGGTCTTCCAAATACATTCTGTACGGATCATTGGAGATGTCGCTTTATAGCTGATGGTGGACATCACAGTGAGATAGAATACAAGACCGTTGTTCAACTTTTGGAAAGTTTAAACAACGCTGGCCTCGACTGTATCAAAACCGAGAACCTGTATACCTTTGATGGCAAAAATGGATACTCTGATGGTCAAAGCGACTAAAGAACTCCATTCATTATTATAGAACAATTTTAAAAGTAAATCCTTCTCCTCATTCTGGAGAAGGTTTTTTAGCCTTCCTACTTTAACACTTTATGCTAATTTTTATCCTTCGTAGTTTATGAAACGACTTCTGATATTCTCAATAATTAGTGCATTGTCTGTGGTTTGCCAAGCGCAAACCATTACAACAATTTCCCCTCTCTCCTCTTCCGTTAATGAGACCTCTGGCCTTATTTACTTGAATGGTAAACTCATCACTCACAATGATTCTGGTGGAAAACCTATTCTATTCGAAATTGATGTTAAAACGGGTGAAGTAATTCGAAAAATTCACATCGAGAATGCTAAAAATATTGACTGGGAAGATTTAACCTACGACGAGAATTACATTTACATTGCTGACACTGGTAACAACAGAGGTTCAAGAAAGAACCTTAAAATCTACCGCGTCCTTATTTCAGCATTTATGGATGAAAAATTGGACTCTATAAAAGCAGAAACTATATCTATTAAATATGCGGATCAAAGCAGCTTCAAAAAAACCAATCGAAAAACCAACTTTGATGCTGAAGCTCTCGTTTCAATCAATGATAGTTTATATATATTCTCTAAAAACTGGTCGAATGGATGGACAAATATATATGCATTTCCCAAAACTCCTGGGGCTTATACGCTATCAAAAATAGACAGTATTAATGCTTTAGGCTTAGTAACAGGAGCTACTTATAATCAAAAACTGAATTCCATTATGCTTTCAGGTTATGGTGTGAGTTCCAATTTTCTGCTAGAGATCTCTGATTTCAAAGGGAATAACTTCTCTAAAGGGAAAGTAAATCGAATTGAAATTTTCCCAACAGGCTCCAAGCAGGTTGAAGGCATTACCCAAATCTCACCTACCACATATTATTTATCTGCGGAAAAAAATAATACACCAAACGCTGTATTGTACCTCTTCGAGAAATAGTAGCATTGCTTCGCAGACAGAAATATCGGGCATGTTTCGGAGATGGCTGTGGCTTTACTTACACAACGGTGTCATTCCGACGAAAATAGGAAACTTAAGTGCGTTAACTAGTAAAGTCTCCCCTTCAGGGGAGCTAATCATCCAAATAATTCTTTGGGTGATTCGGGGAGTGTTTGTGGTAGGTTTTGAATTAATAACGAGCTTCAAAACTTTTGGTAGGCAATTCGAAGAACACCCTCCGCTTTTTGGAAATACCAAAAACCACCTCCCTCAATGGAGGACTTATCCGCGGCAGAATGTAGTGTAAGGAATGGATACGAAATGAATCTTACTCAGTATGAAGAGGAACAAGATTCTGCCATATCGTTCAAACCTAAGAGAAAAAGCTAAAGAATTACGTGCTAATTCTACATTAAGTGAGATTTTGTTATGGAATGAAATAAAAGGGAGAAAATTAGGAGTTCAATTTCACAGACAAGTACCCATTGATAGATATATCATAGATTTTTACTGTCATGAATTAAAACTAGCTATTGAAGTAGATGGGAGCACGCATGACAATCCAACGAGTTATATTAAAGACATATTAAGGGATCAGCAACTAAAGACCCTAGGAGTAATCATTGTTCACATAGGGGATGTAGATATTAAAGTCGACTTAGAATCTGTAATCCACTATTTAAAGTAAAAGCTAGAACAAGTCTCCCCTTGAGGGGAGATAATCATCCAAATAGTTCTTTGGATGATTCGAGGGGTGTTCGTGGTATAAGCTTGTGAATTAGCTCATCCCTCAAAATGACTAATGCTTTATAATAACCCACATCGTCCTCGAACTATCTAACTAATCAAAAAAGAAATTCAATACAACTAAATTACTTATTCATTGAAATTAGAAACTCTTCGTTCGTCTTAGTTCCTTTAATCTGCTTAAGCAGAAATTCCATAGCTTCGAAAGCATTCATGTTAGTGAGGTAGCGACGTAATAACACCACTTTCTCTCTTTCTTGTTCCGAAACGAGTAATTCTTCACGTCGAGTCCCACTTCTGAAAATATCGATAGCTGGATACATTCTGCGTTCAGAAATTCTGCGATCGAGAACCAATTCCATGTTACCGGTTCCTTTAAATTCTTCGAAGATTACATCGTCCATTCTGGAACCCGTATCAACTAACGCTGTTGCTAAAATAGTGAGTGAACCACCATTTTCGATGTTACGAGCAGAGGAAAATAGTTGGCGTGGAATTTTAAGAGCTTCCGAGTCAACCCCACCCGACATTGTACGACCTTTGTTGCTCGCCACAACATTATATGCTCTTGCAAGGCGAGTTATAGAATCTAAAAGTAGAATTACATCGTGTCCACTTTCTACCAAGCGTTTTGCTTTTTGGAACACTAACTCTGCCAAACTAATATGGTTTTCTGGCTTTTCGTCAAAGGTTGAAGCTGTTACTTCAGCGCCCTGAACAGAGCGTTCCATTTCGGTAACTTCTTCAGGACGTTCGTCAATAAGCAAAATTAAAATCTTTGCATCGGGGTGATTTTTTGCGACTGCATTAGCCACACCTCTTAACAGTGTAGTTTTTCCCGTCTTAGGCTGGGCTACAATCAAACCACGTTGCCCTTTCCCTAACGGAGAAAACAAATCTATAAAACGAGTAGAATAATCACTTGGATTATGCTCCATCACAAAGCGTTCTTCTGGATGTATAGGAAGCATATCGTCAAAATCTTGGCGATTATCCATATCTGTAGGAATACGTCCATTAACACCTTCAACACGAAGTAATGCGAAATAACGCTCGCCCACTTTTGGCGGTCGAATAATACCAATCACGCAATCGCCTTGCTTTAGTCTAAAGCGTTTAATTTGCGAGGGTGATACATAAATGTCGTCGGGGCTAGCTTTGTAATTATAATTTACAGAGCGTAAAAAGCCATATCCATCAGGTAATATCTCTAACGTACCTTCATTGAACAAAAACGGCCCTAATTTTGGCTCGAGTTCAGTAATTCGTTCTTCTAAAGTAGGTGCGTTAGACTCTGGAAGTTGATCGTGCTCAGTTCGGCGGTTATTATTCCTGTTATTATTGTTATTGTGAACAGGCTTTTTGCGAGCGGGTTTTTTAGTCTCTTCGTCCTTCTTTCTGTAAGAAACAATATGAGACTGACCACCATAAGTGGTTAATTCATCTTCTTTTTGTGTAGATCTATCAGCAGGTTTTTCTTCCGGCTCCTTAGCCACCACATTGGTAATTTCTTCGAGATCAACTTTCTCTGATTTCTTAAAAATTAAAGAAGGTTGAGATTTAGTAACCTCAGTCGGTTTTTTATTTCGAGGGCGAAGCTTAACCGTTACTCCTTTAGGAGTTTTTACGTTCTTTTCTTTGATCTGATCGATCAAATCTTGCTTTTTCACACCGGTAACCCGCTTAATGCCTAATGCTTTAGCAATAGTTTGAAGCTCTGGTAATTTTTTCTTTTCTAAGGAAACCAGCTCCCCAGCCGTAATATTGACGGTCTGATTATCTGACATATAAAATTGTAGCTGTTAAGTAAATAATGAGTTCTTACTGAAATTGAAGTGAACACCCTGCCATCAACAAGAGATAGCGCTTTCTGGGTTATTCATCAGGTAAGGAAAAGAGTCGGTGTTACTACTTTAAGTCTTTCATCCACCGCTTAATTATAGGGTAAAAGTAAAAACTTCCAGCAATAATTACTAACTCTGTCTCAAGTTCTTTTAAAATAGTTTGATTATTCTTTTCTGAAATAAGTTCAACATCCATTTTTGAACGAATAAGCTCGGTTGAGGCCGCGCGTTCGCCTTCTTGTTGAAAGAAGAATCTGGGTCTAAATGTACTTAAAAGTTTGATAGAATCCACAGTAACCTTGTCTTTCATCAAAGAGAAAATAAGTACTGGAGATTTTCCTTCAAACTGCTGTAACGTCTCTATAGTACCTTCTAAAGCCTGTTGGTTGTGCGCTCCGCTAAAATACCAATCTCTGTCTGGTAGTAATTTTTCGAACCTAGCGGCAACGCCTTTAAAGTTTGCAATAGATTGAACTACTTTTTCTTTTTCAATAGGAAATTGATTTGATAACACTTCATGTGCTAATAAAACCATTAACACATTCCATCTATTTACACGTTCAATTAGGTTTGTTTGGATATCGATTGCCAATTCTTTCAACAAAAACCTGCCGCATTCCCAAAATGGTTCGTATTCCTGAGCAAGAATCAAGGCTGATTTCTTCTCTTCTGCAACTTTAGAAATAGCTTCAACACAATCGCCGGACATATTCCCTAGAATAACAGGCTTGCCCTTTTTAATAATTCCTGCTTTTTCGATAGCAATTTCTATTTCGGTTTCCCCAAGTACATCTTGGTGATCAAGTCCGATACTGGTGATAATAGACAAAGACGGTTCCACAATGTTCGTTGAATCGAGACGTCCACCAAGTCCCGTTTCAATAATGGCGATGTCTACGTTTTGTTGAGCAAAAACCCAAAATGCTAACACGGTACTGATTTCAAAATATGAAAGAGACAGTTCTGTTAGGATGGGCTCCACCTCTCTAAAAAACTGTAGCAACATCTCATCGCTAACTTCTTCTTTATTCACGCGAACTCGCTCGTTGTAGCGTAGCAAATGTGGAGATGTAAACAATCCCGTTTTATAACCGGCATCAGAATAAATTTGTTCAAGTAAGTAACAGGTTGTCCCCTTTCCATTCGTTCCTGCTACATGAACGGTAGGATATTGCAAATGTGGATTCCCTAGCCTTTGGCAACACTCAGTGATGTTTTGGAGCCCAAATTTAGCCGCTGAGGCGCCTTGAACCTGAAACTTGGGTATTCGGTCAAGATAAGACCATACATCAGCTATCGAAGCGAATGTATACATTACTTAAGTTTGGATGCTTTATATAGCTCAAAGTCTTTTTGCAGACTTTTTACTACTGGGTTTAATTCATCAAATGAAGTATTGTTAATTCGAGCAATTGGAAAAATTTCGCGTAGAGAATTGGTACAAAACACTGCTTCGGCACTGATTAACTCTTCCAACTGAAACTCACCCTCTATCAGTTCGACATCAGCCACTTCAGAAACCAACTGGATTACTATTTGCCTTGTAACTCCAGGAAGTAAGTCACAGTTAGTACTTGGAGTAAAAATCTTACTTCCTTTCACCCAAAATATATTAGCGATTGTTGTTTCGCTCACCATATTATTAACGGTCAGCATAAGCGCATCATCTCCACCAAGTTGAGTTACTTCCTGCGCTGCTTTTATATAGTTGATAGAATTTGTGAGCTTTACTTTTCTTGAAAGTGAGGCCTCAGGAATTGCACGAGTCTCGACTGTTTTAAGAACGATTTCCTTTTTCACTTCTGGTAATGCGCGAGAGGTAATCACATAATCGGCCTTGTTTGAAGTTGTTACAAAGCCAGCACCTCCTTTTCTTACGCATTGAATACGAAAAGCGGTATCAACATCTTCCAATTCATTCTTTTCAAGTAACAGGTTAACCTGCTTTAGAAGTGTTTCAGAGTCTATGAGGGAATCCATTCCAAGATAATTCAATCCTATTTGCAGTCGATCGAAATGTTCATCAAGATGAAGGAACTTGCCTTGGTAACTTCTAAATGTTTCGAAACAACCATCGCCGTACATAAAACCACGATTAGAGACAGAAATGGCCAAAGCTGAGGAAAGAATAAGCTCGCCATTTAACAAAGCATATTTAGGAGAATCAGTCATCCAGATGTTCTATGAGTAAATCGTAACCCGAACCTTCTTGATAGCCAGTGTGAGCAAATACATATTTCCCTTTTTTATCGAACAACACATAGGTTGGTATGCCAGGCACTTTTAAATCATTATAAAGCGAAACCCCATCAACGTAATTGAAAGTCGGCGGAAGTTCATCAAAATTAATAGTGTCTGTGGCATCTTTCACCACTGCCGCAATAACTTCAATCGAACCAACTTCATCAGCTAGGCTACTAATTTCTTGTAGCATAAAGTTCGATTTTTCCGACCAACTCGAGAAAAATACGAGGACTACATGCTCTCCTTCAAAATCACTTACCGAAACACTATCATCATTAAGGATATAATTCAATGAATGAGTAGTTAAGGAATCGTTTTCGACAATACTCTTGATAAAACGTTTCTGCTCGGTCTTTTTATACGAAAAAGAGGAGTACACAATAATTAGAGCTGAAGCTAGCGCCATTACTGCCATAAAAGCTGGGAAATATTTATTGTCGATTCTCATAGATGTAAGTTAAGAAAGTTCTACCCATCATTTTTGAAAATTTACCCCCTTTTTAACTTCACTTTTGATGTTGTTACTCTTTTGATGTTTTGGCAAGATAAGCATGTGGGTTTAGTTGTTAGGGGGGGCAAGCTTCGAATCCTTATTCATAATTCATAACTGTTTAGGGAGATTTAAGAGATTAAATTATTGAGTTATTAAGTAGTGGGCGTTGATTTTTAGTTTTCCTCATTCAACATTCATAATCCATAATTTAAAATTTCCCCTTCCCCAATTCTTAATTCTTAATTCCCCTCCCATTCAAAAGTGAACGAATAAGCTGATATTACCTCTCTTCAACTTCAACTATTCTGCCTGAGATTGCTGGAACAATCAATTCTATTGTACAATCATCTGAATCAACCGCTTCGGAACTCATTAGGTCTGTAAAGGAGCAACTATTGATGCTGTACATCAACGGTTCTGAAGATCGATTTAAAGCTACGTACACACTATGGTGATTCTTAGAACTACGTTTAAAAACCACCAATCCTGTTTCCTTATTGAGCTCTACGAACTGAGCCTCCCCTTTTTGAATTGCTAAAGATGTATTTCTAATCTCGGCTAGTTTCTGGTAGAAATTAAAAAGTTCAGAATCGAAATTATTGTCATCACTTGTCCTTGGCTCTCCTAGTGGATGATTCGATTCAGACTCATAATTCATGTCTTCCCAAACCATGGGCTTCCGGTCGTCGGGGTCATCAGCACCCCACATTCCAGATTCAGTTCCGTAGTAAATCATCGGTGCGCCCTTCCAAGTATATTGGAATATGGCTACTAACTTCTGAACGGCTCTTTCCTTTTCATTCGGTTTACGCGGATTGAAACCATCTCTCGGTAAACCGTCTCTATCGTATTCTCTACCTGGATTTACAATAATAGATGCTAAACGAGGCGTATCATGGCTATCCATTAAATTTTGAAGTACATCTAAACCCTCTTTCGGATAATCCTCTTCAACTTGATTCAAACGTTGTTCAAATTCCGAAATGCTAATTCTTTCATCTATAAAATAATCCTTAGCTGCATACGCAAAACGGTAGTTCATCACCGTGGTGAACATATCTGCACTTATAAATTCTTTGGCTTTGTCTGTCCAAATTTCGGCAATAGTAATAGCTTCTGGGTTTAAATCCCGAACCACCTCATGCCATTCTCTCCAGAAATTTTTACCTACTTCTTCTGCTACATCCAAACGCCATCCATCTACGCCATCGCTTGGGTCGCCATCCCCATTAGGATCCATCCAGCGTTTAGTTACTTCAAAAATATGATTCCTGATTGGACTCAATAAATTCTCATTTTCCTCCCGAAAAACCGGCAAGCCTTTAAATCCCCACCATCCTTCGTAATCAAACTCATTAATTTCGGTGTTTGGATCGTCGAACTTATTAACGATGTACCAATCTTTGTATCGTGATTGTTCCTGATTTTTCACCAAGTCTTGAAAAGCCCAAAATTCAGTTCCAGTGTGATTAAAAACTCCATCAATAACCACTTTCATATCTCGTTTGTGAGCTTCTTGAATGAGCTGAAGGAAAAGCTTGTCGCCACTAGTCCATTCCCATGTTGATGAAACCCCAGGGTCTTCTGCATTAAATTGGTCGACATCCGCATCAGAATTTGGACCGAAATTACGATCTATGTGATGATAATAAGAGGCATCGTACTTATGCATTGATTGTGCATCAAAAATGGGGTTAAGATAAATCCCTCCAATTCCCAACTCTTTGAGGTAATCTAGCTTATCAATGATGCCTTGTAAATCGCCACCATAACGACGTTCCCTTACTATGGAGTAGAAATCGTCGGAGTGATTCTTTTCCCAGTCATCGCGAGCATACCAGTCTTGAGTCCAAGAAGTAATCTCCCAGCCTTCAGGACCTCTAGCTCGTTCTCTATTTGGTTGATTGGTTGAATCTCCATCTCTAAACCGCTCAGGAAATATTTGATACCAAACTATTCCTTTTGCCCACTCAGGACTAGTATACTCTTTCGCTCCTTTCGATTCTGATTTACATGATGTGAAGGAAAGTGCAGTTATAACCAGAAGTGAGGAAAAGAGATACGAGATTTTCATTTTATATACGGTGAAATTAAGTTCAGCGGATTACCATTTGAATCGCGATAAATCAAAAAGTCTGAATCCGTAGTGAAAATTGAAGCATCCTTGCTTTCATTATAAAGAACTAGAAGGCTGATGTCTGCTAAAGAAGTCTGTTGATCATTGTACTTATTGAGCAACTCAAACACCTTATTTTGATCGCTACCTATTGCGGATTTTATTTCGATTAAGTTATGCTTAATCATACTTGAAATCGCATTAACAACTGGAAACGCATTTTTTGTAATGAATAGCGTTTCAGTGAGAACAGCTTCGCAGGTTATAAATCGAAAATTTTCTCTACTAAGTTCAACCTTCACCCACTGATGAAATTGATCTCGTTCTCTAAGAAGAGCTACTAGTGGGCCGGTATCAAGAAATACTGTCTTCACCAAGACCTTCCAAATATTTAGGATTTGTGGAGAGATCTGAAGGACCGTCTTTAATTACACCGATGTAGGGTTGCAACCTTTCCAACATTGACCCAGGCTTCGCTTCTACCTCGTATTCTGTAAAAACCTCATTTACAGCATTCATTACGGCTTCTTTTTTTGAAATTCCTTTACTCTTAGCAAGAAGTTCGATCTTCTGCTTTTCTTCAGGAGTTAATTTCATCCCGAACCAAACAACATCTTTTTTGTTCTTATCAGCCATGATATTTCGGTTAAATATAAGTTGCAACCAATTTAATATATAGTTGCAACTTATTCAAATCTCTGTTGCTACTTCAATGTTTTAAGCTTGTTTAGCGTCTACATCTTTTACCCAGAATGTGAATATACCAGCCAAAATCATGGCTACTCCACCAATTATTAGTGCGTAAATAGCTTCGCCGCCAAACATCGATTTTGTTAAAAAGCCCAAAATACTAGCTGCTACAAGCTGAGGAATTACGATAAAGAAGTTAAAAATCCCCATATACACTCCCATTTTTTTAGCCGGAAGTGAACCTGTTAAAATAGCATACGGCATAGATAGAATACTAGCCCAAGCTAGCCCAATACCAATCATAGAAACCAGAAGCATATTCGGGTTTGATATGAAATAAATGGAGATTAAGCTTAAGCCACCCAAAGTTAAACAAATGGTATGTACCATTTTCCTACTAGTGTATTTAGCCATCACAGGTAATAGAAAAGCAACCAATGCCGCAACTCCGTTATATACAGCAAAGCTGAAACCCACCCAATCTGCACCGTCATTGTAGAGTGCTGAAGTAGCATCGGTTGTACCATATATATGAGCTGTTACTGCGTTGGTGGTATAAATCCACATTGCGAAAAGTGCAAACCATGAGAAAAACTGAACTACTGCTAACTGGAGCATCGTTTTTGGCATCATCAACATATCGTTCATCACTTCCACTAAACCATTTTCAGAAGCGCCTTTTGATTGCATCATAGAAGAAATCATCATTACGATACCAAAAGCTAAAATCCCACCGCCCATAATATAGAGCTGTTGATCATAGCCACCGTTAAAAACCAAAAATGTAAGTATTGCGCCCACTACAATAGAAACAATCCCGTATTTAGTTTGCTTTGATGCTAGCTCACTAACGTTATATGTGCTGTCGTTTTCTGTATCTGCTTGCGCTAGTCCTGCGGCTTGTTTCTCAGCCTCTTCAAAACGGGCAAGTTCTTCTGGAGAATATTCTTTGGTTTTTATAACGGTCCAGAGTACAGCTAATAAAAACGCTGCGCCACCAATGTAGAATGAGAATTTTACGGAATCAGGAATAATTCCTTCTGGGGCAGTATTTGAGATTCCAAACCAATTGGTAAACATCCAAGGCAACATAGAAGCGACAACAGCACCTGTTCCAATAAAGAAACTTTGCATGGCAAATCCCGAGGTTCGTTGCTCGTTTGGAAGCATGTCGCCCACAAAGGCTCTAAACGGTTCCATGGATACATTTATAGAAGCATCCATAATCCAAAGCATCCCAGCGGCAACCCACAGAACTGGAGAGTTTGGCATAAAGAATAAAGCTAAAGAAGCCAGTATTGCACCCACTAGAAAAAATGGTCTTCTTCTTCCCAGACCATTCCACGTTTTGTCACTAAAGTGGCCAATAATAGGCTGTACTATCAAACCTGTAAGCGGAGCTGCAACCCAAAGAATTGGAATGTCTTCAACGGCGGCACCTAGTGTTTCGAAAATTCGACTTACGTTTGCATTTTGAAGTGCAAAACCGAATTGAATCCCTAGAAACCCGAAACTCATGTTCCAGATTTGCCAAAAGCTAAGGTGGGGTTTTTGTGCAGACGTTGTTTCCATTGTTGTACCTAATTTAACATTGATTTATTTAACGAAGATTGCCCATCTGTTTGGACTGAAACTGATTTCTTCAGAAGTAATCATTAATTTTGTTGAGTTATACGTAGTGTAATTCTCGGTCACGCCAAGGTCCGCTAATTTTACTTTTCCAGATTCATTACCGAAGTTCATAATAACTACCACTTCGCTTTCTCCTTTAACACGTTTGTATGCATAAAAACCTTCTGGCATATCAATCATTTCTAGTGAGCCTCCAAAATCACCATTCCAAAGAGCTTGTTCGTCTCTTTTTAAGCCAACCAATGTGGTGTAAAAATCTTGATACTTATAGTCTTTCCATTCAATAGGATCTTTTTCGAAGAACTCTAATTGCTTGTCTAGTCCAGACTCTTGGCCGTTATAGATTAGTGGCATTCCACCAATAGTTGCCGATAACACTGCGAAATTCTCGAAGTTGGCACCATACATTTCGGGATCGGTTCCGTTCCACGAATTTTCATCATGATTTGAGGTAAAGTACATTCTGTAAGCACTTGAAGGGAATCTCTTCTCATCTTCAGCAAATAGAGAATCAACGGAAGAGATAGGACGTTCTCCTTTGGCAACTTCACGAATGATGTGTGCATATTCCCAACCATAGTTCATTTGAAATGCTTCGATAACCAACTCAGGATTACCATCTTCGGCTAGCATAAATACGGGCTTAATTTCATCTAAAGCAGCTTTAGCATCAACCCAAAAGTCGGTAGGAACCATTCCTGCAACATCACAACGATATCCATCAATGTCTAAATCGCGAACCCAAAACTCGAGAGCATCAATCATGCCTGCTCGCATTTCTTCATTCTCATAGTTCAACTGAATAACATCCGACCAGTCTGTTCCTGTTGGTGGCATAAAATCGCCTTCTTCAGTTAGAGCAAACCAATCTTTGTTTTGTGTCCAAGGATTGTCCCAAGCAGTGTGGTTAGCAACCCAATCAATAATAACTTTGAAACCCATTTCATGAGCTTCATCAACCAACTTTCGAAAATCTTCTTTTGTACCGTAATCTGGATTTACATCTTTATAGTCTTGAACGGAATAATGACTTCCTAACCCGCCCTTTCTATTTATTTCTCCAATGGGATGAATAGGCATGAACCAAAGAATTCTAACGCCCATACTTTTGATTCTCGGCAAATCTTTACGAACAGCCTCAAAAGTACCCTCTTCAGAATACTGACGAACATTTATCTCGTAGATACTTGAGTTCTTGCTCCACTCAAGTTGATCTACTTTACTTGTGATTTCTTCTTGGTTCTCTTCCTTTGCTGGCGAACATGCAAAGAAACCAACTGTTATAAGCAGTAAAAATAAATTTCTAAATAAAGTCTTAAACATCGGGATTTCTATAAGGTTAGAATTTCAAATTGATTTGCAGGAAGTGTAACTATTAAGACACCGTTCTCTACTTTGAATCGATTTCCGAAATAGCTTATTAGTTTACTATAATCGAAACCGTTTCGTAATTGAATACTTACATCTTTTGTAATGTTCGATTTATTAAATACCGTAATTACTTGTTGATTAAAATAAGCGCGTGAGTAAGCAAGCACGTCATCTTCGCTTACATGAAATTTAAAGTCACCGTATATAAGCGACATGTTGGAACTTCTCAGTTCTGAGAGCATGGTAAACACGCTTCTATTTCTAAGTTCAAGCTCAGAGAGTTCGCTGTCTTCAAATTTCATCCACCCGCGGTTGTCAGGGTCGTTGGCTCCTGGCATTCCAAATTCATCACCATAATAAGTTACGGGGATTCCAGGAATGGTGAGATTGAACGCCAACAGCATATTAAGGCGCTCGTAAGCAAAGCTTTTTGGAGTTCCAATCTCACGAGTCCAACCTGCCAACTTAGAGTCTTCATCCCAAGCTACTTCTCCACTTGTTAAGCTGATAAATCTTGGTTTATCATGGTTACCAGAAATAATTCCCATAGTGTTGTGATACCCAAAATAATTGAAGCTTTCTTGAAGTTGAGATTGTAATCCTTTAAAAGAAAACCCTTGCCCAAAAGCGTTTAAACTGGCGTCGTACATACTAAAATCGAACTGACTTTCTAGCATTCCAGAGTTGATATAGCTAGCTACAAGTTCTCTACTTCCGTAGGTTTCTCCAATCTGAAATACACTCTTACCCTCTTTCGCAATTACTTCTTCCTTAACTTTTCGAGTTAAAGTGCGCCAAAACTCAAGTTGAATATGCTTAGTCGCATCATGTCTAAATCCATCTAATTCGTAATTCTTAACCCAGAATAAAGCTGAATCAGTCATGGTATCAATTACTTCTGGCTTGGAGAAATCTAGTGTTGGCATGAACGTATCAAACCAGGTAGTAAGACGTTGTTCGTCCCAAAGTTCGGTATTCATTCTACCATCTGGTAAGTACAAATCCGTTACCCAATCTTTGTGCTCTTGATAAACGGGATGAAGTTCATGCACATGATTTGCTACATAATCCAAAATCACACTCATTCCATGTTCGTGAGCTACATCAAGGAGTTCTTTAAATTCGTCGGATGTTCCAAATCGGTCATCAATTTTGGAAGATGAAACAGGCCAGTAACCGTGATAGCCAGAAAACTTGGTGTAAACGCCACCTTTATCCCAAAGTCCGTATGCTTCTTCTGGGTTTTGAGAAATTGGAGAAAGCCACAACGAGTTAACACCAATCTTTTTAAAATATCCACTTTTTATGGATTGGGTGATTCCCGCTAAATCTCCACCATAATAGTTGGCTTTGGGTAAAATATCTGGGTCATTTACTTTACGTGTGTTTGCGGGATTCCCGTCCTTAAACCTATCAATCAACACAAAGTACATGTTCCATGAATGC
>TARA_R110002096_G_scaffold29497_2_pt1 | contig 32648 bp, 30 predicted proteins | sample TARA_R110002096 | Tara Oceans TARA_R110002096 (sample SAMEA4397295) | marine metagenome | biome: Polar Biome; feature: [DCM] deep chlorophyll maximum layer (ENVO:01000326); material: water (ENVO:00002006), including particulate matter (ENVO:01000060) such as... | depth 35 m
ACTCGGTGGCAAGCTGGTGGTCATGGTCTGGGAAGACCATGAGTACGGTTTGATTGCATGGAAACAGGCGACGCATTTCGGCCATCATACGGACCTGGCTTTTGGCAATCCTGACTGGAAACTGCTCGCACAATCGTTTGGCTGGAACGGCCATTACGTTACTGCATCCGCAGACCTGCAGAGCACATTGAACACGGCGCTCGATGAGGACGGCCCGAGCCTCGTTGTCATTCCGATCGACTATCGGGAAAATGAACTGCTTACGAAAAAACTAGGTGAAATTACATGCCAGATTTGATGATCGTATCCCAACGCCCGCCGGTGGGCGAAGCCACCGTCGTCTCGCCGTTTGACGGTCGTGACCTGGACACAGTGGCCACCAGCGGCGCCGACCACGTCGAAGATGCGCTCGGCGTTGCCGAGGCGCTATATCGGGATCGCGACGGCTGGCTGTCGGTACCTGATCGCGTTGCGATCCTGTCGCGCACCGCGGAGATTATGGAATCGCAAGTCGAGGAGTTGACAGTGCTTGCCGCGAGTGAGGGCGGCAAACCCTACACCGACTCCAAAGTCGAGGTCATTCGTGCCATCGACGGCGTGCGCCTGTGTATGGAAGCGCTGCGTACCGAGGCGGGCAAAGTCATTCCGCTGGGGACGACCAAAGCGACCATGGGACGCACCGGATTCACAATCAAGGAACCGATCGGCGTTGTCGTCGCGGTAAGCGCATTCAATCATCCGCTGAACCTGATCGTTCACCAGGTCGGACCGGCGGTGGCCAGCGGCTGCCCGGTCGTGGTCAAGCCGGCAAGCGATACGCCGTTGTCGTGCTTGCGTTTCGTCGAGATTCTGCGCGAAGCCGGTCTGCCGGAAGGCTGGGCCCAGGCGATTGTCACGGCCGACAACGCGACAGCGACAAAACTGGTCACCGACAAGCGTGTGGCATTCTTCAGTTTCATCGGCAGCGCCAGGGTCGGGTGGATGCTGCGCTCCAAACTGGCACCGGGCGCGCGCTGCGCACTGGAGCACGGGGGTGTGGCGCCGCTGATTCTTGCCGAACCGTTCCGTGCCGAGGCCGCGTTACCCGCAATCGCAAAGGGTGGCTTCTATCATGCCGGGCAGGTGTGTGTTTCGGTGCAGCGTGTTTATGCGCCCGCGGCCAAGGCACAGGACATTGCACAGCAACTCGCGGACATAGCCGACAAGCTGGTTGTCGGTGCACCGGAAGATCCCGCGACCGAGGTCGGGCCGATCATTCGTCATGAAGAAGCCGACCGTGTCGAGGAGTGGGTCAAAGAAGCGGTCGATGCCGGTGCGGAATTGCTTTGTGGCGGCAAACGAATTTCCGACAGCTGCTATGCACCGACCGTGCTGTTGAATCCACCGGAGGACGCGAAAGTCAGCAAGGATGAAGTATTCGGCCCGGTCGTCTGTGTCTACGGCTATGACAAACTCGATGATGCCGTTGCGCGTGCAAACTCCTTGCCCGTGTCATTCCAGTCCGCGGTTTTTTGCGATGACATCAACACCGCAATTGGTCTGGGCAAGCGACTCAATGCATCGGCGGTCATGATCAACGATCACACGGCTTTCCGCGACGATGTCATGCCGTTCGCAGGCCTGAAAGAATCCGGCCATGGCATCGGCGGCATCCCGTATACCTTCGAAGACATGCAGATCGATAAACTGCTGGTGATCAAGACAGAATAAAAAAGGGGTCAGATTTATTTTTGAATAAATCCGACCCCATTACTGCGCCTGAAGCTCAGGGGGAGAGAGCGCTTCAGGCAGCTTGCAGGGCATCCGCGGCTGACAGGTAGTCGTAGCCGAGATCGCGGGCGACCGCCTCGTGATTAACGCGGCCGGCGTGAACGTTGAGACCGTTCGCGAGATGCGGGTCGCGACTCAGCGCGTCCTTCCATCCCAGATTGGCCAGCGACTTGATAAACGGCAGCGTTGCATTGGTGAGTGCATAGGTACTGGTTCGCGGCACCGCACCCGGCATGTTGGTCACACAGTAGTGCACGACATCATCGACAATGTAGGTCGGTTCCGCGTGTGACGTCGGTTTGCTGGTTTCGAAACAACCGCCCTGGTCGATCGAAATGTCCACCATGACCGAGCCCGGCTGCATGTCCTTGACGTTCTGTGCCGAGACAAGCTTCGGCGCGGCGGCGCCGGCGACGAGTACCGCACCGATAATCAGGTCGGACTGCGGTGCCAGTTCGTCGATCGCGTGCTTGGTCGAGTACACCGTGTTGACACGGCCGCCCCACATATCGTCAAGCTGGCGCAGGCGTGGCAGGGAACGATCCAGGATCGTGACATCGGCACCAAGGCCGACTGCCATGTCGGCTGCATTGGCACCGGAAACGCCGCCACCAATGACGAGTACTTTCGCCGGCTGTACACCGGGTACGCCACCAAGCAACTTGCCGCAGCCGCCGTTCGCTTTTTGCATAGTGAACGCACCGGCTTGAATCGACAGGCGCCCTGCAACTTCCGACATCGGTGTCAGCAACGGCAGCGAGCCGTCTTTCGAGGTGACTGTTTCGTAAGCGATCGCCGTCGCACCGGATTCAACCAGTGCTTTGGCCTGCGCCGGATCGGCCGCCAGGTGCAGGTAGGTAAACAGCACCTGGTCCGGACGCAACATCGCACACTCGTGCAGCTGCGGTTCCTTGACCTTGATGATCATGTCGGCTGCCTTGAAGACATCTTCCGGTGTGGCGACAACCGTCGCGCCGACCGCTTCGTAGTCGGCATCCGTGACGCCGATGCCGATACCGGCATTCGTCTCAACGATGACTTCATGGCCTTCTGTAACAACTTCGTGCACGCCGGCGGGTGTCATGCCAACGCGGAATTCGAGGGTTTTTATTTCTTTAGGAACACCGATCTTCATGGCTCTCTCCAAACCTGAATAGTGTGGTTGCAGCCGCAACAATACGCCGCCTTGGCCGGCGCTGTCTTGCGTATTGAGTGACAGAACGCGATATTTGTGGCAGATTCTGCGGTTCTCAGTACATTTATTGGTGTTTTCCACCATGGCAGTCGACAAGTACGACAAGTTAATTCTCGACGCACTGCAGAAAGAAGGCCGCATCAGCAACGTGCAGCTGGCTGAAAAAGTCAGCCTGTCCGAATCCGCCTGCCTGCGCCGGGTCCGGGCGCTGGAGGATGCAGGCGTCATTGATCGCTACGCGGCGCTTGTGAGCCAGCCCAAAGTCGGGCTGCCGGGCAATGTATTTGTGCATATCGGTCTGCATCGCGAGGAGGAAAGCGAACTCGCTGCGTTCGAGGCTGCCGTGAAAAACATCCCGGAGGTCATGGAGTGCTACCTGATGACCGGCGAGTTCGACTACTTGCTGCGTGTTGTTGTTTCCGACATGGCGGACTTCGAGCGCCTGCATCGCGATGCCTTGACACGCCTGCCCGGCGTGGCGCGCGTCAATTCCAGTGTCACGATCCGCACTGTGCAGAAAAAAACCGAGTTGCCGTTGCACTAAATTGACCGGCTGCTGCAAAATTAACTGAAACATTTGGCCGGGTGGCCGGGTCTTTCTGAATGCGGTACGGTAAATAGCTCGCCGCGAATCAATCCCGGGACCCCGAATGGCCACATCCATGGCAGATATTTCTTCCGCTGCATTGTCCGATCGCTATCGGGCGATCCGCGAGCAGACGCTTGCACTCGTGCGCGAGCTGCAGCCTGAGGATACCGTGGTACAAACCATGCCAGACGTCAGCCCGACCAAGTGGCACCTGGCGCACATCACCTGGTTTTTCGAACACTTCGTCCTCGAGCCGAAACTTGCCAACTACGCTCGCTTCGACGAGCAATTTCATTACCTGTTCAATTCCTACTACTACACCGCCGGCGACATGCATTTGCGGCCACAGCGCGGATTGTTATCACGACCGACGCTGGCACAGGTTCTCGATTACCGCAGTTACGTTGACACGGCGATGCAGCAGCTACTGCAAACCGATGCAGCGACAGACGACGTAGTCCAGCTGGTAACTCTCGGATTGCACCACGAACAGCAACACCAGGAATTGATTCTTACCGATATCAAACACGTGTTCGCCACCAACCCGCTGCGACCGGCAGTATCGAGCTCTCTGCAAGCCCGTCCGACTATGGCAGTCGAAAACTACACGTTCCGCCCGGGTGCGAGCGGACTGCACAGCGTAGGCGCCACGGGCGACGGCTTCGCCTTCGACAACGAAACACCGCGGCACCAGGCGCTGCTGCATCCGCACGCAATCGGCTCGCGACTCGTCACCAATGGTGAATACCGGGACTTCATTCGCGATGGCGGTTACCGGACCTGTGAACTCTGGTTATCGGATGGCTGGGCAACGCTGAACGAGCGCGGCTGGCAGAGACCGCTGTACTGGGATGCAGGCCTTGAGCAGGAGTTCTCGCTCGGCGGTGATACCGAAATTGATGACAACGCACCGGTATGTCATGTCAGCTTCTACGAAGCCGATGCGTTCGCGCGTTGGGCGGGCGCACGATTGCCGACCGAGTTTGAATGGGAAATTGCAGCTCAAAATCATTCATTAAACGGCAACTTTCTTGACACAAACTACTGGCACCCTGTGGCATCGACGGACGCACAATTTTTCGGTGACGTATGGGAATGGACCGCATCGTCGTATGCGCCGTACCCCGGCTTCAAGCCGCTGGATGGCTCATTGGGCGAGTACAACGGAAAATTCATGTGCAACCAGATGAGCGTTCGTGGCGGTTCCTGTGTCACATCCAGCAATCATATTCGCGCCAGCTACCGCAGTTTTTTCTACCCGGATGCACGCTGGCAGTTTCTCGGCATCCGGCTCGCAAAGGATATTGATGAACACTAGCAAAGCAGAACTCGAGGAAATCGTCGACGGCCTGTCCGGCGAACCGAAGCAAATTTCGCCGAAATATTTTTACGACGAACGTGGCTCGCAGTTGTTCGACGACATCACGCAACTGCCCGAGTATTACCTGACCAATACCGAGCTGGCCATCATGCGCGACAACATCAACGAGATCGTGGCGATGGTCGGCAAGCAGGCCAGCCTGATCGAGTTCGGCAGCGGCTCGAGCCTGAAAACGCGCGTGCTGCTCGAGCACCTGTCCGAGCTGGCTGCTTATGTGCCCGTCGATATCTCGGAAGAACACCTGCTCGCATCGGCGGACAGCATTCGCGAACGTTTTCCGCATATCGACGTGCTGCCGGTCGTCGCCGACTTCACGCAGGCATTCGACCTGCCGACGCCGATGGTCATGCCGATTCGCAATATTGTGTACTTCCCGGGTTCGACAATCGGCAACTTCGAACATGACGTCGCGCTGGACCTGTTGAAAGTCATGCATCACGAAGCAGGACGCGGCGGCGCACTGCTGATTGGCGTCGACCTGCAGAAAGACCCAGAAATCATTGAGAACGCGTACAACGACTCAGCTGGCGTTACCGCGGAGTTCAACCTGAATATGCTGCAGCACCTGAACCGCGATTACGGCACCAATTTCGACGTCGACGAGTTTTCGCACAGTGCGAACTACGATGAGGACGAAGGCCGGGTTGTGATCGAGCTGGTCAGTCACGCTGACCAGACCGTGGAAGTGGGTGACACCGAATTCGACATTGCCGATGGTGAGGCTATCCTGACTGAGTATTCACACAAATATACGCTGCAGGGTTTTGCCGAACTGGCAGATAAGGCAGGCTTCACGGTGGAGAAAGTCTGGACTGATGAAAACAGCCTGTTCAGCGTGCAATTTCTGACGCGGGCATAGTTGAGCTATTATTAATATCCAAACAACGTCATAGCTAAACATCGTCGGATTTTAATAAAAATGAAAGGGAGGTCATTCCGATGCATCGTTACGGAAAATCAGTTCTGTCTATCATGCTCGCATGCATGGTGTTCCAGGCCAACATCGCAACAGCCCAGGACAGCGCCGTCGTCGGGCGGGCCGCCTACTTTGGCATGGCTGGCAAATACGACTCCCTGTCCTTCGACGTTGGGCCATTACTGACGATCGAATCGCCCGATCCCGACCGCTACCGCGATCTTCATATTGCCGCGCACGAAGGGCTGCCACGAGTCGGTTTCCTGGATGACTACGGCGCCAAGCTGCCGACGCAGAATTTCGAAGCGCGTAACGCCAAGCAACTTGTGACCAAGCGCCTCGGCGACGAGTTCGAGGCATATTCAGGGCTGCTGGCGCTGCATTTCGCGAAGGCCCATTTCGCGCCGGATATCCTGCTTGGCGGGAAGCAGGTTGCCGGTACCACACCAAAGGGCTTCGCCATGGGGCTTGCCGGAAATATGGTCACTGACACCGTATTTAAGGGGTATTTTTGTGGTGGCAAACCCAACTGCGGCGACACGAAGAGTCGTTCGCTGTACCAGCATTCGCCGCGGCTGACATTGTCCCTGGCGCGGCGCTGGGGCGGCGCCAAAGACGAGTTTGCGGCACGCGCTGCGCTCGAGACATTCATCGACAAGGACCTCGGGCCCCTGGTCGAGTGGTCGGAAGCCTTACCCACCGAAGCTGCATTCGCCGGCTACCTGGTGCTTCCGGAATATGACTTCTCGAAACAGGGTTTCGCTTTCCACGTAACACTGCCGAGCGACGCCGGTCCACGCTCATCAACACTGGGCTTCCTGTTGTGGGAACGTGCCGAATCAACGGTCAAAGTACTGACGCCCAACACGAACAGTACGACGGCCTTCCTGCCGATGGCACCGGGCGACGCGGAAAAGCTCACTGAATCTGCAAAGGTCCCCGGCCGATCGTCCCTGGTGTACTTCGTCGTTCGCGGCAAGTTCTATAACGTTGACTACGAACAGGCCGACCTGCGTTCGAATCGCGGCTTCCGCCTGTTGTACGAACTGACGTCGCCGACGATCACGTTCTATCGCGATGCGGCGCTGACGGACAAGATTGCGGACGCCACGATGCAACCCGAGTAAGCCGTCGCGGCCAATCCGTCTCATTAGCTAAAGGAATAGTCGATTGATTTCACTGAACTGCCGCGCCGTCGGCCTCGCTGTCGCCGTCACTCTTTCGATCCTGACCCTGGGCGATGCCTACGCACAGAACGCCCGCCATAGTGCATCGAGAATTGAGCCAGACCTTGGCACGAACATCATGCGTATCGAGTCACCAGACTCTGCCATCTTGCGTGACTTTATCGTGCCTGCGTACAAGGGGCGCGTGCACTTTGGTCAGCCGATTCCGGAAGCCGACGCGAAGCCGGATCACATGATGCGCAGCAACGAAAAAGCGGCACGGATGCGCGGCCGCTATGTGCGCACATCCGGTCTGCAACTGTATTTCGACTTGCTGCGGCTCGGCGAAAATCGGGACATCATCACGACGGAAAACCTCAAGAACCTGTACGCGAGCGCAAAGCGGCCGCTGCGCACGGATCCCTTCATGCGGGAATGGGCGCCGCATCTCGAATTCGCTGCGCGCGGCGCGTTAGCCGATGGCCCGTATCGCGAAGTATTCTGCGTTGAAGAATCGCCCTGCCCGCTGGACCGCTTTAATGGTTCGCGGCCGTACGATATTGCTGGCATGACCCCGGTCTGGGGAGCAGCCTACAACGAGTTTCGTTTTCGCGCCGCCTATGCCCTGTTTGTCGAAAAATACGCCCAGGCCCTGATCGACTGGGGAACGAAACTGGATCGTGCAGCAATCTGCACCGGCGCGATGCGCATCGGCAACTACGACTTTGACAAAGGTGCATACGTGACACACATGGGCTGCCAGTCCCGGATTAAGCTGCCCGCTGGCGGACGTCCGAATGTTTCGACGCCGGAATACGACATTGTCTTCAGTACGCGTCCCGAGGGCGAGCTATCGGCCATGATGCTGACCTGGAAACTGCCGCGCGAAAAAGCCGCCGCATTGCGTGAACAAATGCAGGCCAACAAAACTCACCAGCTGTTTATTGTCGTCGAGGGCGAAATCGGCTTTGATCCGGTCGACCGCGCGGCAATGAACAACCCGACCTTGTTAGCCCGGAATCACCACTTCATTCTGACCGGCGACGAAGTACTTGCATACTTCGATGCAGGGCTGACCAAGCCGGCTGCTACGTTTCAGTTGCATTGAGCTATTCGTATTATGAATTTTTAGACGAAACGCCATTTGAAGCTAGCTCAACTGTCGTTAACGCGCCCCGGAAAACATATAAGTAGAAACGGAGGAAATCATGGCCAAACATCTGACTACATCCCTTTCGACCCTGGTATTGATGTTGACTGCTGTAAGCCCCTCACTGTCCGCAGAACCCGACATTGTCGGACTCAAGTCGGGCATGCCGTTCAGTGAGGTACGAGATATTCTAAGCAAGCGTACAAAAGGCTACCCGGTAGATACTGAAAATGACGTGAAAAACATCCAGGGCTCACAGATTCGCGGCTGGTCCTACCCCGGAATGATCTCAATCAAGACCCCGGATCGACTGCAGGAATTCCTCGTTCAAGGGCTTGCGCCACCGAATCATGCCAAAGTCGCGTCGATCTATCGGCACCAGATGTTGCGTGGCGAAGCGCGGCTGCTTCCACAAAAATTGCTGGCCGCACTGGAGAACAAGTACGGACCTGCACACTTTCAGTCGGACATCAGCCGTCGCGGTCTTGCCTGGCTATGGTCCTGGAGTGTCGATCCCGCGGGCAACCCGATCACCGATCAGCAGGATGTTCTTGCTTGCGTTGGCAAAGGTGGCAATACCATCGATGCGACGATGAAGACGCACGCCATGCAGGTCGCGTGGATTAGCGATGCTCAGAGCCACGCAAACGGAACCCTGGCGCATTGTGGACAGGTGCTCATGGTGCATGCGAGCGCCGATGGAAGTGGCGTTCTGATGTCGTATTCAACGCTTCTCTACGACCTTGGGGCTATCCAGGCCAGCAACCGCGAGACAGTGCAACTCACCATTACCGAGCGCAAGAAGCTGGAGCAGGAGCGCAAGGAACAGTTGGAGAATGCAGCCGTTCCCGATTTATAGCGATCCGCTCTCGGACCCGTCAATCCGTCGGCGGCACGAATTCTTTCGGTACGGCCGAGCCCTCGCCGAACAGGAATTTTTCCATCTCGGTTTCGAGAAACTGGCGTGCCTCCGGCTCGATAGGCGTAAGGCGGTTTTCGTTGATCAGCATCGTCTGGTGAGCGATCCAGCGCTGCCAGGCTTCCTTCGAAATGCTGTCGTAGATGCGCTGGCCAAGTTCTCCGGGGTACGGTGCATAGTCGAGCCCTTCGGCCTCTTTTCCCAGCAGGGCGCAATTAACAGTACGTGACATTGTTACTCTTCTTCAGTTGCTCAATCAGTTTTCGGACCGGGGCGGCGAGACCACCCGGTGGCGCGTCATCCAGGTGATGCCAGACTTTCGCGTCGCTGTCCGCAAGGGTACTCGCATGCGCTTTCATTCGCACGACGATCGGCTGAATATCGAGGTCGTAGTGACTGAAGCTGTGCCGCAACACCTCCCACGGCTGGGTCTCGGTTGCCTGCGCACCCAGTTCCGCGTCGCACCAATCCTGCAAAGAATGTTCACCGAGTTCCGGCAGACTCCATAAGCCACCCCAGATGCCAGCCTCGGGCCGACGCTCGAGATAGACCTGGTCGTCGATACTGGCAAGTATCATTGTCGTCGTCCGCAAGGGCTTTTTGGTTTTTGGCTTGCGGCCCGGATAATCGGAAATACTGTCGCTTGCGAGCGCCTTGCAGTCATCGCTGACGGGGCAATTCGGACAGCGCGGTTTGCTGCGTGTGCACAGCGTTGCACCGAGATCCATCATGGCCTGCGTATACTCTGCAACGTTTTCCTGTGGCGTTTGTTGCTCTGCCACCGCCCACAGTGTATTCGCAACGCGGGTGCTGCCGGGCCAGCCATCGACGGCCGCGTGCCGGGCCAATACGCGCTTGACGTTGCCATCGAGGATAGTGTGACGCTGACCGAGTGCCAGCGACAGGATTGCACCGGCGGTTGAGCGGCCGATGCCGGGGAGTGCGATAAGCTCGTCGAAAGTTTGCGGGAACTCGCCGCCGTGCTCATCACGAATTTGTCGCGCCGCCTTGTGCAGGTTACGCGCGCGTGCGTAATAGCCCAGCCCGGACCAGTGCGACAAGACTGCGTCCTGTTCTGAGTCAGCTAGCGCAAGCACATCGGGAAAACGCTGCATGAACGCATTGAAGTACGGAATCACCGTTTGTACCTGGGTTTGTTGCAGCATGATTTCCGAGACCCAGACGCGGTACGGGGTGACATCCTGTTGCCACGGCAGATCCTTGCGTCCGTGTCGCTCAAACCACGACAACACACGCGCGGCAAATTCACTCACCGGCTAGTTCCTGCGCAATGCGCTCGATGCGATCGACCGCATCGCCGCCATTGTTCTTTAATTTGCGTTTGATCAGGTAGGGTCCGATGCCGGGCGGCACCCAGAACTTGGGTTTCATCTCAAGACCGTATGTGACGACCGTGCCGCCATCGCGCGGCAGGAACTGCCAGCTCTCGTTACTGAAATGAAAGTCGCTGGTGTCCGGGTTGGCATACGCACGTATCACTTCGTGTTGCTGCAATTCGATATGACCCTGGCGTTCGAATGACTGGCAAAAGAACAGGACGCAGCCTTTATTGCGAATATAGAACTGCGGCCGGCCCTGTTCGTCCGGTTCCATATCGCGCGCTTCAACAATAGCGCTTGAGAATTCGGTGGAATAATCCCAATAGCGATACACCTCGTAGATCTGTTCGAGCGTGGCGTCGAACCAGACCTCCGAAGTCATGGTGTAAGTGCCCTCGTCGCTCTCAACCTTGATACTGAGAATCTCGGCACCCTCGGCCGTCGTGCCGAGCGCGAGGCCGAGTAGCAACACGATGCACCCGCGGCGTATCAATCGAACAGACCCTTGAGTTTGTCTTTGAGCAAATCCTCGAGTTCTTCTTCAACCTTTTCCTTGAGCAGTCTCTCGACGTCGGGTTTGACGCTCGGCGAAGCCAGCGGGCCGCTGACTTTCAGCGGAATAATCGCTTCGGTGAATTCATCGAGTTCTTCCGGCGTTGCATCCTGCAGGAACTCGGGGCGCTCCAGGACGCGCGCTGACATATTGTAGTCGATCGTCGCATCGACGAGATTGACGCGGCCCTCGCCGGTCAGTTGCATGAATGGCAGCTCGGCATACAGATCATCACTGCTGAGCACACCGTTACTGACGACACCACTCACGGTTGCCGTGCTGAACGATGTTTTTGCTGGCAACTCCGGCTCCGGTGGCTGTTCGCCTTTCAGGCCTGCGCGTGCCCGGCGTAGCTCATACCAGATGTCAGTCCCTTCGTAGGTGCCATCCTTGAGCTGCAGTGACATGTTGCCATCCAGGTCGCGCTGGATAGCTGTCATATCGCTACCCGCGCCAGCCAGTACAAACGACCCGGCAACGGTACCGGTGACGTTGTCCTGGTCGAACATGGCTTTGGCGAGTTTGGCGAGATCGACACCCTCGATTTTTTCGTTCAACGACAGCGACGGTACATTTCCGGCAACATCGATGCGTACATCACCGTTATAAGCGCCGCCGAACAGGTCGGATGACACCGGGTGAATGCGCAATTTTCCGCCGTTGCTGTTCACACCAACTTCGACGTTCTCAAACACAATGTTGCCCAGCGTTGCTTTCGCGAGCTTGAATTTGCCGCGCGCCTTGAGTGGTGCAATCAGGTCGGTCGGGATTTCGACCGGTGCGGCTTCTCCGGCCGCAGCTTCGCCTTCGGCGGCAGGCGCCATGTAACGATTCAAATCGATCGAATCGCCGACCAGCTCAAACTGGTAGTACCCGGCTGCCGTTCTCGGCACGGTCAGCGAGCCGGTAAACGAGCTCGCGTCGAGCTTGATTGCGAGATCGGCCAGCTTGATGGCCGCCGGGGTCACGGCTGCATCGGCCCGCATCGACACACTGGACAAAGCTGTAGGGTCTGCGGTCTCCGGCGCTTCGACATCAAACAGGTGCATGACACTGCGCGGCGAAAACTCGTCGATGACAATTGCCGCGTTCACGTTCAAGTCGCCGGCGTAGGAAAACGGCTCAACATCCGCGACGATGTGCATATCGAGAAGACTCAGGTCGAGCGGCTGCAACGCGACCGTTGATTCCGCCGTCGACACGGCAATGCTGTCACTGCTGATGCGCATGCTGGTCGGCATCGATGCAAGGCCATCGACAGACCCGTCGATCAGGAAATTGTCCACCCGAATTTCGCCTGCCGATGCGTTGAAAGTCAGTGCTGCATTCAACGCCACCGTGCCGCTCATGCCGTTCGGCTGCATATCGAAATTCAAGCTCGCATCGACGGGCACGGCTGAGCCATCGTCAGTCAGGCGACCGATGTTGAGGTTGGCGCCGTCAACAATAATCGTCTCGCCGGATCCTGCATCGCTGTAGGTGATAGTGGCATCGACAATCTGCACGGAATTGATGTCGAGGCCGCCACCGGAACCGCCGGTATCATCCGCATCGGCGCTGTCTTCGCTGTCCTCTGGCACCAGGTCCGACCAGTTATCCTTGCCGCGCGCATCGACCGCGAGATTCAGCTGCAGCGCTTCTATGTCCGCTGCGCCGATAATAATCTGCTGGCGAAAAATCGCCGGGAGCAGGCGCAGGCTGAGACTGGCGCGCTCAAAGCTCGCCATCGGTTCATCGCCAAAGCCCTCGGCATTACCGAGACGTGTGCTGCCGATCTCGACCGCCAGCCATGGAAACAGGTCGAGCGATATATCGCCCTCGATGGTCAGCTCGCGGCCGGTCTGCTGGCGCACCGACTCGGCGATATCCTCACGGAAATCGTTCGGATCGAAAAACAGGTAAACCACTATTGCGGCGAGCAGGAAGATCGCCACAAATGTGACGACGACCAGTGACAAGATTCTTAATATACGACCCATTCCGGTACCTTCAGTTGTGAACCCCCTAGCGTACCAAAATCAGGCACAAAAAAAGCCGGACTGCGTTGGCAATCCGGCCCTTTCCCCGCCTGCAGCAGGCTATTTCTTGCAGATATTCACGTCGCCGTTGAGCGTCTCGATCGAAACCCGGCCATCGCCACCGCCGTGCTTGAACTCCAGCTCAAGGCCCGGCGCGTACTTGCTGGTGCGCTCGGGCTTGGGGCCAAAGCAGTTGCGAATCGAGCCGTTGAAGGTCTCGATTTCGAATCTCGCTGACAGGCTGCCCGTAAATTCAATATCGACGTCCCCGTTAACCGAGTTGGCGCTCAACCTGCCGTCGTCGCGCAGGTTGCCTTCGAAAACGATCTCGCCATTGACAGTTTCCAGTCCGACCCGGTCGAAGGAGCCTTCATCGACGATTATGTCGCCACTGACGGCTTCCGCCCTGACCTCACCCGACACCCGAACCAGCGTGACATCACCCGAGACGGTCGTTGCCGTGATGTCGCCATCGGCATTGTTGCCATCGACGTCAACATCGCCGCTGACCGACTCAGCCGTCAGCCTGCCACCGTAGTATTCCGTTTCGACATCGCCACTCACCGTGTGCAGGCCCTGGCTACCGTTAACATCGCTGACGGTAATGTCTGCGTTGACGGTACCCACATCGATCGAGCTGTTCTTCGGTACATTAATACGCAGATCCGAGTCAATCGCCCGGCCACGCTTGTGCGGCACCTTGACCTTGATAAGCACCTTGTCGCCGTCGCGCTCAACGATCAGTTCTTCAACATTGCGCCCCAGCGTACCGGTCACCTCAACGCTATTGCGGCTCCAGCCGTGCATCGTTACCGAGCCCGATATATTCGATACGTCGACATGTCCGTCAGACGCGGCATCGATGCTCCTGTTGACGTCTTCGGCGTGCGCCGTCGCGGCAAGCACGATCGCCAGAATTAGGGATGTCATTCTCTTCATCATTTTCTCTCGATGATACTGGATGGCCAGAGGACCTTCTAAATATCGTTTCTCAACATTACATTCCTGGAAAGGCCACTCACACGGCGTAACAATGCGAGCTCTTCGTGATACATCCGCAGCAGCTGTTCCTGCAGCAGCGTATTTTCCGGATCACCCTCCAGAGCCTTGTTCATTTCGTTGATCGCGCTGTGCATGATCGTCAGGTTTGCTTCAATTTCGGCACGCGACTCCGGCGACAAGCGCTCAAGCTCAACGTTCAGTTCCGCAACAAGCCCGTTGCGTGCGTCCTGGAACTCGGGCCCCAGTGTGTAACGATTGCCAAACGAGGCTTGCTCGAAAATCATGTCGGTCGTGACAACGGTGCTCGGCGGCGAGTCGTCCTTCACGGCCATATAGGTGATTCCCGACGAGGCGCCTACCAGCAACACCAGGGCTGCTGCCTGCGCCAGCATCGGCGTCCAGCGACGTCGTGCCGGTTTCTCGATCGCCTCTTCTATGCCTGCCCAAAGATCGCGTTGCGGCTTGATCTCTTTTGCCAGGCGGCTTGCGGCTTGCATTAATTCGTCGTCGTTCATGCTTCAAATCCCTGTTGCTTCAATTGCTGCGCCAATAGTCTCCTGGCGCGGTGCAGCTGTGCTTTGCTCGTGCCTGTCGCAATACCGAGCATTTCGCCGGCCTCGTCATGGCTGTAGCCGTAAATCGCGTGCAGCACAAAAACGTTGCGTGCCCCTTCCGGCAGACTGTCGACCGCGTCTGAAAGGTCGCGCAGTTCACCCGTGTCGCCGGTATCGATCTTCTCGGGCGTGATCTCTGCGACGGCCTGGATACGATCGTGTTCCCGCTTCGATTTGCGCATTCGCCCTAAAACCGCGTTCACCGCGATACGATGCAGCCAGGTTGAAAACGCGCTGTCGCCGCGAAACTTGTCGAGCTTGTTCCATGCCTGGATAAATGCCTCCTGGGCACAGTCTTCCGCCTCACTGACATTGCCGGTCATGCGTAGGCAAATTCCGTAAACTTTATCGACATGCATTCTGTACAGTGCTTCAAAAGCGCGTGTGTTTGAGCCTTTTGCCTGCTCAATCCACATCGCCTCATCAGCAATAGCATCTGTCTCAACGGTGGCCATCATCTGACTATAGTCGCTGCTTTCCGCTGTCAAAAGAGCCGCCAATGGGAAATTCTCCGTATCTACTGTTATTTGGATGCTGATGTGCTGAAAATGGTTTGAATCTCGGCCGTTTTGACGCGCAAAAGGTGGCGTAAGCGCCTGTGTTTACATATGATTCGGTTCCATGCCAATCACTCTTGCTCATCCGGTCGTGGGTCTCTAGATGTCGGGTCACTCCATTCTTTATCTGGGCAGTGGTGATTTCGCCGCCGAGTATTTAAGCGAACTCGAAACGCTTCCCCTCTGCACTTATCTGACGCGTTCGTCGACACACGAACTGCCGGAAGATGCGTCCTATATTGTCGACCTGATTCTTCTGGAAGTCGGACCGGTCATTGCGCAATCGGGCCGCGCGCTCACAGATTTGATAAACGAACTTGCGCCCTACCCGGTCATTGCGTTGACCAGCAAAGATCGTGAACACCGGGGCATCGCCGCGGTTCGCGCAGGCGCACAAGCGTATATCTGCATTGACGACATTACTGTCGATGCGCAGGAAATTGCATTCGATCACGCGGTCAAACGTGGCCGCATGCAATCAAGGCTGTCGAGCACCGACGTAACCGTGCTGTCGATTCTCAGGAACATCAACGATGGTGTGATTGTCGTGGACGATGCAGGCAACGTGCTCGACATCAATCCTGCCGCGCGCACCTTGCTCGGCATCAGTTCACGAATGCAGCCGGACCCGACCTGGGAACAAACCTTCTGCTGTATCGACGAATTCGGCGAGAACTATCGTAACTCGGCGGACCTGCCGCTGGTACGTGCCCGCAGCGGCGAAAAATTCGCCGACCAGGTCGCTATTTACAGAACACCCGAACAGCCCGACATCGTGCTGAGTATCAACGGTCAGGGGCTGTATGACGGCAAGCGCGAGCTGATTGGCGGCGTAATCACTTTTCGCGATGTAACAGAGTCAACTCGCCGCACGATGGAACTCGAAAAACTCGCGCAATTCGATGAATTGACAGGGCTCGCCAATCGCACGCTGTTTGCCGAACAATTAACGCGCGCCATGGGCCGCAGTCAGCGAAAGAAAGCGCCGCTCGCAACACTGTTTATCGATCTCGACCGTTTCAAGTCAGTCAACGATACGCTGGGCCACGATATCGGCGATGCGCTGCTGTGCCAGGTCGCCGAACGCCTGCAGAACAACATACGCGTGGGCGATTTTTGCGGCCGCTGGGGCGGGGACGAATTTGTTGTCTGCCTCGAGGACTTCGGTGCTGCCGGCAATGCAGCAGCTGCGGCGCAGAAACTGCTGCTGGTGTTGTCAGAGAAGTACGAAATTGCGAGCAGCGAAGTCTATGCGACGCCAAGTATCGGAATCGCCATGTACCCGGAATCGGGTGACACCGCTGAGCGACTGATCAAGGCTGCGGATGTGGCCATGTTTGAGGCAAAGAAGCGCGGTGGCGGCCGCTTCCAGTATTACTCGACTGCGCTGAATACCAAGCTCGCGCAGCGCGAAGAGCTCGAAACTGGCCTGCGGCACGCGCTGGTTCGCAACGAGTTTGCATTGCATTACCAACCGCGCATCGACCTGCTGACCAACCGGCTCATCGGCCTCGAAGCGCTGCTGCGCTGGCAGCACCCAAGGTATGGCTTGCTGCCGCCTGCCCGATTTTTGCCAATACTCGAAAGCAGCGGACTTATACATTCGGCCGGCGAATGGGTCATCACCACAGCGTGCCGCCAGCTTGCCGCGTGGCAGCACCGCTTTGAGCTTCCTGACCTGTCGATTGCAATCAACCTGTCGCCGCAACAACTCGTGCACAAGCGGCTCGTGCAGGTGCTCTCGAAGGCGCTCGCGGATACCGGGCTCGACCCGGGTTGCGTCGAACTGGAAATTTGCGACGGCGACATGGTACACAAGCGCGAGATTGAACATGACATCCTGCGCCAGCTACGCAAACTCGGCGTGCGCTTGTCACTGGATCATTTCGGTACGCGCGATGTGTCGTTCGAATCAATCGATAACGGCTTTGTCGACAGCTTTGTGCTCGACCAGGCGTTGATTGCCGACGTCGAGGACAACAGCAGTCACCAGCGGATTGTCAGGGCCGCGATTGCGATGGCGCAGGGTCTGGATATTGAGGTGACTGCCGAGGGCGTTGAGACGGTTCGGCAACTCGAGTTTCTGAAGAGTTGCAACTGCAATCTCGCGCAGGGCTTTTTGATCAGCCGGCCGATGCAGGCGGACAAAGTGTCAGCGGTGCTGCGCTCGGAGATCGCGGGTACATCGCTGCTGGCCCGAGGCATGCCCTAGCCCGATCTAAAGGGGTCAGATTTATTTTCGACTACGACTTCAGTCCTGACAGAAACGCCTTCGCATCCCCGCCATTTTCAAGCACTTCCACCAACGCCGAGCCCACGATTGCGCCGGCCGCATGCTTACCAACCGCGGCGACATCTTTAGCCTCACGAATACCAAAACCGGCACAGACAGGAATATCTGCCATCGACACAACCTTGTCGAGATAGCCGGCCAGGTCGTTGGGGAGTCCCGCATCGCCGCCGGTGATGCCGGTGATGGTCACTGCGTAGACAAAGCCGCGTGATGCATCGCAAAGCGTCTGCAGTCGCGCATCCGGCGTCGCAGGTGTTACCAGCTGAATCAGGCCGATGCCTTTTGCCTCCAGCGCTGAGCGCAGCTCATTACTTTCCTCGAATGGCAGGTCCGGTACGATAAAGCCACAGACACCTGTTTCGAGTGCGCGCTCCGCGAGCTTGTCGTAGCCGAACGCCAACAGCGGGTTCAGGTAGGACATCATAACCAGCGGCGTATCGATCTTGCCCTGTACCGAGTCCAGCTGATCGAAAATCCATTTCAGGCTGACACCCTTCTGCAGCGCTTCGAAACTCGAGCGCTGAATGGTCATGCCGTCCGCCATCGGATCCGAGAACGGGATGCCCAGCTCGACGACATCACCAACGGATGCAACCGATTTCAATGTTGCGATGAAATCTTTGGGTTCCGGGTAGCCCGCCGTGATGAATGGCACCAGCGCTGTCCTGCCATCTTCATTAGCGGTTTGGATTGCCGCAGTCAGTTCTTCATGCGCTGTCATGGCGACGGGTCCTTGCAGGGTATTGCGTGAGAGTAGGCATGTCTTTATCACCGCGTCCCGAGTTGCCAATGAGAATTCGCTTGCCCGGATTTTGCTGCGCATATCGGCGCGCGGCTGCGTAGGCGTGGGATGTTTCAAGTGCCGTCAGAATGCCTTCTGTGGCACACAATTCTTCAAGCGCTTCGAGCGCTTCGTCATCGCGAGCCGATATGTACTTGACGCGACCGGTTGCCTGCAGCAACGCGTGCTCGGGTCCAACGCCGGAGTAGTCGAGACCCGCGGAGATGGAATGTGTTTCCTGCACCTGGCCGTCATCGTCCTGCAGGATGATCGTATACGAACCCTGCAAGACGCCGGGCGTCCCGGTTGCCAGCGTCGCGGCATTTTGTCCAAGTCCGTCACCGGTTCCACCGGCTTCGACGCCGATCAACTCGATATCGTCGCCCAGCAATGGATAGAACAGGCCGATCGCATTCGAGCCGCCACCCACGCACGCAAACGCGACGTCAGGCAGACCGCCGGCCTGGTCCAGCATTTGCTGCCGCGCTTCTTCGCCGATGACCGCCTGCAGTTCGCGCACGAGATACGGGTACGGATGCGCGCCCACGGCTGACCCGAGCAGGTAATAAATGCCATCGGGGTCCGTGACCCAGGCACGCAATGCTTCGTCGATGGCGGCGCGCAAGGTCTTGTCACCCGACTCAACGGCAACCACCTCGGCACCGAGTCGTCGCATGCGATCCACGTTCGGTGCTTGCCGCTCCATATCGACAGCGCCCATGTAAACACTGCACGGCAAACCAACGCGCGCACAGGCTGCCGCCGATGCGACACCGTGCTGCCCGGCCCCCGTTTCTGCGATGACACGTTTCGCCCCGAGCCGCCGGGCCAGCAATGCCTGGCCAATCGCATTATTGATCTTGTGTGCGCCGGTGTGCGCGAGATCTTCGCGCTTGATCCAGACCTCGGCGCCCCAGGCTTTGCTGAGCTGCGTCGCAAAGGTCAGCGCCGTTGGCCGGCCGACCCACTCGCGCAGCTCTTTCCGATATTCATCCTGGAACGACTGTTCGTGCAGATGCTCTTGCACGCCCTTCTCGAGACGATCAAACGCCGGTACCAGGGTTTCAGGAACGTAGCGGCCGCCGAAGGGGCCGAAACGCCCTCGTGCGTCCGGTAATTCCCCGTTGATGGCGGCGTCGAGCAGCGCTTTCGCTTCGTCCGCCGCAAACATTGAGCTCATAGACATTTCTCCGCAGCTCGCACTGCTTTAATAAATTCCCTGATCAAGCCGGAATCCTTGATCCCGGGCGCCGACTCGACGGCGCTTGAAAGATCGACGCCGAGCGGCCGCACAATCGCGATTGCCTCAGCCACATTCTTTGCGGTCAAGCCACCTGCCAGGATCATCTTCCCCTGCTTCGCGATGCTCGCCGCTGCCGGCCAGTCGACCGTTTCACCATGGCCGCTTTTGCGGCCCTCGTACACATAAGTGCCATCGCCTGTCGGCACGCCACCGCCCTCACGATACACCGGCCACCGCTCGATACTGTCAGGCACGTTCAGCTGTGCAAAATCGGCCGCATCTGTTTGCAGCACATCCGGCTGGAAGTCCTGCAGCACCTGTTGCCACTCGTCGTTGCCGGGGTGGTGCATTACGGCCACACGCTTAACACCTGGCGGAACGTCACTCGTGACGTTCGCGGCGTCACGCGGTGCAATCTTTCGCACTGACTCGGCGAACACGAAACCCAGCGCTCCGGCACCCGCACCGATAGCGGCATCGACATGCCGACGCTCGCGTAATCCGCATATCTTCACCAACACGCTCACGCAGCAGCACCTGCTGCACGCATCGATTTCACCAGCGTCGCAGGATCGGCATGGCGCATCAACGCGGTACCGACCAGTGCCAGCCGGTATCCCCATTGCCGCACTCGCGCGGCATCGTCAGCAACGTGCAGACCACTTTCTGCGACGCACTTTGCCGCGGGCAATCCCGGGGCCAGCTTTTCCAGTCGATCCGGGTCAACCTCGAGGGTGCGCAGGTTGCGGGTATTGATACCGATAAGAAGCTGCTGCGCATCGGCGCGATCACGGTCGGCCGGCTGCTCCAGGAGTGCCGACGCGCGTTGCAGGTCGTGTTCGTCGAAAGCTTCCAGCAGCACAAACATGCCGAATTCCCAGGCCTGATCGAGCATTTCGCGTAGCTTGGCATCGCTGAGCATTGCGGCAATCAGCAGCACTCCGCTGGCGCCCGCCTTGCGAGCCTCCATGACCTGCACCGGATCAACCAGGAAGTCCTTGCGCATGACCGGCGTTTCCGGAACAGCATCGACAACCTCTTCAAGATGTTCGAGCGCCCCGTCGAATCGACTGGGCTCTGTCAGTACGGATATAGCAGCGGCACCACCGGCCTCGTAAGCCGCCGCACGACAACGCCGCAACGAACTCGCGGAGACGTCGCCACTGTCGGTGAGCGCACCCTCGGCCGGCGACCGGTCCTTGATTTCTGCAATGATGTCGAAACCATCGAGCGTCAGGGGAATGACATTTCGATCAAAGTCTGAGGAGTGAAAGCGTGTTGCTGCCGCAAGCTCCGCTCGCTCTCGGCTGCTGTTTGCCATCTGTTGCAGGAAGTCCGTCATTCGCCCGCGAAGTGCGCCTGCAGTCCGGACAGGAATGCCTCGGCGCGCCCGTCGTTGATCGCCACCGCGGCACGCTCCACGCCCTCCTTCGCAGTCTTCACCTCGCCCTGTACTTCGAGCATCAGCGAGACGCCCATTAACAGGGCATCGCGATGGGCGCCGCTATCTTCACCCGTAAACACACGGCTGAGCTCAGCGGCATTTTTTTCAGCGTCGCCACCTTTCAGTTCCCCGGGCTCGCATCGAGTCAGCCCATAATCCTCCGGACTGCGCCGGCTTTCGGAAACCTTTCCCGGCAGCACGTCGTAGAGCCAGAAATCACCCGCTGGCGTCGCTTCATCCCATCCGGGTTCACCGTGGACAACAAACGCGCGTTCCAGTGGCATGCCAGAGAGTGTGTCCGCCATCAATCGGGCCGCGTCCCGGCTGTAGGCGCCGATCAGTTGAAATGGTGGCGCCGCCGGATTCGTCAACGGCCCAAGCACATTAAAGACTGTGCGTATGGCCAGCGCAGTTCGAATCGGCACGACGGCTTTCATCGCCGGGTGATAAGCCGGCGCAAACAGAAAGGTAAAGTTGGTCGCATCAAGGCAGGCTACCGCCTGTTGTTCATCCAGCGGCAAAGGCATGCCTAAGCATTCGAGCATGTCGGCGCTGCCAGACTTGCTCGATATCGAGCGGTTGCCGTGTTTTACGACGCGCATGCCGGCCGCGGCGGCAAGTAAGCCGGTTCCGGTCGACAGGTTCAGGGTGCCCGACCCGTCGCCCCCGGTACCCACCGTGTCGATCGTCGGCGCACCGTCCGGAATTTTCGGATGCACGGCCAATTCGCGCATGGCCGTCGCGAAGCCGCGAATCTCATCGGCCGTCTCGCCTTTCGCGCGCAGACCCGCCAGCAACGCACCGGCCAGTGGCGGCGGCAAGTCGCCGTCAGCGAGTTTGTACATCAGGTCATAGGCCTGACGCTCGGACAGAGCCTCGCCGTTGAGCAAGCTATCCAGTAACTGACTGTACTCCTTGCTCATTGGCACTCCATGCGCATGAAATTGGTCATCAGCCTGTCACCTTCCGGCGTGAGTACACTTTCGGGGTGAAACTGCACGCCCTCGATGGGCAATGATGTGTGCCGTACGCCCATGATCACACCATTGGTCGTGCTCGCACTGATCGATAAGGATTCGGGTAAGGATTCGTTCTCTGCACAAAGCGAATGATAGCGGCCGACCTCAAACGGGTTTGTGATCCCGGCGAACAAGGTTTTGCCATCATGCTCGATATGCGATGTCTTGCCGTGCATCAGGCGCTCGGCACGCACGATGCTGCCACCTTGTTGCTGCACGATGCACTGGTGGCCCAGGCATACACCCAGCACCGGCACTGCACCGGCAAAGGCTGCGACCATTTCGAGCGACACACCAGCATCTTCGGGTCGACCGGGGCCGGGCGAAATCACCAGGTGTGTGGGCTCGAGTGCGAGAGCATCTTCGACGCTGACGGCATCGTTGCGATACACCATGACGTCCGCACCGTGCGCAGCAAACGCCTGTACGAGGTTGTAGGTAAACGAGTCATAGTTGTCGATCAGCAACATGCGAACACGGCTGAATTCCTTCGCGGCCACTACAGGCCCTCCTCTGCCATTTCGAGTGCGCGCCTCAATATCGCGCTCTTCGCCAGTACTTCCTGGTACTCCTTCGCAGGCACCGAGTCGGCAACGATACCGGCACCTGCCTGAAAACTGTACTCGTCACCGGAAAACACCAGCGTGCGAATCGTAATCGCCTGGTCCATGTCGCCACTCAAGCCAAAGTAGCCGGCTGTCCCGGCATACAATCCGCGACCGACAGTCTCCATCTCCTCAATAATTTGCATCGCTCGCACTTTCGGCGCACCCACCAGCGTGCCAGCGGGAAAACTCGCGGCAAATAAATCGAATTGATCGTACTCGGTATCCAACTGGCCCTTTACACCACTGACGATATGCATGACATGACTGTAGCGCTCGATGGCGCGATACGGATCCACACGCACGCTACCTGCTCGGGCAACGCGCCCGAGATCATTGCGTGCCAGGTCGACCAGCATGACGTGCTCGGCCGCTTCCTTCGGGTCCGCGAGCAAAGCCTTTTCGTTGGCGACATCGGCTTCTGTGTTTGCGCCGCGCGGCGAGGTGCCTGCAATAGGCCGCAGCGAGGCCTTGTCGCCGTGCAACTTGACCAGTGCCTCGGGCGACGAGCCCACAACCTGCATATCCTCGAAATCAAAGTAAAACATGTACGGCGACGGGTTCAGCAGGCGCAACGCCCGGTAGACCTCGAACGGTGGCACGTTGGTCTTGCCGCGAAACAGCACCGACAGCACGATCTGGTAAATATCACCCGCAGCGATGTATTCCTTGCACGCTTCGACGCGCTCCGAGAATTCCGCCTCCGTCAGGCTCGCCTCGGGTTGCGAGACGCTAAGCGAATTGCCGTTGGTCGGTACCGGCCCACGCAGCAATTCGATGACTTTTGCGCGCAGTGCCTGTCGCTCCGTTTCGGGGCCATCGTGAAGAATCGCGACCCGCCGTGTCAGGTGGTCGAACACCAGCAGCGACGCCGGCGCAACGAATGCAGCATCAGGAACGCCCGACTGTTTTTCCGTATCCACTGGCAAGCGTTCGAACAGGCGCACAACATCGTAGCCGGAAACACCGACCAGACCGCCGGCGAATGGCGAGTCCTTGTCCGGTTGCGGCCGCGGCGCGATTGCCAGGACACGGCGCAGCGCATCGAGGTACTGCTGACGGTTTTGCGGTCGCGGCTCTTCTGCATCGTTGATTCGCAGCGAATCGGCGTTCATGCGTACTTCGACGGCGTCGCCAAAACCAAGAAACGAATAGCGAGCGAGGCGCTCGCCACCCTCCACACTCTCGAGTAGAAATCGCGGCTTCAGCGCGCGCAACTTCAGATAGGCTGACACCGGAGTGTCGAGGTCGGCGGCTATGTCGAAAGGTGCTTGCATTTTCATTTCGCGGCCAGTGGCCGCTCCTACGGTTTTGTTTCGCGGCCAGTGGCCGCTCCTACGGTTTTGTTTCGCGGCCAGTGGCCGCTCCTACAATTATTCGCGGCCTTTGGCCGCTTCTGCGTTTCGTGCATTAAAAAAGCCCATCCCTGATTTCGGCAGAGATGGGCTCTTGATGTGCGTTGCTCAGCGAATGATTAGCGAGCAGCCCCCTCTGTTGCGGGCTGCCACCACCATTTGTTGATAGCTTGGGCGTTCATGCGACCGAGTATTACTGCGCCATGTGCCATCGTCAAGCACGGATAAAGTTACAACTGATACAGCATCGGCAGGACCAGCGAAAAGCCCACCCACATGATGATCGTCAGCGGGATACCGACGCGCAGGAAATCGGAGAATTTGTAACCACCGGCGCTCATCACGAGCAAGTTGGTTTGATAGCCGTAGGGCGTTGCAAAACTCATGTTCGCGCCGAACAGTACGGCAAGAATGAAAGGCTCTGCACTAACCCCGAGTTGCGCCGCGATGCTGATGGCAATGGGTGTCCCGATCGCCGCAGCCGCATTGTTCGAAACGATATTGGTCATGATCGTCATCAGCAGCATAAACGCACTCAGGATCAATGGCGGCGGCAAGCCTGCCGCGACGCCCACAAAGCTGACCGCGAGATAGTCCGCCATGCCGGTACCCATCAGTGCCTTACCCAGCGCGAGTGCCGCGACAATGATCATGACCACCGGAATGGAAAGTGCACCGGCCGCATCACGCCAGCCCAGGCATCCGGTTGCAATCATCAAACCGAGTCCGAGCATCGCGCTGACTGAAATCGGCATGATGCCGAGTGCCGCAAGCAGGACAACGCTGCCCATAATGAACAATGCACGCTTGGCATGGTGCGTCTGCGGCAGGGTCATGGCGCCGTCAAGCACCAGCATCGCGCCGTTTTCTTTCAGGTTTGCGATTGCATCGCTGGCGCCCTGCACCAGCAATACGTCACCCGCACGCAGTCGAATCTGGTTCAGGTCGCCGGTTACCTGCGAACTCGGTGCACGCGCGCGGTGCAGTGCTAACGGCAACAAGCCATAACTGCTGCTGAAACGCGCGGCGGCCAGGCTGCGCAAATGCAAGGGTGAACCGCGGGTAATGACCACTTCCGCCAGATGCTGCCCTTCTGCTTTCAGCGGCGTCTCTTCGTCAATCGGGTGTTCGTTGTCGGCGACATTGAACAGCGTGGCACCCAGAAGTTGTTCGTAATGCTTCAGATTTTCCGGCGAGTCTTTGACGAACAAGCGATCGCCCGGCTGTATGACGACAGAAGGCAGCTTGGCAAGAAACAGGGTTTCGGTACGCTGGATCTTGTCGATACGCAGGTTGCCCTCCGCTTTTGCCAACACCTCGGTAAGCGTCTTGCCGTCGGCAAACCCGCCTTCCTTAACATGCAGTTGCGCACTAAATATGCGCGGCGACGTGTCGGCCATCGGCGGCGTTCGGTCCGGCAGGAGGCGCGGCGCGGCCAACCACAGGAACAGCAAGCCCGCACCACCCACGATAGCGGCGGGCAGCACAAACTCGAACAAGCTGAAATCGTGCTGATTCATGTCGTGCGCGATGCCGACGACCAGCAGGTTCGTCGATGTACCGATCGTTGTCGACATGCCGCCGATAATCGTCGCCAGGCCCATCGGCAACATCACGCCCGAAACCGGAAACTTGGCACGCAGCGACGCGGCAACCAGGATCGGCATCAGCAATACAACGATGGGTGTGTTGTTCATGAATGCGCTGAGGATTGCGCCGGCAACCAGCGTTGTCAGTAACGCCAACACCGGCCGCGAAGACCAGGCACGGCTCACGACATTTGCCAATGGCTGCAGAGCGCCCGTCGTTTCCAGAGCCTTGCCCACCATCATCAACGCACAAATCGCGATCAGTGCTTCATTGCCGAAACCCGCAAAAAAGTCGATCGGGCCGAGCACTACTTCGCCGGACTTTTCGTACGGGAATAACGTAAAGCCGGTAACGAGCGTAATCAGGATAGCAAGCGACGACGACTCCAGCGGTATGTTGTCGCGCGTAAACAGGAATAACGCGACGGCCGTCAGTAAAAGTACCGCGAGTCCGTGAGCATCAGGTGTGATTGCTTGCAATACGTGTTCTCTCTCGAGCTCTGCCAGCGATCGGTAACCGTATCCTAAGTATTGCCTGCTTAGCAATGCGCGTTAGACCTGATTTGCGACCAAACCACCGCCATTGTTGCAGCGCACAATTGCCGAGAGGCGCTTATGGAAACCCTTGAAATCATTAACATTCCAGTGCTCGATACTGACGTCGCGCTGAAAAGACAGCGAATCCGCGAAACGGATCAAAGGCAGCAGGTCCGCAAAGCGCAGGTCGGCCGGCCGGTAGCGCGGAAAAACATCCCAGGGTGAGATCGTCGTCAGATTGCGATGCCGCACTGCAACGTCGCGCAACGCTTTTTTCCAGCGTCGCCCCCAGCGGCGTGACTGCTTTTTTTGCATCACCAGTGCACCCGCCTCATCCAGCGCCGGGCACCAGCATTCCTGCAGCGCCAGGTAGCGCGATCGATCATGCAATACCCTGCAGGCCCATGCGGCGAGATCCTCCATGTCGCGCAGGGTCTGCAAGGAACCGGGATCGGCGCCGCGCCGCGCGACAATGTCACCCCAGCCGCGCAGCGCGATCGCCAGCCGCCGGTTCAGCCAGCTATCGTATTCAATACGCGGCTCTCCCCATTCTGTCTGGTCATGTAGCCGGTCACCATCGTCGACACAGGCCTCAAGGGTATTTTTGAGCGAGGTCATCGCGATGCTGCCGTCGCCGTCCGCGAAATCGGCCAGGTCGACCTGCAGCGGCACCCATGCCGAGTTTGTCGGGATGCGCATATAGACCATTGGGGAATAATCACTGGCTGGCTCTGCTGGCAACAGTGGGCAGGGTGAAGAGACGACAGCGGGTGCAAGTTCCAGAAACATAGGGGCATCTTGCGATGTGCGGTCAGCACGAACCGCGCATCTAACTCGGCAAGTTCTGCAGTTATTGGCGACCGGCCGGGTCGCTTGGTGTGGCACGAGCCCTTGCGCAGGTGTACCTTTCGACTGATTGAGAGTGAAACAGCGGGAAACAATATGTCGTCTTTTGATGTCGTCAGTGATTTCGACGCGCACGAGGCCAGAAATGCCGTAGACCAGGCCAACCGGGAGGTTACGACGCGCTTCGATTTTAAGGGCACCGGCTCGAAGTACGAGATTGAGGACCAGCTCATAACGATGAGCTCACAATCGGATTTCCAGCTCAAGCAGATGCTCGACATCCTGCATCAGAAACTGGCCAAGCGCGGTATCAATATTGCCTGCCTTGAAGAGCAGGACCCCGAGATTTCGAGTAGTGAAGCACGCCAGAAGATAATCCTGCGTCGCGGAATTGATGCGGACAGGGCGCGCAAACTGGTGAAACACATTAAATCTTCGAAAATAAAAGTGCAGGCCGCGATACAGGGCGACAAGCTCAGGGTCAGCGGCAAGAAGCGCGATGACCTGCAAGCTGTTATTGCCCTGCTCAAGGAGTACGACATCGGACTGCCACTGCAGTACGAGAATTTTCGCGACTGATCTGACAAGAGCCATGAACACCAAACACAAGTCGCTGCGGCGACAGGACATCACCTTCGAAGACAAGGACCAGGCACTGCGCGATGATGTGCGCATGCTGGGCGCCATGCTCGGCGAACTGATTCGCGAACAGAGTGGTGACGAGCTCTATGATTTTGTTGAATCATCACGCTTGCGCGCAATTCGGCGCCGCGAAGGAAACGAAAAACCCGGCGAGCAGTTGTCGGACCTGGTCGGCGGTCTCGAGCCAAACGAGGCGTTGCAGGTAATACGCAGCTTTTCAACCTACTTCCAGATGGTGAACACGGCCGAGAAAGTGCACCGCATTCGGCGCCGCCGCGAGTACCTTCGCGATGTTGAGCATTTTCAGCCCGGCGGACTCGAAGATACATTTATAAAACTCAAGGCGGCCGGCATTGACGCAGCAGCGCTCAATGAACTGCTCAAGTCGCTCCTGATAGAGCCGGTGTTCACTGCGCACCCAACAGAACCGACGCGCCGAACGATGCTGCGTAAAGAGCAGAACATCGTCAAACATCTTGTGGACATGTTGAACCCCACCATGACACCACAGGAAACCGACGCGGCACTACAGAACATCCGCCTGCTCGCGACGACCGGTTGGCAAACCGACGAACACCCGTCCGAGCAGATGACTGTCGCAGACGAACTGGAGCATGTGCTGTTTTTCGTCACCGACGTCCTGTACCGCGCGATTCCGCCATTCTACGAAGACATTGAATCGGCCCTGCGCCGTATTTACGGCGACGATGGCGAAAAAATCGAAGTACCGAGCTTGTTGCAATTTGGCTCCTGGGTCGGCGGCGACATGGATGGCAATCCGAACGTCAATGCAAAAACAATCCGCGCAACACTGGCGCGCCAGCGTTCGCTGGTCCTCGACCTGTACTACAAGGAATGTGCCTCGATCGGTGCCAAGCTCAGCCAGTCCACTGAACGCGCAACATTCGGCCAGGCGATGCTCGACAAGATTGACGAATACCGCGGTGTTTTTCCGAATGCCTACCATGCGGTGCCGGCACGACACCGCGATATGCCGTATCGCGTGTTCCTGCGGCTGGTGCAACAGCGTCTGCAGTCCACCTACGACGACGACGTGTTTCCGTATGAGAAAGTCGGGCAACTAATCGACGACATCGAACTGGTCGCCGACAGCCTCGCGGCAAACAAGGGCGAACATGCCGGCCTGTTTGCAGTGCGGCGACTGCTGCGGCGCATTCATACCTTTGGCTTCCACCTGGTAACGCTCGACGTACGCCAGGATGCAGAGGTGCACCGCAATGTTGTTGGCGAGTGCCTGGGCGAACCGGACTGGGACGAGCTGCCAGCCGAAGCCCGCACTCAGCGACTCATCGAGGCAATAGAGTCACGCGAGAGCCCGACACTGAACCTGAGCACACAGGCACGCAAGACCATCGCCGTATTCCAGGCCATCGCATTTTGCCGCCGCAAATACGGTGCCAAGTCCATTGGGCCGTTTATCGTCAGCATGACGCAGGGCGCCGACGATATTCTGTCCGTGAAATTGCTGGCGCAGTGGGGTGACCTGCAGAACAAGCGGGGGTACGTGCCGCTTGATATCGCGCCACTGCTGGAAACGGTAGATGACCTGAACAACGGCCCGGCCATTTTGGATTCACTGCTTTCCACCGACCTGTATCGCGAGCATGTTCGCCGGCGCAAAAACCGGCAGATGATCATGATCGGCTATTCCGACAGCAACAAGGACGGCGGTCTTGCATCGGCTCGCTGGGCGCTGCAGGGCGCGCAGGCAATTATCGCCAAAGCCGCTGCAGAACAGGACATCGAGCTGACACTGTTTCACGGTCGCGGTGGCACGGTCAGTCGCGGCGGTAGCAAGACCCACGTTGCGGTACTGGGCGCGCCGCCCGGGACAGTGAATGGCCGCCTGCGGGTCACGGAACAGGGCGAGATCATCAACGAGAAATACGGCCTGCGCGGTATTGCGTTGCGCTCGCTGGAACAGGTCACGGGGTCCGTTGCCCTGGCAACCGCACTGCCGCGCCATCGCGGTAGTGACGATCCGAAGTGGCACAAGATGATGGACGTCATTGCCAACGAAAGCCGCCGCGCCTACCGCAAGTTGATCTACGAAACACCCGGTTTTTACGACTATTTTCGCAAGGCGACACCAATCGACCTGATTGAGCGGATGCGCATTGGTTCGCGGCCGTCATCGCGCCGCAACCAGTCCGGCATCGAAGACCTGCGGGCGATTCCCTGGGTCTTCTCCTGGACACAGTCGCGGCTGGTCTTACCCGGCTGGTATGGCATCGGCAGTGGCCTGACCCGGGCAATGGACGAGTTCGGCGAAGATGCTGTTGGTGAGATGTTCAACGAGTGGTACTTCCTGCGATCACTGACTGCCGACACGGAAATGGTGCTGGCCAAATCGGACATCGGCATCGCCGAGTTGTATTCGCAACTCGCCGGCGACCTGCATGACGAATTCTTTCCGACAATCACTGATGAGTACCAGCGAACACACGAGCTGGTCCTCGGCTTCTCCGACCACGACGCGTTACTCGACGGCGACATCACGCTACAACGCGCCATCATGCTGCGTAACCCGTACGTCGATCCGATGAGCCTGATGCAGGTGGATCTGCTCTCGCGATGGCGCGAATCGAACTGCGAAGACAAGGAAATCTTCGATGCATTGCTCGCCAGTGTTAACGGAATTGCGCAGGCACTGCAAAACACTGGATGACAATTTTCGATGTTGCAGACCGACCGGTACGCCCGGCGACCGGGGAAGTGTTTACAGGAAATAAAGCGCAGCGTAGCGAGCCATTCCAGTAAACACTTCCCGGGTGGACGGGCAGCGTACCGGTCTAGTCTTCAACAAATGAAACAAAGTCCTCGAGGTTCTTTCTATTGATGTCGGGCACTTGCGCGTTTTCGTCGGGATAGCCAACGACCAGCACTAGAAACGGTCGTTCGCTTTTCGGTCTGCCCAGGATTTCGTTAAGAAACTTCATCGGGCTCGGCGTGTGAGTCAGCGTGACGAGGCCTGCTGTGTGCAGTGCCGTGATCAGGATTCCAGTGGCCAGGCCCGTGGATTCCGTCGGGTAGTAGTGTTTCACTTTGCGCCCGTCCGGCAACTCGCCGAATTTCTGCAGGAACACTGCGATGAGATACGGTGCCGTCTCCAGAAACGGTTTGCTCGAATCCGTGCCGAGCGGTTCGAGTGCTGCCAGCCACTCGTCAGTTGCGCGGTGCTCATAGAATTCACGCTCTTCGGCTTCCGCTGCAACGCGAATTTTCTTCTTGGTCTCGGGACCGCTCACCACAGCGAAGTGCCATGGCTGCAAATTGGCGCCGCTGGGCGCCGTGTTCGCCGCCTTCAGGGCCGTTTCGATGATGTCTCGCGGCACGACACGATCGGAAAACTCGCGGACGGTTCGCCGGCGATCGATGTCTCTATAAAACTCCTCGAGCCGCTGCCGCATTTCCTCGACCGGATACTCGCGGTATTGTGCAAGCGGGATGGTTGGGTAACTCGCCACACTAACTCCTCTTCTGTAACACGCTCCATTCGTCGGTATCGCGCTCCGAGACGGCTCGGCCGCGAACCGATATACCTGCCTCGTGGACGCTTTCCGGGCGGCCCGATACTAACGGATGCCACGCAGCGAGATCATCGCCATTGGCAATGAGCCGGTATGCACAGGTCGTCGGCAACCATGCAAATGCCTCCGGCTCGTCAAGACTCAACGTCAGGCAGTCAGCCACCTGCCGCGCCCGGTTTGCGTAGTCAGTGCAGCGACAGGTATCGAGATCGAGCAGGCGACAAGCCAGGTCCGTGTAAAAAATCTCGCCGCTGTCCTCATCTTCGACCTTGTGCATGCAGCACAGCGCGCAACCATCGCAAAGCGACTCCCACTCGGACTGGCTCATGTCTGCCAGTGATTTGCGTTTCCAAAACTGATCGGTCATCGTCGCATACTCTGCGCCACTACGTTTCGAATAGCCATATGAAAGCCGTATTTCTCGATTTCGCCACACTCGGTCCCGGTCTCGATGCCTCCGCCATGCATGCGGCAATGCCGGAACTTGAAATATTCGATGTCACGACAGCAGAACAGGTTGCACAACGTATTGACGGCGCAGTGATCGCGCTCGCGAACAAGGTACGTTTTCCTGCCCGGCTGCTGCAAGAAAATCCACGCTTGCGCCTCATCGGGCTGACGGCAACCGGTACCGATAATGTCGATCTGGCCGCCGCGCAGGAACTCGATATTGCCGTGTGCAATATCCGCAACTACTGCACGCAGTCCGTTGCCGAGCACGTCTTCGGCAGCTTGCTTAACCTGACTCACAACCTGTCACGATACGACACGGCGGTGCGCCGTGGCGAATGGCAAAAGTCGCAAGATTTTTGCCTGATGACTTACCCATTGCGCGAACTGTCCACAATGACACTCGGCATTGTTGGTTACGGCGCACTCGGCAAAGGGGTTGCCCGACTCGCGCGTAACTTTGGTATGCGCGTCATTGTCTCTGCACGCCCCGGAACTTCAGACTCCGAAGAAGATCGTGTGTCGTTCGACGCTTTACTGCGGCGCTCGGATGTTATCTCGCTGCACTGCCCGCTTACTCCGGACACCGCCGGGTTATTCGATGCCGAGGCGTTCAGCAAAATGAAGAGCGACGCTATCCTGATCAATACAGCGCGCGGAGGCCTGGTCGAAAGCGCAGCACTCGTCACTGCTTTGACTCGCGGCGATATTGCGGCAGCCGCTATCGACGTGTTGCCGGAGGAGCCGCCAGTAAACGGCGATCCGTTGCTCGACTACACCGGGGACAACCTGCAGATCACACCACATGTAGCCTGGGCCACCGGTGCAGCCCGCCAGGCTGCCATCGATGAACTGGTCGCGAACGTCACGGCTTTTTTGCATGGCGAAAAACGTAACCGCGTCGTCTAGCAGCCTGTTGAAAAAATACTTGCGGCCTCAGCGCGCATCGACAGGCTGCTAGGCGCCGATAATCTGCCTTGCCCACGTGACGATCTGGCGTACACGCGGCGACGCCAAGTCGTAGGCCTCGTCGAAAGTCACCCAGCGCCATTCATGATGCTCCGGCACACCGGTTTCGGGCGATATCCCCATTACAACCTCACTTCGCTCAGTGCTTCCAAGG
>TARA_R110002096_G_scaffold24453_8_pt1 | contig 32611 bp, 26 predicted proteins | sample TARA_R110002096 | Tara Oceans TARA_R110002096 (sample SAMEA4397295) | marine metagenome | biome: Polar Biome; feature: [DCM] deep chlorophyll maximum layer (ENVO:01000326); material: water (ENVO:00002006), including particulate matter (ENVO:01000060) such as... | depth 35 m
CGCACTGCTGAAGCCCATGCGCAAGCGATGGCGCAGGTCCCGGGCCTTCCAGCCGAGCGGCGAGGCGAACCAGGCGAGCGCGACCAGGACTGGCGCGAGCATGCCCGCCTGGTGGGTCGAAGCGGTCAGCGCTGCCGCGACGCCGGCCAGGATCAAGGAGCGCCCGCCGCCGCTGCGGGCGTGGACCGCCGCCGCCCACGCGGTCAGCGCGAAGCCCGTGATCATCGGGGCCCACGGCCGTTCTTGCGTCGAGAGGTGCAGGTGCAACAAGCACGTGGCTAGCATCACGCCGCCGACCCAGGCTCCACGCCCGATGCCGGAGGCGCGCAGACCGAGCACGACGAAGATCGGTGCCAAGCTCGCGAGCAGCGCCAGGACGACGCGCGCGATCCGATTCGCGCGCCATGGATCGCGTTTCATCGCCATCGCGTACTCGCCCGAGCCTGCCCATTCCCCGGTCACGCGACCCTTCGCATAGTGCGCCGCATAGATCGGCAGCAGCGTGTACGGAAGCAGGTTCGGATAGCCGCCTTCGATGACCGGGATCAGGTCACGACTCTCGGCCATCCGCAGCGCGGTCTTGTGCACCGTCGCGTCCGGCACGTGGTTGTCCGGGAAGCCGTGATCGATGGGCCAGAGGCGCAGGATTGCAGCGACCAGGAACAGCGCCATCAAACCGCGCAGGGGCGGCCTTCGGGGTCCGGTCGCCGGTTCCGGGATCGGTTCGATGGGGGCGGGCGTGGTCAAGGGATGAGCGCACGATCGGAATCGCGGTGATTCACCCTACATCGGGCAGGAGGCCGATCGAAGCCGCCAATCTCTCGCCCCATCGCTTTCGCGGATCGAGACCGTTCCCGTCGTCGCTGGCTTGCAGTGGTCCGGGACTCGACGCCGAATGCACGGAATCGCCGGAACGGGGGGATCTTCGGTCGCCGGAAGGGCCCGGGCTCAACTCGGATCCGAGTCGTCCGCGCTGGGCTCGTCGTCCGAAGTCGGCTCCGGATCCTCGTCCATCCCGGCCGCAGGATCCGGGAACTCGGTCGGCATGGCGTCCGGCCCGGACTGGTCCGTACGCACTTGTTCCAGGACGGATTCCGCGACGCGGATGCCGCAACCGGCCCGCAGGCCCAGGCACACCGCGTCGCTCGGTCGCGCATCGATGTGCCGTTCCTGTCCCTGACCGTCGACCAGGATCAAGCGCGCGAAGAACGTGTTGTTGCGCAGGTCGGTGATGTCGACCCGCGTGAGTTTCGCGTCGAGGGCTTGGATCGACGCGAAGGCCATCTGATGCGTCAGCGGTCGCTCGAGGCTCGTGCCCGTCACGACCCTTTGGATCTCGCGCGCTTCGGGGCTGCCGATGACGATGGGGAACCCGCGCGAGCCCTTGATCTCGGAGAGGTAGATCCACTGCTGCTCGGACTGGTCCCGCACGATCACGCGCGCGAGCTTCATGTCGACCCACGGATCGTCGGCATCCTTGCCGTTCGGCTCGGCGCTGGATCCTTCGGGGGCCGGATTCGGTTCCGGGGTGGGCTCGTCGGGGTCGACCATGGGTCGGTCAGTATGGTGCGAGGTTCGCTCGGTTTCACCCGCGGGGACGTCGAGGTCGGACGAGATCCTCGAGGACGGGCTCCTCGTCCTCGGCCAGCAACCATGCGCTGGCGGTCGGATCCTCCCAGTCGCAGGCACTGCAGGTCAGGCCGCGGACCTCCGTGGGATCCATGCGCTCGACCGATTCCTCGCCACATTCCGGGCAGGTGCGGTTCGCGCGGGCCGGCCAGAGCGCCGAGACCGCGACCCAGCCGACGGCTCCGACCAGGAGAACACCCAGGACGACGCCGAACAGCCAGGAGGGCTCGGTCCGCACGATCAGGATGCCCACGGTGATCGCGCCCAGGAACAGGGTGGGCACCAGGATCGCCAGCCAGGCGTGGGATTCGGTGGGTCGGGGGGCCTCCGGCATGCCGCTCATCTTATCCGCTTGCGTGAGGTCGGCCCGCCAGACGTCTAGACTCTGGGCATGGCCGACTTCAGCCCGACGCTGCCCCCGACGCTCGCTCCGGATGCCCACAAGGGCCAGGCCGGGCGCATCCTCTGTCTTTGTGGATCCCCGACGATGCCCGGCGCGGCGTCGCTCGTCGTCCGCGCTGCCCAACGCGCAGGCGCAGGCCTCGTGACCCTGGTCGTCTTCCACCAGGAGATCATCGGACACGTGGCGCCCCTGTCGCCGGAGACGATGTACCTGGACGTGTCGCGCAGCCAGGACCTCTACGCCGGGCGCGTCCCGCGCGAGATCACCGAGCACCGTCACGACGTGCGCGTCGTGGGTCCGGGGCTGTCCCGATCCGGTCGCACGCGGGAACTCGTGCGGCGCGTCGTCGAGGGCGAGTTCGAGGGGCCGACCCTCTTCGACGCCGACGCGCTCGCCGTGCTGGCCGGGATCCCCGAAGTGCTGATGCAGGCGAACGGGCCCGTGGTGTTGACGCCGCACGTGGGGGAGGCCGCCTCCCTTCTCGATCGCGACATCCCGAGCGACCCTGAAGGTCGTGTGGAAGCCGCGCGGGAACTGGCGAACCGTTCGGGCGCAACGGTCGCGCTCAAAGGACATGGAACGGTCGTCACCGACGGCGAGCGCGTCTTCGTCTGCAAGGCCGGCAACCCGGGCATGGCCACGGGGGGCAGCGGCGATGTCCTGTCGGGAATCTCCGGCGCCTACCTCTGTTCGATCCAGGACGGCTACACCCCTTTCGACGCCGTCGCGGCTGCGGTTCAGGTGCATGCACGTGCGGGCGACCTGGCGGCGGAGACCTTGGGCCAGCGCGCTCTGATCGCCTCCGACCTGATCGCGCACCTCCCGATGGCCCAGCGCGAGTTACTCGGCTCGTCGGCGGCCGTATAGACGGGCATGGGGAACCGGATCCGGACGACGCGAGCGGTGGACGTGGGACGACGCTCCTGCCTGGTCATCGTGTCGACGTTCTGGATCCTCGTCGCAAGCGCACACGTCGCGATCGCTTCGACGCAGGTCGATGCGGATCCCGCGATTCAGCGAGAGGCGAACGTGCGTCGCTGGGCGTTCCGACCCACGGACCATCGGCCGGAACTCGAGACCGCGCTCGCCTCGCCCGACTGGCAGTTGCGCGAGTCAGCACTCGACGCGTTGCGGCGCACGTCGCGCGATCTTCCCGAGGACTGGATCGAGGTCGTGATCGCGCGGACCGCAGATCCGCAGGCGAACGTGCGCGCTGCCGCGATTCAGGTGCTGTCGGCGCATCCGTTCCAGTGGTCCCAAAAGGAAGGCGGTGAGTTCTTCTTCGGGTTCTCGGAACCCGGCGCCCAAGCTCTCACGGCACAGGCCGGCATGCGCCGGATCAACGCGTGGTCGCTCGATCCTGCGCCCGACGTGCGCCTCGCTACCGTGAACGCTCTGCGTGCACTGTGCAGCGTCTTCGATCTGTCTCACTCGGTCCGCATGACGTTGGCGGGGCGGCTGAGCGTGCTGGCGAACGATGAGGATCCCGAGATCGCGGACGCTGCGCTCGAGGCGTTGTCGTTGGCCGGTTCCGTCGGCGCCCACGCGCTGGCAGTCACTCTCACTTCGAGAGTCACTCTCAATCAAGACGCATGGTCGACCGTCTCGCCGCTGCTCGTGCGCGCACCGGATCGAGGCCCTCTCGCCGATGAGATTCGCAAGAGGCTCGACCCGTCCAGTCGAAGTCAGGTGACGGCCTACCTGGAGAGCTTGGCCCTCGAGGAGCGGCGCGCAGGACTCACCACCGCATGCGACGTCGAGGCACTGGCCGAAGCCTGGTTCCAGCACTTCGACGAGCCCGGTTCGCATGTGCGCGACGAACGCCTGCGCATTGCGCGGCTGGGCGACGCGGATCTCGGACGTGCGCTCCAAGCACGCTTGCCGTTCCTGGACGACCCCGACCGACGCGCATTCCTGGTGCAGTGCATGGTCGAAGCCCTGCCCCCGTTCGAAGGTGCGCGCGCCCTGGAACCTCTGTCCGAGGGCCTCGCGGAAGCGGGTTGGCGCACGCTCGGTCTGCGCGACGTGCTCTGGACGGCGGACGTCCTGCGCCCGTGGATCTCCAGCGACCGTGGCGCAGGATTGCGATTGCGTGCGGCGTCTCTCGCGTCCGACGCGCTCGAACACGGACCGAACGCGGAACTCGAAGCGCTGCTGCTCGAGCTGATCGGAGATACCGATCCGTCCCTGCGCATCGCCGCGTTCCACTGGCTGGCGCGTGCTCCCCACGTGGCGAGTCTGGCGCCGGAGCTGTACGCGGGTTGGAAGCAGCTGGACCTGGAGGCCGGGCTCGAGCGCTTGCGGGAACTGCCGCGTGCGACGGCCCTCGTGCCCTTCCGCGAGGACTTGATGCGCCTGTGTGCGCAGGGGCGCGACGAGACGTCCATCTTCGAACTGCTCGGCGGTTTCCAGGACGACGCCGAGGTCTTCGTTCTGCTGAACCAGACGTTGCAGACCACGCTGCAGGAACTGGGTGACGAGGACAGCGACGCGCTGTACCACGACGTCGAAGCCCGCGCGCGGCACCTCGTGCGCGCGCTGGTGCGCGTCGACCAGGAGGCCGCCGTTCTTCCGCTCCTGGCTGCGCTCGAGGCGCAAGAGGCCGCGCCGCCTCCCGAAACCGACTTCGGAACCCGTCGCTGGCGTCTCGCGAAGTCCAGTCTCGCCGGACTCGTGCGGACCGAGGCCGGCCGGCGCGCCGCCGACGATCGCTTGCGGGACCCGTCGGTCGAACGTCGCATTCGCATCGAAGCCGCGCTCCTGCGCGCATCGGCGAGCTCGGAGGCGCGCGCCTACCTGCGCGACGAACTGGACCACCTCGACAGCGTGCTGGCCGAGCGCGCGCTGCGCGAGTTCGAGCACGGGGACGACGACTGGATCGATCCGCTGCTGGACTCGATCGCGCGCTTCGAGTTCGAAGGGTCGTTGCCCGACGAGCTGGCGACGTTGGCGATCGAGATGCTGGGCGAGCGCGGACGCGTCGGAGCGCTCGCGGCGCTGGCCGGTGAGCCCGAGCTGGCCCACGATCTGTTCTGGGCTCTGCTCGGCCAGATCGAACGGGGGACCCAGTTGGCCGATTCGGAGTCGTTGCAACGGGCCCTGGCCGAACGTTTCGAGGGCGAGTTGCGACGGGGCCGGCGCGAGCGCGCGGTGGCCGTGCTCGCAGCTCTGGCACGCGTCGGTCCGTTGCCGCCGGCTGCCATCGAGCATGCGTTCGACGGTCCACGCGAGGCTGCGGCCGCGGATCTGCGCCAACGCTTCCAGGGGGAGCGCGGACCGGACGTGCAGTCCCGCTGGCGATCCGAGCTGCGGCTGGCCGAGGTCCTGACCGAGCGCGACGGGCTGCGCGAGGTGCTGTTCGCCCGAGGCGATCGGATGGACCCGTTGATGTGGGACGCGCGACTGCTCGCGGCGTTCAGCCGGCGCGCCGCAGGCACGACGCTCGCCGCGGATCTCGGGGACGCCGCGCGCATCGGATTGATGGGGGAAGGGCCCACTCCGGATCGTGTCGCCGAAACCACGGCCCTCGAGCTCGCGGTGCCGCTGGACGAGAACGGCGAGCCCGACCTGGCGCGTTGGCTGAAGACCGTCGACCGCCTGGCGCTGGCGGCCCGCGTCCGAGGGCCGCGGGACGTCTCGCGCTGGCTGGAGTTCTCCGATCCGCGCAGCAGCATGGATCCCTGGGCTCGGCTCGAGGCGTTGCGCCACCAGATTCGGGCTCATCTGGCTCTGGATGCGGGGGACGTGGACCTCGCTCAGCAAGCGTTGGATCGGGGCCACGGTCCCGCTCAGAGGTCCCGGTCGGCACAGGCGGAGCAGGACCGGATTCAAGGCGTGATCGACGCGGCTCGGTGATTAGACTGGGCCCTCGCGGCGCCGCCCCTTCAGGCTTGCGCACGACGCTCCACCATGACTTCCGCAGCCACGCCCGCCATCGCTACTTCGTCCACTTCTCCCTCTGGCCTGCCCGCCGGCGCCGTCGAAACGCTCGACGACGGCCTGGGATTCGTCGCCCTCGTCGATCGCATGCAAGAGGATCCGGCGCTCAAGGTCGTGAACTCGGCGCGCATCTCGTACGACAAGCAGAAGGACGCGTTCGACGAGAAGGACCAGAAGCTGTGCGGCTTCCTCTGGAAGCACGGGCACACGTCGCCCTACCGCCACAGCTTCTTCACGTTCCACTGGAAGGCACCGTTGTTCGTCTTCCGCCAGGCGTTCAAGTACCAGATCGGTTCCGGTTGGCGCGAGTACGAGGTCGAGGGCCAGAGCGTTTCGCTCGACGTGTTCGACATCTTCTTCGACACCGACAAGGGTTGTTCGTGGAACGAGGTCAGCGGTCGCTACGTGAAGTGGACGCCCGAGTTCTACGTGCCCGGCGTCATGCGCGCGAACCCGCCGCACGGCAACAAGCAGGCCTCGGTCGATCTGCCTTCCGACTTCGATCACGCCGGCGAAACGGCGCTGATGCAAGAGGAGTGCCAGGACGCGTTCCGTCGTTACGAGGAGCGCATCGAGCGCGGCGTCGCCAAGGAGATCGCGCGCATGATGCTGCCCCAGGGTCTGTACACCCAGGCGTACTGGACGGTCAGCTTGCAGGGCTTGTTGCACTTCCTCGACCAGCGCCTCAAGAAGGACGCGCAGTACGAGATCCGGCGCTACGCCGAGGGCATCGCGACCCTGATCGAGCCCGAATTGAAGCGGATCGGCGTCGACCTGGACGCCATGCGCGCCTAGGTCGCCCTTCGGCCACGGTCGGGAGTCCTAGCGTGCTACGTGCGCTCGTTCCGGGATCGAAGCTGAACCACCAGCTTGGACGTTCGTTACCCTGCGTCCATGCGTTCCACCGCTCTTCGATCCCTGTGGGGGCTGCCCCTGGTCCTCCTCGCTCCCCTGTTCGTCTCGTGGTCCAACCAGGGCGAACCGACTCGCCAGGAATCGGGCCAGGATTCGGGCCAGGAGCAGGAACAGGACGCGCTCCTAGCAGACTTCCAGGCCGGACTTCGTGAGGCCTTCGAGGCCGCCGGCATCGAGTTCGATCCGGACCACAGCCTCGTCTCGATCCCAGCCCAGGTCGCGATCACGAACGATCTGCTCGAGTACGTGCTCACCGCTCCGCACGGCGCGTCCCACGAATCGCTGTTCGTCACCGGTATCGACCCCGAGGTGCTCAACACCGCGCTCTTGGCGTTGGGCGTCACCCCCGGCACCGGCACCCAGTGGAAGCGCAAGAGTCCCGCGCCGCCCGTCGAGGACATCAAGGCCGGCACCCCCGCCAGCGAGATCGTGCCGCCCTCGGGTGACGGGTTCTACCTGTACGCGGGGTGGACCGAGGGCGAGGACACCTACCTGCGCCGGATCGAGGACCTCGTGCGCAACCTGGATCGCGGACGCACGCTGCGTCGGCACAAGTTCGTTTACACCGGTTCCTCGCTGACCCTTGCGACCGAGAACCGCCCGGAGCAGTTCGCTGCCAGCGTGACCGGCAACCTGATCAACCTGTCGTTCTTCACGGCGGGCGCGACCCTCCTCACCGGCGCCGATCCCGACTGCATCAAGCAGACCGTCTGGCTGGCCAACGCCTGGCTGATGCCTCCGCGCGGCAGCGACGTGCGCATGATCTTCTCGCGGGAACCGCTCGAGATGATTCCTGCGCACGTTCGGTCGGGCTTACCGATCCTGGACGCGCCGTCGCGCGACTGAACCGGATGGAGCACGTGCGTTCGGACCAGGAGACCGTGCTGCTCGGCGTGCACCGCGCCTGGCGTGCCGTGCGGTTCGCGCATGGCGCGGAGGCGTTGCTGGTCGGATTGGGCGCGGCGCTCACGACCTTGGCGGCCGCCGGGTTCCAGGGCATCCACCCGACCGAACGCGACATCTTGATCGTGGCCACGGTGACGGGCGCCGCAGTTGGCCTCACGTGGGCGCTCTCGAACCGCATCACGCTCGAGCGCGTCGCGAATCGCGTCGACCGACGGATGCGTTGCGAGGGGGCGCTGGTCGCCGCCTGGGAACACGCGGCACGTACGGAACCGATGGCGCGCCTCCTCGCCAAGCACGTCCTGCATCGCACTCCGAGTCGGCGCTGGGTGCAGTTCGCGATCCCCAACTCGATGCCTTGGGTGGTCGCTCCGCTGCTGGGTGGGATCCTGCTGGCGCAGTCGATCCCGCATCCGCACGACGCGCGGATCGGACGTGGGGATCCGATCGAACTCCTGCGTGGTTTCCAGGGACACCTGGATCGTGCCAAGGAAGCTGGGCTCGAGTCGGGGGCGTCCATGGACGGCACCCAGGACCTCGATGCCGAGACCCTGCGCGACCTGATGCACAGTTCCCAGAGCGGACGACGCGTGGTCCCGGACCAGAGCGCGATGGAGTCGTGGCTCGAGGAAGCGTCCGGGTTGTTGCCGCGCCTACCGCCCGGCTCCCAGGCTCGCGAGGAGTTCGAGCAGGCCATGGCGCTGGGGGAGGCCGCGGCCTTGGCCTTGGATCGGACCGGCAGGGATGTCGACGTGCCCGACGTGCTCGACGGGGATCCGCTCAAGAGCCCGGCCGATCGGGAGGGGGAGAGCCGAATCGCCTCCGACGGAGACCTCGGTGCAGAGGGTCCTCCGGGCCCGAGTCATGAGGTGGCCCCTGGCTCCGATTCGGGGTCCAGCGACTCCGAGCCCGGCGTCCCAGGCCAGGACTTGGGCACAGGAAGCGATCCCGAGGTGGCAGGGGGCGGAAGGGACGGCACAATGTCCGCCCTCATTCCGCCGAATGGCGTCCCGAATCCCGATCCGACGGTCTCCTCCGCCGGCTCCGAACGCGGGCTCACGGAGCGACGTTGGTGGTCCGACCGAGACGCGAGTCTCGTTCGTCGCTGGGTCGAACTTCAGCGCCAAGACCCCGCACCGGCATCCGACGCTCCGCCCCGCGACTGACGACGCTTCCCGTCCTTTGACCGATCTCCAGAACACACGACGCCTGGGCCTCTGGCTCGTCGGCGCTCGCGGCGCGATCTCGACCTGCCTCGTCTACGGACTGGCGGGACTTCGACGCGGCCTGATCTCACCGACCGGACTCGTCACCGAACGCGGACCCGTGGGGGAGTTGCCGCTGGTCGACTTCGACCAGATCGTGGTCGGCGGACATGACGTCTGCGTGCGCGACCTCAGCAAGTCGGCGGGCGAACTGGTGCGCTCCGGCGTGTTGCCCGCCGAGTTGGTCGACAACGTGACCGACGAAGCGGCGGCGTTCGAGGCGCGCTTGCGTCCCGGCGTTCTCGATGGGCCCGACGTCGGCGTGGCCGATCTCGATCCGGCTTCGGCGGCGCTCGGCGCGAAGCCTCCGCGCGAATTGATCGCCCAGCTGATCGCCGATTGGGACGCGCTCGAGCAGCAAGAGGAACTCACGGCTGGTGTCGTGCTCAATCTCGCCAGCACCGAGGCGATGCGCGACCACCGCGCCGCCTGGGACACGCTCGAAGGACTCGAGGCTTCGCTCGACGCGGGCGACGCCCTTCCGTCCTCGATGCTCTACGCGTACGCCGCGATCTCGAGCGGTCGGCCGTACATCAACTTCACGCCGAACGCGGGCTCGTCCTCGCCCGCCATACGTGAACTGGCGCGCAAGATCGGCGTTCCGCACGCCGGCGACGACGGCAAGACGGGCGAGACGCTGCTCAAGACGGCGCTCGCGCCGATGTTCACCGCGCGCGGGCTGAACGTCATGGCGTGGCAGGGTTACAACATGCTCGGCAACCGCGATGGCGAGGTCCTGAACGACGAGTCGCACCGCCAGTCGAAGATCAAGAACAAGGATCGCGCGTTGCGCGACCTGTTGGGCGGCGATTCGAACCTGCACTCCGGCGTCGGGATCGACTACGTGCCTTCGCTGGGGGACTGGAAGACCGCGTGGGATTTCGTGCACTTCGAGGGGTTCCTCGGAGCTCGCATGAGCATGCAGATCACGTGGTCCGGCAGCGATTCCGCCCTGGCCGCGCCGCTGGGCATCGACCTGGTGCGCCTGGCGGACTTCGCCCAGCGCGCGGGCGAGGTCGGCGAGATGGCGCACACCGCGTGCTACTTCAAGGCGCCGCTCGCCGGCGGCACCCACGACTTCCACGTGCAGCATCGACGCCTCGTCGAGTACGCCGAGACGCATCTCGGCAAGCTCCGGCGCTAGTCCGCTGCCCGTCGATCCCATTTCCGGCGCGGGCCCAAGCCAAGCGTCGCACCGAGTTCTTTTAGGATCTCCCATGAGCCTTCACGTCGATCGTCTGCATCAGATTCCCGCTGCCCTCACCGAGACGAAGCGGCGCCGCGATGCGTTCGTTGCGCTCGATGCCGATACGCCGGCCAGCGACGTCGTGCGTGCCTTCGATCGGATCGGTCTGCCGCTGGTGGAGGTCCTGCATTCCGCGGGTGTGATGCCGTCGGTGCATCCGGACGCCGACGTGCGCCAGCTGGCCGAGACGCGCCAGCAAGAGGCCGCCACCTTCGCGACCGAGATGTCGCTGGACCGTGAGGTGTTCGAGCGCCTGTCCAAGCTGGAGCTGCCTGCGGATGCCGACGCGGCGACGCGCCGGCGCCTCGAGCACGCTCTGCGGGATTTCCGTCGCTCGGGCGTCGATCGCGACGAAGCGACGCGCGATCGCGTGCGAGCCTTGCAGGACCGGATGGTCGAGCTGGGGCAGACGTTCGACCGCGCGATCGCGCAGAGTTCGAAGTCGATCGTGTTCGAGGGCGGACACGCCGTGCTCAGCGGCTTGCCGGCGGACTTCCTGGCCTCGCATCCCGAAGGCGAGGACGGCTCCGTGACCATCACGACCGATCCGCCCGACGCGTTGCCGATCATGATGTACGCGGACGACGTGGACGTACGGAAGCGGCTCTACATGGAGTCCATGACGCGCGCGTACCCAGAGAACTTCGACACGCTGCGCGACCTGCTGACCTGCCGCCGCGAATTGGCGCAGTTGCTCGGCTACGACTCGTGGGCGGACTACGTCACCGAGGACAAGATGTCCAAGTCGGGCGACCGTGTCGCCGAGTTCATCGATCAGATCAGCGATCTCTCGGAAGTGCGCGGCACCCAGGAGTACGCGGACCTGCTCGAAGAGAAGCGCAAGACGGATCCCGCAGCGGATTCGGTCGAACTGTACGAGTGGGTCTACTTGCTCGAGCGGATCCGGAAGCAGCGCTTCGACTTCGACAGCCAGGAGGCACGCTCGTACTTCCCGTACGACGCCACGCTGCATGGCTTGCTCGAATTGACCTCCGAGCTGTACGGCGTCACCTTCCAGGTGGTCGAGAACGCGGACACCTGGCACGACGACGTCGTCACGTACGACCTGCTCGAGAAGGGCGAGGTCATCGGGCGCTTCCATCTGGACATGTTCCCGCGCAAGGACAAGTACAAGCACGCGATGATGGTCGACTTCGTCGTCGGTCTCGAAGGCGAGTATCTGCCCGAGGGCGGGCTCGTCTGCAACTTCTCGAAGCCGACGCCGAACGACCCGGCGTTGATGTTGCACACGCAGGTGACGACGCTCTTCCACGAGTTCGGTCACTTGATGCACTTCCTGATGTCGCGGCAGCACACGTTCCTCGCGTTCGGCGGGATCTCGTGCGAGTGGGACTTCGTCGAGGTCCCCAGCCAGCTCTACGAGGAGTGGGCGTGGGACCCCGCGGTCCTGGCGCGCTTCGCCAAGAAGCCGGGAACGGACGAAGCGATCCCCGCGGACCTCGTGAACCGCATGCGAGCTGCCAAGGAGTACGGCAAAGGACTCGGCTTGGGCATCCAGATGACCTATGCCACGCAGTCGCTCGACCTGCATCGGCTGGATCCGGCGACGATCGACTTCGACGCGATCACCCGTCAGATCCGGGAGCAGCGCACGCCGTTCCGCGAGGTCGAGGGCACGCACCAGGCGGCCCAGTTCGGTCACCTCAACGGGTACTCGGCGATCTACTACACCTACGCGTGGTCCGACGTGATCGCGCGCGACCTGTGGCGCGAGTTCGAGTCGGACGTGATGAACGCCGACAAGTTCGGCGGTTACAAGGACAAGGTGCTCGCCGCCGGTGGATCCAAGGACGCGGCGGACATGGTCGAGTCGTTCCTCGGCCGCCCGTTCTCGTTCGACGCGTACGAGGCTTGGTTGAGCCGCTAGGTCGTACCTCGATCAGGTCCCCTGTGGGCCCAGGCATGAGTGGCCCGCTTCGGAACTTTGGATCCGATGCGGGCCATTTGCGTGAGACCGATTCGTCTTCCCAGACGTACTTGTCGAGGTCTCGCTGCACGATCCTCGAGCGTGGTCCCGGTCGCAGCCGTGTGTGCGTGGACCACGATCTGAAGTCGCGCGTTGCCGCTGCACCGACCTGACGGGTGGCGATGGACTGCGGTCTTCGACCTTTTCGGATCGGCGATCTGCGGGATCTTCAGGCCGCGAGAGCTCTGTAGGAGCGACCCCACGAAGGGATGCGGCCGATTTTGGAATGGACCGTAGCGTGAAACCCTCCGACGCGTTCGGGCCAGCGCGCTAGGGTAAGCACAACGCACCTCAACCCCTTCCTAGCATGAACTCGTTCCATCGCATCCTCTTGGCCTCGGGCTTCGCCCTCTTCGCTTCTTCGAACGTGCTGGCCTTGCAGGGCGACGATTGCACGGATCCGATTCCGATCTCGGGTACGGGCGTGTTCCCGTTCACGACGGTCGGCATGACCGGGTCGCTGTTCAATCCAGGTGCCTTCGGGCTCTGCGAGGCATCCATGTTGTCGAGCGCGGCGGACACCTTCTACCTGTGGACCGTACCCGCGACCGACGTGTACGAGTTCACGACATCCGCGACCCAGGCCAGCGGTTTGCCGCACCGTAATGCGACGCCTTACATCTTCCTCTTCGCAGGGACGGACTGTTCCGCGACGTGCTTCGGTGTCAGTTCGGACTGCAAGGCCGACGACGTGGCGGGCTCGTCCTTCCAGGCTGGGACGTTGACGGCAGGGGACACGTACCTGATTCGACTCGCTTGGTTCGACATGACAGGGACGCTCGAGATCGCGACGACGACCCCGCCTCCGGTGAACGACCGCTGCTCTTCACCGATGGCCATCAGCGGGAGCGGAACCTGGGCGTTCGATCTGGGGACGGCGACGACTTCGCGCTGGTCGGGGTACGACCTCGGAGCTGGAGAGGAGACGACTTCGGAGTACATCCTGGCCGATCTCTTCTATGCGTGGACCGCGCCGACTGCCGACGACTACCTCTTCGAGGTCGACCTGCCCGGCGCGTATCCGGTTCTGTTCGTCTACGACGGTTCGGACTGCACAGCGACGTATCGGACCGGATCCGTGACGACCATTCATGAGGTCGGTCCCGCGCGGAACCGCATCGTCGGGGTCGGAGCAGGTGAGGACTACCTGATTCAGGTGGCGAGCTGGACGTGCGAGGCCTTCGGTCCCGGATCGCTCACCGTGAGCTCGAATCCCGGCGCGCCCGCGAACGACGATTGCTCGTCCCCGACTCCGATCTCGGGATTCGGGACGTTCCCGGTCGACAACAGCTGGGCGGCGAACAGCGCGTTCTTCGGCAACAACCCCCAGTGCGACAACGGTTTCGTTCCGTTCCACGAGTCGGACGTGTTCCTCACCTGGACCGCACCCTCGGACGGTACCTTCGTTCTGTCGGACGTCGGATCCGACTTCCCGATGGAGGTCCAGCTGCACCTCGGTTCTGATTGCAGCGCGGTCTGCTTCGACCAGTTCTACTCGGGTTCGATGCCGCGCGGCATGAGCTTGACGGCGGGCCAGGACGTGCTGATCCAGATCCGGTCCGATCGGGTGCAAGTGAACGGATTCCAGTCCCAACCCGAGCGGCTGGGCATCTGCAATCTGGCGATCGCCCCGGCTCCGGTCGGCAGCGACTGCGATGATCCCGTGCATCTGGTCGGAACCGGGACGTTCCCTTGGGACATGACGGGGATGGCGCCCTCGAACCTGCCCGGGACCGGCTCCGGTTCCACTTGTCACCAGGACCTGGGCGAGAGCCTCGACCAGTTCTTCCTCTGGACCGTTCCTTGCGCCGGCAACTACCGATTCGATCTGACGAGCAACCTCGAGTGGTACCAGGTCCATCTGAACGCGCTCGATGGCGCGGACTGCAACAGCACCTGCGTCGCGTCCGATCTGAACTCCGCCCAGATCAGCCAGTTCAGCATGACGTCCCTGCTCGCCGGGCAGCAGATCCTGCTGCACCTCAGCACCGGGTTCGAGTCCGGCGCGATGGGGGACCTCGACATCACGCGCATCGGCAGCGACTGCGGGGACCTCGAGATCGTGTGTGATCCCGGTCAGCCGCACCACGAAGGGGACAGCGTGACGCTGGCGGGCAGCGCGTTCGCCGGCGGACTGAGTTCCGGATTGCATCTGGAAGCGCACGACGGACCCGTCGGTGAGTTCGGAATGTTCATCATGTCGATGAGCGCTGCGGGCTCGCTCCCCGTCTTCGAGGGCATCCTGTGCCTCGAGTCGCCCATCGGCCGCTACAACGCCAAGACGGCCTCGAACCAGAACGTGCCCGGCCTGAATTCGATCGGGCAGTTCGACGCGGGCGGCGTGTTCCAGAACATCGCGGGCACGTCCACCTCGGGTTCCGGCTTCGACGTTCCGGTCACGCTCCCGAACCCGGTCGGAGGTCAAACGATGGTCGGAACGACCATTTTCGTGCAGCTTTGGTATCGCGACGAGGACGCGGGCGGCGCACCGTCCGCGAACTTCTCGAACGCACTGCGCGCCACGTTCTAGGCAGGCAAGCAACGAGCGCGCAGGTGGCGGTGCCAGCTGCGCGCTCGTGCCTTCGCGGGTCGAACCTCGGCGAGGTCCTTCTAGAACGTCACGCCCGCGACATCGCTGAAGTTCGCGGTGCTCACCGGGTTCTGATCCCGGTGCCAGTACTGGAAGTGCCAGGTCTCGCCGGGTTGGATCGACTGGATCGGTCCCGCGAACGGCAACTCGGTCGGCACGTCGAATCCCGTGCCGCTCACCGAGGTCCCCGAGATGTTCAGCAGCACGCCCGTGTTGCTGAACTGACCCAGGGAATTCAGTGCGGGGAGGCCTTGGTTGGCGGCGATCGACGGGTTGTAGCGACCTTGCGGTGAGCCGAGGCACAGCACGCCGTCGAACAGCGCGACGGCGTTCGAGTCATCGGTGGAGATCAGGCAGAAGGCGAACTCGCCGGCAGGGCCATCGGTGACTTCGAGGTGCAAACCGCTGGGCGTACCGACGCCCGTGACGCTGTTCACCAGCGTTGCGTTGAGTCCGCCGGAGTGCGGGTTCGGTTGGGGGCACGAGATGATGACCCCAGAAGGCGGACAAGGGCCCGAGTTGCGCGCGACGATCAAGAACCCATCGCCGGTGTCCCCCAGGTTCGTCGATCCGACTTGAATCAGAATCTCGTCACCCGTCGCCACGTTCGCGACATAGATGTACGGGCTGAAGAACGTGTCGTCGATGCCGGCGACGCAGTTCGCGTTGCAGCCACCCAACAGGTGCACACTGCGCTTCGGGTTCGTGATCGTTGGACTCGAAACCAGGAACGAGTACGAGCCGCCGCAAGGCGCGGTCCAGACGAGGAAAGCGTCGTTCTCGATCTGCGTGGTCAGAGGACTCCAACAGATCGGGTCCGGTGCCCCGTTGCTGCCGTCGAATCCCGAAGTCGTCATGCCGGTGTTGTCCCACAAGAACGTGCCTTCCCCGGCGACCGGCAAGGGGTTGCTGCAAGTGTCACCGGGGAGGCCCGGACCTTGGGCCAGAGCCGACGTCGAGAGAACCAACGCTGAAAGGACGATGTGCTTCATGGGCTCCACCCTAGGTCGGTTCTGTCGTGCTCGCTAGAGATCACCCGAGCGTGGCTCGAATCCACGTCGCCGTGCGATCGACCAGTTCGTCCATGACCTCGGCTCGGGACCGACCCGTTCGTCGCGGTACGCCGAAGTCGTGATCCGCGTCCTCGACGATCTCCAGGCTGGCGCGGCCACCATAAGTCTCCAAAGCAGGACGCAGGAGTTCGAGATCGCACAGCGTGTCACGGGTTCCCGTCAGGAACAGCGCGGGCTGAGCGAGCGTCGGAAAATGTTCACTGCGCAGCTTCTCGGGCTTGCCCGCCGGATGCAGGGGATAGCCGAAGAAGACGAGCGCGGCGCAGTCCGCGCCTTCCGCGGCCAGATAGCTCGACATGCGACCGCCCATCGACTTGCCTGCGAAGACGGGCTTGCGTTCGGGAAAGCGTGCCATCAGCGTCGCGCGCGCCACCTCGTGCACCTGCTGGAGGACCGGCCGACGATCCGGTGGGCGACGGTTCTCTCCACGCGAGATGCGCTCGGTGTAGGCGTAGTGGAAGCGCAGGGTCGGGAAGCCGGCCGCGGCGAGTCCCTGGCCGACCGTCGACATGAAGGGGGACTCCATGCCGGCGCCGGCGCCGTGGGCCAGCAGGATCACCGGTCCGCCAGGGTCGTCCTCGGGCGTGTCGAGGATCGCGGAGACTTCGTCGACGCCAGCATGGGCGATCTCGATGCGGAGGGCTTCGGTGGGCATGCCTGAGCCTACCGACTCCGCGTACGTCAATCCGAGACCAAGTCGAAGGTTCGCGCAGGGGCGTTGGCGCGCGACCTATACTGCTGGGCCTCGGCGTTCCGGAAGTCCGTCCGAGCCCATCATGGCCAGCTCACGACGTCGTCGCTCCGATTCGCATCGCGGAGATGCTCCGTACCCGGACTCTCGCGAGCCCAAGCTCCAGACCACGACCCTGTGGTACCACCCGTCGCAGCAGTACGGGGACGAGCGGATGGGCACGCCGGGCTATGAAGGGGCCACGCCGGCTTATGTCATCTGGAACCTGATCCAGCGATATACGCGTCCGGACGATCTGGTCGTCGATCCGTTCTGTGGTGGCGGAACGACGCTCGACGTCGCGCGCAAACTCGAACGAAGAGCGCTCGGGTACGACCTGCGACCGGTGCGCGACGACATCTTCCGTGCGGACGCTCGCAAGCTCCCGCTCGAGGACGGGAAGGCCGACTTCGTGTTCATGGATCCGCCGTATTCGACCCACATCGAGTACAGCGATGATCCCGACTGCATCGGCAAGCTGGACTCGTTCGAGGAGCCGTACTTCGAGGCCATGGACGCGGCGTTCGCGGAAGCCGAACGTGTTCTCAAGGATCGTCGGTACATCGGCGTGTACGTCAGTGATACCTACAAGAAGAAGCGCGGCTTCGTGCCGATCGGATTTCGTCTGGCGATGCTGCTCGAAAAGCGGTTTCGATGGGTCGATCAGATCACGGTGGTGCGCGGCAATCGCAAGCTCAGTGAAGGTCGGTTCCATAAAGCGGCCGCCGAGGGCAACTTCTTCCTGCGCGGCTACAACCATTTGCTCCTGTTCAAGAAAGAGCGCTGAGTTTCGGTCGTGGGCAGCGGGGGAGGGCACGCCGATGCCGGGCTGCGCATCGCCAGTGCTTCCGCTCCTGAGAAGGAAGCGTTCCAATATCGCCCGGATTCGACCGGGCCACTGCGCGGATCTCCGAAACACGCCTCACCGGGCCTCTAACGCATTATTGAGCGAAGGCGCACAAACCTCGCTTGCGGGATGTCGGGGGGCGCGTAGAATCGAAGCATCTTTGCGACCCGACTGCCCAGTCGCCTGCCAACGTACGGGTCACCATTTTGACGACTCGCTTCCGATTCCTTCTCGTCGAGGACGATGCCGGTCACGTCACGCTGTTCGAGAGAACGCTGCGACGTGCGGGTATCCTCAACGAACTCACGGTCCTTGGGGACGGTGAGGAGGCGCTCGCTCACCTGCGCCGCGAGGTCAGCCCTGCGAATCCCGAGACCCTCGCGATCCTCGTTCTGGTCGACCTGCGGCTCCCGCGCATGGACGGGCTGACGCTGATCCGCGAGATTCGATCGGACCCGCGTTTCGCACTCCTGCCGGTCGCCGTGATGACCACCAGCGCCGAGCCTGCCGAGGAAGAGGCATGCCGCGCCTTGGGCACGATCGCCTTCCTGACCAAGCCGGTCGTCGCGGATTCGATCCGGGCCATGTTGGCCACGGCGGGTTTCGACCCGCTGCTCGATGTGCCGGAGGGCAAGCGCCCTTCGCCCGGTGACGGACCACGCGAAGTCCGCAAGGAGCCCGCCTCGGAGCCCGACCCCGATCCGCGCCGTTCGGATCGAGTCTGAGGTCGACCCCGACTCAGGGTTTGACGGCGTGAACCAACGTCCAATATCCCGCGGTGGCGACGCCCTCGACCTCGCAGAACCCGGCTTCGGTGAGCAGCTCCGTCAATTCACTCAGCGTGAATTGTTGGCCCTGAGTCCAAACCAGCATGTCCAGGTGCACGAGCGCGTTCGCCAATGGACCGCGCTCGCTTTCGTCGACGAGCTTCTCGTGAATGAGGACGCGTCCACCCGAGGGTAGGGCCGTGAACGCGTGCGCCAGCAGCTGGCGTCCCGTGGCGGGTGACCAGTCGTGCAGGATCTGCGACAACAGGATCGCGTCGTAGCCGCCGGGCAGACCCGCGAACATGTCGAGCGGCAACGTGTCGATACGGTCCGCGAGCTGCGCGCGCTCCGCGTACTCGCGTGCCAGGTCGCAGACGACGGAGAGCTCGCCGATCGTGCAGTGCAAGCCGGGGAACGCGTTCGCCAAGGCGATCGACAGGGCGCCGGAGCCACCGCCGACGTCCAGCAGCCGGCGAGACGATGCGAGGGGCGCGACCTCGGCCAGGCCCGCTGCGGGTCGCTCGCTGACGCTGTGCATCGCGGCGGTGAAGGCGCGCGCCTTGTCCGGGTCCGCCTCGTGCGTCTCCCACGGATCCGCGCCGCCGTAGATCGATGCGTCGTCGCTCTGCAACGCGTCCACGAGCGCGGCGGGGGACAGGAAGTGATCGACCTCCATGTCGATCAAACCCCACAAGGAACCGGGCCGGTCGCGCACCAGGTAGGCGGCGGCATCCGGCGCCAAGGACCAGGCCTGGCCGTCGCGCGCAACGAACCCCATCGCGAACAGCGCTCGTAGCAGTTGGGTGACCGGCCGCAGTCCCAGGGCCAGGTCCTGCGCGATCTCGGGGGCCGTCGCAGGCGCTCGATCGAGCCGATCGAACAGCCCGACACGCACACCGGCCGCCAGGGCAGCGCCCTGACGGCCGGCGACGTACGCATCGTAGACCCGACGGTCGTCGAGGGGGAAGGCTGCCGGGTGGCGGCGCGGCTCCTCGCGATCGTCGGTCACGGATCAGCCCTGGGTCTGGAGCAACTCGACGATGAAGACCAGCGTCGCCCCACCCGGGATCTTGGGCGGCGATCCGCCGTCGCCGTAACCGAGGTCCGAAGGGATGACGAGCAGCAGCTTGCCGCCGACGTCGATGAAGGGGATGCCCTCCGTCCAACCCTTGACCACGCCCGAGAGCGGGAAGTCGATCGGCGCACCGCGATCGTACGAATTGTCGAACGGAGTGCCGTCGGTCAACCAGCCCGCGTAATGACATTTCACCGTGGCGCCAGCGCCGGACGGGAACGTGCCGTTGCCCTTGCGCAGAACCTTGTACTTGAGGCCGCTGGGCGTAGCCGTCAGATCCTCGTCCTCGGGGAGTTCGAATGCAGGCTTGTCGAACGCTTCGATCAACGTCGGTGCCGACAGGCGCCAGAACGTTTCTTGACCCTGCTCCAGGCGCATGCGCTTGAAGATCGAGTCGGCGACCTCGGCGGGCACCTTCATGAAGACGTCGCCGCCCTGTTTCAGCAGCGGGATCGCATCCGCGAAGACGCCGAGAGCCAGGAAGTTCTTGGGGTTGCCGATGAGCGGACTGCCGGACAGGCTCGAACCCGTCAGGTACGCGCCGTCCTTGTCCCAAACCGTGTAGTGGAAGATGCCGAACGCGCATTCGGTGGCCGCCTTGCCTTCGCCTGCCGTCACAGTGTGCACCTGAATGCCGTTGCCCAGCGCCGTCGCCTCGGTGGTCTCCGTCCAGCCGAGGAACTTCGGCGCGCGCTCGACGATCTCGATCAACTCGACGTCGAACACCAGGTCGGAACCTCCGGGGATGCGCGGGGGATACCCGTTCTCGCCGTAGCCGAGGCCCGACGGGATCGTCATCTTGAACCGTGCGCCCGGGCTCATCAGCTCGAGGCCTTCGTTCCAGCCATCGATCAAGGCGCCGACGCCGAAGACGACGGGCTCGCCCTTGCGAGACGAATCGAACTCCACACCGGTGTCCTTGAGCCAACCGGTGTAGTGCACCTTGACGCGATCCCCGCGGTGGGGGAACTCCTTGCCGTTGCCCGGGGTCAGGACGGAGTACTGGAGGCCCGATTCGAGCGTCACGATCTCCGTGTCGGCCGGGATGGTGGATTCGTCTTGCACGGTCGGGGTCTGGGCGGGTTGGGCCACCGGCTGGGCGGGGGCCAGGGCCGCGATCGATGCGGCGATAAGAGAGAGAGTCACGAGAGGTCCTCGGGGGTCTGGGTTCGGAGCCGGGTCCGTGGGGAGGCTGGTCGCCCGCGCGGGCGGGCTGGTCAGCGATCCAGGGCGGGGATTCTGACCCCGCTCCGATGCGCTTGCCACCCCTAGCCTGGATCCATCACGAGGATGCACCGTGAGCACACCCAACACGCGCGTTGGCGATAATTGGCGATCCCGCCCGTCCTCGACGGGGCCAGAGGCCACGACTGCGGGGGGCGCGACCGCCAAGCACCGCCAACCCACGAGTTGGGCCCACTCACGGCACATCCACGTGCGAGCCCGTGGATCGCAAGGGTCCCGTGTCCCTGGTCGAGAATCGCCGGTGCGGGCTCCAGATGCGATTCGGTAGGGGTCGATGGCCCGGTTTCCCCGGACCTCCCCTGTCCCTATGTTGCTGCGCCTCATCCCCCTGGCGGCACTCTCGATCCTCGTGGTCGGCTGTTCCGCACCCCGCAAGACCCTGTCGCTCTCCGCGGCTCCGTTGACCCTCAGTGGTGAGTTCGGCGCCAGTGCGGGCGCGGCCACCGTGAATTCCACCGTCGACGAGCTCGGACTCGGCGACGAGGAACTGGGCTTTTACCCCAGGTTCGATGCGGATTGGGACGACTCGCACTTCAGCATCGGGTGGTTGGGCACGGCCTACGAGGGCACCGGCGTCGTGTCGGGCGATGTCACGATCGACGGCTCGACGATCCCCTCGGGCACGACGGTCGATACGCGCATGGACCTGGCGGCGCTCACCGCCCTGTACACCTGGGACATCGTGCCGATCGGGCCCGCGGACCTGGGCATCGGGCTCGGCGTGACCCTGCTCGACATCGACCTCGAAATGATCAGTCAGGCGGACTCGACGCGATTGCAGTCGGACGAGATCCTGCCGCTCCCCGTGCTGACGGCGCGGCTGGACTTCCGCGACTCGCCGTTCGCCGTCGGCGCTTCGGTGGGGGGCATCGACGTGTCCTTCGACGAGGGCGCAGCGCGCGTCCTGGACCTGGACGTCCACGCGCGACTGAGGTTCTCGACCGGGATCAGCGGTGGAGGCATGTCCGCCCACTTCCTGGGCGGCTACCGCTCCTTCTCGGCGGACGGTCACTACGACGACGGTGCCACCCAGGTGGACGCGGACGTGCGCATGGCGGGGCCGTATCTGGGCCTCTCCATCAGCTTCTGACCCGCCGAGCGAGACTGGCCTAGTTCGGTACGCACAAGGATCCGAACTGCGCCTGGAGCATCCCGTTGCCGGTCGGGATCGGACCGAGGTTGCCCCCAGGCCGCGTGAGCGAGGTTCGACATTTCGTGCGGAGCGAGTTAGGCCAGTCCCGGTGAGGCCCGCACTTGGGGTACCCTGGCCGTGCCCATGCGGGGAAGGCGGTGTGAATCCGTCGCGGTCCCGCCACTGTGACGGGTTCGGTGTCCTCGGACGCTCGAGCCCGGAGCCAGAACAGCCGCAGGGGTCCCGCGAGCCCAGGTGTTCGGCAAGTCCGCCGTGCAACGATCTCGCCTACGCAATCGGTGACGCGAGCGACGTCGCCCTGCCATGAACGCCACCCCTCGATCCGAAGTCCACGGCACGCTGCACAGGCCGAGCCGTAGTCGGATGCTGTGGATGTGCGGGCTCGGCGTCTGGGCGCTCCTGATCGTGCTGCATCTGATCTGGGGATCCAGCAGCGAGATCCGTTTCGGTGCGTCGGACGTGTTCCGTGGCGTCGGGGCGCTCCTCGGCATCGGCGACCCGCTCGAGGGTCACCTGCAAGCGATCTTCGAACTGCGTCTGTGGCGCGCGCTCGTCGCGGGCGGTGTCGGCGCGTCCTTGGCCCTGGCGGGTGCGTTGCTGCAAGGCTTGTTCCGCAACGGGCTCGCGTCGCCTGGCATCATCGGAGCGTCCAGCGGCGCGACCTTGGGCGTCGCCTGCGCGATCTTGGTCGTCAGCGGCTACGGACCCGACCTGGTCCTGCGCAGCACGTCGCCGTTCGCGCCCTACCTGATCACCGTCGCCGCATTCATCGGCGCGTTCGGAGCCGTGGTCCTGGCGTTGGTCCTGTCGTCGTCCGGTGGGCGGGTCAGCGTGCCGACGCTCCTGTTGGTCGGCGTCGCGTTGAACGCGACGTTCGGCGGCATCTTCGTCGCGTTGCAGTCCATTCGCATCGACGACTGGGGTGTCAGCAAGGCCATGCTCAGCTGGACGTTCGGCATCCTCGAGGATCGCCAGGCGTACCACGCCGCGATGGTCGGCGTCGGGTTGGCCGTCGCGGCCGGCTGCATTCCGTTCGTCGCGACCGAACTCGACCTGTTCGCGGGTGGCGAGGCGGACGCGCGTCGCCTGGGCGTCCACACCGCTCGCATCCAGTTGGTCGTGATCGGAGCCGCAGCGCTGGCCACGTCGTGCTCGGTGGCGGCGGCCGGCGCGATCGGATTCGTCGGCCTGGTCGTGCCGCACGTCGCGCGACATTGGGTCGGTCGCGGGCACCGGGACCTCCTGCCGGTCTCCGCGTGCGGCGGCGCGGTGCTGTTGCTCGGGCTCGACCTGATCCAACTCAAAGTGACGGGGCGGCGCGCGTTGCCGCCCGGGGTCGTCATGTCGCTCCTGGGCGGTCCGTTCTTCCTCTACCTGTTGCTGAAGGGCCGCAAGGGGGGCGAGCTGTGAGCCGCGCGATCCGAGCGACGGGCGTTTCCTACACGTACCCGGGCGGTGTCCACGCCGTCGACCGCGTGGACCTCAGCGTGGATCACGGCGAGCTCCTGTTCGTGCTGGGTCCGAACGGTTCCGGGAAGTCGACGCTGTTGCAGTTGATGTCCGGGGTCCTGCGTTCGGACGGGGGCGAGGTCGTTCTGGACGGGACGCCGTTGCAAGGACTCTCGGCCAAAGCGGCTGCCCGGCGCATCGCGGTCGTGCCCCAGGCGGTGGACGGCGTCGACGAGGTGCTGGTCGAGGACTTCGTCGCCGGCGGACGCTACGCCCACCTGGGACCCTGGCGTCGCTCCGGGGCCGACGACGATCGCGCGATCACGTTGGCGCTCGAGCGAGCCGATGCCGCCGACGTGAGGCGCCGGCGCATGGGGGAGCTGTCCGGCGGTCAGCGTCAACGGGCGTTGATCGCGCGCGCGCTCGCCCAGGAGACGCCGACGATCCTGCTCGACGAGCCCACCGCGGCCCTCGATCCCGAACATCAGGTCAGCGTCCTGCGCCTGGTGCGCGATCTGGCGGCGGCCGGCGCGGCGGTCGTCGTCGTGACGCACGACCTGAACCTGACGACGCAGTTCGCGTCCCGCGTACTGCTGCTGGACCACGGCCGTGCGGTCGCGGAGGGTCCGGTCAGCGAGGTGCTGATCCCGACCGTGCTGCAGCCCATCTACGGCTCGAACCTGCACTACGGCAGGTTCCCCGACGGACGTCCGTTGGTCGTCCCGCACGGGTTCTGAAACCTCGAGGTCCGGCGCCACGCGAAGGGCGTCGCCGGATCCCGCGCTTCAGATGCCCATGATGTTGTAGCCGGCGTCGACGTAGATGATCGACCCGGTGATCCCGCGGCTGTGTTCGCCGGACAGGAACAGGCACGTGTCGCCGACCTCTTCCGCCGTGACGTTGCGGCGCAACGGAGCGGTCTCGGCGATGTGATCGATCATGTCGTTGAAGTCCTTCACGCCGGACGCGGACAGCGTGCGGATCGGGCCGGCGCTGATCGCGTTGACGCGGATGCCGCGTGGGCCGAGGTCGGCGGCCAGGTAGCGCACGCTCGCCTCGAGCGCGGCCTTCGCGATGCCCATCACATTGTAGTTGCGCACGACGCGCTCGGCGCCGATGTACGACAGCGTGATGATCGAACCCTCGCGGCCCTTCATCAGCGGCAGAGCGCGACGCGCACAGGCGGTGAGGGAATAGGCCGACACCTCGTGGGCGAGCATGTAGCCCTCCTTCGACGTGTTGAAGAAGTCGCCCTGCAGCTCCTCGCGATTGGCGTACGCGATCGCGTGCACCATCGTGTCGAGGTGTCCGAACTCGGTCTTGACCGTCTCGAACGCGGAGTCGATCTCCTCCGGCTTCGTGACGTCCAGCGCGACGACGATCGAGCCCTTGCATTCCGCGGCGAGCTTCTCGACCCCGGACTTCAGGCGCTCGTTGGCGTAGGTGAACGCCAGGCGCATGCCGGCATTGGACAGGGACTGAGCGCAACCCCAGGCGAGGGAGCGCTTGTTCGCGACGCCGAGGACGAGCCCGGTCTTGCCTTCTAGAAAGTCTTGCACGTGAGGATCTCCGGGGCGCGATCCTAGCGATCCGGTCGGCGGGTTCTCCACAGCGCGGGTCGGATCGACTTCGTGCAGCACCATGCCGATCGGGGAATAGGACCCGCCAGCGCCTCCGGAACGGCCGTTTCGGAGGCCAGGACCTACAGTGGAACTCTCGGGACCAAAACGGGTCCCGGGTTCCCGCGCCCCACCTGGAGCGATCCCCATGCCTGCCTCATCCTCGCGCAATCGCGAGCACGCCTTACGTGGTCTGCTGCTCGGCACCCCTCGTAAAGTGCTCGCCCGCATCCTTCCCGGCGACCCGCTCGGCATACGCCAGCGGGTCGCGACAGGGCTCGATCGGCGCTCGCTCGCCCTCGATCCGGACGAGTCCCACTTGGCCGCCCTCGCGCGTGTGGCGCACGCGGCGTCGCGTTGGAGCGGCGCCGAACCGCTCGCCGGATGGCTCGATCGGCAGGTCGACGCTGCCCTCGACGATCGCATGCGCGAGGAGGCCCACGCGGTTCGCGATGGTGCAGCCGTGGGGGAGGGCCCATCGGTGTTGCGCGATCTGGCGCGCCCGCTCGAGGTGGGGCCGGAGCAACTGCGGGCCGCCTGCGCCGCGTTGAACCAACGGCCGACGGTCGAGCGCCGGGCCTTCGTACGCGTCGTGCTGGACCGCGAGGATCCGGAGGACGCGGCGCGCGCCGAGGGCGTCAGCCTGAACGCACTGGCCTGTCGCGCACGTGATGCGCTGCTCGCCGTGCTCGAAGCGTTCGAATCGACGCCGTGGGATCGATCGACCACCTCGGCCTGGCCCGCTCCAGCCGTACGGGAGGCTTCGAACCAGACCCAAGATCCGCGCACGCCGAACGACACCCAGGGGAATTCCGATGAACGTAGCTGACGACCGAGGGATGCCTTCCATGCACGCCGAACGCCAAGCTTTCCGGTCCTGGATGACGCCGTTGCTGCGTGCGGACGTGCCGCGCCGGCGTGTGCCCGGGTACGCGCCCGCCGACCGCGCACTCGCTCACCTGGAAGGCATCGAACTCGACACCCAGGCACATTGGTTGCGCGGAGCCATCGTGGCGTCCATCGCAACGGCACCGCGTGGCGCGAATCGCGTGGGAGGGCAGTGGCGGCGACGCGCCTTGACGGTGTTCGCCTTCCGCGAGGTCGAGGAGGACCTGCTCCCCTGGCGCCGCGTTCGATCGCGAGCGTTGCGCGCGCTTCGCCAGCACCCAGGTCTGCAACTGCCTTTGAACCTGCATGCGGCCCTGCGTTTCGAACCGGCCGAGTTGCACGTCGGCACCCTGCGCGAGCTCACCGAACTGGCCTGCGCGCTGGACGGCAGCCTCGATTCCATGGTGCTGCAGGCGGCGAGCGATTGGTTGGCCGGCGACCCCGACCGCGCGTGGTCCCGGCTCGATGCTGCGGACGCCTTGGCTGCACCCGCACACCAGCCCGCTGTCACGCGGCGCTGGCAAGCGTGTCTGCGTGCGTTCCTGCGGGAGGACGAGGGCGATCTCGAGGGCGCGCTCGAGGCGTTGGACGATGCAAGGGAACCGGATCAGCCTCGGTTGGATCACGCGGTGTTGCGCATCGCGCTGGCGACGTTCACCCAGGATCTCGAGCGGATCGAACGCGAGATCCCCGTGCTCCTCCCGGCGCACGTGCGCGAGTCCCAGGTCGCAGGCGCACGCGAGACCGGACGCGGCGAACTCGGCGCGGCGCTCCTGCCTCGCATCGAACGTTGGCGGCGCCTGCGTCCCGGTGCCCTGCCCTTGCGCGTCCGTCGTATGCTGCGTTCGTGGCGACATGCATCGTCCCGAGCGCCGGGCCATCTCCCGTTCACCGTGGCGTCGCATCTTCTGGGGGAGTCCGCATGACCCTCGATCGTGATCCGCTCGTCTGGCTCCTGCCCGATGCTCCGCGGCGGCAAGAGCGCGCGCAATCCCTGGTGACCGGCCTGCGGCTCCTGCGCTCTGCGGGTCGTGGCGTCGCGTCCCCCTCGGTCGGAATCTCCGGTCCGCGTGCGCGGCACGAGCTGGAGCGACGCAGCAACGACGCGCACACGAGCGCTCTCGAGGACCTGCTGCGCCACCACCTGGGTGCCGCCCAGGACGCGGATGCCGTGTTGTGGTTCGGCTGGCCGCGCCTGTCCACCGATCGCGCGTGGCGGCGCTTGCTCGAGACGCCGCGCCGAGGTGGCACGTCGTCGCCCGAGCCGCCCGCGCCCGCGGAGAATCCCCTGGACGTCGCGGAACGCCTCATCCGTGGGGCCGAATGGGCGCCCGCGCGAACCGCGTTCTGGCAGGCGCGTTCGGCCTGGGTGCGCGGTGCGCGCCAGGAGGCCCGCGACCTGTGGAGATCGCTCGCGACCGATCCCGAATGGGCGATGGAGATCGCGGTCGACCGTGCGGCTGCGGAACTCGAATGTGGCCACGTGCGGCGCGCTCTGGCCCACCTGGGGCTCGCCGGGGTCCAGGAACATCCCCGCGGTCGACGCCTCACGGCGTGGTGCCAGGTCGCGCTCGGCGGAGCGCCCGCCCGCCCCGATGCGTTGTTGGATCCGGCCGAGGGCGGTCCGGTTCCCGCCGGACTGCTCGCCTGGCGCGGCGAACGTGGTGCCTGGGCCGGGATCCTGACCGGTCCCGCCACACCGAGTGGTGCAGCGGCGCAACGCATTCCGATCCCCGAGGATCGCGAGGCGATCGGTGCGGTGGCGTTCGGGGTGTTCGTCCTGGACGCGCGCCGCGGTTGGGTCCCATTGTGCTGCGACCTGGCGCCAGCGCTCGAATCCAGGCGGCGCGCGTGGATGATCTCGCGTCAGGACTCGTGGACGATCGACGGCGAGCCGGAGCAGGAACTGGTCGGGGGTGGAACGGTGGTCCTGCGTTCCAGGTCCGGTTCGAAGGGCGACACCGCGTTGCGAGGTGCGGTGGGCTCGTCCTCGCGCGTCCTCGCGCTCGTTCCCGTTCACGACGACGTGGGTGAGGTCCTGGGTTGGTTGCACGCCGAATGGGAGCACGAGTTCCTGCCGAGCAGGGATCGCTTGCAGGCCTGGGCGGAGGGCTGGCGCGAACGCGTTCTCGGTTCCTGCGGCCCGCGGCAACCGGCGCGCTCGGTCGGGCTCCGGCAACCCGTGGACGGTCCGATCGCGTGGGAACTGGCGAAGCTCAGGGACGCCCTCGGCATCGGGCTGGGACGTCGGCGTTGGTACGCCGCGTCCTTCGGTCCGGAGGGGCCGGAGTTGATGGCCCACGGCGGAGGAGGACTGCCGTTCGAGGACCAGGGCGTGACCGTCCCCCTCGACCGCGCGCTCGCGCTGGAGCGTGTGCGCCGCACCGCGTGTCCGGTCGCTTGGGACGAGCCGACCCCGGGCCTCGGGTTGCATCCGCGAGCCGCCTCCGGCCGGGTCGAACCCCTGATCGTCGACGGTCATGTGATCGGCGCACTCGCGTTGGAATCGGTTCGGCGTCGCGACCTGGGTCCGCTCGAGGTCGAACGTCTCCAGGGACTCGTCCCGCGCGCGGTGCTCGAGGTGACGCACGCCGTCCATCGTCTGAGCGCGCGACTCGCTCGGACCCGAGATCCCGTACTTCCGTCGACGGATCCCGCCTTCGCGGCCTTCGCCTCCAGGTGGCTCGCATCCGCCCGGTCCCGGCGGCCGGTGACGTTGGTCGGTCCACCCGGTTCTGGCAAGCGCATCCTCGCGCAGTGGTTGCTGTCCGTGGCGCAGCAGATGGGACGCAAGGGCGGAACGTGTTTGACCGAGCCCACCCGGATGGCGCCCCGTGCCCAAGCGCGACTCGCGCGACGGCTGCGATCGGATGCGCGCCAGGGATGTGTCGTGATCACCATGCGGTCCGAGCCGAACGAAACGGAGTTGGATCCCGAGCTCGTTGCGTGCCTGAACCAAGCGGTGTTCCACGTGCCGGCCTTGCGCGAGCGTCGGTCCGAGCTGTTCGCGTGGTTCGACGGGCTCCTGTCCCGGGCCGCGGTGGACGAGGAGGTCGCACCACCGCGCCTCGCCCCCGAGGCGTACACCTTGCTCTGGCGGCAGGCGTGGCCCGGAGGACTGCGCGACCTGGACGCGGCCCTCCATCGCCTGGTGCGGCTCGCGCCCGGGGCCCTTCTCGAGGCGGGCGATGTCGCGGCTCACCTGGCTTCGATCGGCGTGCGACCCGAGGCGGGACCGGACGCTCGTCGACCCGCGCGCACGGACCTGTTGGCGGCGGTGGCCTGCACCCGCAACCGGCGCGGGCGCGTGAACAAGACCCGTGCAGCCGCACTGCTCGGCTGGGATCCGGACACCTTGGTGCTGCGGCTGACCGATCTGGGGGTCGACCCCGACGATCCTCCGAACCCTGGCCCCTGGCCCGATTGAGCGCGGGACCGTAGCCCCAAGAAGCGGAGACCGCCGAACGTGTGCAACTCGACGGTCTCCTTCACGTGGACCGATCTCCTGATCGTGGCCCCCCCGGGCGCGATCCGGATCACGGAGAGCCCTTCGGCTCCAAGCCAGTAACGTCAGGTTTCGGGATCCACTGGAGCTTCCGGACCCCGGCAACCCCGGATCGGGTGGCCTGGAGGCGCAGATTTGGGAAACGAGATCGGTGGGGGCCCCTGGACCTAGCGGCCTGGCCTGGGGACTTTCGGGCCCCGTTCCGGGCCGAGTCGCCCGAATCGGGCCCAGGGGACCCTTCCCACGGACTTCTCCTCGACAATGGGCATCTCGTGCGCAGGATGCAGGGCTCCCCGGGACCCAGCCGACCACCCAGCCGACCAGCCAGCCGACCAGCCAGCCGATCACCATGGCGAGGTCCCCGAGCCCAAACGGGTACCCCACATCCGTGCGACTCTCCGACTACGACTTCACCTTGCCCTCCGAGGCCATCGCGCAGGTCCCGGCCGAGCCCCGGGACGCGGCGCGATTGTTCGTGCACGAGCGCGGGTCGGGGAAGCGGCGACACCTGCGCGTGCGCGATCTACCGCAGCTGCTGCAACCGGGGGACCTGCTCGTCGTGAACGACACGCGCGTCCGTCCGGCGCGGTTGCACGGTCGCCGTCCGAGCGGGGCGCGGGTCGAGTTGTTGTTCCTCGGACCCGCTCCGGTCGACGCCTCGCGCACCGAATCCGTTCCGTGGCGCGCCCTCGTCCGCCCCGCGAAGAAACCCGTGCCGGGCGAGGTCCTGGACGTCGATAGTGGGTTGCAGGCCGAGCTGATCGAACGCGAATGGGAAGGGGATCAACCCGGACCCGTCTGGTCGTTGCACTTGCGGGATCCGGCCGATCTAAAGGCGCGGGTCGAGGACCTGCTCGAGCGCGCGGGAACGATGCCTCTGCCGCCCTACATCGAACGCGGTTTGGACGACTCCAGGGATGGCGCCGATCGCGAGCGCTACCAAACGGTGTACGCGGCGAAGCCCGGTGCGGTCGCTGCGCCGACGGCGGGACTGCACTTCACGCCCGAACTGTTGGTTGCGCTCGAGCAACAGGGCGTGCGCCACGCCACGGTCACGCTGCACGTGGGGGCGGGCACGTTCCGGCCCGTACAGGTCGAGGACCCGCGCCAACACGAGATGCATGCCGAGGTGTACGACCTGTCCCTGGAAACGGTCCAAGCGGTGCGGGACACCCGCGCCCGGGGTGGCCGCGTGATCGCCGTGGGAACGACCAGCGCGCGTGTGTTGGAGTCCTGCGTGGGGGAGGACGGCGAACTGCACGCGGGATGCGGGGAGACGCGCATCTTCCTGCACCCCGAGAATCCACCCCGCGTGATCGACGGCTTGATGACGAACTTCCACCTGCCGAAGAGCACGTTGTTGATGCTCGTCGCGGGCCTGGTCGGACGCGAAACGATCCTGGACCTGTACGCCGAGGCGATCGCCGAGAGCTACCGCTTCTACTCGTATGGCGACGCGATGCTCTTGCTGCCTTAGCCCAGACTCTGGCGCGTCGGTGCCGCAAGGATGGCGGCGCCCTTCACTCCAGAGCCCCGAGCAGCAGTTCGCGTAGACGAAGGGCTGCGCGGCCGGGATCGTCCGCGTTCAGGATCGCCGAGGCGACAGCGATGCGTCCGACGCGACCCAGGTCCTGGACGTTGCTGGCGTCGATGCCGCCGATGGCGAACAGCGGCAGGTCGGTCGCTTGCGTCGCCACCCACGCGGCTTCGACGCCCACGCCGCGGGTCAGCCCCTTGGTGGGCGTCGCGAAGATGGGACCGAACCCGATCGAGTCGATCGGCTCCTCGTCCGCCAGGGCGACCTGCAGCGCATCGTGCGTGGACAGGCCGATGAGCGGCTCGGGCCCCAGGACCTCGCGTGCATCTCGCGGTGGCTGATCGGCGCGCCCCAAGTGGACCCCGGCGCATCCCTCGTCCCACAGGACCCGGGCGACGTCCACGCGATCGTCCACGGTGACGAGCGGGGCGTCCTTTCCGAGGTCGGCACACAGGGCGAGCACCCGGCGCGTGGCGTCCAGGCATGCGCGCGCCTCGGAGGGACCTCCACCCTGCCCCGCCGCCTTCGGTCGCACCTGCACCACGTCCAGGTGGGGAAGGGCTGAGGCGACGGCGGCGTAGGGATCCTGCACCAGCTCGGGCGTGAAGATCAGCATCAGCCGCGCGTCCGCGATGCGCGCGCGCAGCTGGGCGGGATCGAGGGTTCGGGAAGGGGTCGAATGCATGACGCGAAGGGGCTGGCCTACTTCGCTCCGCACGCGGGCTCGGGACGTCGCTGGTGACTCCTGAGGGGGGCGAGGGTTCCGTGAGGTCCGCGCTGGGGCCCAAGGGGGTGGGGCGCACGATCTTGCGGAGCGAGCCAGGCCAGTCCCCTATCCTGCCGCGTCGCGCCGGTCGGGAGCCACCGGAGCCCAAGAAAAGGACCAGGGGACCCCCGCGCTGCGAGGGTCCCCTGGTCCAGGAGAGAGAGTCGATCCAACAAGAAGATCTCTTCGAGCTCGGCCGGAAACCGAGCCAGGCTGGAGGGCCTGAGCCGACGCGGGTCACGACCTGCGCCGGTGTGGGGTGTCGCCCAAGGCCAGGGCGAGTGGGTGTGGCGGCGGGATCCCTCGTGTGCGGTGGGATGCGCGCCGGGTGCGGGACCTCGCTCGCGGGTGCGGTCGAGCGATCGTCCCAGGCGGGATGTGACTACGCGGACTCGCGGTCGGTGCTCGGGTTCGACTTCGTGGTCGCTTTCTTGCGCGGGCGGCCACCTTTCGGGCGCTTCGCGGAGAGGCCGTTCTGGAAGTTCTCCCAGTCGGTCTTGGAGAACAGGCGAACCTCACCACCACAGCACGTGCAGTAGCTGTGCTCGACGCTCATCAAGTAGGGCACGTAGTCCTCGCAGGAGGGGCAGTACTTCTGGTCGTTGTAGTAGTCGATCGGTTCCATGTGGTGCGGTGTGGGCCTTGGTGTGCGTCGGGCGGTCGTGCCGGACATGGGCTTCCCTTTGCAAGGGGCTTGCCATGCCGCCCGGGATTCGGGTGCGGAGTTGTAAATGAGGTAGCGGCAAGGACTTAGCCACACGAACGCGGTCCTTCGTGATTCCGTCTCGACCCGGGACACGTCGCATCCACGCGACGTTCGTCCATGCGTTGCGCAGCGTTCGTGCGCCATGTCGCAGTCCTTGGGATGGAGCGCGCGCTCCAGAAGTTCCGCAGTGCCTGCGCACGTGGTCCAGAAGCACGTTCGACCGTCCCGCAAAGGGACGTCGCGTGAATGCGACGCGCGCACGCGAGTGTCGATGAGGATCGACGTTCGATTCGTCGAACCGACCTCGGAACGAGGCACTTGGTGAACGACGCGCCACGTGCAGGGCCGCGCCACGTGCAGGGCCGCGCCACGTG
>TARA_R110002096_G_scaffold97694_19_pt1 | contig 32597 bp, 26 predicted proteins | sample TARA_R110002096 | Tara Oceans TARA_R110002096 (sample SAMEA4397295) | marine metagenome | biome: Polar Biome; feature: [DCM] deep chlorophyll maximum layer (ENVO:01000326); material: water (ENVO:00002006), including particulate matter (ENVO:01000060) such as... | depth 35 m
CTTTTCCCGTATCGGGATTAATAGACCAAGGTCCTGTAGAGCCATAAAAGCTGCCTAATTGGTTGATACAGATTACAAACTGTTTTTCTAAATCTATTACGGAGTTGGATTGAAAGGGCCCTGAAAACCATTCTGCAGCATTAGAGTTCCCAGTTAATGCATGGAAAATAACCACAACATTATCTTTAGCCGCGTTTAATGTTCCCCAAGAGTGATATGCAAACTCTGGCTGACTAAAAGTGAATCCACTTTCAGTTGTAAAGGAATTAGGAGAAATATAAACGGTTGGTTCTGTATTCATTACAAAAGAGAAGAGAGCTTTACAATATTGTAAAGCTCTCTTTGAAATTAATTATTGGAATTTTCGTACGTGATTGAACCGTTAATTTTTACCGGGTTTTGAATAATATCCAATACAGGACATTGTTCTTCGGCAAGTTTTAACAGCAGATCTAACTTCTCTTTATCAGTTTCCGAAGTATCAATTTTTGTTTCAAAGTGTACAGTGTGAAAACCAGGGCGTATATCTTTATTGATATTTAGAAAACCACGAAGATCGAGTTCGCCTTTAGTTTCTACTGTAACGCTTTTTAGTGTGATACCGAGAGAAGCCGCGTAAGCTTTGATTACAATTTCTTGGCAAGCACAAAGCGAGCCAAGAAGAAGTTCTACTGGTGTTGGTGCTAGGTCATTACCACCAAGAGAGGCAGGTTCATCTGAATGATATTCAAATCCTCTAGAAGTAATTTTAGCTAACAAACCTTCTTTAAGTTCAGAACGAGTTGAAAATGTTGCGTGTGCTTTGCTTTCATCAGCCACAATAGCGTTTACCAATGAGGTAACTGCATTTTTAATCTGTGTTGGGCTGTTTAAGTGTTGTGTTTGTGTAATACTCATGACAATCCTATTAAGCAGAAACTGCGGTTTTTAGTTTTGCAAAAGCATTTTCGAAATCTTGAATGATATCGTCGATATGCTCGATACCTACAGAAACACGAACTAAATCAGAGCTAACGCCACTTGCTTCTTGTTCGTTTTCAGTTAGCTGTTGGTGAGTAGTAGACGCTGGGTGGATAACTAATGTCTTAGCATCGCCCACGTTAGCTAAATGGCTAGAAAGTTCTACACTTTCGATAAAAGTACGAGCGGCATCGTAGCCACCTTTAACACCAAAAGTAAATACAGAACCAAAAAGACCTTTTTGGAAATACTTTTTAGCTAAATCATGTGAAGTATGCTCTGGTAAACCAGTGAAGTTAATCCACTCTACATCGTCATGGTTTTTTAACCAATCAGCGAGTTTAAGTGCGTTTTCGTTGTGACGCTCTACACGAAGAGATAGAGTTTCGATACCTTGAAGTAGTAAGAAACTGTTAAATGGAGATTGCGATGGACCGAAGTCACGAAGACCTTCAACACGAGCGCGGATTGCAAATGCGATGTTTCCGAAAGGACCGTCTTCACCAAAAACTTCCCAAAAGTTAAGTCCATGATATCCTGGAGAAGGCTCGCTGAATTGAGGGAATTTTCCGTTACCCCAATTAAAGTTTCCACCATCAACAATTACGCCACCAATAGTGGTTCCGTGTCCGCCAATCCATTTTGTAGCCGATGCAGTTACAATATTAGCACCATGCTTTAAAGGCTGTACAACTGCACCACCTGCACCAAACGTGTTATCAACAACGAGAGGAATACCGTTTTCTTTAGCTAGCTTTCCAAGTTTTTCGAAATCAGCAACGTTTCCACGAGGGTTGCCAATCGATTCAACATAAATAGCTTTGGTGTTTTCGTCGATGAGTTTTGCAAAAGTTTCTACATTATCATCTTCAGCGAATTTAACATCGATACCAAGGCGAGGTAAACTAACCTTGAACTGGTTGTAAGTACCGCCGTAAAGGTTTTGAGAGGAAATAACGTTGTCGCCAGCTTGTGCTAAGTTAGTGATTGCTAAAAACTGAGCAGCTTGTCCTGAAGCAGTAGCAACAGCAGCAACACCACCTTCGAGAGCAGCAAGACGCTTTTCAAAAACGTCGGTTGTTGGATTCATGATTCGGGTATAAATATTACCGAATTCTCTTAAAGCAAATAAGTTTGCAGCGTGTTCAGAACTGTTAAAGTTGAACGAAGTTGTTTGGTAGATTGGAACCGCACGAGAACCTGTAGTTGGATCTGGTTCTTGGCCGGCGTGTAATTGTAGTGTTTCGAATTTATAAGAAGAACTCATTATGTTTTGTATATATGATTATCAGTTAATAAAAAAAACCCCTTTCGGGGATGAGTCCGAAAGAGGCTTATAAACTGAGCTCTTCGCACTCATCTTTCTCCTCACTTAACTATTAAGCAAGAAGCAGGATGTAGCACCTTTCTTAGCTTGTGTTTGCACACTAACTAAGCGGTTGCCAAGGCTTCGTAGGACCTGATCCCTCCACCTTTCTTGATGAGAATGCATGTTGTAAAAGAACGAATAAAATTATAGCCAAAAAAAAAGTCCTTTAGGTCATGCACTCCAAAGGACTTTCAATTTCAAATATTCTTAAATATTCAGCCCCATGAGTTAGTATTGCACATACACATACAACACATGGTAAATCGACTGATGATATTTTGGCCTGTTAATTTCATTGCACAAAGATTACGACTTCAAAAAGTAAGGTGCAATACTTAAAAACATAATTTTTTTAGGAAGCGCTTTTTATGGCTATTCTAAATTCGAAAATAATAGCGTAAGTGATATAAAATTAGTGCTAAATATGGTGTGATTATATTTTAGCAAGTTTTGTCTTTGGAGCTATTTTTGGATGCTATTTTCGAATATTGGTTACCAAGTTCATTGCTTTTGGAGCCTTAAAGAGTGAGATATTATCTAGAATAATCTATAATCCTACTATCCCAAAATCTAAATATTCAGAATTAGTAACCGAAATTCCGAACCATATTTTCTTTTTCACGCCATTTCTCACGTACTTTCACATGTAAATCTAAGAATACTTTTCGGCCTACAAATTCTTCAATAGATTCTCGAGAAGCAGTACCTAGATTTTTTATAGCACGGCCACCTTTCCCAATTATCATTCCCTTTTGAGAGTTTCGGTTCACAATTACCTCGGCGTTGATGTAATCCAAGTCTTCACGCTCTTCATACTGGATAATATCAACAGTAGTGGAGTAGGGAAGTTCTTCGTGATATTGAAGGAAAACTTGTTCTCGAATAAGTTCAGAAGCAAAAAAGCGTACAGGGTGCTCACTCAATTCATCTTTTGGGTAGAAGGGAGGTCCTGGAAGTAAACCGTCTATAATAGCAGATAAGAGCTCATCGGTTCCTGTACCGTTTATAGCAGATACACAAACCGTAGATTCAAACTTAAAGCGTGAATTTAAATCGGAGGAAACCTTATCAATTTGAGTTTGTTCGTGCTGATCAATTTTATTGATAACAAGAACTACAGGTTTGTGAAATTTACGGAGCGAATCAAAAGCGTAATCTGGGATGTTGTTCTCATTGGCTTCAACGATGAAAAGGATGATATCGGCATCTTTTTCGGCTTTTTCTACAAAGCGCATCATTGCTTTTTGAAGCTCATACTTAGGGTTGATAATACCAGGTGTGTCTAAAAAAATAACCTGAGCATCATCTTCAGAGTGAATACCAATAATTTGGTGTCGCGTAGTTTGTGCTTTATGCGTTGCAATAGAAAGCTTAGTACCTAAAATTTGGTTCATCAACGTAGATTTACCAGCATTAGGTTTTCCAACTATTGCAACATATCCAGATTTATGTGGCTTTTTCTCTTCTGTCAAATTGTATCCTTGTAGTCTTTCAAAATTTCTAAATAGGCTTTTACTGTTTTTTCAAGTCCCATAAAAATGGAAGTACCTATAAGGGCGTGTCCAATACTCACTTCATTAAGATGAGGAATATGTTGTAAAAGTAAAGGTAAATTATCAAGGTTTAGGCCATGTCCAGCATTTACTTTTATACCATAGCTGTGGGCTAAAACCGCTGCGTTTTTTAATCTATCTAGCTCAGCCTGTTGTTTTTGTTCTGAAGTTGCATTTGCAAAGGTGCCTGTATGTAACTCTATAGCATCGGTGCCAAGCTCATGAGCTAGTTCTATATCGTTGGGATTTGGATCTAGAAAAAGGCTGATATCGACATTTGTTTCTCTCAGAGATGGAAAAACACGTTGTTTAAAATCATCGAAAACGATTTCCATATTAAGCCCACCTTCAGTAGTTAATTCCTCTCTGCCTTCAGGAACGAGTGTGCAAATGTCAGGCTTAATTTCCTTCAGAATTGAAATCATTTCTTCGGTTGCCGCCATTTCAAAGTCTAAGGATCCGGTAACATGTTTCTTAAGATTGTAAACATCTTGGTCTTTTATATGTCTGCGATCGCCTCTCAAATGAAAGACGATTCCAGCTGCACCTGCTTTCTCACAAACTAAAGCAGCTTCAATAGGATCTGGGTAATTTTCACCACGAGCGTTCCTTAATGTCGCAACATGGTCTATATTGACAAGTAATCTCATCAGGAATTATATTTGTTATATATTTCTATAATTATTCTAATTTTAGAAAAACTAGTTTTGAAATACCTTTTCGGTATAGTACTAAAGATAATGATCAAAGAATTAAGAATTGTAATAGTATTCATGTTACTTACACTTTCGTGTGGAGTGCTTAAGAGGGGGGCTATTCCGTGGGAGGCGAAACCTGTTTCAAAAACAGCTTCCAAGAAAAGTAAATCACCAGCCAGCGCTTCAGTTACGGTGCTAAAGACCCCTGAAAAACTTTCGGCTAGTGGAAAGGAGATTAAAAAGAAATTAGATGAAGCCTTTAGAGACTGGAAAGGAATTCCTTACGTATTAGGTGGTTCTAGCTATAGTGGTGTTGATTGCTCGTCCTTCATGCAGATAGTGTTTGAGGATTATTTTGGAACAAAATTACCAAGAACTACAACCGAACAATTAAAAGTTGGAAAGTCAGTCAAGAGAAATAAAATTGTAATAGGTGACTTAATATTTTTTAAAACGGGCCGAAAAACTTTACATGTAGGGGTGGCTGTTAGTAATGGAGAGTTTATGCATGCATCAACTAGTTCAGGGGTAATGATTTCTGGGATTGAAGAGCGGTATTGGGCTGATGCATATTTAACTACAAGAAGATTATTCTAATCAACTAGATAAGCTTATATTAAGAAAAAATTCACTCAGCAAACAATGAAGCAGACAGAAAATAAGAGAGCGCAAACAAAAAGCTTATTCTTAATTGGCATTATTACAGCCATAGTATTGGCTTCGCTAAATGTTTATTTAGTGCAACAACTTTTTTCGGTGCAAAAAGTTGAAAGCGAGTCAATTGATCTCGCTGGAAGGCAAAGGATGATGAGCCAGAAAATTGTAAAAGAAGTATACATTTCTAATAAAAGTGATAAAGATTTAGCAAAGCTAAAAAAAGAAGTTGAGACGTGGACAAAGATTCATAACGATTTACAGAGTGAGAATAGAGGAAAAGTATATTCAAGCGCTATAGATGGAGATATTGCTAGGTTATTTGTTAAAATATCTCCTTATCAAAGTGCTATTTCGAACGCAATATTGAGTGCAGAAACACTAGAGGAACTAAGTAAATCTGCTGAATTAATTGAAGAAAATGAAGAACAATTTCTGCCATTAATGGATGAAATTGTATCCTTACTGAAGGATAAATCGAGTAGTAGAATCCAATTTCTCATCTTACTGGAAATACTGTTAATTATTGCTACGGCTGTAGTAATAGTGTTTGAATTCGTATTTATTTTTAAGCCACGAATTAATCGTCTGCATTCTAAAAATGAAGAACTAGAAACTACTATTCAGGGGGTTTCAGAGTCAAAAAAGCATCTGTTTGAAGCATTCCAACGTTTTGACTTGTCGATAGAAGCAATAAATGCGGGTATTTGGGAATGGTTTATTCTCGATAATACAGAATGGTGGAGCGAGAAATTTTACAGTTTGCTCGGTTATTCTAATAATGAAATTCCTGCCCAGTATAGTACTTTTATAAATGAGCTAGTGCACCCCGATGATAAAGAAGCTGTTCTAGACGCAGTAGACAAACATCTCCAAGATCGTATCCCATTCAAGATTGAGATTCGTATGAAGTTGAAATCTGGAGAGTACAATTGGTTTGAAAGCGTTGGTAAAGCCTCTTGGGATGAGAATGGGAATCCCATCAGAATGGTAGGTTCAATAATAAATATTAGTGAAAGAAAGCACTCGGAAGATCTACTTTTAGATCAGAATAAAAAGCTAGAAGACATTGTTAGTAGTTTTTCAGAGACGCAAAAAGTGGCTAAAATAGGTGCTTGGGATGTTGATTTAGCTACGATGACATCTAATTGGTCGGATGAAGTATATCGTATACATGAGGTGCCAAAAGGTAAAGTAATAAAAGTAGAAGAGGGAATTAATTACTATAGAGAAGATTATAGAGATGCAATTCAGAGTGCTGTAGATGAGTCCATTTCCAAAAATACAAGTTGGGACTTAGAGTGCGTAATTGTTACTGAAAAAGGGAGTGATGTTTGGGTTCGTACTATTGGCTATCCAAAATTTAATGATGGCGAGTTAATTGGTTTAAGAGGTCTATTCATGGATATAGACGATGAGAAGCGTAAGGCAATTAAACTAAGAGAGGCCACTGAAAAACTCGAAATGTCTGTAGTAACAGGGCAAGTAGGGATATGGGTTTGGGATTTAAAGTCAAACCTTCTCGAATGGAACGATCAGATGTATCAAATCATGGGCGTAGGTAATTCCGACTTCAATGGTTCATACGAAGATTTTGCTAAAAGAGTTCATCCTGATGATTTATCAAAAGTAGAACTTGAGGTAGGAAATACTCTAGAAGGAGGTAGTGCTTTTTACACTGAGTTTAGAATCATTTGCTCAAAAGGGGAAATTCGTTATATAAATGGCAGAGGAGATGTGATTCGTGATGAAGAGGGGATTCCAATTCGAATGATTGGTACAAATCTTGACATTACAGAGAGAATGGATATGCTCGAAAAACTTAAAACTAAGCAAGCTCAGCTAAGAGTTTTTGTAGAGCAAGCTCCTGTTGCTGTAGCAATGTTCGATACTGAAATGAGATATATTACTGTAAGTAATATGTGGTATTCAGATTACAATATTGTAGGAAAGAATATTATTGGTAAATGTCATTATGATGTGTTTCCAGAAGTAAAAGAGAATCCTGAATGGCTTGCAATGCATCAACGTGTGCTAAAAGGAAGAGAGATTACTAATCTCAAAGATAAGTTTGTTCGGGATGATGGAACCGTCCAGTGGATATCGTGGAAATTGATTCCCTGGTATGACGAACCGGGTTCTATAGGTGGGATGATTATGTACACCTCCGATATTACTGACCAAATTGAATATCAGGAGAAGCTTAAAAATTTAAATGAAATTTTAGAAGAAAAGGTAGAAGAAAGAACTCAAGCTTTGAATACAGCAATTCTTGAACTTGAATCATTTAGTTACTCAATCTCTCATGATTTAAGGGCACCTCTAAGATCTGTAAACGGGTTTGCTGATATCTTGAAAGAAGATTATGGCAATGAGCTTGACGAAGAAGCAAACCGCTTATTAGATATCATCAAAAACAGTGGGCTTAAGATGGGGGAGCTAATTGACGATATTCTAGCATTTTCGAGGTTAGGTAGAAAGGAACTCAGTAAAAGTAATATTGATATGACCAAGTTATTTACTGAGGTTAAAGATGAGATTTCTAATGAATATAAAGACCATAAGAGTGAAGTAGAGATTGATAGTTTGCAGAATATTTCTGGAGATAACGCACTTATTAGACAGGTGATAGTAAATCTTCTATCTAATGCATTTAAGTACTCCACTGAAAATGATATAATTAAAATAAAAATAGCCTCAGAAGTTAAAGGTGGCCGAGCCATCTTTAGCGTAAGTGATAATGGTGCTGGCTTTGACATGAAATACCACGAAAAACTTTTTGGTGTTTTCCAGAGACTTCATTCTAATAGCCAATTTGAAGGAACAGGTGTTGGCTTGGCTATCGTAAAGCGAATTGTAGAAAAACACGATGGTGAAATATGGGCAGAAAGTGTCATAGGTAATGGTTCAACATTCTATTTCTCCCTTCCTAAAACTTCTTGAGTGGATTAGTGTTAAAAAAAAAGAGGCGCTTCAGCTCCTCTTTTTTTAGTGGTGTGTTATGTTTAAATCTGATTGTAACTCTTAGTCATTTGTGCTTTTCCCTTTCAGTTTTTTAACAGCATAAGCCCCGCCTGCCAATGCAAGAAGGCTAAGTCCTCCATCTATTGGCGCTTGATCTGGCGCTGCTGGTAGAGCTGGCTGTGCGTGAACCAATTCGGAAATTGCTAATAGGATTACAATCGAAACCGCTAAAGAAATAATTTTATAATTCATAAAGGTTTATGTGATATGGTAGTTTACTTCAGAAGTGTCATATGTTTTGTATAAACCATTTCTCCAACCTTTAGACGATAGATATACACTCCACTCGATAGAGAGGAAGCGTTAAAGTTATGAGTATAAGAACCCGCTTTTCTTAGTTCATTAGATATGAGTGTCTCTATTTGTCGACCAACGATATCAAAGATTTCAAGCGTAACGGTTGCGTCTGCTGGAATTTGATAACTAATACTTGTAGAGGGATTAAATGGATTAGGGTAATTTTGACTTAGCTCGATTGTCTCTGGAAGTACTACGTTTTCAGCGTCTCTAAGCTTTCCCGATTTTAAGATGATAGAGTAACGCTGTTTCTCGGCACTTGTTTTTATAAGCATGGTAGCTTTTTTTGCTAGCAGTGTACTACTGATTCCTTTTTTTTGTGTTACGTCCATTTCAATTTCAATCATTGATCCTTCTGTAAGTTCAACATCTTGGTTCAAATCAGTATCTCTAAGGATAATTTTCCAATCACTGCCTAAATCATCAATCCCACTTACAAATAGTTTTGCTTTTGGAAAACCTGTTTCTCCTTTTAAATATAAAGGAAGCTCAACATATTGGTCTTCTTTATCTGGCAATGTATTAATAGAAAAGGCTTCATTATTTGTAGGGTTGATTGTGCCAACTTGAACATATTCTTGACTTAATGGTGCCATCAAAACTCCATCGAGTCTGTCTTTTCCTGATTTCCCTTCTGGATGAAAGCTTACAATTGTTGAAGATGAGTATTCATTTGCCTCAAGGGTAATCTGAATCTCCTTTTTGGGGTTCGAATAACTCTCTTTCTTTAATGGCACATATTGGTCAATCACAACTTCATCAGTTAATGAAAGCACTCCAGTTCCCCCTTCGGCTTGTACAAAAAAGCCTTGAAAGGCAGAGAGACGTCCCATATCCATAAGGGTTCCCGTATTTCCATTCCAGGTTAACCACTGTTTATCACCATCGCTCCAAATATGAATGGTATTGTTTAGATATTTCTTATCCCAACCACTTTCAGCATCCCAATTTATTGTATAGGGATATGGGTTTGAAGCTAGATAAAAATTCCCATCATCCAGGTTATCAAAAATCCTAACAACACTAGTGTTTACTAAGTAATCAAAGTTATCTACACTTACAAAAGATGCAGGACTGGAAATTGTTTTAGGAAAGCCCTCATCTTCGCCATTATTGTTGTTATCGCTAAACATGTAATGCAGAAATCCTTGTCCTGCATCCAAATTATCGGTCAATTGATCAGATAAACCTTCCCAAGATTGAGAGCTATGGTTCCAGGTCCAAGTGTTCAACCCAAATTGAGATCCATCAGAGTTGGCAAATCCTTGTGTCCAAAACTGCCCTAATAGATTATCAAACACTTTACCTGAAGCTGGCCCACCTAACATTCGAAATCCTTCAGCGCCATATATTTTCTGTTCTACGGTATTCGTGAATACATACACTTTACCACTGGTGGTACCATTGGGATCTGCAAAAACCGAGCTTATCAGTACATCTGCATAACCATCTCCATTAACATCTGCTGTTGTTACAGCAGCCCCACTTTGATCTCCATAAGCCTCCCCTGATAATGATATTCCTGTTACTCCATTTATATCTGAAAGCTCTACTTCAGAATCAAATTCGGAAGATTTACCAAATACAATGTATGTTTTACCAACGTATGAAGTGCCGTTACTATTTGCTGCATTAGCCCCTAGAATAATATCATCATACCCATCACCATTAACATCTCCAGAGGATACAGAGTAACCACTTCTTGAGTTTAACTCTTCTCCATTTATTATAAATCCAGAGGTGCTATTTAAATTTAGAAGCGAAATCTCACCCCCACTATTATCAGAGCTACCAAATACTATCTGTGTTTTCCCACTTGGCCCGGTGAGACTACTACCAATAATAATATCATCGTATCCATCACCATTTACATCTCCGGAGGAAATTTTCTCAAGATATTCTCCAATTATAGTAAATACGCTGCTTTCTTCAATTTCAATTTCAGTCCCATACCCCTCCAATTTACCGAATACTATGAATACATGAGCATATGAGCCTTGGGCGATAATAACATCTTCAAACCCGTCCCCATTTACGTCTCCTGATGAAAGAGAGCTGCCTATTCGATCGTAACTTGACGCACCATTAATAGAAAATCCATTAGAGCTACTCATATTCGACAAATCAAATATCGAACCAAAGCTACCTGCTTTCCCAAAGATTGTATAAACTTTTCCATTATCTGTCCCATTTGCATCAGCACTTTCTGATCCAATAAGTATTTCATCATATCCATCCCCATTTAAGTCACCTGCTGAAAGGGCAGATGTAATATTCTGACCAGCGGCCCCTTTTATTTTAAAGCCTTTTGAACTATTCAGACTTACCGTGGTTATTTCTGAAGAAAAACTGCTTTTTTTTCCAAACATAACATACACCGTTGAACTACCTGAGCCATTAGATTCTAACTGAGAAGTGAAGATTATCTCGTCAAATCCATCTGCATTTATATCTCCTGTTACAACTCTGCTTCCAATGAACTCATCGGTACCTCCATTAATCATAAACCCATTTGATCCACCAAGACTGGATAGTTCTATCTCATCACTAAACCCATTTTTTTTCCCAAAAACCACATATATCCTTCCACCATCTACACTTTCGTTCGGAGATACACCTGTCGCATTTATAATTATATCATCGTAACCATCACCATTTATATCTCCTGATGATATCTGTGTACCAGTATAACTGCTGGCTACTTCTCCCAATAATGCAAAGCCATGCTTGTCTCCTTCTAGCTCTGACAAGTTTAACATGCCCCGAGGGGGAGTATAATTGTTAGGTAAATTTGGTTGGGCAAGAACTGCTCCAGAAACGACCATCCAAAATACAATCTGACCACTAATACATTTTATCACATTCATAACCACACCTTTAATTAGCATTAATGTGATTAAGAAATCGAATTGGGAGAACTCGTGCGCTTACTTTTTAGTAAACGGTAGATTTATCTAGCGAGCGGTAGGTTATTTAAAGTTTATGCGAATTTCAGAGGATGCTTATCCGTTCTAAGAGCTCTTTTTTGTAGCTTCGGCCAATTGGGATTTCCTTTCCAGATAGTAATAACTGTCCTTCGGATATGGAATCTATACGAATTAGGTTTATTAGATAAGATTTGTGAATTCGTAGAAAGCCTGAGCCGCTCAATTTTTCCTCTACTTTTTTGAGTGTCTGGCTTAGCAGATACTTTTCCGTTTCGGTATATACATAGGTGTAGTTGTCGTAGCTTTCTGCATAAACAATATCTTCAGGTTTTACGGCAATCATATCGCCTTTATGTTTAATAAAAAACGAATCCTGCTTTTTGTATTCAGGGACTGATTTAGGAGTATGTTTGGCTAGCGCAATTTCGATATTGGCCTTTAAGTTATTTTCGTCCCATGGTTTTACGATGTAGCCAGAAGGTTTTGTAGCTCGTGCTCTTTCTAAGGTGATGTCATCATAAAATGCGGTTAAGAAGATAAAAGGAAGCTGTACCGTAGCGTTTAATTGATGCGCAACATCCACACCGTCCTGAGCACCGTCAATGGAAATATCTAATAGCACTAAATTCGATTTTGAATTGGGGATTTTTGCTAAAGCTTCAGCCGCAGTAGAAGCAATTCCAGAGATTTCATATCCAATATCTTCGAGCGTTTCTCTGAGATCGAATAAGATTAAAGGTTCGTCTTCAACTACAAAAATTCGAGTTTTATTCATGTCCTTTTCGATATTTTTTTATGACTAGTTGAATACAAGAACCGTTTTTGTTTTCTACCGATAATTCGGCTTCCAGTTTCGTTGAAAGCATTTCAACAAGATTCATTCCAAAAGAAGCTGAGGTATCTTCCAAGTTAAACCCTTTTCCATTATCAGTAATCTGCAGAATTAACGTGTGATCACGTTCTTTCAGTGTTATTGATAGTTCACCTTTTTCAACATCATCAAAGGCATACTTTACGGCATTTGTTACTAGTTCATTAATAATCAGACCAAGTGGAATAGTAGTGTCTACATCAAGTTCTATATCTTGAATATCAACACTCATATTTATACGATCTTCAATTCCAAACGAGTTGGTCAGCGTTTGAACTAGCTTATTAACGTATTCCTCTATCCTAACACTTGTAATATTTTCCTTTTGATATAAGCTTTGATGGATAAGAGCCATCGACTGAACACGGTTCTTACTTTCTTTAAGTACTAGCGAAGTAGATTCGTCCATTGTCTGCCGACTTTGAATATTTAGTAAGCTTGATATTATTTGGAGATTGTTTTTTACTCGATGATGAATCTCTTTCATCAAGATCTCTTTTTCAGCTAAATTCTTCTCCAGTTTTTGGTTTAGTCGTTCTCGAATAAGTCGATTTTTATACATAACAATAAGTACAACTACCAAAAGTAATGCTAAAAATATGGTGTAATTACGGACTATATTCGCCTTGCTGACTTGTACTACTTTAAGGGCATTTTCGGTACTTAGTATTTCTAACTCTTGTTCTCTTTCGCTTAACTTGTATTTAGTTTCTAATTCAAGAAGAGCGTTTTTAGTATTTTTATTGAATAGAGAGTCTTTTATAACTCCTTCTTTTACTTTGTACTCAAAGGCTTTTCTGTAGTCTTTTTTAGCCGAAAATACATTAACTGCAGTTTGATAGAATTTTTGTTCAATTGTTGGTTCTAGAATTTCCTGTTCTCTTCTGGAAATGCTTTCTATGGCTTGTTCCGCTTCGGAATAATCTCCTTTCTTCAAATAGTTATTGGCTAGCATGACATAGCCTTCTATCTCATGCGAACTTTCTCCAACTTTACGAAGTTCTTCAATTCCTTTGTTTAGTAGCTCTTCCGCTTCCTTAAATTTGTTAAGTGATGACAAAGCCGAACCAATATTCAGCTGTAAGGCACCAATGGAGCTATGATCTTGATACGTTTCAGCTATTAAAAGTGCCTCTTTTGAGATTGATATAGCATTATCATATTCCTCCATTTGTATATAAAGGCTACCAATGTTCATCATAGTAAACATTGCAGAATATTCTCTACCAATAGCTTTTTTTAGTTGGGCAGATCGAAGGTAATAATCTAGCGCTAATACAGTTTCCCCCTGATTTTTAAGCAAAATGCCCAAATTATTGTAACTCTGGCTTAAACCAGAGGAGTCTTGAATCTCTTCTCTAATAGCTAATGCTTCGTAATAGTAGTTTGAGGCTTTGGTGTAATCACCAGCATGGTAATATAAAGCACCGATGTTGCTTAGACTGTTACCAATTAATCGCTTGTCGCCTATTTCACGTCTTATTTTTAGTGCATTGTTATAATACTCGCTAGCGGTTGCAACATCTTCTCTGTAGTCAAATACAATTCCAATATAATTCAAACCAATAGATACTTTTTTGAGGTCTCCAACTTGATTTGCAAACTCATAATACTTTTCTGCATATACATCTGCGGAATCGTAATTGTTATTTAGCCAATAATAATAGATTTCTTCGAGGAAATGGAATGTATCGTCATCTGTAGAAGCAGTATGTAGTTTTACATTAAGCGTGTCTATTGATGTTTCTTGCTGAGCAACTACATTAATTGAGCACGATAATAAAAAACCGAGCAATAATAATTTTCTACCCAAAATAATCACGAAGAATTCCTCTATTATTTTTATACCCAAGAGTGTTTGACCTTTATATACCTATAATCGGGCAATTATAAAAAAGTAGTTAAGCAGGCGTTAATTAAGAAATGTTTTAGGGGTAGTTAGAGAACTTTAACAGGATAAGATGAAAATCTTTGTTCTTCGATATTGATAATAGGTGTAACTTCTTCCAAGGCAGATGAAGAAGATTAAAAAGTAGCTACTCGAGGCTATAGGAAAGTCGGGAATCTAGTATTAGGCTTATAGATTTACTAGAGTGAATATTCATAGAATTATAGTTTGAAGGATTGATTACCCTTTAACTATATAAAATATATAAGATAGTGCCGAAGTAAAGCTCGACACTATCCGCAAAGCTGCTTAACTCTGAGAACGTTCGAACACTTTCCTCATCATCTCTTCGTAGGCGGGTGTTAAATCAATATTACGGCGCTTCATCATTGCTTTCATAGTCTCCATTGCTTTAGCAAATCGATACACCTTAGGATTGTCAGAATCAACCCAGCTAAATGACGGTATGTATTTTGGAGGAAAGCCACTCATGAAAATATTAGATGAAATTCCGCAAACCGTACCAGTTTTAAGCATCGTGTTTATAGACGTTTTAGAATGATCTCCCATAACAGTTCCTAAAAATTGAAAACCAGATTCAAGTAGCTCCTTAGTTTCCCAATCAGGTATTTTAACAGTGCTGTAATTGTTGTTTAGGTTAGAGGTATTCGTGTCTGCCCCCAGATTACACCATTGCCCAAAAATTGAATTTCCCGCAAATCCATCATGAGCTTTGTTGGAATAAGAATGGAAAATACAGTGTGCCACTTCGCCACCTACTTTACATACGGGGCCGATAGTAGCTCCTTCATAAATACGACAAGCCATTTTTGTTACAGCACCCTCGCAAATTGCAACAGGTCCCTTAATAATACTTCCTGATTCAATAGTGGCGTTATGGCCAATAAATACGGGGCCTTGACTAGCGTGAATGGTACAGCCAGGTTCTATGACCGCAGTTGGCGATACAAAGATATTGTTAGGGCTAGAGAAGAAAATCTTGCCAGCATACTCTTCCGTTCTAAGAACTGGATAATTGAATAGTGGTAAATCATTGCTTATTTCATCAGCATTAAATTTGAGTAAATCCCAAGTATTACGTAAAAATTTAATCTCGGAGAGCACTGGCGTTTTCGTTTTAACTTCGGGAATGGCCAGTTCCTGCTCTAAAAGCTCATTGGTCTCTTCATTGGATAGTAAGATGACTAATGGTGTTTCATCGTCGTAGATACCTTCACCAAGACTAAGACTTTTGATTTGCGTAATCAGTTCAGCGGAGGGTAGTAAGCTTGAGTTTATCCAATACGATGGCTGCTCATTATCTAGAGTGTTTGTGTCAAAAACACCAGCAAAGTTGGAATCCTTCTGTCTTGTAAATTTCGAAGTTTGGAAATGAAATAACCATTTTTCACGGATGGTTAAAATGCCAACTCTAAGGTCATCTACAGGTCGGGTAATAGTAAGGGGGTAAAGGTTGTGAGCTATCGAATCGGAAAAAAAGCAAATTTGCATTAGAATCTTATGAATTTGAGAGTGACGAATAGTAAGATAGAAAAATTTATGTTACTATTATTTACAAATAAGTGTTTAGAATTAGTATTGGTTAATAAATTTTTACAAATAGAGTTATATGTGCGGAATAGTTGGATACATCGGTGAGAGAAATGCGAGCGAAGTAATAATTAAGGGGCTTAAAAGATTAGAGTATAGAGGTTATGATTCAGCTGGTATTGCTCTAATCAATGGTAGCTTGAGTATAAAAAAAGGAAAAGGGAAGGTTAAGAAACTTGAGAATTATTTAGCTGATGGAGCACAAGGGAAAATTGGTATTGGGCATACGCGTTGGGCAACGCATGGCGAGCCAAATGACATTAACTCCCATCCGCATGTAAGTAATTCGGGGAAACTTGCGTTAGTCCATAATGGAATTATTGAAAATTATACCACATTAAAGAAGTCACTGATTTCGAAGGGGTACAGTTTCTACTCAGAAACAGATACAGAAGTTGTTGTAAAACTGATAGAGTCTTTCTTAGATAATGACCCAAGTTCGTTGGAGAGGGCAATTCAGCTAGCGCTTGCTCAAGTGAATGGAACATATGGTTTGGCAATTATTCACGAAGACTTTCCAGATAAAATTATTGTAGCGCGAAAAGGTTCTCCTTTACTATTGGGAGTGGGTGAAAATGAAATGCTAATTGCATCTGACGCTGCGGCTATAGCCGAATACACCGACAAAGTAGTTTATCTGGATGATGGTGAGCTTGCTATTATTAAAAAGGACTCTTATGAAGTAATATCTGCAGATAGCATCATCCTTACGAAGGAAGTCCATGAGTTAGCATTGAGTTTAGAAGAAATTGAGAAAGGCGGGTTCCCTTACTTCATGCTGAAGGAGATTTTCGAACAGCCTAAAGCGATATCAGATTGTTTAAGGGGGAGGGTGAATGCAAAAAAAAGTACTATTACTTTAGGCGGAATATCAAATGAGATGGATCGTATTGCTAATGCAAACCGGATTATAATTGCAGCCTGTGGAACTAGTTGGCATTCTGCGCTGGTTGGAGAGTATCTTTTTGAATCATTAGCTAAAGTACCGGTTGAAGTAGAGTACGCTTCAGAATTCAGGTATAAAGAGCAGCTTATTGGCGAAGGTGATGTTATGATTGTGGTTTCTCAAAGTGGAGAAACTGCCGACACATTAGCAGCACTTCGTGAGGCTAAAGCAAGGGGCGCTCTCGTAATTGGGGTGGTAAACGTTGTTGGGTCGTCAATTGCCCGTGAAACAGATGCTGGGGTTTATATTCATGCTGGGCCTGAAATTGGTGTTGCATCCACCAAGGCGTTTACTGCGCAGGTAACTGTACTTACAATGATCGCAATTCATTTGGCACAGTATAAAGGGACTATTGAGCAGGATAGAGCAACTGCTCTAATTAAGGAGATGGGTAATATCCCATCAAAAATTCAAGAAATACTAGACGATACAACGGCTATTGAGCATATTTCAAATTTATTTACGTACGCACCTAATTTTCTGTATTTAGGAAGGTCATTTGGCTTTCCTGTTGCTTTAGAAGGTGCTCTTAAACTAAAGGAAATCTCATACATTCACGCTGAAGGATACCCAGCCGCTGAAATGAAGCACGGTCCTATTGCATTAATTGACGATATGATGCCAGTTGTTGTGATTGCTGCTGCAAACCACACTAATGATAAAATGGTAAGTAATATTGAAGAAGTTAGGGCTCGGAAGGGGCGGATTATTGCGATAACTACAAAAGGTAATTCAGAAGTGGAAAACCTAGCGGAATTTTGTATCAGTATACCTGACACAGAAGATGAATTGACGCCACTTCTTACAGTGATTCCTTTGCAGCTGTTGTCGTACTATATTGCTGTAAATAGAGGTTGCAACGTAGATCAGCCTCGAAATTTAGCAAAAAGCGTTACAGTTGAATAAGAATTTTTTGCTCGATATAAAGCAAGCTTCTAATCAGAGCATGGCCAGAAAAATGTAAAAAAGAAAGCTTTTAATTTGTGGATAACTTGTTTCTAAGTTGATAATTCCCTTCTTTCCAACCTTATAAGGGTTATTAGTAAGAAGGACAACAGATGGAAAAGTGGAAGCCTTTAATTTTTAAAATTACTGTGATAGTTTTAGTGAGTATTGTGATTTTTACTGCCTAATTTTAAAGTTGGTATAAAATAAACAAATAACGACATTTACTTTTCGATAAGGTTAAGAGAAGATTGCGTTAAGTATTTACTTTAGGCTAAAAACTATAAGAACCCAATGAGCTATAAAATTGACTTGTCTTATTTAAATGAGATTACAGGTTTTGAGAGTGAAATAATGGTTGAGATGATAGATCTCTTTTTGGAAGAAACCCCAAAACAAATAGCCATTCTAAGAGAAAGTTTTGAACAGGAAAATTGGTACCAGCTTGGAGCTGAAGCTCATAAACTTAAGCCAACCTTTCTATATGTAGGTCTTTCACAGCTAAATAAAATTACTCTTGAGATGGAAAAATTCGCCAAAGCTCGCCAGAATTTAGATCAGATAGCTGAAATGATTGAAGAACTTGAACGAGGATATGGAGAAGTTATCCCTGCTCTTACAGAAGAAAGAAATCGCCTATCTAGCTGATTTTCAACCTGGTATAATTACCATCTGGATATGTGGTATGGCATCAACTTCATATACATCGCTGACAGATTTGAATCCATACTTTTTATAGTAAGACTCAAGTTTAGCTTGTGCTTCAATTCGAATCTCTGTGTTAGGATAGAGTTCTTTACATAGAGAGATGCTCTCCTCAATTAATAATCTTCCGAACTTGCTACCTCTAAATGCTGGTGCAACTATAATCCTACCGATTGCTGATGCTTGTTTAAACTTAATACCTGGAGCAAAAAGTCTAGAATAAGCTGCGAGATTATCTTTCTCATATAAAAGAATGTGAATGGCTTCCGAATCTGAACCGTCTATATCGGAATAGATACAATTCTGCTCAATAATAAATACATCTTGGCGAAGTTTGAGTACATCGTAAACTTCCTGTGCTGTGAGTTCAGCGAACTTCTTAATTAATTTTTCCATTAAAGGGCTAAACAATTTGGATTATATCTCGTAGTAAAGTTCGAATCTTTAACAAAATGAGAAGGTAACAAGCATGATTTGGATTTGGTTATTAAACAGTGTAGCAGTTTTTATTACTTCTAAGTTACTAACAGGTGTGGAAATAAAGAACTTCTGGACTGCAATAATTGTAGCGGGGCTTTTAGCAATAGTAAATACCTTTATTAAACCGATTATTCTATTCGTGTCACTACCAATAACAGTAATAACCATTGGGTTATTCATATTTGTTATAAACGCACTGATGATTATGTTAGTAGATAAACTAGTTGAAGACTTTAAAATAAAAAGCTTCACATGGGCTTTATTATTCGCAGTAGTGATGTCACCAATTAGTTATTTGCTTCTTAAAATTTTTGGATAATGTTTTAAAAAGGGATTCATATCCCTTTTTATTGTTCAACTTAAAATTTAAGCTTTGTAAGTAACTCTATAGACTGTTCCTGAGTTATCATCCGAAATTAAAAGTGAGCCATCTTCAAGTTGAACAATAGAAACGGGGCGGCCTTTTACATCTTCACCGTTTTGTAACCAACCAGTAATAAAAGGCTCATAACTTTTCACGGATCCGTCATCGTTAAACCGAACTTGCATTACGCGATAACCGATTTTCTCACTTCTATTCCAGCTCCCATGCAATGCAATTAAGGCTGTGTTTTCATAAGCCGAAGGAAACATAGAGCCCGTATAAAAAATAATTCCTAGTGGAGCAACGTGAGGCCCTAGTTCTAGAATAGGTTTTTTGAATGTTGCATTCATGGCTTTTCCTGCAACACCAAATTCAGGATCCCAAACATCATTAGCGTGTAGATAAGGAAATCCAAAATGCTGACCTTCTTCTGTAATCTCATTGAGTTCGCAAGAAGGGGAGTCGTCACCTAACCAATCGCGACCATTATCTGTAAACCAGATATTATTAGTTTCTGGATGCCAAGCAAAACCAACCGTATTTCTGATACCCTTTGCAACAATCTCTTTACCAGTTCCATCGGGATTGATTCTAGCTAAGCTCGCGTAAATAGAATCTTCTTCTTCCTTGTTACAAATATTACATGGTGCACCAACTGGAACATAAAGTTTATCATCAGGTCCAAACGCAATGTTTTTCCAGCCATGGTGAGTATCTGAAGGGAAATCATCCGTTACTAAAACTGGTTCGGGAGGGTTGTCGAGGTTTTCATCAATGTTATCATAGCGCCAAATGGTGCTGATATCTGCAACATAAAGTGATCCATCTCGATAAGCGACCCCACTTGGGAATTTCATTCCTTCCGCAATAGTGTAAACTGTATCTGCTTTAAAATCTTTGTCAGTATCTACAACAGCGTATACTTTACCAGCTTGGCGAGTTCCCACATACAAAATACCATTTGGACTCATTGCCAATTGCCTAGCATTAGGAACATTATCAGCATAAACTGAAATTTCAAAACCAGCAGGAGCTTCAAGATATCCTAGAGACAAAGATTTTGGTCCTTTCTTTTCAGGTCTTTCTGAGTGGTCTACACAACTAGAAACTAAAACTGTAAGTAGAACGAAAAAAAGGAGAGTAGACGGAATTCGATTCTTGCTAAATAAAACCATGGTATGTTTAGTGTGTTAACTAGAGAATGAGTTTAAGGATACATAATAAGCGACTAAAGTTCGATAAATAATTATGTCGCAATAATCACTAGTAATTGTAGAAATGACTTGATAAAACTTATTTAATTGAAGACAAGCTCTCTAGAGTAATTACAGTCTATCCCAAACAAATTGAGGAATGGATTTAGCAACCCAAGCAAGTAGGCGCCAACGCTTAGTAACATAAACGTGATTCCGTTTTTTCTCTATGGCGCGAACCATTTGTTGAACGGCTTTTTGTGTACTAGATACCCAAAACATTTTGGAATTGTTCTCAGTCATTTCAGACTTAACAAAGCCGGGTTTAATTTCTGTGATTGTGATATCAGCGGAAACGCGCCTCGCTTTTTGTCGAAAACCGGTAAGGTAGTTAGATACGAAGTGTTTGGATGCAGTGTATGCAGCAGAACCAGCAGAGGCTACCAGTGAAGCAATAGACGACATTCCAACGATCTGCCCATGACCTTGTCTATTAAAATAATCGAATGCAAAATGACAACCATGTGCGAAAGCCATGATGTTAACTTCAAGCGTTTTTTCATCAGATTCCCAAGCTGCTAGAAGTTTGTGTCTTCCCACACCAGCATTTAGAATCATGATATCCATTCCACCCATTTCTTCAATCAACTCTTGGTAAGCTTTTGTAGCCTCGATAGTGTTGCGCACATCTAATGTACGGAAATGTACAAGTTCGCCAAGTTGCTCTTTGAGTTCTTGAAGACGATCTGTTCGCCTGCCTATTAAGCCAACTTTATATCCTTTGTCAACTAGTTGAATGGCAAGTTCACGCCCAATTCCAGAAGTGGCTCCTGTAATAAGAACACGTTTCATTTTAATGGGGCTAAGCTTGATGAAAGGTGGTTTATTAATGGTAACGAGCCAAGAGCATCAAAAGCTTTTAGAAATTCTAAATACTGTTCTAAAATATTTTTACTTGATTTCAAACGAACTTCTTCTAATTTTAGAATACCTTCTTTCAAATCAAGTAAAGATAGTGGGTTATTGTCTTCTATTCTGTTAATATTATCAATCGCTGAATCTAAGTCTAGTTCGTCTATTTGTTTTTCAAGCATTTGGTGTTGTGCAATCATCTGTTGAAGATATTGGAAATTGAGAATACGATTAACAGAATCAGTGTATTGCTGAGTGAAGTATTCGTTCTGAAGTTCAATTTCATCTAACTTTCGCTCTGCAATTTTATTCTTATTAGGTTTGAAAAGGGGAATAGTTAGCCCAACTGAAATACCATAATCTGAATTTTTATCTCTAAACGGAAAGTATTCCGTTTGGAAGAAACCAATGTTGAAATCCGCTTTTTCAACTCTCACTTCATGCTTAGCTACTTCAACCTGTTGTGCAATTAGTTCTAATTCTGTGGAAGGTAGTACGTTTTGAGCAATGGAGGTAGAGTGGTCTTGGATTTGTAAAACGGAAATAAGTCCTTCATTATCCCAGTTAAATGAAGTTGTTTGAAGAATTAAGGCTATTTGTTGTTCAAGGTAAAGCTTGGAAGAATTTGCTTCTTCAATACTATTTAAACTTTCAATTTGATCAAGTTTTGCTTCCACAAAGTCTTTAGGGTCAAAAAGGTTACTTTGCTGGTTACTCCCTAGAATTTGAGCTCTTTGCTTTATGATATTAAAACGCTCTTCTCTAATCTCAGCTAGTTCTTTTTCTAGGAGGTAATCTAGGGCAATTTCATAGCGTTCTTGCAAATTCTCAGCAAATTGTAATTTTTTGTGGATACTGAGCTCTTTTTTCGTGGCATTAAAAAGAGCGTTGTTGCGACGAATTTTCCATGGATTTGAAGGCCGAATTCTAAATGCGTACTGTTGATCTTCTTTTGTGAACTCGTTGTTACCACCTCGGATTTCAAGTCGATCAATAATGGGAATAGAATAGTTACTTTTCTTTAGAAAATTCATCTGAGCATCAAATTGCTGCAGATTTATATCTTCGAAGGCCGTTAATAAAAAATCATTAAAAGACTCTTGAGAATAGAGACTAGATGAGCCTAGGTAGATTAAAATAGAAGTAAGAGATAATATTCTGAGCGAAAAAATTTTCATTTCACAATAATCTTTTCACCAACAGCTAGCTGGTTATTTTCTGAAATTTCGATAAACACTTCTAAACCAAATGCTTTTACAGCAGTAGATTTCTGTAAAATTTCTGGTAGTTCTACCACTGAGCCAAAACCTATAATATTTCCAGGGATTTCGAATTGAGCATGCTCTAATGATCGAACTATTATTTGATCCCCAAGTTTCTTATCCCTGTCTTTTTTCCCCACAAGATAACCTACTACAGAGGATGGGTGTTTAGAATTAATGGAGATAACAGATGTGAATGCTTCAATTTGCTCGCCAGGTTTTACATATACATTTTCTATTACACCAGAAAAAGTAGCATACTTATCCAATCTTTGTTCTTCACGATGCTTCCAATTCAGTTCTTCTTGAGCGAGTTCAATTTTGGCTTGAATTTGAGATTGATCAAACGTGAACTCTTGCTTGATATCTAATAGTCTTATATCCAGTGCTTTTAATTTAAGAAAGCCTTTTTCTTTGATGGATTTAATTTGAAGATGCAACCCAGTAAGAGTATCGTTTAAAGCTGCATTATTTTGATTTTTTAATATCTTACCAGTTAACGATGTGTTCAAATCAATCTCGTTTTGAAGAAGTCGAACTTCGTTATCTATTTCCCCTCTTAGAATAGTCTTTTCGGATTCTAGCAACTGAATTTTAGAACCTAGAAGCTTTGATTTTTCTTCTTTCTCAGAGTTCAAAAGCTGAATCTCTTTTTTTAATTTTTCAATTTCAAGGGTTAGTTCAGGGCTTTCGAGTTCAATCAGAAGATCACCGGGCTCAACGGTTTGCCCAGGAACAACATGAGTTTCTAATATTATAGCCGATTTTTCGGCATTAATTTTATACTGTTTAGAATAAGTAATACCTAAAAAAGACGTGCTCCCTTTAAAAAAGTAGGAGTTGATGCCAAGTAAAGTTCCAAAAAGTAAAAAAATTACGATATAAAAGGAGTTTAATTTCTTCATTTTAGTACTCCTAATTATCTTCTTGAATGTTTTTGAAACTTATTCTAACTCGTCCAATAGATTCTATTTTTTGTAACTCATTAAGGAAATCTGTGTTCTCGACTTTGAGATTTAGTTCAATAAAATATTCATAGTCATATCTACCAGAACCACGTGCAGTAACCTCCACATCTGCAAAGTCGGAGCAATAGTTTTTTATAACAGTTAACACCGAGTCTAACTGAGCTGAATCAGCTAGTTGAAAAAGTAAGCGGCCTTTAAGTCCTGTTTTAGTGCTAAATGGTGTGAAGTGAAGGAAAAGGGAAGCCAAACAGAAAAGTATGGTTCCAGCAAAAGCAATGGTATAACCAAAAATCCCAATTGAAAGACCAACGCTCAAAGCAGCAAAAATGAAAAGAATATTTCGAGCATCTTGAATTCGAGTTCTAAAACGTATAATTGCAAGAGCCCCAAAAGCACCTAGTCCTCTAGCTAAACTATCCCCAATAGCCATCATAACCATTGCAGACACTATAGAACCGAGAGCCAAAGCTTGAAAGAAATTCTTGGGATACTGATGACCAGTGTAGGTTACTTTATGAGTTATGGCAATCATCGATGAAAGCACAAAAGCCCAAATCAAGGAGTAGGTAACATTCAGGAGTGTTGGATAATCATAGACCGGTTGATCCGGAAATAGCTCGAACATGGATTATTATACTTATGTGCTGATCATTAAAACGACACGAAGTATACATCCTTTTTAGACCTTTTAAAAAGGTTTATGCTACTTTGAGCTCAATTATTTTCCTGCTAGCTAGTTCGTAAGACCCAAATAATAATCCCGAATAAACTAAATCACCAATTACGGTCATATGGAAAAATGGAATAGCCGCAGAATAACAAGCAATTAGACCTTGAATATTTGCTGGATAAGTTGGACTAGTAGCCCAAACACCGAGGTTAGAAATGATAAAAAAGATAGCTGAGGCAGCCAATCCACCTGTTATAACTCTTGAAAATGTAATTTTCTTGAAGATGAAAATTCCTGCAAGTACAATTAATAACATCGCTCCATAGGTCCAAATATAACCTGGAGAAATAATTACAAAGTTGTTATAGTAACCTGCATATAAAATGTTATTTACCAATAAATCGCTTATAAAGAATGCAAGAATTGGGAGTAAGAAAGCGAGCTTTTTATTAGCGAAATGTGCGGCTCCAAATAATGACATTGCGCCAAGTGGTGCAAAGTTGTAAGGGTGAGGAATCATTCTTGAGAATGCAGCAAGTAGAATTAAACCGAAAATGTAAAGGAGTCGCTTGTTCATAGTGTATATTTGTTAGGCTCTAAAAATAGAAAAAACATCGTCCGATTAAAGACGATGCTTTTAAAAATAAGAAAAAAATGAGAAACTTACTTCTTAGCGTTTAGCTCAAGGTTCAATTGAACTTTAACTTCACTGCCAATTACAGCGTCTGATATATAATCACCAGTTCCTACACCGAAGTCATTTCTTTTAATTACAAACTCTGAAGTAATACCAGCTATTAAACTACCATTTCTTGGATGTTCCATAACGCCCAATAATGTAAACGGGAGTTTAAAATCTTTTGTAACGTCTTTTAGGGTTAATTTACCAGTTGCAACGAATTTATTGTCACCAGTGGCTTCAATTTTGCTACTTTTAAAGCTCATTGTTGGATACTTTTCAGCATCAAAGAAATCAGCTGTTTTTAAGTGTCCGTCTCTCTTTTCGTTATCGGTATCAATGGTATTTATTGGAATTGATACTTCAATAGAGCTATTTTTTAGATCGTCTGCAGCAAAAGTAATATTAGCAGTATAATCGTTGAATTTGCCGTTTACTGGTGTGAAAAAGTGACGAACACTAAAGGTTACAGCACTATGAGATTTGTCAACGGTCCAAGGAGTTGATACAATATTAACAGCTGCAACAGATACAAAAGCTACTAATAGTAATGTGAGAATAGTTAATGATTTTTTGAGTGAGTTCATCGTAATAATTTGGTTTGTTTGAGTTAACTAAATGTTAAGGAAATTTTTGAGAAATAAATATACTTCAATGTTAAACTAATTTTAAGATTAAACGAAATTATATTTATCAATCAGACTAATAGATTTTATAAATTTATTTAGCGGGGCTTGTGAAAGCACTATGCTTTACTCTATAACGCCAAGGTAAAAAAGCATCGTCACCAGCGTAATCTACACCAACTCTAGGACTAGCGATAATTGATGATGCTTTAAATAAAATCTCTCTATCCTCTAACCAAATCAGATTTCCTTGTAAATTCGTTCCGTAAAACTCTGTAGTAATACCAAGGGCTTTAGAAGCAATTCCTGGGCCGCCGCCTACATTGCGAGTTAGAGTTTTTTTATTTCTTCTTTGAAGAATAGTTTCAATTCCTTCAAGGGGCTCTATTGCACGAATTAGAACAGCATCGGCTAGGCCTTCTACATTGGTAACCACATTAAAAAGATGGTGGATTCCGTAGCATAAATAAATGTAAGCATGTCCTGGTTCTCCAAACATAATTTTAGTACGCTCAGTTTTACCATGAACAAATGAATGGCAGGCTTTATCATTTCTTCCACAGTAAGCTTCTGTTTCAACAATTATGCCAGCGGTATAAGCACCATTTATGTTAGTGCAAAGAACTTTCCCTAAAAGATCACGGGCAATTTGTGCCACGTTGCCTCTAGCATAAAATGTTTGAGGTAATTTTTGATTCATCAATCCAATACAGAGTATGGATTGTCCTCTAATGAAGCTCTATGAGAGCCATACACGTCTCTATAAGCTCTAGCCAAAACTACTGATATTACAAATAGTAGAGAGGTGTAAAAAGTCCAAATTACTACAACAAAAGCAATGGCATAGCCTTGGTAAAAATAACGATAGGTTGAAAAGGCATATTCTAAATAATTGCTAATTATAAATCGTGCAACTTCAAATAAGATTGTATAGCTGAGTGCTCCCATTAATGCGATTTTTGGAGCAATTTTTCGTTCGCTAACATATCTGAAAACGATAAATAGAAGTAGGAAAATGAAAATGATGGGAATTAAAAGATTGAGAAAATCATATACCCATGGGAGTTGTATTACGATATCAGTAAAAGGAACGTGGATTTCAGAAAAATTCACAAAAGAAAACATGGATATTGCTATGCTGAAGAAGAGAAACACTGAACCCAGTAACCCAAACCCGAAGAAATTGTAGATGATATCTATAATGGGGTGAGCTCGTTCTTCAATATCAAAAATATCAAAAATAACATGCTTAAGTGTATGGATTAGCCCCTGAGTAAAAAATACAAGTACAACAAACCCTACAATTCCAAATACCTGCCGAGCCCCAACTAGCGGGCGAATAATGTTTTCTACCGTATCAGATCCTGAAAAAACGTCACTATTTTCAGGTTGATAAGCGAATGCTGGTAAATAGTCACTCCCGAATTGCACCATATAATTAAATGCTTGGTCGTAGGAAAGTACATAACCAATTATTGCAACAAGAATGAGCGTAAAAGGAATTGAGCAGATAAAAAGGTTGAAAGTAACGGCTGACGCACTAAAGAAAAGGTCTTTGTCACTTGCTATCTTAAAAGCATGTTTCCAGAAATCTTTGAAAGTTTGCAAAACTACAAATTTAGTTGATTCGTAAAATACGTGCCTTCTGCTATTAATTCAAAACAAGAAGCTAGCACTTAGTTTTTAAGTCAATTCATTGGTAAGTTCCAACACCAAAAGTGAGCAATAAAATTAGTAAAAGCCCAAATTAATAGTGATGGCAAGTAAGAAACAAACTCCTTTAATGAAGCAGTATTTTGAGATTAAGGGGCAATATCCCGGAACGATTTTGCTTTTTAGAGTGGGGGATTTTTATGAAACTTTTGCAGATGATGCTATTCTTGTGAGCAAAGAGCTTGGAATCACGCTTACAAAAAGGAACAATGGAGGCGACCTAACTCCGCTAGCAGGCTTCCCATATCACTCTTTAGATACCTATTTACCAAAGCTTGTTAAAAAAGGCCATAAAGTAGCCGTTTGCGATCAAACCGAAACGCCTGATGAAGCCAAAAAAGCAGGAAGAAAGATTGTTACTCGTGAAATCTCTGAGATTACGACTCCGGGAATCACTCTTTCAGAAAAGCTTCTTGAACACAAAAGAAACAACTACATCATTTCCCTATTCTGGGCAAAAGATAGAGTTGGAGTAGCATTTTCGGATATCTCAACGGGAGAGTTTGGCTTAAGTGAAGTTTCACATCAAGACCTACAAAGCTTGTTAGCAGCCATTCAACCTTCTGAGGTTTTGGTTCAGACTAAGCTGAAGAATAAGCTTGAAGACGATTTCCATCACTTTAATATAACTCATATCGAAGATTGGGTTTATGAAGGTGATTATGGGTACAAGCTTCTTACCGATCATTTTAAAACACATTCCTTAAAAGGTTTTGGTGTAGAGAATCTTAAAACGGCACATATCTCAGCGGGTGCTCTGATGCATTACATGCAAGATACCCAGAAAGCGCATCTCCGTCATCTACGCCGACTTTATACTTATGAAAGTAGCGGGTACATGTCTCTAGATCCTGCTACAAAACGTAATTTGGAGCTTACGGCAAGCTTACAAGAAGGAAGTGTGGAAGGGACACTTATTTCTATAATGGACAAAACTTGTACAGCTATGGGAGGTCGATTACTTCGCCGCTGGATAATGCGTCCTTTAAAAAGATTGAAGCCGATACAAGAACGGTTGAACGCTGTTGAGAAGCTATTCAGCATTCATGACACACGGGCTAATTTAAGAGAAGAACTCGAGCAAGTTGGCGATATGGAGCGGTTGATTTCTCGGATTTGTGTGGGGAGAACAAACGGCCGTGATATTGCTCAGCTAAAATTAAGCGTGGCTCAAATTCCAAGAATAAAAAGTCAATTTTCTGGGGTTGATGACCCACTTTTAAAGAATATTTCTGGTCGTCTAAAACTCCTTATTGAATTACAGGAAAGAGTTAATACGGTTTTGAATGACGAACCTCCCGCCAGTGTTCGTGATGGCAATATGATTAAAGATGGTTTTAATGCAGAACTAGATGAATTAAGAGATATTGCCCGAAATGGTAAAAAATACATTGCTCAAATAAAGGATAAACTGTCTGCCGAATCTGGAATACCCTCTTTAAAAATCGGTTACAACAAAGTGTTTGGCTACTATATTGAGATTACTAATTCTCACAAGCATAAAGTTCCTGAGCACTTTATAAGAAAGCAGACTTTGGTCAATGCCGAGCGTTATATCACACCTGAGCTGAAAGAGATTGAAGAAAAAGTACTTTCGGCCGAAGATCGCAGTAAAACGTTAGAGTATGAGTTGTTCGAGGAGTTGAGGCTTTATGTAGCTGAGTTTGCCGATGACATCCAACAAATAGCTATTGCTTTAGCAGAGATAGATTGCTTGCAAAGCTTTGCCGAAATCGCTTTCCGTAATAATTATGCTAAACCAGAAGTAAGCGACTCTACTGAGATTGATATCAAAAAAGGGCGTCATCCTGTTGTCGAGAAATCTTTGCCGCTTGGTGAGCCGTTCATCCCGAATGATATTTTTCTAAGTAATGACGATGAACAGATTATGATTATTACAGGGCCTAATATGGCGGGTAAAAGTATTATTTTACGTCAGACAGGGCTTATCGTATTACTTGCTCAGGTTGGGAGTTTTGTGCCAGCAGCATCAGCCAAAATTGGCTTGGTAGATAAAATATTTACACGAGTTGGCGCTTCTGATAATCTTGCAGCAGGCGAAAGTACATTTCTTGTTGAGATGAACGAAGCGGCAAATATTTTAAATAACGCTAGTCCACGCTCACTTATCCTTTTAGATGAAGTTGGAAGAGGAACGAGTACTTTTGATGGCTTAAGTATCGCTTGGTCGTTAGCTGAATATTTACACAATCACGGGCCTGTAGCAGCAAAAACGTTGTTTGCTACACATTATCATGAACTGAATGAGCTTGAGCAAATGTATGAGCGCATTATAAACTTTAATGTGCAAGTTAAAGAATATGATGGCAAGGTGATTTTCCTACGGAAGCTAGTAAAAGGCGGTGCCGACCATAGTTATGGTATTCAGGTGGCTAATATGGCTGGTTTACCCAAAGTGGTTATAGATCGTGCAAAAGAAATTCTCAAAAACTTAGAAAGCCATAGCTTAGATATTACAAACAAAAATGGTGGGATTGAAGATCAAGCAAGTTCGGGGAAAGAGGCTACAAAGAACATTGCTAAAAAAATTGAGAAGCAATCAGAAATTGAGCAGATAAGCCTCTTTTCTACTCATGTAGATCCTAGGTTAGAAACAGTTCTTAATAAATTAGAAGCATTAGATCCCAATAGAATAACACCTATTGAGGCGTTAATGCTGGTAACAGAATTGAAAAATATTGCAGCGAAATAGGATGAGCAATCTATCAGGAAAAATAGTAGAAAGGATTATTTTTAGAGTTTCCATATTTTGAAAACTTCTGCCAAATATATTGCGAACCGAATTCGGTTAATGATTTCAACTAAGCAGTTTCAAGTAGGAGAGGTCTTGCCCTCAACTCGGGAGTTGGGCCAGCAACTAGAAGCAAGTTTCCACACCGTTCGGAAAGCTTACCATCTACTAGTTGAAGAGGGGTTAATTTCTGGAGAGCAAGGCAAGGGTTTTGTTGTTAGGCAACAAAGTGGCTTGATGGATAAGGAAAAGCGTCTCGAAATTGGAGGAGAGAAAGTGCAAGCGCTTATCGAAGAACTTGTTGGTTACGGATTAGACGATTCTGAAATTGAAGTGTTATTTCAGGAACAGTTAGACTTTATGGAATGGCCAGACCGAATTCAAACATGTGCAAGTGTTGGGGAGAACCAAGAGCTGGGGAGTATGTTAGCTAGCGCGATAAAAAAACAGGTTGGTGTACGCAGTAAAGTTATTGATATAACTCAATATGAAAGTGCAGCGAAATACGATGCCCTTTTTGTGCCAATCAAGTTCTTAAACCTATTCCAAAGCTTAAAAGAGTCTATACTCATAATTCCTATTATCTACAGTTACGATCCCGATATCTTGCTTTCTATTGTGAATCAAGTTGCGATCCAAACAATTGGTTTAGTAACAGCAACAGAAGAAAGTATCCCCAAAATAATTAGTGCGCTTAAACATTCTATTCATTTTGAAGGCTCTTTTGTAGCTGGGAGCATTTATGGGCGTTCACTTCCCCTTTTTGTACGAGAGACTGATTTAATACTTTATACACCAGGAAGTGCAAAACTCGTAGAGCAAAAAGTTCCGGAAAAGAATAGAGTTAAATTAGAATTTATCTTGTCTGATAGAAGTGCGGAGATGATACGTTCAGAACTTTGGGATCAGTAACCAACCAATAACTAGAATTGATTAGTAAAGAAAGTAGAAATTGAATTTAAACGATACCATTAGTAAAGCCATTTCGGCCATTGAAAAAGAAATTCTAGCCGTTAGAGAAACACCTTCTCATGATGTGCTTACACAGGGCGTAAGAGAAAAAAGTTCTACACACCACATTTATACCTTTGAAACAAATAACCACGGTTTACGATTTGCAGAAGAAATTCGGGCTAAACTAGACGGCAAGGATTTAAAAGTCCAAGAAATTGAATTTAAAGATGGAAAAGTTTGGCTAGAATTCCCTGAAGACTTTGGTATAGCAATAGATGAAGTGTATCTAGAGTGGGAAAATGACTTTGTGCTGAAAAAGATTGAAGAGCACTTACACACACTACAAGATAAAGCCGAAGACATTCCTCAAATTCACGCATTACTAAATCCTAGTTTCAACTTTGCGAAGGCTGCAACTACTACTGTCCCAAAATTGGATACTTTAAGAAATGCTTCTCAGATTGTAGCCATCGAAAAAGCTCTGGTTAATAACACGTTGTTTGTGTGGGGACCTCCAGGCACTGGAAAAACTACAACACTAGGCTTTATTATCGCAAACTTGCTTAGTGAAGGGAAGAGAGTGCTTTTTGTATCGAATACAAACCGAGCGGTTGATGTTGGACTCCTTGGAGCATTGGAAGCTCTTGATATCGTTGATTCAAATTTTGACATACAAAGTACAACACGTTTTGGTGAGGCCGCACTAAATGATGAACGACTTGAACCCATTCTGTTTGACTCTCAAATAAAAACAAAGCTCAATAGTAAGAAAGAACAAGCGGTAGAGCTTAGTACCACACTCGATCAATTCAAAAAGCTACAATTGCATATTGATGAACTAATGGCAAAAGGGGAAGAAATTCCAAATGCGCTTGACTTGCAATGTCAATTATTGGGCGATAAAGTAGACAGAGAAGGTGGTGTAGAAGAGTTAACGGATAAAATAGAAAAGCTGTTAAATGTAAACGAGCGCTACGAACTGAAAAAAAAGCAGCTCGTAGCAACTACCATGGCAAAAGTATGCACTTCCGAGCTATTTTATAATATTAGTTATGACGCTGTAATTGTAGATGAAGCTTCGATGGCTGGAGTACCGTATCTGTTATTAATGGCGGCAAAAAGTAAACAGCATATTGTGCTAGTTGGCGACCCAATGCAACTTCCTCCCATTGCACTTACTAACGACGGCAAAGCTCGTGATTTTTTAGAGAAAGATATTTTTAGTTTTGTTTCTGGAGCAGACTCAACCGAAGCTTTATTTAATTGGCACGATGAAAACCCAGACTTTACATGCTTCTTTGACACTCAATACCGACTTAAATCAGATTTAGCGGGTGTGATTAGCGCTGTTTTTTATGATGGAAGGCTGAAAACAGGAAATGAATCTTTAGAAGAGGTAGGGAAGTCGGTAGCTCTAGTCGATTCTTCGAAATATGGACCATCCATTCAGCAAGAAGGAAATGAGAGAGGGTTTCGTCCACATAACAAAGTACACTTAAAATTAATACAAGAAAGTGTTCGTAAACTTACTCGGCGCTACGCAGATGATTCCATCGGTGTAATCGTTCCTTTTCGA
>TARA_R110002096_G_scaffold151998_4_pt1 | contig 32587 bp, 23 predicted proteins | sample TARA_R110002096 | Tara Oceans TARA_R110002096 (sample SAMEA4397295) | marine metagenome | biome: Polar Biome; feature: [DCM] deep chlorophyll maximum layer (ENVO:01000326); material: water (ENVO:00002006), including particulate matter (ENVO:01000060) such as... | depth 35 m
ATCGAGGCCCGTCTCGCCGACGGCGACGCATTCGGGCCGCGCGCAGAGCGCTTCGATCTCGGCGCGGATCTCGTCCGTCAGGTGCTCGGCATCGTGGGGGTGAACCCCGGCGGTGGGGAAGAGGTCATCCTTGCCCGCGCACATCTCGAACGAAGCGCGCGCCGACTCCAGGTCGGTGGCGACGATCACCATGCGGCTCACGCCCGCTTCGCGCGCGCGTTGCAGGACCTCGTCGCGGTCGTCCGCGAAACTCTTCCACCAGACGTGAGCGTGCGTGTCGGTGATCACCGGCCGTCACCACCGTCCACGTCGCCCGGTTCACCGATGCCCGAGCCGTCCGCGCCCACGCTCTCGCCGCCGATGCGCGGCAAGGGACCGGCGGGTCCGGAGTCCGAGTCGATGAACTCGGTCATGTCCAGGTGGCGGCAGTTGTCCTGCATCATGTCGACGAGGAATTGCCGCACGTTCAAGTCCGACTCGTTCGACAGGACTTGGGCGAACAGCGCGCACGCCTCCTCGCCCGGCAACAGGTCGCGCAACGACTGCGCGGCCATGCGTCGCAGGTAGCCGTCGCCGGACGACTCGAGCAGGCAGAGTTGCAATGCGTCCAGGCCTTCGGGTTCGGCTTCGAAGTCTCGCAGACTCTTGACCGCGCTCCAGCGCGCGGCGGGGTCGAGCGCGCGATTGGTCGCGACCTGGGCGAGCATCGGAACCGGGGAGCGCTTGAGTTCGACGCAAGCCGCGACCCAGCCGTCGACCATGAACTCTTCGTCCGGCAGCGTCTCGGTGCGTTTGCCATGACGCAGCAAGTGCTTCTCGGTCACCTCGAGGAAACGCTCGGGCGAGGTCTCGGCGAGCACCAAGCAGGCTTCCGTCCGATCGTCGATGGGGGCGTAGCCGTACTCGAGGTAGATGCGCGTCAGCAACTCGCGGGCGGCGTCCGGAGACGCATGGCCGCCGACCCACAACAGCGAACGGCGAACGAGGTACGGCGCCTCGGAAGGCGTGCCGGTCCAGGCGTGCAGGGCGGCGTTGCCGATGTCGACCGATCCGTTCTTCAGGTTCGCGAGGCGGTCGTGGCGCTCCCACCAGCGGCGGTCGGTGTGATCGCTGGTCAACGTCGGGTCGATGTCCCGGAAGGCGCGGATGAGGTTCGAAACCTCGTAGCGAGCTTCGGGGGTCACGCCGGCGTCCAGCGGGATGCCGAACTCGTCGCGGGGTCGGTCCTCCGGTCCGATCTCGACCTCCTCGGTCGGGGTCCCACCCCAGCAACCGGCCAGCATCAGGCAGCCGACGAAGGCGAGGAGTCGCGCGGCCTCACGCGAGGTCCGCGCGGTTCGGGGCCTGGGACGCCCGGAATTCGGGAGTTCGGAGGGGCCATACCCACCGGTTCGCCTGAGCGCTCCCGCACGGTCGGAGCGTGCGGCGACGGGCTGGACCGTGCGGTCCGTGGATCGAAAGGGGCGATATCGCATCGTGTCGTGGTGGGGGGGCCCCGGTGCGGGGTCTGGCACGCGGTTTGGTATCTACGAACGGGGTCCGCCTAGCAAGTCACAGACCCGTTCCTTCGCTGGATGGCACAACCTTCGTGCTCAGGCCCGTGATTCCTGGCCTGCGAATCCTGTCGCGGGAAAGGGGTTGCCTGGGCGATCGGAGCAGGTAACTCCACCCGTAGGCGGAGCCCTCCTGACCCTATCCGCCCAAGACCCGATTCGCCTCGGACCCGAACCGGCCAAGACCCGATCTTGCAGAGCTCCCTTCGGACGGGACCCCTGCGGGCCGGGACCCGGTCGATTCTAGGGTCCTCAGCTGGGCTGGACACGACCCGAACCTGTCCCAGCAACCGAAAATGCTTGGCAACCGCCCGGAGACGGGCAGTATATTCCCTCCCCCCCCGGCCCGGATCCCCCCCTTCCGGGACCTCCCCCGATTCCCAGGCAGCAGTGTCTGGGAAGCCCCCCTTGGGACGAATCCACGTCTCCAGGTGGTCTAGGGATGGACGAACCCACGATCGACGTATGACCTTCCTCCGAATGGCCGGCCTCAAGCGGCCGCTGGCACCCTTCTCTCAGGCGACCCTCGCTCTCGTGGCGGTCTTGGCGGCCGTCGTGCCCAGTGGTGGATGCTCCCCGGCATCCTCGACCAGCACGAACCTGCCCCAGCCGATGCACGTGCTGTCCTGCTCCCTCGGATGCAGTGACGGAACGGGCGGTGTGCTCGTGGGATGCTCGATCATCAACACCTTCCGGAACCAGGAGATCTCGGTCCTGTTCTCGGCCGACATCGACCTGTTCAGCGTGAACGCCAGTTCGTTCCGCGTCCTGGACATCTCGAACGGAACCTCGCCTCCCGGTGAGTTCTCGATCGACCCGTTCAACAGCCGTCGATTGATCTTCCGCCCGGCGTTGAACTTCGACTCGAACGGCAACCCGCAGTTCGGTTTCGGAGCCTTCACCTCCTACCTGGTCACCATCCCCGGCCAGGCCCAGGGTGACCCGCCCCCGTACATCACGAGCACCAGCGGACGGGTCAACCAGTCCCGTCTGCAGTGCACGATCGAGACCTCGAACGAGATCCTCGACCCCGTTCCCGGTCCGCCCTCCGTCCAGATCTTCACGGACGTGCTCCTCGGCTACGACGGCCTGAACAACCCGATCCTCGCCAAGGATCAGCTCGTCAACGGGGGGACCTTGTTGACCGACGTGTGGCCCGGCACCAACGCCAAGCTGCCCACGATCCGCTTCGTTTTCGACGACATCATGAACTTGGCGTCGGTCGTGAACCCGCAGACCGGCACCTCGCCGTTCATCTACGTGGAGGTCGACAACAACGGTGATCTGGCCTCCTCCGACGACCGCGTGACCCACGATGGAACGTTCGAGGAGCCCGGCCCCCCGATCAACGCGTTCGTCGATCAGACCACGCTGCAGACCTTCCTGGTGTACGAGGGCGGCACGCCGTTCCCTTCCGCAGGCTTCCAGGCGAATCCGCGACGCGTGGTCATCGATGTCCGCCAGGGCGTGGTCGACCTCAAGAACAACGGCATCACGGTCGCCAACGGTGGCGGCATCCAGTCGTTCATCCCGACCCAGGTCGTGTTCCCGCCCCTCGAACTCGTCGAGGAGTTCACGTTCAACGCCCCCAACCCGGCGTCGAACGAGGACAGCCGCCAATCGGGTGCGACGTGGGGCGGCGGACGCTTGGTTCGTAGCAACGGGGGTGGCTCCGGACGTTTGGGAGCCCTCAAGGTCTCCTCTGGCCAGGTCGTCACGTTGAACACGGACAATCAGGTCTTCCCGATCGGGCTCGGCGCACCCATCGATCTCGTTGGCAACGCCGATGGATCGATGATCCCGCCGAACGGAACTCCGGGTGGATTCCCGGACACGCTCACGGTCACCGACGGCGTCTTCGAGTTCTCGTCGCTCATCGTCCAGGCCGGTGGGCTGTTGCGCCTCGAAGGGGAGAACCCCGCGCGGGTCTATTGCAGCGGTCCGGTCGAGATCGCGGCGGGTGCTGTGGTCAGTCTGACCGGCGTCACGCCGCTCGCCCACGACTCCATGACCATTCAGCGCAACCTGCCTCCGGACTGGGCGGTCGGGACCAACTTCGTGTTGAACGCGGTCGTTCACAACCGTCCCGGCGGCGTCGGTCCGACCAACCGGTACCGTTCGCTCACGGCCGGCAACATCGGAGTCGAGCCCGGCGTGGATCCCGGCTGGGAAGCCAACTGGCTCTTCGTCGGCGTCGGAATTCCGGTCAATGCGGCCGGCGGCGGTGATGGCGGCAAGGGTGGCGATCGCTACCACTACGCGCCGAGCGGCAACCCCAACAACTTCACCTTCCTCTCCAGTCCGAGCAACGCGGTCACCATCCCCGGTGTGGCTGCCATGGACAACCCGACCAATATCCCCGGCCGCGATGGCATGGGGGTCGGACGTGGTGCCCTCGCTCGAGGTCGCGGTGGCCCGCCCGTTTCGATGGATCCCTACCCCGCGATCACGTCGTCCATCCTGACGGCGGACCACGATCTCGTCTTCAACGTCGTGATCTTCGATGGTGGGACCGACAACCGTTGCACGGTGACGAACATCGCCGGCGTGGGTTCGGGCGGCGGCTACGCCAAGTCCGGCACCGCGGGCCAAGCGAACTCGTTCCAGCCCAGCGCCGAATGGCCGTTGGGCGATCCGACTTCGGGTCCCCCGACCCCCGCCGGTCAAGCGACCGACCTGGGTCTGGCTGCCCCCAATGCCACGAACATGGGCTACATCCAGCGGAAGCTGTTCTGGCGTCCGAACAACATCACTCCCTATCCCGGATTCCTCCGCGGTGGCTCGGGCGGTGGTGGCGGTGCCAACCAGGCCATCGGGTCCCACACCTCGGGCTTCGACGGCATTCTCGAGAACCCCTGCATCCTGACGGTTCCGGACCTGAACGCCCCCCAGTGGAACGAGTGGCACGACCACTCGGGTGCCAGCGGTGGATTCGGCGGCGGTGCCCTGCAACTCGTGTCCGCCAAGAGCATCTCGATCAACGGCATCATCGACCTGCGCGGCGGTGATGGCGGCAGTTCCCTCAACGGTCTGCCCGGTGAGTACTTCCAGTACGCACTTCCCGGTGGAGGTGGTTCCGGTGGAGCCCTGCGCTTGCAGTCTCCGGTGGTCAGCGTCAGCCCGCTCGCCGGACGGATCGACGTCCGTGGCGGCAACGGTGGCGATGCGGCCTGGTCGGGTGTCGATCTGATGGGCGAGCCCAACGCGTACGGTGGAGACGGTGGTACGGGCCTCGTTCGCATCGAGAGCCTCGACGGCGTCTCGACGCACGCGAGCTATGCACCCTCGATCCTTCCGACCGATCCGCTGGATCCGATGTCCTTGGACTATCTCAGCGTCGACACGACCGCTGCCGTTCCGCCCGCGGGCGGCGGGTGGGCCTTCTCGCGTCACCGTCCCGAGGGCTTGTCCAGCTCGACCTCGTGCTGGATCCGTCCCGACGGCAACTTCTTCGCGCTCAACCTGCGCGAGGACTTGGCCGGCACCGACCCCGACGACATGGGTTGGAACATGACCGTGCTCTGGGAACCGCCCGGCGCGCCCGGTGAGATCGAGGTTCCGTTCCGTGGAATCAACGGCAACTCGCCCTTCGCGGGCTCGTTCGAGGACGAGTTCGGCAAGGACCTGGGTCCGTTCGGTCCCAGTGCGGAAGGGGCCCCGATCGTGGTTCGCTTCCAAGGTGCGCGCTCCGCTCAGCCGTTGGGAACGAACAACTCGTTGTCCCCGAACGATCCCTGCAACCTGGATCTGACGGGCATCAGCGGTTTCGTCGTGCCGGGTTCGGTGTCGCCCTGGGTCGATCACCCCGCCCTGTTGAACGTGTGGGCCGACGACTTCGGCGCCGCGGCCCCGAACATGTTCCGCTACAAGATCATCTTCGACGGCACGGTGTCCCAGGACCTGGCGGGCGACGACCCCGGCCTGATTCTTCTGACTTCGGTCAACGGCATCACGGACCTGCGCATCTCGGCCGATCCCGACTGATTCCAGGTCGGACAGAACCTCGTGATCGGTCCTCGAGATCGGTTTCACGAACGCGAACGAACCGGCGGGACGCAGAGGCGTCCCGCCGGTTCCCGTTCCGGGCTTGCTATGCATGCCCCCGCGGCTCACCTTGGTCGGCATGCCCGTACTCACCGCGCGTTGGGTCCTCCCGGATCCGGACCAAGCCTGGCCAGGAGGAGGCGTGTGGATCGAGGCAGGCCGTATCCGCGGCACGGCCAAGGATGCCGCCGGAGTACGACGACTCGCGCGGCGTGCTGGAGCGCGCGTGCGTGACCTCGGGGACGCCGTCCTCACCGCAGGTCTCGTCAACGCCCATTCCCATCTCGAACTGCACGCGCTGGCCGGACGTGTCTCCGCAGGCGGCGGTTTCGGCGCATGGATCGCCCGTTTGCTCGAGGTCCGCGCGACGTGCCGCGACGACGTCCTGTCCGCTGGGGCTCGCAAGGGGGCCGACCGCATGCTCGCGACCGGGACGACCACGGTGGGGGACATCGACTCGCTGGGGTTGACGCTCGCGGCCCTTCGCGGTCATCCGCTGCGCGTGCGCGCCTACCGGGAACTGCTCGACGCGCGCGACCCGGCACGGACGAAGGCTGCGGTGACTGGTCTGTCCCGCATGCCGCGGGGGAGTTCGCGGCGCTTGCCCGGGCTCGCGCCCCACGCTCCGTTCACGGTCAGCGAGGACCTGCTGGCGGCCGCAGCCCGCGTGGCACGAACTTCCAAGTTGCCGGTGACGATCCACTGGGCCGAAACCGCTGCGGAGGTCGCTTGGATGCGCGAAGGGAGCGGTCCGCTGTCCGCCCTGTTGCAGGGCAGCCCGCGCACCTCGGGACTGACCTTGTTCGAGCGTCACGGTCTCCTGGGTCCAAGCACGTCGCTCGTCCACGGGAACCTGCCTGGACGGGGCGAGCCTGGACGGATCGCTGCGACGGGCGCGACCGTCGTCCATTGTCCCGGCTGTCATGCGTTCTTCGATCGCGAGCCGTTCCCGCTCGCCAGGTATCGACGAGCGGGCGTGCCTCTGGCCCTCGGGACCGATTCGGCCGCCTCCAACGGGGACGTCGATCTCCGTCGTGAGATGGCGCTGCTGAGGTCGACACATCCCGGGTTGGCGCCCAAGGAGGTCTGGCGCATGGCGACCATTGGTTCCGCGCACGCCTTGGGTCTGGGACGTCACGTGGGACGCATCGCTACCGGAATGCGGGCCGATCTGGCCCTCTTCGAACGGAATGCCAGGTCCCTTCGTGATCTGCTCGATGGGTTGACGGCATCCATGCCCCCCGTGCGCGGGACGTGGGTCGATGGCCGGCCGTCGACGGCTCCCGACGTGTCCGCGTCCTAGGCCCTGCGCTCCCGCAGCTCAGGCCATCCAGGTCGTCCTGCCATGGGGTTCCTGGATCCGGAATGGCGCCGGGGTGAAGTCGGGCAGTAGAGTTGGCGGCCCCCATGCACGCGTCCCTCCATCCCATTCTCTCCGACGAGCAAGTCGCCGCCCTCGAGGTCCTGACCGGAGCACCCCGTGTGATCCTCACCGGGCACGTCCGTCCGGACGGGGACTGCATCGGTGCCCAGGCGGCCCTCTCCCGGCTGCTCCAGGCGCGCGGCCAGACCGTCCACATCCTGAACCCCGATCTTCCGGAGACGCGCTACAGCTACCTCTCGAACGACGTCACGTACGGCGCCGACGAGGGGCAGGCGCTCCCCGAGCACGACCTGATCGTCCTGCTCGACTGCTCCGAACTCTCCCGCACGGGCTCCCTGGCCGAGCGCTTCGAGGCCTCGGACGCCCAGAAGGTGATCGTCGACCACCACGTCCTGCCCGACGTCATGTGGTGGGACGCGGCGTTCCACGATCAGACGGCCAGCTCGACCGGCCTCCTCGTCGCGCGCATCGCCGCAGCGATCGGGCAGGAACTCGACACATTGTCCGCCCGCGGCGTATTCACCTCGATGGTGACCGACACGGGGTGGTTCAAGTACAGCAACACGGACGCGGAGACCTTGGGCCTCGCGTCCGAGCTCGTGCGTCTGGGGGTCGATCCGTCCGAGATGTTCCAGGCGATCTACCAGCATCAACCCGATCACCATCCGCGCTCGGTCGGCCGGCTCCTGTCCGGCGTGCGCTACGAGTGCGGCGGTCGCCTGGCGCTCCTGCCGCTGCCCTTGGGCACCGACGGCCGTCCCCAGGTGGTCGACACGGACGATGCCCTGGACCTCGTTCGTTCCGTCGAGAACGTCGAGGTCGTGCTGCTCGTCCGGCAGGTGACTTCGAACCTCTGCAAACTCAGCGCGCGCAGCAAGACGACGTTCAACGTGAACCGCCTCGCGCAGCAGTTCGGCGGTGGTGGGCACGTGAAAGCCTCGGGCGCTGCGATCGAGGGCAACGTGACCGAGGTCTGCCAACAACTCGTCGCCGCCGTGGATTCCATGTGGGAAGCTGTGGACGCATGATCCACGTCGTCCGAAACGTCTCGCGGGGAGTCGCGCGTTGAAGGTCGCGGTCATCTCCGACCTGCACTCCAACCGCGAGGCTCTGGAGGCGGTCTTCGCTCACATCCACGAGCTGGGGATCGATCGCATCGTCTGCCTCGGCGACGTCGTGGGCTATGGCCCGGACCCCGAGTTCTGCATCGATCTCGTGCGCGGCCACGTCGAAACGACCCTGATGGGAAATCACGACGAGGCCCTGTTCCACAGCGCAGCGGACTTCAACCCGCATGCCCGCAAGGCCATCGAGTGGACGCGCGATCGGTTGCGTCCGCGCTGGTTCAGTTCCAGCGAGAAGAAGGGGCGTTGGTCCTGGCTCGAGACGCTGCCGTTGACGCACCAACTGGAGCGCTTCGCCCTCGTCCACGGTTCGCCCCGTGATCCGGTGCGCGAGTACGTGCTGTCGACCGATGGCTTCCTGAACCCCGGCAAGCTGACGGCGATCTTCGAGAAGATCGACGACATCGCGGTGGGCGGTCACACGCACCACCCCGGGATGCACGGAGAGGACCTGCGCTTCCGCGGCCTGGACGGCCAGGACGAGTTGACGATGAAGCTGCCCGCGGGCCAGAAGGCGTTCCTGAACGTCGGCTCGACCGGCCAGCCGCGGGACGGCGACAACCGCGCGTGCTATGCCGTGCTCGAGGACCACCAGGTGACCTGGTACCGCGTGCCGTACGACTACCGGCGGACGATGGCGAAGATCCTCGACACGGGCGTGTTGAGCGAGATCCTCGCGCGTCGCCTGATGATCGGGAAGTGAACGCCATCGCGCGTGCACCGCACCGCGAGCACTTTGCAGAGGGCCTCAGCCCTCGAACTTCGTGATGCGACACGGCGCACGCATGGCGCGCCGCGCGTTCAGCCGAAGACGTTTCGAATGACGTGTCCGAGGATCTGCGGGTTCTTGCGCAAGCGGCGCTGCGAGTACGCGCGCCAACCGGGACCGAAGGGCACGTAGATCCGCACGCGACAGCCGCGATCGCGCCAGGTCGTCCAGAGCGTTTCCTGAACGCCCATCAGGACTTCGAACTCGTAACGTTCGCGTCCCACGCCTTGCTCCTCGGCGATGCGCAACGCGCGCTCGGCCATCGGCGCGTCGTGCGTGGCCAACGCGATGGAATGACCGCCTTGGAACAGGCGCTCGACGTCCTTCAGGAACGCTTCCCGAATGGCGTCGGCATCGGTGTGTGCGATGGACTCCGGCTCCAGGTAGATGCCTTTCACCAAGCGCACGTCCGAAGCCTCTGGCAGCGCGGCGATGTCGTCGGCGGTCCGGAACAGGCGCGACTGGATGACGACGCCGACGTTCTGGAAGCGCTCGCGCAGCTTGCGGAAGACGCGCAACGTCGCCTCGGTCGTCGTGTGGTCCTCCATCTCGACGCGCAACTTCTGGCCGAGGGCTTCGCAGCGCGTCGCGAGTTCCGCGTACAGGTCGAAGCACAGGTCCTCGGAGATGCGCAAGCCGAAGTGCGTCGGCTTGACCGAGACGTAGCTGTCGACGCCGGCGGTCGCGATCGCCTTGGTGCATCGGACGTAGTCGGCGAGTGCCGCGCGGGCCTCGGCCTCGTCCGCCACGTCCTCGCCGAGCACGTCGAGGACTCCGCCGTACCCCTGGGCCGCGAAGGCTCGTGTCGTGTCCATCGCCTGGTCCAGCGTTTCCCCCGCGATGTAGCGAGCGGACAGACGACGCATCACCGGTCCAGGAACCAGTGGCAAAGTGGCGATGACGGCGCGGTGCAGGAGACCCATGGCGGCATTCTAGTCCCCGACCGGGCGCTGGAAAGCCTGTTCGGGTGACCTCGTCGACTACTCTCTCGTCATGTCTGGAGACGCCTTCCCCCCGCAGTCCCGCGCCGCGGACGCAGCGACCCCGTCCGCGCCCCGCCTGGTCCTCATCACGGCCCCCGATCCCGAGACCGGACTGCGCCTGGCCCGCGAACTCGTCGGCGCGCGCCTGGCGGCCTGCGCCAACCTCGTGCCCGGCCTGACCAGCGTCTATCGCTTCGAAGGGCAGGTCCACGAGGAGCCCGAAGCGCTCCTCATCGTCAAGACGACCTTCGCGCACGTGCCCGCGATCGAGGCACACCTGGCCGAGCACCATCCGTACGACGTGCCTGAATGCGTGGCCCTGGCTCCGGATCACGTCGAGGCCAAGTACCTGTCCTGGTTGCGCGCCGAGACGACTCAGGAACCGGCGTGAGCAAACCCGAGCAGGAGCGCACCCGTCCGGTTCCGCTGATCGCGGGGCCACTGGCCTTCGCGCTGGTCCTTGGTTGGCCGAGCGCGGCCCTGGACATGCCCCAACGCAAGGCGCTCGCCGTCACGGTCTGGACGGCGATCTGGTGGCTGACCGGCGCGGTCCCGGTGGCGGCGGCCTCGCTGTTGCCCGCGGCGCTGTTCCCTCTGCTCGGGATCCTGACCGCCGGGCAGGTCGCGCCGTACTACATGAGCGACCTGGTGTTTCTGTTCCTGGGCGCGTTCATCGTGGCTCTCGGGTTGGAGCGTTGGCAGGTGCACCGCCGCATCGCGCTCGCGATCCTCGCGCGCTCCGGGGACTCGCCACGGCGACTGGTCCTTGGGTTCATGGTCGCCGCAGCGTTCCTGTCGCTCTGGATCAACAACACCGCGACGACGCTGATGATGTTGCCGATCGCCGTGGCCGTGCTGGAGCGCATCGAGGGCAAGGACGCGCGCGGCGGAGCGCTGTCGACCTGCCTGTTGCTGGGCATCGCCTACTCCGCTTCGGTCGGCGGCATGGGAACCCCCGTCGGCACCGCGCCCAACCAGGTCTTCCTGGGGCAGTTTCACAAGGCCTTCCCGGCGGCTCCCGAGATCGGCTTTGGCACGTGGTTCCTGGGTTGGCTTCCCCTGGTGATCCTGTGGGTACCGCTGGCTTGGTGGGTGATGACTCGCTTCGTGCACAAGCTGCCGCGCACAGGTTCGGGTGGTGCGGACGTCGTGGCCCAGGAACGCCGAGAGCAAGGGCCGATGACCGTGGCGCAGAAGCGCATGGCGATCGTGTTCACGACGACCGCGATCCTGTGGGTGACGCGCTCCGATGTTCAGTTGGGCTCGCTGACGATCCCGGGTTGGTCGCGCTGGTTCCTGCCGGACGGACTGACCGAGTTGTCCGAGCGCATGCAACACGCGCGCGACGTCTCCGACGCGACCGTCGCCACGTTCATGGCCATCGTGTGCTTCGTGGTTCCGGCCGGCGGCGGCGAGCGCGGTGCGTTGATGGATTGGAAGACGGCGTCGCGCATGCCGTGGGACGTGTTGCTGTTGCTCGGTGGCGGCTTCGCGCTGGCCAAGGGGTTCCAGACGACGGGACTCGACACCGCGTTGGGGGGCGTGCTGGCGCCTCTGTACGCAGGTCACTCCACGTGGCTCGTCGTGCTCGGCACCGTGCTCTTCATGAGCCTCCTGACCGAGTTCACCTCGAACACGGCGACGACGGCGGTGCTGCTGCCGGTGGTGGGGGCGGCCGGCGTGACGGCGGGGCTCGATCCGCGGCTCGTCATGGTTCCGGCGACGATCGCCGCGTCCGCCGCGTTCCTGATGCCCGCCGCCACGCCACCCAATGCCGTGGTGTTCGCGACGCACCGGGTGTCGATCCCGACGATGGCGCGGACGGGCGTCTGGTTGAACGGCATGACGGTGATCCTGATCACGGTCGTGTTCGAGCTGTGGGTGCGTCGCATCTGGGGCATCGGCAGCGGCTTGCCGGAATGGGCCAAGCCGTGATCCAGGTCGCATTCTCGCGGGCTGGAGGACGGTGCGCCCTGGGTTCGAGGAGCGGGACTCGCCAGGGTGTCATTGCGTGGAGGCTCGTCTCGACGGAGCCCCTGGGACTGGCCTATTCTGGTCGCACATGCGCGCCCCTCTTCGAAGCTTGGTGATCCTCGGACTCGCTGGCGCTCTCGCGCTGACGGGCTGCTCCCACGAGCGTCCCGGGCAGCCGCCGAAGCACCTGATCCTGATCACGGTCGCAGGGTTGCGCGCGGATCACCTGTCCTCGTTCGCGTATCCGCGATCGACCACGGCGAAGTTGCCCGGCGCGCGCCCCGAGCAGGCGTTGGCGATCGATCAGCTCGGCGAGGCCGGCGTCCGGTTCGCGAACGCGTTCGCCGACGGTGACGCGGGTTGGCGCGAGGGCAACGTGCTCCAGGGCGCTTGCGCCGAGGAGAACGGGGACGGACACAGCTTGCAGCGACCGATGCGAGTGTTTCGCACGCAGTGGAACGACCCGGCCGCCGCCGCGCTCGACCAGCGTTTCCTCGAGACCTTCGGGAGCGACGTGTCGACGCATGCGACCGATGGCGCGACGCTCGCCGCCGCGATCCAGTGGACGTCCGTGCAGGACTGGTCCCAATCCGAGGGGCGCGTGCTCTGGGTGCACCTGAACGGTCCGACGCTGCCTTGGGATCCGGGCTCGATGGAACTTCCGACCACCAAGGACACCGTCGACTTCGGGACCCTGTTCACGGAACCGACGTACACGGGAGCGGCCGAGGGCACGCTGGCCTTCCGCGATGCGCGCGCCGACCTGAGCCCCGCCGACGAACAGCATCTGGTCGACCTGTACGACGGCGAGATCGCCAAGTTGAACGTTCTGGTCTTCGCCTTGCTCGACACCTACCGCTACTTCACGCGCGAGGCCGACGCCTGGCCTGAGACCGCGGTCGTGTTCGCCGGGGTCAGCGGCATGACCTTGCCCGGCGACGGCGTGCCCTGGGGCCACGAGATCGCTCCGGTCGACGGAGCGCTGCACGTGCCCCTGTTCTTGCACCATCCGGCCAGCCTGACCGGTCGTCGCATCTTCGAGACGCCCGTCGCGGTGACCGACGTCATGACGACCATCCTTGCCTGGCTGCGCGCTCCGCATCCCACGTTCGGCTCCGGTCGTTCCCTGCTGAACCACGTGGACGGGCAACCCGCCGGTGCCTTTCCCGAACGTCCGACCGTCACGCGCTTCGCGGACGGCACGGTGAGCGTGCGGGACGAACGTTGGCGCTGGACGCAAGGTCCGGACGGCACGGGCCGGTTGATCGATGCCGGTCGCGATCCGCGTGGGGAGGGGGACCTCCAGGCGCAACACCCCGACGTGACCCGACGCTTGCGGGCCGCGGCCCAGGACCTGTAGCGCGAACGATATGGATCCGACGCTCGCCCGTTCCCCGCTGCCCGCGACCCTGGCCTTCGTGCTCGCCACGTGCGCGGGCATCGCCGGCCTCTCGGCACTCGGTGCCTTGCCCGCATCGCTCGGCGTGCTCGGCGCCACCACCGTGTTCTGCGGCGCGGGCCTGCCGTGGCTCGTCCGCTGGAGTCCGGTCGAGTCCTCGACGCTCAAGCTGCTCGTCTTCGGTGCGTGCCTGTCGCCCGTCCTGTGCAGCGCTGCGTTGTTCGGACTCGATCGATTCCTCGAGCCGGAGAGCGCCGTCGCGGCCTTGCTGCTCGGCTCCGCCGTGTCGCAACTGCTCTGGCTCGGTCGCCCCCTGGGCAAGGGCTGGCCCGGGTCGGCGGGTGCGTTCGCATGGGTCGCCTGCGCGGCCGTCGGCGTCCTCGGCTGGTACCTGCTCGTGCGCTCCGGCAGTGCGCTGCGGCTCGGGCACGACTCGAACGGTTGGCACGCCAGCGTCGCCCAGCACTGGATGACCGGCGCGCCGCTCGAGGATCCTTGGCTGCCTGGCGAGTCGCTCCGCGGTCATCCCGGGTTCGCTTACGCCCTCGCCACCGTCGCGCGACTGTGCGGGACGGGTGCCGAGATGGCTCAGGCCTGGTTCGCCACCTGGGCCGTCGCGCTCCTGCCCGCAGCGTTGTACCTGTTGGCGGCGGTCGGTTCGAAGCGAGGCTGGGCGCACGCGCTGGCCCTCGGGTTCGCCGCGATCGGTTGGAACGCGTTGGGCGGTCTGTGGCCCATGGAGGAACCCGGTGGCGGGTGGGGGCCGCATCTGGCTTCGGCGACGCCTTTGGGGGAGACGGGCGAGGTGCTGTACGCCTTCAGCACATGGATGCGGCTCGGCCCCGCGAGCGTCGCGCTGACCTACGCCGTCGCGGCCTGGAGCGCGGGTGCACATGGCCTGCGGAACGGGCGTCGGCCCTGGGTCGGCCTGACCGGGATCCTCGCCGGCGCGACGTTGATCCTGTCGCCGCCGATCGGTTGCGCGACGGTGCTGGCGTTGGCGGTGTCCGCAGGATTACGACCGGGTTCCACGCGCGCCGGCTTGACGACCATGGCGGCGCTCGCGTTCTGGGCGGTGCCCGGGGTTCTGCTGTGGTTGCAGTTCGGGCCCGAGGACGTTCCGCGTGTTCTTGCGCCGAAGCTCGGCACGGGGACGTTGCTCGCCGCGCTGCCCTTGCTCGTGTTCGCGCTGTGGAGTTTCTTGCCGCGTCGCGAGGTGCTGGACGCTGCGGGCTCGGACCAGGGCGAATCCCTCGACGTGGCCCGCGCGTTGGACGATCGCACGACCGTCCACGTGTTGACCGTGGTCGCCGCGGTCAGTGCGTTCGGCCTCGCCTACGCCTGGCCCGCACTGAGCTTCGAGGCGGCGGTCCTGGCGCGTCTGGCCTCGTTGCCCCTCGCCATCCTGGCTGCGGAAGGGCTGGCACGTCTTGGAACCCGCGTGCCACCGTTGCGCTTCGCAACGCCGTTCGTCGCAGGCATCGTTCTGTTCGGTGGAGGGCGTGCCTCGGTCCACGCCTGGTCCGAGCACGTGCGCTACGCCTACCCGCCCAGTCCCTCGCCCGTCGAGCCCGTGTCCGGACGATCGGGGTTCACGTCGCCATCGGCACGATCGAAGATCTGGGAGTGGCTCGCAAAATCGGAGTGGCCGTCACATGCGACGATCGTGGTCGCGCGTCCCGGCGTGCCCGGCGAGCGCATCGGTTTCCGGCACGGCCGGCACGTCGCGCCGTTGGTCACCGGGTGCGCGTTGTGGATCGACGAACCGCTGCAAGGCGAGGTCCCCGAGGGCGTCGCCCGCGAGCGCATGGATCGGCTCGGACAATGGCTCGGCGTACCGACGTCCGGCGAGCGCACCATGGCGCCGATCCTGCTGACCTTGGGGCGCCCGGTCGTCGTCCTGGTGGACGAGCGCGACCGCAGCGCGACCGCACCGGAGGAGCCGCGTGGTGCGCCCCGTGGCATCGATCGCATGATCTTGGCCCAGGGCGGCCAGATCCTGTTCGAAGTGGATGGCGCTGCCCTCTACCTTCTGCAGGCAGCGCCCTGACGCGCACGCGTTCTTCCTGGAACTCCCACCGATCCCTTCGCACCTACGCCAGGTCCTCTCTCACTTGCCCGCCACGTCTTGAGTCCCGTAGCCCTTCGCAACGATCCAGGAATGCGCGCCCTCCCGCGCTCGGTCTTCCTGCTGCTGCTCGCGGTCTACCTGGCCACGTTCAACGGGCCGGCGATCCTGTCGGACGGGGAGGCCTCGTTCCAGACGACCAGTGCGCTCGCGCGGCGGGGCACGTTCGCCTTGGGCGGGACCCCCGAGGTCGAGGAGTTCCTCCGACCCAAAGCGCGCGAGGAAGGCCGGCCGTCCCAGGGGCCGGTGCGGGTCTTCGACGACGGGGAACGCCTGTACGCTTGGTTCGGGATCGGCCAGGCGTTGGCGGCCGTGCCGTTGTACGCCGTGGGTGCTGGCCTCGCGAAGGTGCTGCCCGCGGTCGAGGTCGTGCACGCGCAGGACACGTCGTCCGGCATCCGGCGCTCCGAGTACTGGGCGCACCTCATGGTCGGGATGCGCAACCCCATCCTCGGCGCCTGGACCGCGGCCCTCCTGGCTGCGACCTGCTTGCGACTGGGCGTCGGACGTCGCTCGTCGTGGTGGGTCGCCATGGCGTACGGACTGTGCAGCTTCGCCTGGCCGCAAGCGCGATCCAGCTTGTCCGACGTGCAGGCCACGTTCTTCCTGTTCGCGGCCTTCCATGCTCTGGTTCGTCTGCGCGCACGCGAAGCGTTGGGTCGCGGGCCCAGTCGCAAGGCGTTGATGGGGTTGGGCGCGTTGCTCGCAGCGGCCGTCCTGACCCGCGTTGCGCTGGCTCCCGCAGCCGTGGCCTTGCTCGCCGCCGCCGAGGTCGAGTTGTGCTTGGGGCGTACACGACGAATCGGACGCTCGGCCGGCGCCCGACGCGCACTCGTCTGGGTCGGCCTGCCGCTCCTGTTCGCCGCCGGGCTCTTCCTCGTCACGAACATCATTCGATTCGGCCGTTGGGACGACAGCGGGTATGCGCTCGCGGTGGAAGGCGGGCTCTTCCGCGGCGACCCGCGCCCGGGGTTGATGGGATTGCTCGTGTCGCCCGGTCGCGGACTGATCTGGATGGCGCCGTTCCTGGTCCTCGCGCCATTGGGGATGCAGCGCATGTTGCGCCGCGGCGAACGACTCTCCGTATGGGTGCCGCTCTTCGTCTTCGCCCTCAGCCTCGCCGTGGCCGCTCCGCTCGAGGGGTGGCACGGCGGGCACACGTATGGTCCGCGGTATCTGTTGCCGGCCCTGCCGTTCCTCTACCTGGGAGTCGGGCAGGCGTTCGCGTGGGTCCTTGAGATTCGCGGCGGACGAACGGTGCTGGCGGTGCTGGTTGGATTCGGATTGTGGATGCAGGTGCCGGCGGCGCTGGTGGACACCTCCACGCACAACGACCTCGCGATGCAGGCGGCCGCCATGGAGTTCGAGGTCGACGCCGATCTCGGGTGGGCCGATGCGAACGAGGTCCGCTTCGAACGCACCCTCTGGGACCTGCACTACGCGGCGCCCGGCGCACACTGGAGGATCCTGCGGCACCGACTCGCGATCGGGGACGAGGCCTTCCCCGTGAAGCAGATCTTCGGCTTGGATTCGGACGCCCAGGTCACGCCGGGGGGCCCACGCGGGCGAGGCTTCCGACATCTGGCTTGGGTCGATTGGCGGCGACGCCTGGGCCTGCCCCTGTGGCCCGTGGTGGTCGTGCTGTTGCTCCTGGTGACCCTCGGGGCGATTCGGTCGCGTTGGGCGTTGGATCGACGCGGGAGCTGAAAGGGAAGCTGCCGGGGGAGGCCGCCGGGCGCCTGACGATGCGGGCTGGGGGTGCTCGGCAGATCCCAGCAGCGTGGTCCAGGGGCCAGGGGGCCCGAGGGCGGGCAGGGGCCCCGGAGACCTCTCAAGGGATCCCCGGATCCGACCGATGCACCCAGGATGGCACGTCCCCTCTGCATCCTGTTCGCCCTGATCCTCTTGACCCGTTGGATCGGCCCCGCGGCCACCGGTGACGCCGGAATCGTCTCGCTCGCCGCGCGTTCGCCGGAGCACACCGAGACGTTCCTGCTCGAGGACGCCGAGGGTGGAGCCCTGGCGCTGATCGCCTGGCGCCGGTTGACCCAGGACGGTGAGGACCTCCTGGAACGCGAGACCCTCTGGCGAGGCGGCACGCGCGTCCTTCACGACGAGCATCCCCAGGCCGGGAGTCCTCGGCTGATCTGGCGGGAACTCCCGCGCGAGAGACGCGGAGGCCGTTCGTGGATGGCCGACATCGATTCGGAATCGAACGACGTGCAAACGGTCCATTGGGGCACTTCGGGCAAAGTTCACGGACACCTCGTGGGGGACGCCACCGTGCACATGCCGTTGGCGCTCATCGAGGACCTGCGATCCGCACAGGGTCTGACCCGGCGCGCCCGCGTACTGGACCCCTTGACGGCCTCGGCCGATGAGATGCTCATCCATGTGCGGCCGGGCGCCAGTCCTCGGCAGCCCGTCGCCGAAGCTCGTCGCGCGGGCCTCGAGGTCCTTGGACTTCCATCGGACACACGCGTACGCACGGTCACGTTCCTGCGCAGCGATGGCAGCATCGCGCAACGCACGTTGATGGCCGGGGACGAAGTCCTGGCCTTCCAGTTCCAGGACGGTGGTGCCTGGGCTCAGCGCATCGACTCGCAACAGTGGTTGCACCTCTCGCGACACTGGGGCAGCGAGCCGGGGTCCGACTCCGAGCGCCTCGAATCGGAACCGCCCGTACAACCTCGGTAACGGGCGATACCAACCAGGTACCCGGGCTCGTATCCTCGGCGGCGCGCAACCCTGCGTATCCCCCCGCCCAGCCATGAGCTTCTGCCGATCTCTGCCGGGCGCGCTCGTCTCCCTCGTGGTTCTGTCCACGTCGATGACCGCGTGCCTCACCCCCGAAGAATACCTCGCCCAAGCCGACGAGCAGTCGTACGCCCTGATCGACGCGCGGCGCGCCGCACTGTTCGAGGAAGGCGGAGGGTTCACCATCGAACCGCCGGCCGACAGCTTGCGCCAGCGCATCTTGCGCGGCGAGTGGGACGGGTCGCGGGAACTGGACCTGCTCGAGTGCCTGGACATCGCAGCCGAGAACAGCCGTGAGTATCAATCGCGCAAGGAGAGTCTGTATCTCTCCGCGCTCGACCTTACGCTCGCCCGTTGGCGCTTGTCGAACCAACCGTTCGCCACGTTGGGCGCCGGTGCGGACGGGACCCCCGGTTCCGCCAGCGATCGCAACGTCGATGCGGATGCGGGGTTGACCCGCGTCCTAGGTTCGGGCGCGAGCATCGTGACCAGCATCGGATCCAGCTTGTTCCGCGTGGTGACGACGGGGGACGGTTGGGACGTGGTGTCGAACTTCAATCTCTCGATCACCCAGCCGCTGATGCGCGGTGCCGGCCGCAAGATCACCCTCGAGCCGTTGACCCAGGCCGAGCGCAATCTGGTCTACCAAGCACGTGACTTCGAGCGCTTCCGCCGCACGTACGCCGTGCAGGTCGCCACCCAGGTGTATCGACTCCTGCTGGCGCTCGACGTGCTCGACAACCAGATCCGGAACTACGAGAACCTCGCCGAGCTGCGCGAACGCAACGATGCCTACGCGGACGCCGGTCGCATGTCGCGTATCGAAGCCGACCAGGCGCGCCAGGACGAGCTGCGCTCCGAGCTCGACCTGGTCGCTCAGCGAGCCGCCCTCGCGCGGCAGTTCGACAACTTCAAACTGTTCTTGGGACTGCCGATCGACGCGGATCTGAGCCTCGACCGCTCCGAGTACGACCGCATCGTCACCGAGGACGACGTGCTCGAGAACATCGATCTGATGCGTGCCGTCGAGATCGCGCTGCTCGAGCGCCTGGACTTCCGCACGACCGTCGATCAGTTCGAGGACAGCCGGCGGCGCGTCGGGATCAGTCGCGATGCCGTGCGTGCGGGCCTGGGGCTCGATGCCAGCGTCGGATCCAGCACGGTGGACTCGGGAGGCACGAACTTCGACGCGACCGGGACGACCTGGTCGGCGGGACTGAACTTCGACCTGCCGGTCAACCGGATCCCCGAGCGCAACGCCTACCGCTCCAGCCTGATCACGCTGCAGGTCGCGCGACGCAACGTCGAGCAGGACTCCGATCAGATCGAGGCCAACGTACGGGACGCCGTCCGCGTCTCGGTGAACGCCAGACGCAGCTACGAGATCCAACTCGGAGCCACCCAGCTGGCGGAGCGCCGCGTCGAGAGCTCACGCTTGAACCTGGAAGGTGGCGAGGCCAGTACCCGGGACGTGCTGGAGTCCGAAGAGGCTCTGCGGAATGCGCGCAACAGCAAGACCACGGCGCTGATCAACTACACCCTCGCACGACTCGACCTCTACCTCGAACTGGAGGCCCTGCGCGTGAGCGAGACGGGCATCGGATTCGAGCCGGATCTACTTGAACGCGTGCGGAGCGCGCAGTGACCATGGCCAAGAAGAAACGCAGCAGCCTCATTCCCGTCATTCTCATCGTGCTTCTCGTGGGGGCCGGGTTCGGCGCGAAGCGCATGGGGATGTTCGCCAACGAAGAGGGCAACACGCTCGAGGGCGTCAACGTGCAGCGCGGAGACCTGCGCATCAGCGAGCCTGTCAAGGGCAACCTGGAAGCGCGCAACTCGATCAAACTGCGCAGCGAGCTGGAGCGTGAGACGACGATCCTGTTCCTGGTCGAGGAAGGCGAGATGGTCGAATCCGGTGCCCTGGTGTGCGAGCTCGACGTCGCCGAGATGATCGATCGCCAGGTCGATCAGGAGGGCGAGGTCAACGATGCCCAGGCCGCGCTGACCAAGGCCGTCGAGGCGTACGCCATCCAGGAGATCCAGAACTTGACCGACGAGGCCGAGGCCGCGTTGCGCCAGCGCTTCGCCGAGATGGACCTCGAGAAGTACCAGGTCGAGGACGGGGAATGGACCAACGAGCTCGCTCTGGCCGAAGAGTCCATCGCGCTCGCGCGCGAGGAGCTGGCCAAGGCCGAGAAGGAGTACACCTTCACCGAGACGCTCGTGTCCAAGGACTTCGCGCCCGTCAAGGACCTCGAGGATGCGTCGCTGACCAAGCAGAGCGCGACCATCAAGCTGGCGCGCGCGGAGCGTGACAAGCGCCTGAAGCAACAGTACGAACACGTGCGCCGACTCGAGGAACTCCAGGAAGCCGTCGAGACCGCCAAGCGCGAGGTCGTGAAGACCGAGAAGCAGGCCAAGGCCCGACTCGCGGATCTCGAAGCCGGTCGCACCTCGGCCCAGAGCCGACTGACCCGGGAACAGGAGAAGCTGGTCAAGCTCATCGATCAGATCAGCAAGGGCAAGATCTACGCGCCCGAGGCCGGCATGGTCGTCTACGCCCGGCAGAAGAGTCGCTGGGGCAACGGCGATCCGATGGACGAGGGCGTCTCGGTGCGCGAGCGCCAGGACATCATCACCATCCCGCGTCCCGGTGGCATGGTCGCGGAAGCCTCCTTGCACGAAACGAGCTTGCGCAAGGTCCGACCGGGCCAGCGCTGCAACGTGCGCGTCGATGCGCTGCCCGGCCAGGTGTTCGAGGGCGAGGTGACCCATGTCGCCGTGCTGCCGGACTCGAACGGCTGGATGTCCGACCCGAACCAGCGGACGTACAAGTCCGAGATCACGATGGTCAACGGAACGCTCGAGATGCGACCGGGCATGTCGTGTTCGATCGAGATCCTGATCGAGGACCTCGGTGATGTGCTTTACGTCCCGAAGCAGTGCGTGTTCCTCGAAGGCCGCGAGACCGTGGCTTACGTCAAGGCGAACAAGGACATCGATCGACGCGTCGTCGAAGTCGGTTCCGACAACCGCAACTACGTCGTGATCCAGAAGGGACTCGACGAGGGCGAACTCGTCCTGCTCTCGCGTCCCGCGAGCTTCCAGCCTCAGCCCGGGCAAGCCGGTCCTCCCGGACTCGACGACGGCATGTCGGGCATCGAAGCGGACCCGAGTGCGAGTCCCTCCAACGCGGGGGGCGACGGTGGTGGATTCCCGGCGGTCGAGGGTGCTGCTCCGGGTGGGCCTGGCAAGGGTCGCGTTCGGCCTGAAGGCGGCGGGCGTCCCGGTGGCGGAGGTCGCAGGGAAGGTGGGCGCCGCGGTGGTTCGGGCAACGGCGGTGGGTCGGTCAAGGCGGACGCTCCGACCGAGGCCGGCGCACCTGTTCGTGCCGAGCCCACCACCATGACCGACGGTGCGGCGCCCGCGGGAGAGCAGGAGTGAGCCTCGACGCGGAGCCTCAACCCGGCCAGGCGATCCCGTCGAACGACCCCAAGGTCGTCGCCGAACTGCTCGACGTCCATCGCGTCTACACGATGGGGACGAACGAGGTGCGCGCGCTCGACGGCCTCTCATTCCAGTTTCGCGAAGGGGAGTATTGGGCGATCATGGGCAGCTCCGGCAGTGGCAAGTCCACGCTGCTGAACGTGTTGGGCTGCATCGATCGGCCGAGCACGGGCGACTACCACGTGCGCGGTCGAGCCGTGTCCAGCTTGAACGACGATGAACTCAGCGAGTTGCGCGGCAGCGAGCTCGGTTTCGTCTTCCAGTCCTACAACTTGATCGCCCAGCTCGACGTCATCGACAACATCCTCGTTCCGGTCATGTACCAGGACGAGTGGCCGGAGGGTGCGCGGGACCGCGCCCGTGAACTGGCCGAACGCGTCGGACTCGCCGGTCGCCTCGATCACCGCCCGCCCCAGCTGTCGGGTGGTCAGCAGCAACGCGTGGCGATCGCGCGGTCGTTGATCAACGATCCCGCTCTGATCCTGGCGGACGAGGCCACGGGCAACCTGGACTCGACGACCGCGCTCGAGATCCTCGACCTGTTCGACGAGCTGCACGCCGAGGGGAAGACCATCCTGATGGTCACCCACGAGCAGGAGGTCGGCGAACGGGCCGAGAAGATCCTGCGCCTCAAGGACGGCCGCATCGAAGACGTGGTCGACAACCGACCGCGCACCTCCGGAGGAGCCTGAACCCATGGTCTCCACCTCGAACCTGATGCGCACCGCCCGCCTGGGCGTGAGCAGTCTCTTGTTGCACAAGCTGCGCAGCTTCTTGACGACGTTGGGCGTGCTCTTCGGAGTCGCCAGCGTCATCGCCATGCTCGCCATCGGCGAGGGTGCGGCCGAGCAGGCCCAGGAACAGTTCCGTCAACTCGGCTCCAAGAACGTGATCCTGCGCAGCGTCAAGCCGAAGCAGGAACAACGCTCCGACCAGAGCATGCGGATCAACAGCTACGGCTTGACCGACCTCGAGCTCGAGCGCATCACCCAGACCATGCCGGGCATCGTGCGCGCGGTCCCGTTGATGCAGGTGCCCGCCGAAGTGCGCGCCGAGGATCGGCTGTCGCTTCCGCGCGTCCTGTGCACGACGCCGAGCTACCTGGAAGCGACGGGCCGGATCATGCAGGAAGGACGCTTCCTGACCTCGGTCGACCAGGAGAACCGCTCCCCCGTTTGTGTCCTGAGCTACGAGGTCGCTCGCTTCCTGTGGCCCTTCGAATCCACGATCGGCAAGCAGATCAAGGTCGGTCCCCATTACCTGGACGTCGTCGGGGTTCTCTGGCCGCGCGACCCTGTCGATGCCGCCTCGCTCGATTCCGATTCGGAGATCGGCGGTGAGGTCTTCATGACCCTGGCGACCGGCCGTCGATTCTTCGGCACCCGCCAGACCCAGATCCGCAGCGGCACCACGGACATCACCGAGGTCGAACTGCACGAGATCGTCGTCGAGGTCGGCAAGTCCGAGAACGTGTCGTTCGTCGCGGATGCCTGCCGGCGCATGCTGGACCTGGCGCACTCGAAGAAGGACTACGAGGTCCTCGTACCGCTCGAGCTCCTGATGCAGGAGAAGGAGTCCGCGCGCATCTTCAACATCGTGCTCGCTTCGATCGCCGGGATCAGCTTGCTGGTCGGCGGCATCGGGATCATGAACGTCATGCTGGCAACGGTGACCGAACGCACGCGCGAGATCGGCATCCGCCGTGCCCTGGGCGCGAAGCGTGGTCACATCGTCATGCAGTTCCTGATCGAGACGATCGTCCTTTCGGGCTGTGGGGGCTTCCTGGGTGTCCTGCTGGGCATCACGATCCCGATGCTCGTCGAACACTACGCCGAGATGCCCACGATCGTCACGCCCGCCGCGCCGATCGTCGCGTTCGCGATCTCGGTCGGTGTCGGTGTCATCTTCGGTCTGTACCCCGCATGGCGTGCGGCCGCGATGGATCCGGTGGAAGCGCTGCGGCACGAGTAGTCGGCTCCTAGGTCGTCGTCGGGCCACGCGAAGCCGGTCTGGTGCGAGCCGCCTGTTCCGCGTCGCGAGCATCGAGCGGAGCGCGCAGTCCCAGAGCAGCGGCGACGTGCTCGGTCTCGATCGTCGGGTTGCCTTGCATGTCCGCCAACGTGCGTGCCACCCGCCGTACGCTCTGCAACGCACGTGCGGACAGCGCGCGTCGATCCGCCGCTTCGATCGCCCACTCGCGCGCGGCACCTTGCAAGGGGGCATAGCGGTCGAGGTCGTCCGGTCGCAGTCGGCCGTTGGGGATCCGTTGGCCCCGCTCGCGACGCGCCACCTGGGCTCGCTCGATGGCCACGTGCAGGGATGGCTGCCTGTGAGAGTCACTGTTAGATTGCGAGTCACGTGCAGGCGCGGTCAGCGTGCGCGCATCCGGCGGTTGCACGTCGATGCGCAGGTCGATGCGATCGAGCAGCGGACCCGAGATGCGTTGGCGGTAGCGCGCGACCACCGATGGAGCGCAGCGACACACGCGGCGAGGATGGCCGGCGTATCCGCACGGGCAGGGATTCATCGCGGCGACCAGCAGGAAGCGCGCGGGCAATTCCGCCTGGCGTCCGGCCCGGGACAAGCAGACGCGCCCGTCCTCGAGCGGCTGGCGCAGGGACTCCAGCGTCTCGCGTCGGAACTCGGGAAGCTCATCGAGGAAGAGCACCCCGCGGTGCGCGAGGCTGACCTCGCCGGGTACGAGCGCTGGTCCACCTCCGATGATGCCCACCGTGCTGGCTGTCGGATGCGGCGCTCGGAACGGGCGCGTCCGTGCGAGTCCGGCCGGCCAGCGACCTGCGGCGGACTGCACCGCGGTGATCTCGAGCTGTTCCTGGCGCGAAGGTGGGGGGAGCAATCCGATCAAGGCCTGGGCCAGCATCGACTTCCCCGATCCCGGCGGTCCTGTCATCAACAGCCCGTGACCTCCTGCGGCGCTGACGGCCAGGGCGGCTTTGGCTTCCGCCGCGCCCCGGATGTGCTCGAGGTCGATCCCGGTCCCGGACGGCATCCGCGCCGTGGCCGCTTCCGGTGGCACCGCGCGCGCGAGTCCGACGACGTCGGGTGAGGTGCGGGACACGTGCGCCAGGACCGCGCCCAGGGTCTTGGCCTCGAACACCTCCAAGTCGTCCAGGGCCGCCGCCTCCTGCGCGCTGGAAGCCGCGCCGATCCAGGTCGGGATCCCCGCTGCGTGCGCGGCGATGGCGCTGGCCAGTCCACCGGGGACGCCGTGCAGGGTGCCGTCCAGCCCGACCTCGCCCATGAAGAGCGCGCCCCGCACATGGGCCGGTTTCAGGTGGCCGACGGCGGCCGCGGCGGCGACGGCCAGGGGCAGTTCGAGCGCAGCACCACCCTTGGGTCGCGCCGCGGGAACCAGGTTCAAGTGCAGGCGTCCTTGCGGCGTGTGCAATCCCGTCGCGGCGAGTGCCGTCAGCAAGCGACCTCGACTCTCACGCAGCACGGCGTCGGGCAGTCCCGTGAGCACGACGATCGTCCCGGTCTTGTCCGCTGGAGCGAAGTGCGCTTCGACCGTGACGATCTCTGCGTGAATGCCCATCAGCGTCGCCCCGATCACTCGCACGGTTTCCATACGGGGGGAACCGTCGTGCTGGCGCACGGGTCGCATGGCGTTCGCAAAAAAGTCGGTCCCGGACCCGGCCTTGCTTCCAGCGGACCTCGCTCCGACCTCGGCCAAGGATGTTCCTTTCGACCTGATCCGCTGGCCGAGGTTGCAGGACATGCCCCATTCCGGGCCTCGTGGCCCAACGCGGAGTCCACATCGGTCCGAGGCGTGCGTGGACGGTGGGAGGAGGTAGGATGTCCATGAGGTCCCTCTCCACCCTCCCCCTATATGTATTCGTTCCCTATCTCCAAGCTTGGTGCCTGGACGGCACTTCCCGTCCTGGCGGCGGCCGGTCTGATCGGCTCCGCACAAGGACAAGCTCACTTCGCTCCGGCCCCGATCCAGGGCACGACCTGGCGTTTCCCCCAGCCGGTGAACCTGGCGCCGCCGCTCATCATCGAGCACCCGTGCCCGTCCGACAAAGCGTTCTTCGGCGAGTCGTTGGTCTTCTTCGACTACACCGGTGACGGCCTGGACGACCTCGCCGTCGGCGCGTTCGGCGAAGGACGTGTGTACTGCTTCCCCAACGGCGACCCAGGTGGCAGCACCGCGTTCTTCCACAGCTTCAGCGTGGTCGACCGCGAGGGTCCGACGACCTGCCAAGGGCCGCTCCGCGACGACAAGTTCGGCTACGACGTGACGGCCGCCAACCTGGACGACGACCCCGCGGAGGAATTGATCGTCGGAGCGTTCGAGGCCACCGTCAACGGGATCGCGGGCGCGGGCCGCGTCTACATCTATCCGGACGTCGACTCCGCCCCGGTCGTGCTCGAAGCTCCGATCCTCGAGGCCGGTTGGTTCGGGCGCAGCGTCGAGGCCGGTGACTTCGACGGCGACGGATTCATGGACGTCGCGGTCGCCGCGACGCACGGCAAGGTCAACGGCGTCCAAGGCGGGCGCGTGTACGTCTTCTTCAAGCCGCTCTATCCGGATCGCTCCGTGCTGATCCTGGACAACCCGAACCCCTCGCCGTTCGGCACCTTCGGGCACCATCTGGCCGTCGGCAACGTCGATGGCGTCGGTGCGGACGACCTGTACGTCTCGGGCATCGGCAACACCGCGAACAACATCCCGTTCGCCGGCGAGGTCTATCACTACCCGCCGCCCATCTCGGCGGGCACGTACAACGTCTTCCGCGATCCGATTCCGAACAGCCAGGACCTGCCTGCGATCCGCTACTCGATGCACCTGCATGCGGGCGGGAACATCCTGGCGCTGGGAGCCAACCGCAAGGACTGGAACGGGGTCAAGGACACGGGCGTCGCCTACGTCCATCGCACGCCGAGCCTCAACCCCGTGCTGCTCTCGCACCCGACCCCGCAGGTGAACGACCTGTTCGGGTACCGCGTTGCGGTGGGGCACTTCCTGGGCACACGCAACCTCGACGTCGCGATCCTGACGTTGCCGGTGAATTCGAACCCGAATCCGCGCGAGGTGATGATCTGGGAAGGCGGGATGATCCACGGCGAGCCGATGTTGCGGTTCACCGTCGAACCGGACTCCCAGGACCACTTCCCCAACGGCCTCGACGTCGGTCAGATCCGTCCGGGCGGCAAGCAGGAACTCGGGCTCGGCGATCGCTCCTGGGACCACCCGTCCTTGCCGGGCAACAACGACGCGGGTCGTGCCGTGATCTACTTCTTCTAGGGCATCGCGCATGCGGCGAGACTCGTCGCGTTCCGATTCGTAGGCTGCGTGTTCGATGAGCGCGCGAATCAGCACCGGTGTCGGCCTCCTGTTCGGGTTCCTTCTCTGGGCTTCGAGCGGTGGATCGACACGCCCCCCTGAGCCCGGCGACCCGGCCCGAGGCCCGCGCTTCGGCGACGAGATCGTCGTCTGCGGTCACACCTTCCACACCGGTACGCGCGTCGTCCTGTGGGCTGACGAAGGTGGGTACGACGCGTACTCGACCACGGCGCGTTTCGGGCCGAGGACCGGTGCGAGCGCTCCGCCCGACGGCAAGCGGCGGTTCCATCCGGGTCGTCGGCATGGGGAGGATGCGTACCTGGTGGAGCCCGGTTCGAACGACCTCGATGCCTTGAGCGCGACCATCGACCAGTTCGTGCTCCACTACGACGCGTGCGGCACGTCACGCCGCTGCTTCGAGATCCTGCACGACGTCCGCGGTCTGTCCGTGCACTTCCTGCTCGACACCGACGGGACGATCTATCAAACGCTCGACCTGCGGGAGCGCGCCTGGCACGCGGCGCATGCCAACACCCGGTCGGTGGGTGTCGAGATCGCTCACCCGGGTTCGGTCGAGGCGCGTGCCGAGGTGCGTGTGACCGGACTGGAGTCCTGGTACGCCGAGGACGCGCAGGGCCCCGTGATGGTCCCGCCCGCATACCTCGGACCGACCGGGATCCGCACCCGGAACTTCGTGATCCGTCCCGCACGTTCCGAACGGATCGAGGGCCTGGCCCAAGGCGTTCTGCACGTGCAGTACGACTACACCCCGCAGCAGTACGAGGCCTTGGCCCACCTGACCGCCAGCCTGCACCGCGTCCTGCCGCGCATCTTGGTGCAGGCGCCGCGCGATGCCCAGGGCATCGTGGAGACGTCCGAGCTTCCGGCGGAACGGCAGGACGTGACCCACGGTCTCGTCGGGCATCAACACGTGTCCGTGTTCAAGACCGATCCGGGCCCGGCGTTCGACTGGGAGCGGTTGCTGACACGAACGAACGAGTTGTTGCACCCACCGTATGCCGCCGAGCAGTAGCCTGGACCGCGTTCCGTTCCTCGTCACCCCCGGAGTCGACCATGCGCGCCCTGTACCTGCTGCCCACCCTGCTGTTCCTCGTCCCCGAGACCGCGACGACGATCCGCTTCGAGCCCAAGGCCGACGTGTCCGTCACCAAGACGTTCACGCAGAAGGCCGATCTGGAGGCTTCCGCGGTCGAGATCACGTTGAGCGGCATGGAGGACGACCCCGCGATCGACTTGAGCATGTCGTGGGAGCGCAGCCACGCGTTCACCGACACCTACCTGTCCAGTGCCGACGGCAAGGCCACCAAACTGCGCCGCAAGTTCGGGGACCTCGAGCACGAGATCCAGGGCGAACTCGCGGTCGAGTCCATGGGGTTCAACGGCGAGGAATCCAGTCACGCCGCCGGGGAGAGCGCGCTCACCGGCAAGGCGGTCACCTTCATTCGCGACGCCGATGATGCGGACGCCGTCGAGGTCGCTTGGGTCGAAGGGGAGGGTGGCCCGGACGAGCTGCTCGAGGGCTTGCTCGTGGACACGGATCTGCTCGGCTTCCTGCCGACCAAGGACGTAGCGGTCGGGGACAGCTGGGACGTTCCGGGCGACGCGCTCGTGCGACTCCTGGTGCCCGGTGGCGCCTCCGCCACGGAGCTCGAGTCGGACGGGGACGAGGCCTCCCTCGAGATGACGATCGTTGGGTTGAACCTGGTGTTCCTGTCCCAGTTCGAAGAGACCGTCGGCGAATCGCAGTCCTGCGATGCCACCGCGACGTTCACGGGCGAACGCGAGGTCGACGGCGTCCGCATGGCCGTGCTGAAGCTCGACGTGGAACTGGAGACGGCGCGCGACGTGTCCGAGGTGATGAGGGCGTTCCTCGAGAACCTGGACGACGAGGACGTGACCGCCGAGCTCACCGGCTGCGACATGACGGTCGCGCTCGAGGCGACCGGCGAACTGCTCTGGAACCTGGACGCCGGTCATGTCCACGGGCTCGATCTGAAGGGCGACCTGCGCATCGAGATGGAGCGCGGCGTGGAGGTCGACGCCCAGGGTCAGGAGATCACGGTCGACCTGATCCTCGAGCTTGAAGGCGAACTCACGCTGACCTTGACGGTTGAGTGAACGAGTCGCGTCAGCCGTTGGCCAGCGCCTGACGCAGGTTGCCGCGGGCCGTCGCCAGCGCGACTTCGGCACCCGTCAGCGTCACGCCCTTCGCGCCCAACAACACGGCGATCTTCACGCGACCGCTGGCCTCGTGCAGCAAGGACGTCGCGCGGTCGCGATCGACGTGGGCGAGGTCCTCGACAATCCGAATCGCCCGGTCGACCAGCTTGTGGTTGGCGGTCGTGTTCAGGTCGACCATGCGGTTGCCGTGAACGCGGCCGAGCCGCACCTGGACCATGGTCGAGATCGTGTTGAGCACCAGCTTGGTCGCCGTGCCCGCCTTGAGGCGCGTGCTGCCGGCGAGGATCTCGGGGCCGGTCACGACCCGGATCGAGTGGTCCCAGGAGTCCTCGACCTCGGAACGGGGTACGCACGCGAAGAACAGCGTCTTCGCTCCGCCCTGGCGAGCGGCGGACAAGGCGCCGCGCACGTACGCGGTCGTGCCTCCGGCCGAGATGCCCATTACCGCGTCCTGCGGGTTCGGGTGGCAGGCCGCCATGTCGACGGAGCCCTGGTCGGCCGAGTCCTCGGCGCCTTCGATCGCCTGCGTCAGCGCTTGCACGCCTCCGGCGATCAACGCCTGGGTCTGCTGCGGATGCGTCTGGAACGTGGGCGGCAGTTCGGACGCGTCCAGGACGCCCAACCGGCCGCTCGTGCCCGCGCCGACGTAGAACAGGCGACCGCCGTGGGCCAGCTGGTACGCGATCAGGTCGATCGCGTAGGCGATCTCCTCGCGCGCGGCTGCGACGGCCTCGACCGCGCGTCGGTCCTCGGCCGCGAACAGGTCGACGGCATCGAGCGTCGTGAGCTGGTCGAGGTTCTCGCTCTCGGGATTGATGCGTTCGGTGGACAGGTTGCCGCGGTTGTTCATCAGGGGGTCCTTCGTGATGTGCGGTCCAGGCGTTCGCCCGGTTCCCACATGCGGCCTGCGCTCAAGGTCAGGCCTCCGTCGATCACCAGGCATTCGCCGGTGATGTAGTCGCTGATCGGTGCAAGGAGGTTCAGGCACTGCGCCGCCACCTCGTCGCGCTCGGCGAACCGCTTCCACGGAATCGACTCGCGCATGCGTGTTTCGGTGGCCTCGTCGGGCCAGAGGTTCGCCTTCGCCCCGTCCGAGTGGAACGGCCCCGGTGCGATCGCGTTGACGCGAATGCGCGCGCCCGCCCACTCGGCCGCAAGCGTCTTGGTCAAGGCCAGGACTCCGGCCTTGGCGCTGGCCGAATGCACGACACCGGGCATGCCGGTCCAGGCGTACGTCGCGACGACGTTCAACATCGCGCCACCGCCGGACTTCAACATATGTCGGCCCGCGTACTTCGAGCAGTAGAACGTGCCATCCAGAACGATGCCCAGGACCGAGCGCCACGCATTCGTGGACAGGCGTTCGGTGGGGCAGACGAAATTGCCCGCGGCGTTGTTGACCAGGATGTCCAGCCCGCCATGCGTCTCGACGATGCCGTCGATCGCGTGGCGCACGTCCGGCGCCTCACGAACGTCGAGCTTGATGGCATGCGCGCTCCAACCTCGTTCCGAGGCTTCGCGCAGAAAGGCGCCGTGGTGCTCGGTGCTGCGGCTCGCGATGACGACCGTCGCGCCGAGTTCCGCCAAGCCGCGGCTGATCTCGAGGCCGAGGCCCGTTCCGCCACCGGTCACCAGGGCGACCTGACCTTGGAAAGTGTCCTGGGGCAACCAGGCGGCTGCCGGGACGTCGCTGGGGCTCGTGGGGTCCATGGGTCCGAGCGTAGCCTCTTCCAGCACCGGACCCAACTCCCTGCTGTGGGGCTGCCCTTTGGCCTGGGGAGGGCGCCCAGCCCGCTGGAGGGGAGAGCCGCGGGGCCGGATCGGATAGAGTGTTCGCCCGCGAAGTCGCGACCTACCCCATGCAAACCCTCCAGAGCTACGTCCTCGGTGGCTGGCAAGCCGGCGACGGCGAACCGACCCTTCTTTCCAACCCGACCACCGGCGAGACCGTCGCCCAGTGCGGCACCAGCGGTGTCGACATGGCGGCCGTCGTACGCCACGGACGCGAGGTCGGAGGCCCGGCGCTGCGCGCGCTGTCCTTCACCGAGCGCGGGCGCAAGCTCAAGGAACTCTCGGCGGCGATCCACGAACATCGCGACGAGCTGCTCGACCTCGCGGCCCAGAACGGTGGCAACACGCGCGGCGACGGGAAGTTCGACATCGACGGTGCGACCGGAACGCTGGCGGCCTATGCGCACACCGCGAAGTCGCTGGGCGATCGTCCCTATCTCGTCGATGGCGACGGCATGCAGCTGGGTCGCACCGCGCGCTTCTGGGGCCAGCACGTATGGGTTCCGCGCCAGGGCGTCGCCGTGCACATCAACGCGTTCAACTTCCCCGCTTGGGGAATGATGGAGAAGGCGGCGTGCGCACTGCTGGCCGGCGTCCCGGTCATCGAGAAGCCCGGCGCAGCCACGGCCCTGGTCGCGTGGCGCATCGCCCAGATCATCGTCGAGTCCGGCATCCTGCCCGAGGGCAGCTTCCAGTTCCTGGCCGGCGGCGTCGGCGACCTGCTCGATCACCTGGGTCCCCAGGACGCCGTCGCGTTCACGGGCTCGGCCTACACCGGTCGCATCATTCGCGGCAACGCGAACCTCGTGCACCACAACGTGCGCGTGAACGTCGAGGCCGATTCGATCAACGCTGCCGTGCTGGCGCCGGACGTCGATATGTCCAGCGAGACCTACGGTTTGTTCCTGCGCAACGTCGCGCTCGACGTCACCCAGAAGGCCGGACAGAAGTGCACCGCCGTGCGCCGCGTGTTCGTCCCCGCCGAGATGGTGGACGACGTGATTCGCGACCTCTCGGCCGAGATCGACCGCGCCCCGATGGGGGATCCGGCCGACACGAAGCATCGCGTCGGCCCGGTCGCGCATGCGCGCCAGCTCAAGGACGTGCGCGAAGGCATGGCCAAGCTCATGGAGGTTTGCGACGTCGTCCACGGCGGTCCCGAGCCCGTCGGGGACACCGGTTGCTTCGTGAAGCCGACCGTGTTGCGCGCCAAGGACGCGGACGCCGACATCCTGCACGAGCTCGAGGTCTTCGGCCCGTCGACCACCATCCTCGCCTACACGGGTGAGGCGGATGAAGCGGTGCGCCTCGTCAACCGTGGCGGTGGCGGCCTCGTCTGCAGCCTGTATGGCGAGGATCCCGACTGGATCGAGACCTTCGTCCTGGGCGTCGCGCCCTGGCACGGACGCGTCTGGATCGCGACGGAGCGTTCCGCGGAGCAGAGCTTGCCCCCGGGCATGGTCCTGCCGGGGATGATCCACGGTGGCCCCGGTCGCGCCGGTGGCGGCGAAGAGCTCGGCGGCGAGCGTGGCCTCGAGTTCTACATGCAGCGCACCGCGTTGCAGGGGTTCAAGGGTCTGCTCGAAAGTCGCTTCGGCGCGCCCGAGCCCGCGACGGCCGAGTAGTTCCAATCGGGAGTACGGTGTCGGGAGTACGGTGTCAGT
>TARA_R110002096_G_scaffold214083_8_pt1 | contig 32584 bp, 34 predicted proteins | sample TARA_R110002096 | Tara Oceans TARA_R110002096 (sample SAMEA4397295) | marine metagenome | biome: Polar Biome; feature: [DCM] deep chlorophyll maximum layer (ENVO:01000326); material: water (ENVO:00002006), including particulate matter (ENVO:01000060) such as... | depth 35 m
CAATCAAGGATAACGACCGGATTATTTCCTGGATATCTTCCTGAGCATTCTCCGCTCTGAAGTCATTAACTGCGCCAATTTCATTCATTTTTTTTCCCTATTTTAGCTGCTTTGAGGGCATCTTAAGCGGGGATGCTGAATAAATGATTAAATTTTTAACTTCATTTGAACGGTATGGAGGTTTTCTTGGTGACCGTGCGTAAAGAAAAATTTGATTTGATCTGTGAAACGCCGGGCAGGGCAGTCAGAACGTCCATATGCAGTCGCTCGTAATCCGATGCATCCGACACGATCACCCGCAGCAGATAATCCGCATCCCCGGACATCAGGTAGCATTCCATGATCTGGGGGCAGTTTTTGACGCTTCTTTCAAACTCGGCCAGCTTTTCCTTGGTTTGTTTTTCGACCGTGATCTGAACGAAAACATTATCGGGGAGCTCGGCGGCAGTCTGGGGCACGATCGCAACATAGCGATCAATGACATCATTGTTTTCCAGCGCCTTGACCCGCCGCAGGCAGGCCGACGCCGACAGTCCGATGCGGTCGGCCAGGTCATTATTGCTGATCCGGCCTTCCTTCTGCAGTATTTTCAGGATCGCATGATCAATCCTGTCCAAGCTCAAATTTCGAAATTTATCTCTCATAAATGGAATTATGCACAATAATATACGAATATCTAGTTAAATGATCGTGATCTTTGCAAGGAAATTCGATGAATTATTTGCTATCATGGGGACAATAAGTATCATCCGCCAAAAAATCGGCTCCAGAATTGTCCGAAACGGCGGTTTTACGAAACCCCTAACTTCAGATATAGAGAGTAGTAAGAAAATGATTGTTGGTGTGCCAAAAGAAATTAAAGTTCATGAGTATCGTGTTGGCCTGACGCCGGCCAGCGCTTCGGAATTTATCCGTAATGGTCATAAAGTGATCGTGGAAACCAACGCCGGGGCCGGCATTGGGTTTTCCGACGCCGACTATACAGCCGTTGGGGCGGAAATTATCCCGACTGCGGCTGAGGTCTTTGCTCAGGCGGAAATGATCATCAAAGTGAAAGAGCCGCAATTGCCGGAATGCGCCATGCTGACCGAAAATCATTTGCTCTATACCTACCTGCATCTGGCGCCCGACCCCGCGCAGACAGATGCATTGTTGAAATCCGGCTGTACCGCCATTGCCTATGAAACCGTGACCAATGATGCGGGCGGCCTGCCGCTGCTCGCGCCGATGAGTGAAGTGGCCGGACGCATGTCCATTCAGGCCGGCGCCCATGCGCTGGAGAAATCAGTGGGCGGTCGTGGCCTGTTGCTCGGTGGCGTACCAGGTGTGGCGCCGGCGAAAGTTGTGGTTATCGGCGGCGGCGTATCCGGCATGAATGCAGCGGAAATGGCTGTGGGCATGGGGGCGGATGTTAGCATCTTTGACCGTAACCTTGATGTTCTGCGGCGTCTTGACGCTCGGTTCCGCGGGGCGGTAAAAACCCGTTATTCCACGGCCCATGATCTGGAAGAAGCCGTGCTTGACGCGGATCTGGTGATCGGTGCTGTTCTGGTGGCCGGGGCTGCGGCGCCGAAACTGGTGACTGCCGATATGGTCAAGCGGATGAAAGACGGCGCGGTTCTGGTTGATATTTCCATTGACCAGGGGGGCTGTTTTGAAAATTCCCGTCCGACAACTCATGCCGAGCCAACCTTCGTGGTGGATGGTGTGGTGCATTACTGCGTGGCCAACATGCCCGGCGGTGTGGCGCGGACATCTACTTTCGCCCTGAATAATGCGACCCTGCCGTTTGGTCTGGCGTTGGCCAACAAAGGCTGGAAACAGGCCTGTAAAGATGACAAGCATCTGGCCAACGGGGTGAATGTGTCCGATGGCTTTGTAACTTACAAGGCAGTGGCGGATGCCCTGGGTAAAGAATATCGCCCGCTTGACCTGTAAAAGTTACTGCCGGGTTTGATTTTTATTTTATTGACGGGGGGAGGAAACTCCCCCTTGTTTATTCTTTCAGGTTGAGTATAAGCTGTTGTCTCATTGAAAATGGACAGAGACATATGCCAGACAAAACGTTCAAAGAAACCTCCCTCCGCTATCACACTGATCCCACGCCTGGAAAATTTGAAATAACCCCTACCAAACCGCTGTCGAACCAGCGTGACCTGGCCCGGGCCTATTCCCCTGGTGTGGCCTTCGCCTGCGAAGCGATCATGGAAGATGCGGCGGCGGTCAATGACATGACCATTCGTGGAAATCTGGTCGGGGTGGTGACCAACGGATCGGCGGTTCTGGGACTGGGCAATATCGGACCTCTGGCGTCCAAGCCGGTCATGGAGGGCAAGGCGGTTCTGTTCAAGAAATTTGCCGGCATTGATGTGTTTGATATTGAAATTGACCAGCAGGATCCGGAAAAACTGATCGACACCATTGCGGCGCTGGAACCGACCTTCGGGGCGGTCAATCTGGAAGATATCAAGGCCCCGGAATGCTTTATCGTGGAAAAAGCCCTGAAGGAGCGGATGAATATCCCGGTTTTTCACGATGACCAGCATGGTACGGCGATTGTGGTGGGCGCGGCCGTTTATAACGGGTTGCGCATTGTGGAGAAGGACATCTCGCAGGTCAAGGTTGTGGCCACGGGTGGCGGCGCGGCCTCGCTCGCCTGTCTTGACCTTCTGGTCAGCATGGGGCTGAAGCGGGAAAATGTCAGTCTCGTTGACGTGGAAGGCGTGGTTTATGTCGGCCGAGAAAAAGACATGAACCCCTATAAAGACAAATATGCCATCACGACCGACCATCGGACGCTGAATGATGTGATTGACGGGGCGGACGTGTTCCTTGGCCTGTCGGCGCCGGGCATTTTGAAACCGGATATGGTCCGGCGGATGGCGGACAAGCCGTTTATTCTGGCGCTGGCCAATCCGACACCGGAAATTTTGCCGGAAGCGGCGAAAGAGGTGCGCAGTGATGCGATCATCGCCACGGGGCGGTCTGACTATCCCAATCAGGTCAACAATGTATTGTGTTTTCCGTTCCTGTTCCGTGGTGCGCTGGATGTGGGCGCGACGACCATCAATGAAGAAATGAAACATGCCTGCGTCAAGGCAATTGCCGATCTGGCGTTTCGCGAATCTTCGGAACAGGTGGTGAATGCCTATCAAGGGGATGTGCTGAAATTCGGCCCCGAATACATCATTCCCAAACCGCTTGACCCGCGGCTTATTCTGGAAGTGGCCCCGGCGGTCGCCCAGGCGGCGATGGACAGCGGTGTCGCGACCCGGCCCTTGAAGGATATCGAGGCCTATAAGGAAACGCTGAGTCGTTTTGTCTTTAAATCAACCATTCTGCTGCAGCCGGTTCTGGAACGGGCCAAACAAAGCCCGAAACGGATTGTCTTTGCCGAAGGCGAGAATGAAAGCGTTCTGCTGGCCGTGCAGGCGCTGGTCGATGAAAAAATGGGCCGCCCGACCTTGATTGGCCGCCCCGCGGTGGTCAATCAGAAAATAGAACGGCTCGGTCTGCGCCTGATCAAGGATGAGCATTTTGACCTGATCAATCCCCAGAAGGATGATCGCTACCGCAGTTACTGGCAGGAATATCATGCCCTGGTCTGTCGCCAGGGGGTTTCGAAAGAAGCCGCCCGCACCATTGTGCGCACCAACACCACCGTGATTGCCGCCCTGGCGGTGCGCCGCGGTGATGCGGATGCAATGATTTGCGGCAGTTATGGTCGTTTTGATTTCCATGTCAAATATATCATCGACATCATTGGCCGGAAACATGGCGATCAGAAATTGTCCACTGTTAGCACCCTGATCCTGCCGCGCCGGACAATTTTCTTCGCGGATGCCTTTATGACAGTGGAACCGGATGTCGACCAGATTGTGGAAAACACCCTGGCTGCGGCGGAAAAAGTCAGACATTTCGGTGTGGAGCCGAAAGTAGCGTTGCTGTCGCATTCCAATTTCGGATCGTCAAATGCCCCGTCGGCGCGCAAGATGCGCAGAGCCACGAAAATTCTCAAAGAGTTGCGGCCGGATATGCTGGTTGACGGCGAAATGCACGCGGATGCGGCCTTGAAAGAGGATATTCGGGAACGCATGGTGTCGGACAGCGGCTTTACCGGGTCGGCCAATCTGTTCATCTTCCCCAATCTGGATGCGGCGAATATCACCATTGATATGCTGCGGACCATCGACAACGGGTTGCTGGTGGGGCCGATCCTGCTGGGGGCGGCGCAACCGGCCCATATCGTGACGCCGTCGGCGACAGCCAAGGGGATTTTCAATATGGCGGCCATTGCCCTGGCCGATGCGCAAAACCTCGATCAGGAAAGCAAATCCTGATCTAGCGCGCCGGCAAATCAATGCCGGACAGGCTCAGTTGATGCCGCAGCAACAGCAGAAAGGCGAGTAGCCCGAGAAACAGGATGCCATTCCATGGTACATGCCAGGACCGACCGAGTTCCAGGGGTTTCCGTGCTTTGTAGAGGGCAAAAGCCGCCGCCAGGGTGGTCACGGCCATGAGAATAAGGGTCAGAGTTTGATCCATGCGGACTGCTTGTTGTTAAAGACGTTGGGTATTGTGGCTAAAGATAGTCTTTTCCCGCCAAAGATCAATATGCATTCTGCCTGTGTCAGAAATGCAGTTGCAGCGTGGCGAAGCCGCCGTGGCTTCGGGTAAAGGCCCGTTTGGGGTTTTCGAATTCATTATGATTAATGATGCGATATTGATAGGCGCCAACAGCGAAACTGAGGGCGGGGGTAATATGGAAGTTGGCCTGTCCGCCGACCCGGAATTCCAGATTCCAGCGGTTGCGTTGGTCCTGCGGGATCACTTCATGTTGCGCCCCCGTGATGGTGCCATTGAAGCTGAGGCTCCAGCTGTTTTGCTGTAGCACTGGCATCATTATCTTGCCGGTCACGCCAAGGCCGAAGAGATGCTTGCGTTTGTGATACTCCATCGTGGAAATCATGCTTGTGATAAAATCATCCTTTTTAACGCCGGAAAGGTCTGCCGTCAGGACGATTTCCCGTCCGGATGGCAGGATAAACCCCTTATAGGCGGTGATCAGGGAAGGGGTCAGAGATTCCGCCTGATGAAGGGAAAGCATGCCGAGGGATGCGGTTTGCGGGGTGAGGCCGGCCATTACCTGTTGAGGGGAAAGAATAAACAGAATTATGCCCAAAATTATATACAGAAGACGGGATCCGGTATGTTTGATCCGGGCGACATAATCTACGCAACTGTCTAAATATATAACCATTTACTAATGATGTCAGAAAAATATTAACAATTATTAGATTTTTCCAGACTTTTTATTCAAATTTTATCTATCCGTCAGGCTCAGAAAAACAATGTACGGCGCGGCAATTTCGGTTAGTATGTCGCCAAGTTGAAAAGCCGAAATACGAACCCAGGTTGATTGCAAGTTTAAAAGGGAAAAAATGTCTTGGACAAATAGAAATAATCGGCAGATTGCGAATTGGTTATTTTTCGTCTGTGCAATGATTTTTTGCATGGTTATCGTTGGCGGCGTGACCCGTCTGACAGAATCCGGTCTGAGCATGGTGGACTGGCGTCCTGTTGCCGGCATTTTGCCGCCGCTCAGTGAGGCGGCCTGGCTCAAGGAATTCGAGGCCTATAAACAATATCCTGAATACCAAAAAGTTAATCACGGCATGAGCCTTGATGAATTCAAGAATATTTTTTATTGGGAATATAGTCATCGGCTGCTGGGGCGTCTGATCGGGATTGTGTTTTTTATCCCCTTCGTCCTGTTTCTTCTGAAGCGCAAGGTCTCGTCCGAACTGAAGCCCAAGCTTTGGGCCATGTTTTTTCTCGGCGGCCTGCAGGGGGTGTTGGGCTGGTGGATGGTGAAAAGCGGGCTTGTTGATCATCCAGACGTCAGCCATTATCGTCTGACGGCGCACCTGGGGCTGGCGGTGCTGATTTATCTGTATATTTTCTGGGTGGCGTCCGGATTGGTGATGTCCCGATGCGAGGCGACCCGTCAGCGTCCGATCGGGCCGCTGCGGGTTCTGATCGGATTGATTTTTCTGCAAATTCTGCTCGGCGGACTGGTGGCGGGGCTTAACGCCGGTATGATTTACAACAGCTGGCCGATGATGGAGGGCCGGCTTATTCCGGCGGATGTCTATGGCATGACGCCGTGGTATATGAGCGCATTTGAAGATATTATGACCGTGCAGTTTAACCATCGTATGCTGGCTTATGTCATTACACTGCTCGGGCTTTACGTCTGGTATCGCTTGCGTCAGGATAATCATATTGTGGTGCGGATCGCGGGCTATCTGATGCTGTTCAGTCTGTTGGGGCAGGTGACGTTGGGGGTTTTGACCTTGATCCATGTTGTGCCGATCCCGCTGGCGGCGTTGCACCAGGGCGGGGCGCTGGTCACTTTGTCGGCGGCGCTCTATGCGTTGCGCCGCGCCAAAGGCTGATCCGGCCAACTGAGAACAGGAGGTTCAGGTGACAGAATGCTGTACCCTTTACGTAACATGTCCGACGCGTCAGGCCGCGGTGGATATTGGCCGTCGTCTAGTGACGGAGAAGCTGATTGCCTGCGCCAATATCACGGCGGAGATGACTTCGCTTTACAGATGGCAAGGGACGGTCTGTGAAGACCCGGAGGTTGCGATATTTATCAAAACCCCGCGCCGCAAGGCCGCCGCCGCTATCACCCGCATTACAGAACTGCATCCTTATGACACCCCCTGTATCGTGCAATGGGATATTACGGCAGGGCATGAAGACTATCTGAAATGGGTTGAGGAAGTATGTAGTGATGAGGCATAAAAAAGCCCGAACAGAAAGATTAAATTCCGTTCGGGCCTTATAAGATTTTAGAGCTTAATCCAGATTATTTTTCAACACCTTCCACAGGAGCTGTTTCTTCAGCCACTACTTTTTGGTCATCCTGATTATCATTTGGAGTTTCTGTATTTTCTTTCTGAGAAATAATCGCGTTTGTGAGTTTTGGATCATTCACGATCTGTTCAATTAAAAGACTTAAGGTTTGATTGAGAAGTTGTTCGTTTTTTGATGCACCAGGAACGAAGACTACGCGCTCTTCATTCTCGATGGCGTACATTTGCTCAAATTCAGTTCCTGGGAGACTAATTTTTGCAGCAGCTTTTGTATGCACACCACCAGTCCAAAAACCTGTGCTTGTATAGTAATTAAATTCTCTAAGATCTACCCGAATTTTAGCAGGTATCAGGTTGTCTGAGTTATTAAATACAAAACCTTTTTTAGTATAAGCTTCTGTTAATGCGGAGTGGAGTAGCGCAGCTATATCCTGACCAGTTGTTATTTTGGCGCCTTTGAAAGCTGCAGCTCCTCTATGGCCTAAGCTTTTAGAGGTTCTTTCATCATGAACTTTCACCTCAATTAAAGTTCCCGCACCAATGTTTGAATTCTCAATTTGAGCGTGTGCTGAGAGTTTGGCGTCTTGCGGCGTATAGGCGCAGGCTGAAATTAGGAGCACAGCTAATATGGATAATATGTTTTTCATAAATTCCCTCTTTGAAGTTTTCACTACTTAATTTTTTGTTGTAAATGTTACTATAATTTTGAGGGGATAGCATATTTGCGACTTTAGTCAGAATTCCCCCAAGTGAGGGAAAGTATATAGTATATGTTGTAGACAGCAATAAAATAAAGGCCCCGGAAATATTGTACCGGGGCCTTTAAGTGTTTCTAGGCTCTTAAGGCCTGATCCAGATCGGCGAGAATGTCTTTAATGTCCTCGATGCCGATGGAGAGACGGATGACATCGGGACCGGCGCCGGCGGCGATCTGTCCGGCTTCATCCAGCTGCCGGTGGGTGGTGGATGAGGGGTGAATGATCAAGCTGCGGGTGTCGCCGATATTGGCGAGATGCTTGAACAGTTGCACGCTTTCCACCATTTTTACGCCAGCATCATAGCCGCCCTTCAGGCCAAAGGTCATCACCGCGCCGCCGCCTTTCGGCATGTACTTCTGCTGCAGGTCATGATAGGCGTCCCCTTCGAGCCCGGCATAGGAGACCCAGGCGACATTGTCATGATCGTTCAGGAATGTGGCGACCGCCAAAGCGTTCTCGCAGTGGCGCTGCATGCGCAGGGGCAGCGTCTCGATACCATTCAGAATATAAAAAGCATTCTGCGGCGACAGAGACTGGCCGATATCGCGCAGGCTGAGCACCCGGCAGGCGATGGCGAAGGCGATATTGCCCATGGCCGGCCCGAAGGTCTCGGCCAGAACCACCCCATGATAACTGGGGCAGGGGTCGGTCAGGCTTTTGTATTTGTCGCTGGCCCGCCAGTCGAAGCTGCCGCCGTCGACAACGATACCGCCGATACTGTTGCCCTGGCCGCCGAGGAATTTGGTCAGGCTGTGGACCACGATATCGGCGCCATGTTCTAGAGGGCGGCAGAGGTAGGGGCTGGCGAGGGTATTGTCGACCACCAGCACGATACCGGCGTCATGGGCGACCTTGGCGATGGCGGCGATGTCGGTGACGACCCCGCCCGGATTGGCGAGACTTTCAATGAAAATGGCTTTGACATTATCGTTGAGAGCGGCCTTGAAATTTTCGGCCGTCGGTTCGACGAAGGTGGCTGTCCAGCCAAATTTACGGAAGCTGGTACCCATCTGGGTGATGGAACCGCCATACAGCTTGTTGGCGGCGAGGATTTCGTCACCGGGTTCGAGCAGGGTGTGGAAAACGGTGAACTGGGCCGCATGACCGCTGGACACGGCAAGGGCGGCGACGCCGCCTTCAAGGGCCGCGACCCGGGCTTCGAGCACCGCATTGGTCGGGTTGGTGAGTCGGCTGTAGATGTTGCCGAATTCCTGCAGGTTGAACAGATTGGCCGCATGTTCGGTGCTGTTGAATTCAAAAGAGGCCGTTTGGTAAATCGGGGTCGCGCAGGCGCCTGTGGTCGGGTCGGATTTTTGTCCGGCATGAACGGCGAGGGTTGAAAAGTTATAGTTTTCAGACATTTGTGGCGTGTCCTTTTTATAGGGTTGCGTGGTCTTGTTAAAAATAGTTCAATTTAAGCGACTTATTTAATGGTATTATAATACCATTATTGTAACCAACTGAATTTATAACGATTATTTCCATTGACATTCTTTCAAACGCTGGCATATTGCCCTCGTTTTGTGACGTGGAATAAGTCTGTTGTCGTTCAGATGAGGTCTGTGGTCAAGGTAATAAATTTTACCCTGTCATGCCAGACTTAAAGTCGGAATTAGGTTGATTTAAGACTGCGTTGAATTTGAATTAAGGATTGTTAAATGAAAACCTTTTCTGCAACACCAGCAGACATTGAGAAAAAATGGTTCGTCATTGATGCCGAAGGTGTTGTCCTCGGTCGTCTGGCGGCGCTCATTGCCACTCGTCTGCGCGGTAAACATAAGCCCTCTTACACTCCTCACATGGATTGTGGTGACAACATCATCGTGATCAATGCCGAGAAAGTGAAACTGTCCGGTAAAAAAATGGATGACAAGATCTATTACTGGCATACCGGCCATCCTGGCGGCATCAAACAACGCACAGCCCGCGAGCTGCTTGAAGGCGAACACGCCGAGCGTGTTGTTACCAAAGCTGTCAAGCGCATGGTCCCAAGCGGTCCTCTCGGCAACGCCGTGATGAAAAACCTGCGCGTCTTTGTTGGTGCGGAACATAGCCACGCGGCTCAGAACCCAGAGGTTATTGATGTTGCGGCAATGAATATCAAGAATACAAGGAGTCGTGCATAATGGCTGACGAAAAGAAAACGCTGGACGATCTCAAGGACATTACCTTGGAAGCCAAAGCGACAGCCGCTGCTGTAACAGCCGGTGAAGCCGGTGAAGAAGCCGAAGTTGTTGAGCCAAAGATCGATTCCCAGGGCCGTTCCTACGCAACCGGAAAACGTAAAGACGCGGTCGCCCGCGTTTGGCTGAAACCGGGTACTGGTAAAATCATCGTCAATGGTCGTGATCAGGCCGTTTACTTCGCCCGCCCGACACTGCGGATGATTGTGAACCAGACATTTGACGTGACGTCACGTGTTGGACAGTTTGATGTTGTCGCCACAGTCAAGGGCGGCGGTTTGTCCGGCCAGGCTGGCGCCGTTCGTCATGGTATCTCCAAGGCTTTGACATATTACGAACCTGCATTGCGTCCGGCTCTGAAAGCGGCTGGCTTCATGACCCGTGATGCGCGTGTGGTAGAACGTAAGAAATACGGTAAAGCGAAAGCGCGTCGTAGCTTCCAGTTCTCCAAACGTTAAGGTTTTGCAGGGTTCGCCCGCACAGAAATCTACAGAAGGTCGCTCCGCTTGGGGCGGCCTTTTTTTGTAGGTCATCATAGAGGAGAAGAACGGGGTGCTGAATTGTAATATTAGAGAATTCTTAACACTCGGGCGCTAAACTTGCACGATATGCAGTCCTGCATATATGTTCCGTTGGCAAGACGTCTGTATGACGTCTATTTTTTAAGAGTGGTAAAGAGGGTTATGGCCGGATTACTAAAGTTTATTAGCGCTGGGTTTCAGAAGAGTATCGCCCCGGCGCAGCACAAAAAACCCAAAATCCTAAAATGCTACAGTGATGCAGAACGCAAGCTTGAACGGATTATTTCCAAGAGTGACCTGGTCGATTCGGGGCGGGTGCATCTTCTCGGGCTAGAGGCGTTAAAGCTCAAACTGGGCGACAAGTGGCCCGGACTGAGAAGTCGAATACTGGAAAATCTCACTAAAATTGTGAACAGTCATATCGGCGAAGATGATGTATTTTTTTCCCGTTCCGATGATGAGCATATCGTGGTGTTTTCCCGCCTTTCCGAGGCTGGATCACGGCTGATTTGCTCGAATATCCTGCGGGAGCTTACGGAAATATATCTGGGGTCTGCGGATACCGATTGTCTCACGGTCAAGACGGCTGTCGGCCGCAGTAAGGGCGAGATGCTGTTTGAAGAAAAAAGCATGGACAGTATCTATAAAGATATCAGCGTCGAGGAAGCGGAAGAGGAAATCCGGCAAGCCAGCCAGGGCGAAACAAAATTTCAGTCTGCTTCGCCATTGCAGGAACTGCCTTATGAGGTTGTGTACCGGCCGATATGGGATGTCCGAAATCAGGCAATATCAACGTACATGGTGAATACACAAAGTATTGACCGATACAAGAATATCAGCCGGGGCTATAAGGTTCTGGCCGACCCCAGTTGCATTGAAGCCATGATCGGTATGGACTATATGGTGATGATCGATACCATCACAACCATGGATGATCTGTTTCAGAATAATTTCAGGGCGATCTTCTCGCTGCCGATTTGTTATGAAACCTTGTTTAATACGGATATGTTGCAGGGCTTTCTGTCGCGCTGCAAGGTGATCCCCGCCGCGCTGCATAAATATATTTCGTTCACCCTGATTAATTTTCCGGACGGGGCGCCGGAAACCAAATTGCGCTTCATCATCTCAAGTCTGATGGCCTATTCACGGGGGGTGGTGGTCGCCTGCGATCATATACCGCAGAATGTCAGCTATTACCATGAGTGCGGGGTGAAGGGCCTGAGTTTGACTTATCCGGACAAGCCCGTCAATCCGACGGCCTATTGGAAACAACTGGCCCTGTTCGTCGGCAAATGCCGAAAACTGCACATCTACACGGCTCTGGAAAATATCAAAACGGAAGAAGATCTTATTTTGTCGAAGGAAATCGGTGTGAACTTTCTCTCGGGCGAGATGATCGGGCCTTATGTGGATATCCCGGGGCATATGACACGGGTGACCTGGCAGGATCTGGTGGCAAAGTGATATATTGTTTCCTGAAAAGTTATTTTTTCCACAGATCATTTTGAATTTCACGACAAAGAAGCCTATATAGGGGAAATACAGCTTATTTAGAACCGTGGACCACATTATGACAACATCTCCGAAAAAAATCAGAGCCGCAATCCTGGGCGCCAGCGGATACACTGGCGCGGAACTTATCCGTTTGCTGGTGCGTCATCCACATGTGGAAATCGTTTTGATGACAGCGGACCGCAAGGCTGGTCAATCGATTGAAACGGTCTATCCGCATCTCTCGGGGCTGGGATTGCCGGACCTGATGGCAGTGGGGGATGTGGAATGGCCCGGGCTGGAACTGGATGTGGTCTTCTGTGCTTTGCCGCATGCGACGTCTCAGGAAATTATCAAAGGGATTTTGCATGAAACCGGGCATGGTTTTGTCGATGAAATGATTATAGAACGTCCGGCCGATTACGCAAATGCCATTAAAGGATCAGTGAAAGTGGTTGATCTGTCGGCTGATTTCCGGTTGCGGGACACGGATGTCTATACCAAATGGTATGGGGAATATCATCAGGCGCCTGAATTACAGAAAGAAGCAGTATACGGCCTGACGGAACAATACCGTGAAGACATCAAGAATGCCCGTCTGGTGGCCTGTCCCGGCTGTTTCCCGACGGCGGCCTTGTTGACATTGATGCCGCTTCTGGCGGCGCAGAAAATCAAAAAGGTTGGCATTATTATCGACGCCAAAACCGGGGTCAGCGGGGCAGGGCGTTCTTTACGGGAAGCCAATCTCTTCACCGAAGTATCCGAAGGCATGCACCCGTACGGGGTTGCCAGCCATCGCCATTCGCCGGAAATCGAACAGGAATTGTCGAAATCGTTCGGGGAAGATCTCTATGTGACCTTTACCCCGCATCTGGTGCCAATGAACCGGGGGGAACTGGAAACCATCTATGTTAATCTGGCGGAAGACCAGACCGCTGACGACCTGCGAAATCATCTGCAGGACAGTTATCAGGATGAACCGTTCGTGCATGTGGTGGAAGAAGGCGTAATGCCGGCCACCCGCCATATCAGAGGATCTAACCTGTGTCTGATCGGCGTCTTTGCCGATCGGGTGCCCGGGCGGGCGATTCTGGTGACAGTGCTGGATAATCTGGTCAAGGGATCTTCCGGTCAGGCGATCCAGAACATGAACCTGATGTTTGACCTGCCGGAAACATTGTCGCTGGAACAGGCGCCATTATTTCCATAATTTTCACCGCAGATGACAGGAAAGGGATATTGCATGACGCATGAGACATTTCGAATCGCTCCGGGTGGCGGCAAACTGTATCCTTTCAAAGGCATCTGGCCTACCCTGGCCGAGGGAGCATATATCGCCCCAGGCGCCCGCATTATCGGGGATGTGCATATCGGCGCCAAGGCCAGTATCTGGTTTAATTGTGTCTTGCGGGGGGATGTTAATAAAATCCGTGTCGGCGCCGGCAGCAATATTCAGGATAATACTGTCGTTCATGTCGAAGGCGGCGGGGCGGCGACGCTGATCGGGGAAGATGTTCTGATCGGGCATTCCGCCATGATACATGGCACCATCATTGAAGACCGGGGCTTTGTCGGTCTGGGGGCGGTGACCATGGACGGGGGCGTGATCGAAAGCGAAGGTATGGTCGCGGCCGGGGCATTACTCAGTCCTGGCAAGCGGGTGGCTTCGCGTGAATTATGGGTCGGGCGTCCGGCGAAGAAAATCCGCGATCTGGATGACAAGGCCATTGCAGGTATGCAGGAAGGCGTCGTTGGATATCAGCAATTGGCGGCTCAATATCTGAAAGACTATCTGGGATAATCTAGTCGTCTTTAACCGTGGCGTCTTCCAGGGCGGTTGCGGCTTCCCCCAATATGCGTCCTTCCAAAGACAATTCAAGAAACCGCACGTAATCCTTAGGGTCGGTTATTTTCTGCCGGGCTGTGGATATGATGTCCAGTGAATTGGTGGCATCAAGGTTATATTTCTGGATCAGGGTCAGCATTTCACCGCTGAGCTTTTCCAGATCCTGGCGGATTGTGGTCAGGGTCATGTCATTAAGAGACGCCATTGGCATGTTCCCTTTTAAGGTTGGTGATTGTTATCTCTTAAATACCTGTGTTTGCAGCCGTTGGGTAGAGAAAAATTTCCCAGGGCAGCAATTTTCACAGGGCGATTGCCGGGAAAGGCAAACTTTGTTTTTTTCTTGATGCATGTCAAAGTCGGGGATGGTTTAACGGCTTAAATGTTTTCTTGTAACCACCTAGAAAGAGGAAACGAAAATGAAAACCACCCTGTTAAAAACTGTAAGTCTGGCCGCTTTAATTGCTGCTGCCATGCCAGCGGTGTCTTTTGCCAAAGAAGCGGGCGATCTGCTGATGCGCGCCCGGGCGATATATGTCATGCCGGATGAAAGTGCGACAACTTCTATCGGCGGTACGGTCGGCCTGAACAATGACATTGTTCCAGAACTGGACTTCACATATTTCATGACCGATAACATCGGGGTGGAATTGATCCTGGCGACAACAAAACATTATGCCACCGGGATTGATACAGCGCTTGGCGCCAGCGCCGATCTGGGCAATGTTATGCTATTGCCGCCAACAGTGACACTGCAATATCACTTTAATCCGAAAGGGGATATCAGTCCTTATGTTGGCGCAGGTGTGAATTACACTTTCTTCTATAATGAGAATGCTGCCGGCGGGGCGATCACGGATATCAATCTTAAAGACAGTTTTGGTCTGGCGCTTCAGGCCGGGGTTGATTTCAAGATTGACGAAAAATGGTCTGTGAACGTAGACGTCAAGAAAATCTGGCTCGATACCGATGTCAGCATCAACGGTGGTGCGGTTACCGCCGATGTCAACATTCACCCCTGGGTTTTGGGTTTCGGGGTTGGTTATACCTTCTGATCTTCCCGGTTAAGTCATCCCTGTGAACAGGGATGACGGCCCCGTGACATAGGAATATTTTATTTGCAATCGGTCTTTTTTGGCGTACACTGATATGGCTATTTCTTCTTAATAACGAAGGGAATTTGTCAGAGTGACTCGAAACAGACCGCCGCGAGCGTGTTCTTCTAAGCTCACCTTAGAACCTGCAAGTTCCTTTGTTGCTATTGTTCTCCAAACGCCTCCCGGTATTTCCGGGGGGCGTTTTTTGTTCTAGCCTTCACCACAACAGGAGCATCCCATGGGTAAGAAATCAAGACGGACCAAAACACATCAGAACAGCACACATAACCCGAATATTCATACGTCGAATATCCGCTCGCTCTATCGGGAAAATTCATGGGACCCCTTGCAAAGCAGTGACGCCGAGCCGCGGGCGCAGAAATACAGCCGCAGGATCAAACCGCTAAATGACAATCAGGCCCGCCTGATCGAAGCCATCGACGCCCACAATGTGGTTCTGGCGGTGGGGCCGGCGGGGACGGGCAAGACCTATGTCGCCGTCGCCAAGGCCGTCGAGGCGCTGGAGTCGGGGCAGGTGTCCCGTATCCTTTTGTCACGGCCCGCGGTTGAGGCCGGGGAGAACCTTGGCTATCTGCCCGGAGCGCTTGATGAGAAACTGGCGCCTTATCTGCGCCCGCTTTATGACTGTCTCAGTGATCGTATGGGATTGCGTAATCTGAAGAAATACCTTCAGGACGGGACCATTGAAATTGCCCCGATTGCCTATATGCGGGGCCGGACCCTGAACAACGCCTATGTGGTGGTTGACGAGGCCCAGAACTGCACCTATGGCCAGCTGAAAATGTTGCTGACCCGGTTGGGATGGCAGTCAACGATGGTGATGACCGGTGATCCGGATCAGTCGGACCTGCTGGAAGGTTTGTCAGGGTTGAGAGATATCGCCAGTCGGCTGGATACCCTGGACGATATTTCGGTCATCCGGCTTGAAGAACAGGATATCGTGCGCCATGCGTTGGTGGCGGCCATGTTGACGGTGATCTGACGGTCATTTTATTCTAAGTCGGAAAAGCCCCTCTGCGATCTGCAAGGGGCTTTTTTGTGTTGTAGAGGGAAGGGGTCAGCTTTTGGCCTTGTTGATCATCCGAAGGGTATCATTGGCCCATTTCAGGCTGGCCTCTGTCATAAGGATACCGTAATTAATCGTCGCCTGAAGGTAGACATAATGATTAAGCGGCTGGTCTTTCATATCTGGCAGGGTGCTTTGAAATCCTTTGAAGGTTTCGTTGAGTTCTTTTTGCTGGGTCTTGAATTCTTCCAGATGTTTGCGGCTGGCGTCCGGGTCGGCCTGGTGGCCGAAGAAAATCTTCAGTAGTAATTCATTACGGTAGGTTTGGGGCTCGGCGGCCTTTTCGATCCAGTCCTTTAATTCTTCAATGCCTGTATCCGTAATGGCATATTGTTGGCGTTTGCGGCCGGAAGTCTCGTCAATCGGCAATTTGATGGCGTGGCCTTCTTTCACCAGCTGTGACAGGATGGGGTAAATCTGGCCATAACTTTCGCTCCAGAAAAAGCCGATGCTTTTCTCAATGGCCTTTTTAAGGTCATAACCGGAACGGGGTTTGCTGGCCAAGAATCCCAGTATGGCAAATTTAGTTCTGCTTTTTCTTCTATTTGTCATCCCTAACCCTTTTTTCGTCAGTTTAATCCATTGCGGCCTGCGAGGCAAATATCTGTATTACTTAAGTGTTTGGTAATATCATTGGGGCGACACCTTGATGTCATACTCATGCAATAGAACGGGTCTATCAAGAGGCCACTCAATGATGAGTATCCTGAAGAAAGAAGAAGGAGATATAAACTATGACATGTATCGTATCAACGCTTTTGCATGATAGCGAGACAACCCGGCGGGTCGCCCGTGTGCTTCTTAAGCATATTGGTCCTAAGGACCGTACAGAGGCCTATTCGATTTTACACAGCCGTATTGGTGTTTACACCTATGATACAGGCGCCATTACTCAGGAAATCGACAGCTACTTCAACTAATGGGTCGCCTCGGCGGCCCTTTTCAGGCGCCGGAAATTCTCACGAGGGGTCATGCAGGTGGATTACTGTTTTTCCGGTTCCATAAAACGGTGCAAATGCACCACGACATATTTCGTCATCGCATCATCAACATTGGCCTGACTGGCGCCTTTCCAGGCGTCGAAGGCCGTTTTGTAATTGGGGAAGATGCCGACAATATCCAGATCTTCGACATCGACGAAATCCAGTGTTTGCGGGTCAGCGACTTTGCCACCAAACACAAGATGCAATAGATTTTCAGCCATTATTCAACCTTTCCAGTACAATGATCTGCCCCCCGGTGTGGAGATTTTCGGTCACCGGCTGAACAAAATTAATAGAATCACGCCATATGGCCCTTACATATCGTCTAATCGTAAAAACCGCAATATATCAATAAGTCATATATATGAATAAAATCCAAATTATCGCGCGAAAGGGAAAAGGCCTGGTGCTTTCCCGCCGGAAGGGGGCAGGAAAGAGGCATGATACGGGGCAAGGGGGCCGCGTCGTGAAACTAGTTTGTCGTGGCTTCGGTTTCTACTTTTGCTGTTTGTGGCGTTGCGGTGCCGTCGACAATGGCCTGCATAAATGCAATCAGCCCGGTCATGCCGCTTTCAGTAATACGGGCCGTGAAATCATCCCGTTGGGTGCGGGCCATGCTGATGCCTTCAATTTTGACATCAATGATCTTGAAATCATAGGTGCCGGAGTTGTCGGCGTTAGGGGTAGGGCGTACACGCCAATCGACGTCATAAGACTTACCGTCAGCGTTGATGACCTTCGTGCGCACATACATGTCGATCTTGCCTTTAGGCAAGACATCGCCGGTGCGAACCTCCTGGGTGTCGAGTTTTGTCAGACGACTGGTATAGACCTTTACCAGATATTCGGGGAACAGGCTTTGATAGGCGGTAACCTGGGCGTTGCTGGCGGCTTTTTTGTGGCGCCCCAGTGAAATGCGGCCAATATAGTTGACATCAAACCCATCGGTGAGAATCTCGCGAAAGCGGACCTCCTGATCGGCGAGGCTAAATTCGGCGGTCCCCAGGCTGGTCAGGGCGCGATCGGCCAATGTCTGGATAAAGCTTGCCGCCTGTTTTTGCAGGGCGGGGTCTTCATTGATCGGCGCCTTGTTGTCTGCGGCCCAGAGGCTTTGGCTCCAGAAGAGGGTCGTCAACAGGACGACGGCTGATAAGGCGGTCATCATGATGCGATTGGCCTTTTTCTGGCGGGCAAGAGCTACGGTACGGGTCTTGGCGGTTCGGGGCGCATTATGTTGCATAGTCATTTTATCCAGTTAAGTCGTCTAATCCGGTGAGGCTGGTTGCCTACAGGAAGGGATCGTCCCATAGATTTATAACCTTTCGGTTAATTTTCAAGATGCAGCAGAGAGGCATTGCTTAAAAAAAACTTCGGGGCATAAAAAAAGCACCGGGCCCTCTCGACGCCGGTGCTTTCCCTGTCATGTAAAGGGCAGAACTACTGCAGCGTTTTAAGATATGCAATAACATTGGCCCGTTGTTTGTCTTTTTTAAGGCCGGCGAAGGTCATTTTCGTACCTTTGACCACATCCTTTGGGCTTTTCAGGTAGGCATCCAGTGTTGCTTCATCCCATGTCAAACCGGCGTCTGCCATGGCGGACGAATATTTATAGCCGTCTTTATGACCGGCTTTCGCCCCGAAAATATTAAACAGGTTCGGGCCGACACGGTGCTTTCCACCCTGGTCCACGCTGTGGCAGGCTTTACATTTTTTGAATACTTTCTTGCCTTTATCGGCATCACCATCAGCAAATGACGTTGCCGCAAATGACGTGGCCGCCAAAACGGATACGGAGAGCATTAAAAATAATTTTTTCATCAATTAATCCTTTTATAATCCAACAATTCTACTAAGCCTGAGAATCCCAACCCTTATAATTATCCTCCAACTTGTACCTGATCAGGGGCAGATTTCAAGTCTTGTTTGTCCCTGATGCTGAAAAGTGAAGAAATAATCATATCTTCTGTCTTTGTACCCTAACAGGGATGAACCAAGGGTTAATACGCGGCAGGGGATGATGTGCGGCGGAGGAGAGACGCCATAAAAAAAGGATGCCGAAGCATCCTTTTTCGGTCATATGTACGAAAGCCTTATTCCGCTGATTTTGCGGCGGCGATTTCCCGGTTGGACTTGATCTCGCCACTGTCAATCTTACCCATAAAGGATTTAAGACATTGCCCAACCACGGGGGCGAGCACGAAGATGCCGATAATGTTGGGAATGGCCATGGAGAAGTTGGCCGCATCGGCGAAATTCACCACCTGGGTCAGGGACATTGTCGCCCCGATCACCGTGACGCAGCAAAAGAGCAACTTGTAGGTGATTTCCATGGTTTTGCTTTCACCGAACAGGAAAGTCCAGGCCTTGATGCCGTAGTATGACCAGGTGATCATGGTCGATACGGCAAACAACAATACCGCAATGGCCAGTACAATCGGGAACCAACTGTAAACAGAAGAGAAGGCTTCGGACGTCAGCTTCACACCGCTCAGGTTCGTGCCATCCTGATAAACGCCAGTGATTACGATCACCAGGGCTGTCATGGTGCAGACGACAACCGTATCAATGAATGGCTCCAGAAGCGACACCAGGCCTTCCGTGGCAGGTTCGTCGGTTTTCACCGCCGCATGGGCGATGGGCGCCGAACCGATACCGGCTTCGTTGGAGAAAGTCGCCCGGCGCATGCCCTGAATCATCACCCCGATCAGGCCACCGTAACCGGCTTCCGGCGTGAAGGCGCCATTAATGATGGACATAAAGGCTTCTGGGACCTGTTCATAGTAACCAAGCAGGATGCTGGTCGCGGCAAGCAGGTAAAAGATGCACATGACCGGCACCAGTTTGGAGGTGACATTGGCGATGGAGCGAATGCCGCCGATGATCACAAGGCCGACGATGATGGCAATGATCAGGCCAAACGCCCAGCGGTAATTGACGAAGAAATCGGTATGGCCTTCGGCAACGATCTGGAATTGTTGCACGGTCTGGCTGATCTGGAAGATGTTGCCGCCGCCAAAAGAGGCGAACACGCAGCAAATGGAAAAGAATATGGCAAGGCCGAGGCCCAGTTTTGGCATGCCTTTTTCCGCAAATCCATGTTTCAGATAATACATGGGTCCCCCGGATACAGATCCGTCTTCATGTACAATGCGGTATTTCACCCCCAGCGTACATTCCGCGAATTTGGCGGACATGCCGAACAGGCCCACCAGTATCATCCAGACTGTGGCGCCGGGCCCACCCAGGCTGATCGCGACGGCGACACCGCCGATATTGCCGAGGCCAACGGTGCCGGACAGGGCTGCTGTCAGCGCCTGAAAGTGAGAGACTTCCCCGGCATCACCTTTTTTGGTGTAATCGCCGCGGACGATTTTCAGAGCGGTTTTAAAGCCGCGGAAGTTTATAAATTTAAAATAAAATGTACAAAAAATACTGCCCATGGCCAGCCAGACCACAATCAGGGGCAGATCCTGGCCATTGATGGTCACGGCGGTAAATACAGTATTTGAATAAAGAGTTGTGAATGGTTCGATGAATTCATTCAGTGATTTGTCAAACTCCTCTAGGCCAAATGCATGGGCCGAAGAGGGGATTAGTCCGGCGAAGAAGACGATCCCCATGACAAGTTTTTTAAGTTTTGTTATCATTTATATTCCCTACGATTTAATGACAATCATGTGTTTATGACTATTTTATGCGTCTTTTTATGATTTATGTGGCCTGTTATAGCGTAAATTAACGACAGTTTAACCTCTTTTATGAAAAATGGGGCATCAAAGTGAAGATAAGTTCTTCTGTGCGGCGGTCGGCCTGTGTGAAAAAGGGTGGCGTAATAAAATATTGTCGAAAGTAAAGGCACTAGATTTAATGACTGAAAATTTAACAAGTTCCGATATTCAAAAGCTGCTCAATGACCCGACACCGGAGAATCGTGCAGAGGCCGCCAAGATGGTAAGCGGTCATTTTAATTCGGGCGGCCTGAGTGAATCTGAACGTAAAATCGCTGAGGATATTTTTAAGATCATGGTGCGGGACGCGGAAGAACGTGTCCGGCTGGCCTTGTCTGTCAGTCTGAAGGAAAACCCGGATGTTCCCCATGATGTGGCCGTTTCTCTGGCCAATGATGTGGTGGGCGTTGCGGCGCCAATGCTGCAATTTTCAGACGTTTTGACGGACGAAGATTTAAAAGAAATCGTGAAAAGCCAGGGGGCGGATAGCCAGATGGCCATCGCGCAGCGGCAAAGTCTGTCGGCTGACCTGACGGATACGATCGTTGAAAATAGTGATAATGAAGATGTGATTGCCACCCTGGTGTCCAATGAAGGCGCCGACCTTCAGGAAGCGACCATGGGGAAGGTGATGGATAAATATGGTGAGGTCGCTGCGGTGAGTGATTCTCTCGCCACACGCAAGCAATTGCCGATTAATGTCGCTGAACGTCTGGTCTCTCTTGTTTCTGACAAGATTCGCGATCATCTGGTCACGCATCATGAGATGACGCCGGACATGGTGACGGACCTGTTTCTCAGTGCGCGGGAGCGGGCGACGGTAAGTTTGCTTGGCGATGGAGCCGACGTGATGGATGTCCGGCGTCTCGTAGACCAGCTGCATGCCAATGGCCGTTTGACAGAGACATTGATTTTCAGGGCGATTTGTATGGGGGACCTGGTGTTCTTCGAGGCCGCTCTCGCCAAAGTCTGCAATATTCCGGTGAGCAATGCCTACAAGCTTATTCATGATCGCGGCAGCCTGGGATTGGCGGCGATTTACCGCGAAGGCAACCTGTCACCGGAAATGCTGCCGATCGTGCAGGCCGCGCTTGATGTGGCCAAAGATATGGAAACCAGCGCCAGTGAAGATCGTGACCGCTTCCAACAAAGAATGCTGGAACGGATGCTGACCAATTGTGAAGATGAATTTGATCCTGATAATCTGGACTATTTCATCACCAAGCTGGGATCGAAGAAAGACAGCGATGAGGCGGCCTAAGCACCGTTTGACATAGACGATACAAAACAAAAGGCCGCTGGATCACAGCGGCCTTTTGTGTTTCTGGAGAGCGGATCACGGGCCTTAGGAAAAGCGGTCTACCGCCTGGGCCAGGGCCAGATAAACCTTGCCGGTTTCGGATGAAATCAACGCAACGCTGAAATTACTGTAACTGTCAGAGGCCATGGACTGTGACATTAAGTCTTCGAAAATCTGCATATATTCAAGGGCGTAGCTTCTGAATTCAGGGTCGTTTTTATATTTTTCCTGAATGGTGGCGCTATGTTTTTTGTCGGTGATTTTCTTCAGGCGCCGCAGAAAGGCATTCCTGTCACCGTCAACATAGGACTGCCAGACCTTGTCGGGAACATCTTCTTCTACATATCGGTTTATATCAATTGACAGGGATTGCAGTTGTTCGATGATTTTTGAGGCGAGGCCGGAGAAGTGATTGCCGCTTTTCTCGCGAATTTTCTGCTCGATGGCCTCGGCGTCGATGAGAATGCTTTTGTTGGACAGTTGCAGGGCATTGATCATCTGCTGGAATTTTTCCGCATGCTGATCAATGGCGTGGTTGGTTTCGTCGGCGGCCTCCACGGCACTGGCGGAGGCGAGGAAAATGCTTTCCGAAGCATGCTGCATGTGATCGGCAACTTTTGTCGCGCTGCTTTCGGCGGCGGCGGTCGCCTTGGCGTTTTCCTGTTCCAGCAGGGCCAGTTTTTCTGTCAACGTGTCAAGCCGCACCAGAGTGTCGGTACATTGTTGTTCCACCCGCGCGGCGGTGGACAGCCAGTTTTCTGACAGGGCGGCGGCCTGTTGATCGGTGCTGGTGAAATGGGTGGTCACGGTATCGCCCATTTCCTGAATATTGCGGATGGTGTTCTCGGTGCGGCCCCGGACATCTTCGATCCGGTCGGACAGTTGTTCTGTCTGGGCCACGATGCTGGAGATGATCCCCTGGGCATGTTCGCCAAGACTGCCGGATTCATCTTTCAGTTTGCCGAGAGCTTCTTCCAGGTGGCTCGCGACATCGGTAATGCTTTTCACGAGATCATCATGCTGGGCTTTCAACTGGCCTTCGGACTGGTCAATCTGCAGACGGAATTGTTCGGACATCTGTTCAAAGGCGCCGTAATGGTTTTTCATCAGGTCGGTTTTGTCATCCAGGGCCTGGGTGGTGTCCTGCACGGCGGTGTCGACCCGGGTGGCCTGGGCCTCAATGGCGGTAACGGTTTTCTCGAGCTGACCCGTGGTTTCTTCCGCGAGGATGTTGAGACCATCTGTTTTCCGGGCAAGATTTTCCATCAGGCTGGTGAATTGCTGGTCCATGGTCTGGGCAAAGCTGTCGCTTTGATGGCTTATAAAGGCATGGGCCTTGCCGGCATGATCATCAAGAGAGGCATGCAGGGCGTCGGATTGTTCAATCAATTTTGTCCGGATGATTTCGGCCTGATGATCCAGAGCGGATTCGACGGAGGTTACGCGGGCGGTGACGGTATGCTCCAGAGTTTCACTGCGGGCATAAAGGTCCTCTGTCGCCCGGCCCATATGGCCGATCAGGTTTTCAGAAAGCTGTTGCGATGAGCTGACGATATTCTCGGCATTTTCCCTGAAAGTCTGGCTGGCCTCATCCAGAAGGCTTTTGCTTTTCTGGGTTGCGGCCACAAGTACGGTCTCCATATCATTGGCCTGCAGGCGGAAATTCTCACCGCTCTGGCGGGTCTTGTTCAGGGCGTCTTCCGCGACGGTGCTCAAAACTGTTGCCTGGTCGGTGAGACTGGAGGTTATTGTCGCGGAACTTTCGGCAGCCTTGTCACGGGCTTCTGCAAGAATTTGGGTTTGCTGATCCATACGGGTGCAAAGTTCGGACGTCTGTTCGGCCACATCGCGGAGACTGTTGGTCAGGGCCACCTGCTTCGCGGCGATGGTATCACTCATCCGGGTCAGATCATGTTCTGACGTGGTAAAGTTTTCCGCCATTTCACGCGACATGTTAATCAGGCCGGCGGCCATTTTTTCCAGCCGGTCCTCGATCAGGCGTGACCGCTCATCCAGGGTTTTGTTCTGGAATGTAATCTCGTTGCTGAGTTCTTCGGAATTTTTCCTGGTGGTGTTGCTGATGCTCTCACTGTCGAATTTCAGCTGTTTGAACATGGTTTCAAGTTCGGTGATATGTTCTGAAGCCTCGGCGACAAGGGTGGCGAAGGCGTCGCGCTCGGCTTTCAACGTGGTCTGGAGGTTGGCGGCTTTGGCTTCGGCGTCGGTGGTGACTTCAAACAGGTTGCTGATCTGGTCCTGAAAGCGCTTTTCCAGGTTGCCGATGCGGGTGGTGGCGATGTCGCCGGCGGCCTCGACGTGAGAAATTTCTTTATGCAGATCGGCGACAATGGCGTTAACCCGGCGTTGGGCGACATCCAATGGCGCCAGAAGGCCGTCGAGACCATGCACCAAGGCCGTGCGATGATCGCGTAAGGGATCTGTGCGCAGATAAACCAAGGCAATCAACCAGATCAAAATCAGGGGCAGGGAGGCCCCCGCCAACAGGCCGCCGGCTTCATAAACCGGCATGCGGGACAGGGTTTTTTCAGACTCGATGAACCACCAGACGCATGCCGTAATCCACATCAGACTACAGGTCATAGACGCAAGGAGCGGCCAGAAACGTAGCAGCCAGGCTTGCCGCCCGTTATCCTGTGCCGCGATTATGGGGCCGGAAGTGCTGAGTTTGTGAAGAGGCGTTACAACGTGATCCGTTTCGGAGGTGGTGTTGTCAGTCATTTTATAAATATTCTTTGCATTTTTATTCTAAAAATATCGCGGTGATCCGGTTTCAAGGGAGGCATTCTAGCAGGCCGGGCCGCAGGCAACAAGCGGCAAGAGTCGGCGGTGAAAAATCGATGTAAAATTCATTTTTTATTTACCTTGATTGGGTAGTGTTCTACCTAATAACGATTTAAAAGAAACAAACTAAGTATGATGTCAGGTCCCTATGAATAATATAGATTTAAGCCGCATGTGTGTTTTGGTGGTTGAGGATAGCCAGTTTATCCGTTCCCTGATTGTCAACAGTCTGAGGGTAATGGGGGTGGGATCCATCAAGTCGGTTGATGATGGAGCGGAAGCCATTGAATTTATTAAACTGGTGGATAGTAATCCAATGAAAGCCGGTATGATGAGCATTGATATTGTGATTTCTGACTGGGAAATGTCCCCGGTCAATGGCATGATGTTGCTGCGCTGGATCCGGCGTCACAAAGAAAGTCCGGAACGATTTTTGCCCTTTATTATGCTGACGGGATATTCGGAACCGCAACGGGTCGAAGACGCCAGGGCGATGGGGGTTAATGAATTTATGTCAAAGCCGTTTACAGTCAATGCTTTGGCGGACAAGTTGTTTTCCGTGATCAACAGACCTCGGCAGTTTGTGCATACCGCATCCTATTTTGGCCCGGATCGGCGTCGGCAGGATGTCCCCATTCAGGGAGAAGATCGACGTAAATTGACCTTGAAAAGCCCAGAAGTGGAGGTGGTCAATGCCTAAGGTAACGGTGCGCTATTATCGCCTGAAAAACAAGCTGAAGGAAAAAACACTGGGTCTTGCCCCACGGGGGGATGACGAAATTTCCTTTGATGAAGATATCCTGGCCCAGGCGACAGCAGCTCTTGAAGATATGGCGGAAGATTATCCGGATTGGGTATCTACGCTGATTGATCAGCTGGCCGATGTGCATCGTCGATGTGTTGATACGCCGGAACAACGGGTTCCCCTGTTTGAACAGCTGCATTCCATCGCCCATGACATGCGTGGCCAGGGGGGGACTTTCGGCTATCAGTTGATCTCGGATTTTGCCGACGGACTTTATGCCTTTACGGACAAAAGCACCAGCACATCGGATAATCATGTCGAGGTGATCAAGGCTCATATCGACGCCATGCGGGTGGTGATCAAACAGCGTATCAGTGGGGATGGCGGGGAAGTCGGGGCGGAAATCAAGGCGGGGCTGGAAGCCGCCATCAAGAAATATATGGCCCAGAACGCCTGATACCTGCAGAATTCAAAAAGATATAAACGTCCGGCTTGTCACCGGGCGTTTTTTATTTCTTGCGGCTGAGTTCCTTCATGGCCTCTTCCAGGCCGCCGATGGTCAGCGGATACATCTTGTCGTCCATCAACTGCCGGATCAGGGTGATTGAGTGGGTATAGTCCCAATAGTCTTCCTTGATCGGGTTGAGCCAGATGGCGCTCTGATAGACCTCCAGCAGGCGGCGCATCCAGACTTCGCCACTTTCCTCATTCCAATGTTCGACGCTGCCGCCGGGATAGACGATCTCATAGGGGGACATGGAGGCGTCACCGACGAAGATCACCTTATAATCATGCGGGTATTTATGCAGCAGGTCATAAGTATTGATGCGGTTCTGGTGGCGGCGGCTGTTATCCTGCCACACGCCTTCATACAGGCAGTTATGGAAATAGAAATATTCCATATGTTTAAATTCACTGCGCGCGGCGGAAAAAAGCTCTTCACACAGCTTGATATGCGGGTCCATGGAGCCGCCCACATCAAAGAAAATCAACACCTTGATGGCGTTATGGCGTTCCGGTACCATTTTAATGTCGAGATAACCCTGCTTGGCGGTGGAACGGATGGTGTCGTCGAGGTCCAGTTCCTCGGCCGCCCCCTGTCGGGCGAAATTGCGCAGGCGTTTCAGGGCCACCTTGATGTTGCGGGTGCCGAGTTCGACACTGTCATCAAGATTGCGAAACTCGCGCTTGTCCCAGACCTTGACCGCGCGGCCATGCCGGCCTTCCTTCTGGCCGATGCGAATGCCTTCCGGATTATAGCCATAGGCGCCAAAGGGTGATGTGCCGCCGGTGCCGATCCATTTGTTGCCACCCTGATGGCGTTCCTTCTGTTCTTCCAGGCGCTTTTTCAGGGTTTCCATCAGTTTGTCCCAGTCGCCGACAGCTTCAATTTTGGCCATTTCTTCCGGGGTGAGGAATTTTTCCGCCAGTTTGCGCAGCCATTCTTCCGGGATATCGGCGATCAGGTCCTCGGCTTCCGGCGCCTCCAGGCCTTTGAAGTGATGACCGAAAACCTGGTCAAATTTATCCAGATTGCTCTCATTCTTCACCAGGGTCGCCCGGCTGAGATAATAGAAATCATCCAGGGAATATTGCGCGAGTCCCGCCTCAAGGCCCTCCATCAGGGTGAGATATTCCCTGAGGGAAACAGGAACGCCGTGATCGCGCAGATTCATGAAGAAATTTGTGAACATGGATCGCCTGCTTGTTTAACGCTTTTCACGCCGGTTCATGAAGGCCAGCCGTTCCAGCATATGCACGTCCTGCTCATTCTTGAGCAGCGCGCCATGCAGGGGCGGGATCAGTTTCTTGACATCGCGACTTTGCAATACTTCCACCGGCATATCCTCGACCATCAGCAGTTTAAGCCAGTCGAGCAGTTCCGAGGTGGAGGGCTTTTTCTTCAGGCCGGGCACGTCGCGGACGTCATAAAACAGGTTGAGCGCTTCCCGCACCAGCTTGTTCTGAATGTCGGGGAAATGCACATTGATGATGTCTTTCATGGTTTCCGGGTCGGGAAATTTGATGTAATGGAAGAAACAGCGGCGCAGGAAGGCGTCGGGCAGTTCCTTTTCATTATTGCTGGTGATGATTACCAGGGGCCGGTTGACGGCGGTGATGGTCTCGCCGGTCTCATAGACATTGAATTCCATCCGGTCCAGTTCCTGCAACAGATCGTTGGGGAATTCAATATCGGCCTTGTCGACCTCGTCAATCAGCAGAATAGGGCTTTCGTCGGCGGTGAAGGCTTCCCACAGCTTGCCTTTATTGATGTAATTTTTGATGTCATGGACTTTGGCGTCACCAAGCTGTGAATCACGAAGGCGGGAGACGGCGTCATATTCATATAGACCCTGCTGGGCCTTGGTGGTGGATTTCACATGCCATTCGAGCAGATCCTTACCCAGGGCCTTGGCCACTTCATGGGCGAGGACGGTCTTGCCGGTGCCGGGTTCTCCTTTGATCAACAGGGGGCGCTGAAGCGCGATCGCGGCATTGACCGCGACCATCAGGTCAGGGGTGGCGACATATTTATCTGTACCAGTAAATTTCATAATCAAACATCCGTTTTATTTTCACGAAGACAGCCTATCGCCGGGCCCGGCAAAGGTCAAAGATTAAATTGACCCAGCTGTTCCGGCGCCCTTTGGGCGTGCGATCAGGCTGATTTTTCCTTAAGCTTTTTTTCGACCCAGGGGGTGAATTCCTCTTTGGCGAAGAGAGGCATGAATTCGGCCCAGGTCAGGGCGGGCGTTTTTGGGGTCATTAACGCCGTTTCAAAGAGGTAGGTGCCGTCTTCTTTGCCGAAACTTTCCCAGAATCTGTTGTTGTGGATAACCCACCAGACCTGTGTGCCCACCGTGGCCGCCTGGGATACCGGGGCGGAGGCCGCACCCATGACGAGATCCAGGTTTTTCATCATTGCCGCAGTACCTTCAAAGTCATCTTTGAGGTCCAGTTCTTCAAAATTATGAAGGACGATTCCATGTTTATCGAGAAGGTTCTGTATTTCTTCGGAAACGTCGCCATATTGAACATTGATAAAATTGACATTTTTGGTGGCAAGCACCGGGACCCAGTCTTCCAATTGCGCATAAAACATGGCGCGGCGGGCTTCCTGAAGCTGACTGGTCCAGCATATCCCGACGCTAATGTTGTGGGGTAACTGGGTAATTTTTTCTTTCCAATAGGCGACTTTGTCTTCTGCCGGAGAGAGGAATCCTGCGCTCATGTCGGGGATATCTTCCCGGGACCGCCAGCGATGACGCAAGACTTCTGTATAAAGGCACATATAGTCTATTTTCTCAGGGTCAATGCCGTCATATAGTCTGACTTTATATCCCAGTTCATGTTGCCCGCTTTTATATGGTACTATCGTTGCTTCTTTGAAACTGTTTTGGAAAAGAGGAACGAGACGCCTGTCACAGCCAATAATGACGTGCTCGGCTTCGCGGATCAGGTCCGGGTAGAGGGCGGCGAGAAGCACTTCATCCCCTACCCCCTGTTCTGCGCCGACAAGGATTGTTTTTCCTGAAAGGTCTTGTCCTTGCCAGTGTTCAATTTTGTAGGGCATAAAGACAGAGTCGGGATTGCTGAGATGATTGTGCCAGGCCAAAGCCTCGAATGCATCGTCAAATTTTCCGATATTATAACTGGAATGGGCGAGGGCTCTCTGACACATGAAGTTTTTGGGGGAGAGTTTGACGGCCTTATGGGCAAATTCCCAGGCCTTCTCATATTGCTGGAGGTTTGTATAGACCAGGCTCAGGTTACTCACCACACTTGCGATGGTCGGGTCCAGACGGTGGGCTTCTTCATAAAATGGCTGAGAGACGGGGTAGCCGTCGCGGAAAGACACGCTGGCGCCAATGGCATTCCATAAATGAGCACTTTCTGGAAAAATAGGGATGATATCTTGTAAGATCTCAATGGATTCATCAAGCTGTCCGCTTTCCCGCATCGCTGTGGCAAGATTACAATACCCTATCGGGTCATCCGGACAGGTTTGGCAATAAATTGTGTAAAATTTAATGGCGAGGTCAAAAAAACCCATTTCCATACAGGATTTTCCCAGAATATCGCATATTCCCGGGTTGTCAGCATTTTGGTGAAGGGCATGTTCCATCATGGAAATGGCCTTGCTTTTCATGCCAAGATTAAAAAGGCACCGAGACATCAGCACCAGGAGATTTGGTTGATAGTCTTCGTAATTCAACGCTTTTGAAAAATATTTTAATGCGTTGGCAAAATCTTCATTTTTGAAGAAATGGGAGCCCGCTTCTACCAGTTTGACATATTGCTTCTTTGTTTTTGGTACTGGAATATGTGGGGCATCAGTTTTCATAGAGTAGCAACCTTTTGGTGGTATCCATCATTACGTCGACGTGATCATTTTACAGTAAATTTCATTTTCTGTATGAAAATACTGTAACTTATTTAACATTAATACTATAGTTAACTGAATAATTTCATATTTTATTAACACAAAATTTGAGATAATGATCATGTTTCAATGATAAAAACATAACATAACAAGGTGAGTGAAAATAATGGCGCTTAAGATATCTTTGAAACCGGGAGAGAAAATTGTCGTCAACGGTGCGGTTATTGTCAACGGAGACAGAAGGTCGACTTTGATTTTGCAGAATAAAGCATCTCTGCTTCGTGAAAAAGATATCCTGCTGGCTGAGGACGTGGATACACCGGTGAAACACGTTTATTTCCCGATCATGCTTATGTATATGGATGATAAGGGGTTTAATAAATATCACGAGCAGTTTGTTTTGCGGATGACAGAATTGCTTTCGGTTATTGAAGAACCGGGAGCCAAAGCTTTGTGTGTGGCAATTAGTAAGGATGTCATGGATGGGGAATATTACAAAGCCTTGTTGAAATGTAAAAAAATGTTTGAATATGAAGGTGAGAGATTGAACTATGTCCCTTAAGGCGTACCAGACAACCCAAAAAGCCAATGAGTCAAGCAGTCAGACGGAATATCGTTTGTTTACTGAAGTGACGCGGGCTTTGATGGAGGCGAAGGGACTGGCCAAGCTTGACAAGAAGGTACATGACGCATTGCATTGGAACAGACAGTTATGGTCGACGCTGGCGACGGACTGTGCGGTGGAAGGAAATATGCTGCCAAAGCAATTGCGTGCATCAATCATATCACTGTCCATTTGGGTTGGAAAATACAGTTCCCAGGTTGCTCGTGGAGAAGAAGACATTCAGTCTTTAATCGATATCAATAAGAATATTATGGAAGGGCTTTCTGCCCAGGCGCAGAATAATGTGACTGAGGCGCCTACTGAAACACCGCCGTCTTCCGGGCATAATTATTCCGTTTAAATCTTAATTCCCCCTTTCTTTCCTGTAGTTACAATAGTTAATTTTTTTATTAAAATTTTATGTAACATTCTGATATAAAATGTATTTTTTATATAAAACTAAAAAAATACCTTGTTAACTATTTCTTAATTGATTATAGATTATCTTAGTTGTTGTCCGCTAGAACGCCAGAATGGTGTATATATGTATAAGCAGACACGATAGGGCCTCGGCCTGTAACGGAGCAAAATGCTCTTAAGTTTAGTACTCTCAGAATGGAGAATATATTATGGCTTTTTCAGTCAACACAAATGCCGGCGCTCTTTTCGCGCTGCAATCCCTCAATAAAACAAATAGTCAGTTGGACTCAGTTCAATCCAGAATTAATACTGGTTTGAAAGTGGCGTCTGCTAAAGACAATGCTGCGGTTTTCGCGATTGCTCAAGGACAGCGGGCTGATTTGGCCGGTCTTGGTGCCGTTAAGGGATCGCTTGATCGTGCGTCAAGTTCAATCAATGTGGCTCTTGCCGCGACAGAAGCTGTATCTGATCTTCTGGTTCAGCTGAAAGAAAAGGCAACGGCGTCTACCGACCCTGGTGCTGACGCGGCTGCTCGAATAGCTTTGAATGATGAATTTCAGAACTTGATTGATCAGATCGATACTGTTGTGAATAACGCTGAATTCAATGGCGTGAATGCCGTGAAAAATGGCGGTAATGCCATTCAGGCCTTGACTGCACTGGCTGACGGTACGAATACAGCGGGTGATTATTCCATTACGATTGCTGCAACAGATATTTCTGCCAGTGATGGTCTTGGGCTTACGACTGCGGTTGATATTCTTGATGTGACGAACGCCTCATCTTCTCTTGCATTGATTACCACAGCGGAAACAACGTTGAATACGCTGTTGTCCAAGCTTGGTGCGGGCGGCAAGCGGATTGATATTCAGCGGGCGTTTACGGATAAACTTTCTGACGCAATCGAAATTGGTATTGGTAATCTGGTTGATGCCGATCTGGCGCGTGAGAGTGCGAACTTGCAATCGCTGCAGGTGCGACAGCAGCTTGGTCTCCAGGCCTTGTCAATTGCGAATCAGGCACCTGGTTCCGTATTGTCACTCTTCAGATAAGAGACAGTCTTATGGTTTTGGTGAGGGCAACAATAAAGCCTTCACCAAAAACCTCCTTTATTTTTTAGATAATTTATTTAGTTGGCTTTTTCACATTTTTTTTAGGTGAAACAGGTTTTGTATAGTGTATTAGTACTAGAGTTGGGATAAAATAAGAAAGATAGGTTTATGTAGAGGTTGATATGGTAAACGGAATTAACATAACTAGTCCGTTATCAACTGGCACCGGCGACCCCAGGGAGGCTGTGTCACAAAGCGTAGCCAGAAGTGGCGGCGCAGAAACGATACAGTCAGATCAAGGTCCTCGCCAGAGGGATAACAGTGTAAAAGAAAGCGTTTCTTCAGCAATTTCAAAAGCGGCTGATAAGCGCTTGGAGTCGTTGAGTGGAGGCAGTACGCAGGAGTATCTTCAGGCTGCGGAAAAGCTGATTAACGCCACGTTACCGAGCAAACCCCCGGGTACCAAGTTGCGTATTAATCTTGATGACGATTCCGGACGGTTCGTCTATCAGGGCGTTGATGTTAATACCGGCGATGTCATTACCCAGTTTCCGGCAGAGGAAGTTCTTAAATTCCTGTCATATATTCGGGAAAAGAATGGTCTGGAAGGCATTGTTGTTGATGAAACAGCCTGATGAGAATTTGAGTGAGCTGGTCCAGTTTGTTTGGACAGGTTGGCAGCGGAATTAAGCTGTATCCTGT
>TARA_R110002096_G_scaffold223000_1_pt1 | contig 32538 bp, 29 predicted proteins | sample TARA_R110002096 | Tara Oceans TARA_R110002096 (sample SAMEA4397295) | marine metagenome | biome: Polar Biome; feature: [DCM] deep chlorophyll maximum layer (ENVO:01000326); material: water (ENVO:00002006), including particulate matter (ENVO:01000060) such as... | depth 35 m
TCGTCTCCTAGCAGTAATATCCTGCCAGAAAACTCCAACTTCAGCCTGTGCCATATTGGGGGGAAGCTTACGCATAATGTGGACCAAGTCGACCCCGCAACCTAAGATATTCGCAGCCGATGGACTCATAAGGTACGACAATCACAAACACACGAGAATTTATCTGTAAATCAACCGCTTGCACCCACCGCGTTTTGACTCGTACAAGCCCCTTGACGAAACACTCCGGGACCGCGGAAGACGAATTGCTTCAATGTTTTTCAGTCTCCAAAGTCGAACAAGACGCAAGATTTGACGCACTGCTAGAACTGACACCTGTTTATTGACGAAGAATAATTGATCACACTTTGGCTCGACTAGCTGGTCATGAGAACGATTCCGTGGACCAAGTTCGAAACAGCCGAAAACGGGCAAGACATTGGTCAGGCAAATGCCGCTTTACTCACACGAAAGAGTCTACACAATATCCGAGGCGGTTCAGATTGGTCACCCGCCAACATCGTCAGAAGTTTCGATCTTGCCGCAGCACGACGCGGGCGCAACCACCATGTTAGGGTTGGCCACATGGCGTAGCATCCGTATAAAATTCATTCGGAACAGGGTTTTGCCCAAGAACAAAATCCGACATAGAGCCGGTAGTCAAGAAGCTGCCTGTCAGTTCTATTAGTCCCGCAACATAGCTATTCGAGTTGAACTCGCCTTGAGGAAACGGCGGTGAAAAAAGCCAAGGTGCTGTCGCTTCGTACGGTATGCAGTCATTTTCGTACTTCAGGTGGCCTTCGAAAATTGCGTCCCAGTGCCAAATTGCTATGGGATAAGATGGGCTAGTCACAGTAGTGACAGTAAAATTCATACTGTCAGGGATCCTGCTAAGATCATTGTTGAGATATCCAGACGTTAAGAATCCCGATGGAGCAGCACTGGTCCAAGACCTAAGAACCGCCCCTTGAAAATTTCTTGAATACTCAAGCGCTACGTGTAACGGCCCGATAAATGCAACCTTATGAGCCGTCAAATATACTGTGTCTAGCGCTCGACCTTTTGGGGACTTAGAATGCTTCAGCAATAAGAATAGCGACAGCACAGACTGACTCATTCCTTCGTTAGAGCAAGAGCTTACAGATCCACCACCAACACGAACGCACCAAGGACCAATTTGAATATCCACTCCAAGTTGATTTGCTAGCAGCCCCACGACAGAATCCCATGGCAACTGCCCTGCAAAGGCCGAATTCGCATCTTCCCATATAGCGACGGCTGAATCGTGCACGCCAGGGTATGTCGTAACCACACCACCGGCATCCCAAGAATACTCAACCTGGCATATCCACTCCCATCCTAAGAGTCCTCGCCATTCCAGTTCGCAATCGAGTTCCTCCTCCCAATCACCGGGCTCATTAGTTTGGGTGGCGCGATCCGTAAAGTACTCTTCATCGAGATAGTAGCCGATCAAATCGCTTGCAAATGCTTCAAATGCTGGATCAATTGGCCTTACGTTTCGAGCGATCCCCGTATACGCCACTGCTGGCGAGTAAATTATTTGATCGTACACACCTGCAATTTCGTTAGCTAAACCGTCTAGACGAACATCGGCAAACCCATCCAGGTTTACATCCGCCATGAGCACATCTATGGCGGTTAGCGGCCATGTCGCAGCGGCACTTAGTTGAGGGGTATTCGGAACGAGCGTCTCAAACGTTCCGACTGATACCTGCTTCAAGATTACGGCCTTGAGCGTCCCATTGTTTGCAGGTGCTGAAGTAATTCTATCAAGAAAAACGTCTTTCAATCCGTCGAAATTGATGTCTCCAACTCGGACCTCGTACTCATATTCTAATTGCTCTTCAAGGGTCGGTGGTTGAGCTACTGGACCTACAATCACCTCCTGAACTGCGCTATATTCGAAATACCGCTCTTGGTCTTCCCAGTCCCATTCTTCTTCCAATACTCGATACAGATATGTTCCGTTCGGTTTATTTGTTACAACGAAATTTGGAATATTCGGCGAATAATTATGATCAGCAAGCTCTACCCAGCTGGACCCAAAATTGGTACTTTCCTGCAATTTGCATCTATCTGAGCAGTAATCCGAAAAATCAATTTCATAGTTACCCTGCTCGTCGTTGTCACGAATTATTGGGCCATCTGCATACGACGGAGTCGCGACTAGACCAAGAAGCACCAAAAATGCAAGTCGGAAAATGCTGAAACCAAGTTGTCTTACCGGGCCAAAAACTTCCACTACAGAATCCTTTATCGATCAAGAGGTATTCGGGCAATAGTAACGCAATCGGGTCGATTTTCCCATATTTAGTTCTTCTCCGTCTGAATTCGTTAGGCTATTGCGCGACCTCGAAGTCCGCTTAGGAAGCAATTGAGGGGCTGATAGACTTCCACGCGGTCTGACGCTCAAGAATGAGCTACCGACTGAATCGCTCCCGATTCTCTAGACACTTGCGTGCCGTTTTGGACTGCCCCGACTTCCGTAGATAACTCCGCGCTATTATTTGAGCACAGGAGGAAGTCCATATGAGCGGTCAAAGATATACGCCAGAATTTAAAGATGAAGTAGTTCGACAGGTAACAGAAAGGGGTTACGCGGTCGCTGAAGTTGCGCAGCGGCTCTGTGTTTCGAATCACAGTTTGTATAGCTGGGTCAAAGCAGTAAGGCCCAGCGGTGATGAGGAGCAAGCCGAAGAACTGGCACAAGCCAAACGGGAGATACTCAAGCTGCGTGGGGATATGCGACGCCTTGAAGAGGAGCGAGATATCCTAAAAAAGGCCGCAAGGTACTTTGCCAAAGAGCCCGGGTAAAGTACCAGTTTATTCTTGAACATCGTTTCGAATTCCGGGTTTTGACGATGTGTCGCGTGCTTCGCGTTCATCCTTCCGGCTATTATCAGTGGATACAAAAACCGCTGTCCGATCGATCCATCGAAGACCAGCGCTTGCTGACGATTATCCGATCATCGTATGCGGCAAGCGGTGGCGTCTACGGCGCTCGTCGAGTGTTCCTGGACCTTCGAGAGATGGGTGAGACCTGTGGCGTTCACCGCGTGGAGAAAATCATGCGGGTCAACAAGATCAAGGCGTTGCGGGGCTACAAGGCGCCGAGACAGATCGCCGGTCGGCCTTCGATCATCGCGCCGAATAAACTGCAACGCGAGTTTACTGTCGAACTGCCGAATCGCGCGTGGGTTACCGATATTACGTATATCCGCACCTGGCAGGGGTGGCTTTATCTCGCAGTCGTCATAGATCTTCACTCACTCAAAGTCATCGGTTGGTCAATGAAGCCAACGTTGGCTCGATCCATTGTTCTCGACGCACTGATGATGGCCGTCTGGAGACGGCGTCCGAAGCATCCAGTAGTCGTGCATTCTGATCAAGGATCACAATACGGCAGCGACGACTGGTTGCGATTCTGTCGCGAGAACAATCTAAAGCCGAGCATGAGTCGTCGTGGCAACTGTTGGGATAACGCTGTTGCTGAATCGTTCTTCAGCAGCTTGAAAAAGGAACGAATCAAACGACGAATCTACAAAACACGAGATATGGCGAAAGCCGATATCTTCGACTACATCGAAATGTTCTTCAATCAATCCCGTCGCCATAGCCATATCGGCGGCGTCAGTCCGGAGGCCTTTGAAATGGCCTCATTTTGAGGCTCGGCGTTCTCTAGGAAACTCGGGGTAGTCCAGACTTTTAACTTTTCTTCCGCAAACGCTGTGCCTTATGTAGATCAGCTAGAGGCAATCGCGCAAGATGCCGCATGAGAGGAAAAACCAGACTGCGGGAGTTAGCAACGCACAGAGTATTCCGATGGCTATAGCCCTACCTGATCGCTCAACCATTGTTGAAGAACCCAGTCTGTATCGCAACGAAAGCAAAGCACCCCCAAATACGACGCAAAATGAGAACAACTGGACTCCAACTCTGGCAAGGGTTGAAGTTAGGTCCCAACCCTCCCAGAGCCCAAAAATTGCAACGAACACCAACCACAATCCGACGACACATATTGCGAATACGGCCCCTATTGCGCGCGGGGACTCCGTTCTAACGGTCAAGCGAACAAACAACACGACGAATGGAATTGAAATTCCATAGAACAACGCTATTAACATTGCCGAAGACAAAGCTGGATTGGATGCAAGTTCCATATTCTGATGCCCACCTATTTTGAACCAATATCAAACAGACGCACATCAATGTCAATTTCGATTTCAAAAAGTTTGCTTGGTCTATCTTCGCTTAATGAATCTCACCGGCCTTCCCAGTATCCTTTGAACAGGCTACAGAATGTAGCGGAACGGTGTCCACTTTAAATGAGGGTAGTCCAAAATTCGGTGCACTCTAGTTGTCTCGACTATGCGCTCATACTTAATATACTTGGCAGCGCATGGATTAAGCCCTGGCTGATGGTTCGCGCTCAGGGTGAAACGTCCAACTTCGGCGGACTTATAGCCAGCCGAGCGAACGCGAACAAGCCCAACGCGCCGAGCAAGCCAAGCTGCGGCAGCATGAATATGTCTACAACGAACCAGTTCCACAGGACGAAAAACGAAATGCCCTGCCCAAGGAACCAGCCTATCCGGTAGGCCAGAACAACGACAATTTCTGCGAGATCATCCGTCATGCATCATCTCCGCAACCGTAATTCCTTACCAATTGATTGGCAGTAGGTGATCGATAAAAAACGCTGCGGTCCACCCCTGCCTCTTTTGCGATGTGCGATTTGTGGGGCCGACCGCATGGCCGAGCCGGGATTGCGACGCCATTCAGTTGCGCAGATTCGAGAAAATCCTTCAGCATCGAAATATCATCGCGATTTTCGATCTGATATCTGTCTCGATCCTCCTTGTCGTACGCAACCAGAAGGTCTGCGACCGCCGCATCACTGTAGAACGAATTTCGCGAAATGCCGCTCGATAACGCGATGGCCCGTTTATTGGGCGATTTCGCACGCCTAGGCAATTGCGTTCCCGAGTCGCGCAAACCCGTAAAGTATTCTTGCAAGCGATCAGCCTCAGTCTTTGACTCAAGCTTGGCGGCCTTTCGCCGAGCCGCCAAATCTTGCAGCCCCAAGAACTGTTGCCGCAATCGCAGAGCCAGTGTTCGCTCGATAAATGGCGTGACCACGCTGCTCCGATTGGTCACCAGCAAGAGAGTAAAGCCGCTTTCCTCGGCCACCCTACGCAATTTTCTCACCGTAGTTTTGAGCGGCGTCGTCAACGCGCTAAGGGGAAGTCGCTCGTTTGCAAACTCGTCGACGCTGGTCTTGCAAACAGAGCGCCAGTACGGACCCTCTTTTCTTTTCAGCAGCCCGACGACGAGCATGCCCTTCACACATTCCGACGAGCAACCGAGAGTCACAGCGGCTTCTCTGAACGTCAGCGCATCTTTAGCCCTCTCCGCATGAGTTGCCTTGAGATATGCCTCAACGTCAGCTCTATCAAAATAAATTGAGCGAATTGCCGACGCAATGCGGCCGACGGACTGAATGGTGCCGTCGAGATAGTCCGAGACGAAGCGCGCTTTCTCGACCTTTGACCAAAATTTCTTGGTCCTTAGAATTTCACGAAGCGACACGTGCTGTTGACTATCGATTGCCGCTTCCGGCACGTCAACGCTTGCGGACACAATCCTGCGTCTCAGCGCACGAATGTCCTTTTCGTGAAACCCATGCCTAAACTTCGGCGAATGCTTCGATCGGTAGTGACCCGACTGACGCAATCCGTTCAGAACGGAGACAGGAAGGCCGGCCAGTGCGGCGGCCTCCCTTTCGGGCATTGTTTTCCCGGGCGCTTTGGACAATTCGCTCACAATGTCCGTGTCAATGACAAACCGTGACTGCTCAGCAGTCTTTATCTCTTTGTGCGGAACAAGGCCTTGCTTGCACCATTTTCTCAATGTCGTTGGCGAGATGTTGTAGCGCTTCGCTGCCGATTGGATTGATACAAATCGTTCGCTATTGGTTCCATCCCCGTCGCGAAACAGCTTCTTGTCAAGAACCGCCCGCCCCCATTCTTGCGCACCGAAGTTCACGAACTCCTTGCGCATGAATTCGGCACTCTTGCCGAGTATTCTGCTCTTGAACATCGCCTCATAGAAGGGACTAAATTGCTTGCGGAGTCCAATCCCACGTTTGCCGTTTTTGCAATAAGTATTGCCGAGGTCTTTCAGGAACCGATGATAACCGTTGGGCCAGTCCGCAAGCACTGTGGCCGCGAAACTAACCGTGCGCGCTGGGACATTGCTTCTCGTCGATGCACGATCACCGTTTTCGAACTGCCCTAGAAGCGATGTGATAGAGAGAAGATCCCGCAGGGACAACTCGTCGATCTCTCGAAGCGGAAACCCGAATGGATTGTCCAGTTCTCTTAGGCTTACGGCATGCAGCTTGTCCCATAGGACCTGCATGAAAGCGACCAGGTGCCCCGACGCTGTCGGTCGTGAATGTGACCCCAGGGAACCGAAGCAGCGACATGTGAGCATGCCAGGTCTTAACCAGTTGATCGGCCGCTCGCAATGCGGGCACTCCTGCAGTGCTTCGCACCCATGCTTTGGACAAGCCACTGCCGCCGTGAGGTCCCAGAACGCGCTGATGAAGCCCTGCTCATCGATACAGGCCGGGCACAACGACTTCTGCCCGGGATTCAAAATGCCGCGAGATCTTGACGTGCCCAGGTCGTGAGCCAGGAGCTTCATTTTGCGCTTCGCCGAGTTGGGGTCCGAATACGCGATCCGCTCAAGCTCCGCGGTCGATCGCCCAATAGTATTGGCCAGTGCATCGGTATCCGTATTGAACCGAAGGGTCCGCCCATGGCCATAGCCCGCATAGGACAACACGACTGATGGCGTCGGGTACCCGTTGCGCTCGGAAAGTCGAATCGCGTAACCGAAGAGGCTTTCGGTCGGCTTCGGTGCCGGCGTTACGACCAACATGCTACGCTGCCGCCAATGTGGAGTTCATAGTCGGTGACTTCGCTTTTTTCTTCGAAGCACGACCTTTTGGCGCTGGTGCTGCCGGGACGCCTACGAATTTTGCGTTTGCGAGCGATGCCTCGGTGGGTTCACTCTTGAAGTTTTTGGAAAACGGACTCGGGCCAAGCGTGGCGTTGTCGCCGTTCCAGACCGATTGAAGGTGTGCGCTGTGTAGATCCTTCAGGGATATGCAAGTCACCTTGGAATCGACGGCGTTCCACACCACCATTTTCAGGAACTTGACGACGTAGCCGATTAGTCCGCCGCTACCGACGTAGAACCGAAAGGCCATATTCGCGTTGTCGAATTGCGGCAGATCGAAATGCTGATTCAACGTCATACGAAAAGCTGCAAGTGTGGCGACGAATTCACCGCGCTGTTGTTCGTTTGACCAATCGAAGCGCGGCATGACGACGGGGCTTAAGAAGCGCCCTCGCAGCTGTTCATTCTGGTCAACTACGGCCTGGCAAATGGGCAACCCGGAAACCACTAGCGCAACGCCGGCGTCGTCAACAAACACCTTGAGCCAGTCGGCAACGTGGTGCATGACTTTCAGCGAACCCTTATCGACAAAGTGCTGAAACTCATCGATCACGACCATCCGTGTTCCCGCTTCTTGCATCAGTAGTTTGAGCCTTGAGGTCTTGATGTTCTCGGTTCCCACGTAATAGCGCGGGTCGCCGATCGCCTGCAACAGCAACTCGACCAGACCTTTCACAGTCGGTTTCGATGGTGTAGATACGCGCAAGATCGGCACCCGCAGACAGTCGCTGTCTCTAGTTGCGGGGTGCGCTCGAAGCACCTCATCGAGAACCGTGGTTTTGCCGGTTCGGGACTCGCCGTGCAACGGCAGACAGATTGGATCGGCCGAAATGGACGCATAGCGAAAACACTGCTCAATTCGCTCAACGGCGTTATTGAAGGCAGAGTGAGGTACCAACGTTGTGTTGATCATGCTACTTAGCTCAAAGACTGTTGATTCGGTGTTCATGAGATGTCCTTTTGGTCAGTAAACGTGGCGAGTGGGCTGCGATAAATGGGCTCAATGGGTCGGTACGGAAGATCCGAATCTGACGCTATGTCGTCGTCGGTCAACGGTTCATCCGCGTATTCGGGTTCGTTGGTTTCGATGCAATCCACCGCCGGGGATGGTCGTTCCTGGTGATCGTTCGTCGAATCGAGCGATGGCATGTCAGCGCTACCTGACTTCGATTCGGCGCTCTTGTAGCGGGCAGCGCGAGATCGGGTGCCTTTCGCTTTGGTCAGAAACTCTTCGTGCACCATCCGCGAGATCTCATGTTTCGCCTCAAGCCAAGTCTCTGGATCACTCTTCTTAAACTCTTTGGCAGCAAAGTTTTTGCACACACCGTGCTGCCAGCGCGATAGTCCGTTGGCGTAATCCGCGTGCAAGGCAGGAACACGGTAGAGGTCACCGGTATGCGGGCAAACGACCATGATGTGGCCAATGTCTGAGTCATCGATCCGCAACTGCACCTCGAATTTTTCGCCGTAGCGTTTTCTCAAGTCGGACATTTCGGGCGAGTTGTAGAAGAGACAGTCCAACTCGATTCCTTTGTGGGTCAGTACGCGGGTTTCTGTACGACCGAGCAAGGCATCTAGCACGGCTGGATCATCGGGCAGCAGGATGTCTTCGTCCGCAATGGAATTCTTCCAATCAAGTTCTGGCGGGATACCCAATGCCCGGTGAGGTTTCTGGTGGTAATAGTCGGCGACCCACTTGCAGACGATTTCCTTGATCTTGCTGAGGCGCACGACCGCGTGCTTGCAGGGATCGTAGTCGCCTTTCTCAAGAATGTTGCTGAACGTCGTACCCGGCGCGCCGTGCGATACCCCATCATTTAGGGTCTTGATGAAGCGCTCAACCTTGCCTTTGTGCCATGGTGTCTTGCGAGCGGAATAGTGAATCTCAATACCCAAGGAATAACACGCATTCTCCAGACTGACGCTGTGGAATTCGCTGCCGTTGTCGACGACTAATTCTGCCATTACGCCATGTGCCAACCAGGGATTTTTGATTGACGGGTAGTCCGCTTGTAAAGTGACCTTCGGCAAGAACGCATTCTTAAGACAGGCGGCAACAGTCAGGTGACTCGGCGGTTCAAACCCCAGATAGATACCGAGCACACACCGCGTTCGCACGTCGATGCAAACCGTCAGCCAGGGCCGACCCAGGGGCAAGAACGTATCGTCGTCGATAACAATCAAGTCGAGTGGCGTGTGGTCGATCTCAGCGCGTTCCAGGGGTAAATCCGCGACCAGGTAGCACTGCACAGACCTGAACCGGTTCAAGGCAACCGAGCGTCCGTGGCGCGCGCATACTCTGTCGAATTTAGGAATGAGCTTGATGAGTCGCTTTACGAATCGGATCGTCGGCCGACGCAACCGAATCTGTTTGGGCCGAAGCTGGTTTTCTTTCTTGGTCCGAACAATCGCTTCGTCCAACACGTCTTGGTACGTTTTGCGCCTGTCTGTCATGTACACCTCGTCGATCACGTCATTGACGAGTTCGTAGGACTCCTCCCCATACCGCTGTGATCGATTGCCCTTCCGGTGGTTTTGATCAACGAGACTGGTAATGTCCTGACCGGATTCCAGGTACCTCTTTTTCCATCGAAGTACGGTCGCCGGGTCCGGGCACCGATCTTTGGTTCCGAGCTGCCTCCAGCGTGCCTCAATGACCGGCCGTATGGTCTCCTTGGTACCCGGCATATGTAGGACGGCAATGACGTAGCTGCGGCGGACCTTGGCAAGCGCCCATTGAAACCCCGAAATATCGGATATTTTTTTGCCCTTGCCCGTCGCGACAATACTGTGATCGGAAGGTGAGAATATGAGGCGCCCTTCCTGATACAGCTGCATGAGTGTCTTGGATTTGAACTCCTGAATGCGGAGCGTGCGCGAGGCCTCAAGCTGCCACGTGGCACCGTCCACTTTTCTCAGCAGCGTATAGTCAGTATCGCCGATCGCGATTTGCACACCGGCTCTTAATGAGGAGACGCCCACGCTAAGCTGCTCGGTGTTCGACGGTCGACGCCGGTCGGTGACTCCACCGGAGTGCCGTATCTGGCGTCAACGGTGCGGCGCGATCTTCGACCCAGATATCACCTTCCAGAAGTAACCGGGCAACGATGTTTCGCCCCCGCTTACCCAGCGCCCCATCGGCTACTGAGCCCCAGGTCAGGCCTGGGCATGCTTCAAGGGACCGCCTCGCGGTCTCACGCTCAATTACAGTAACGGGAGTACGTCCAATCTTGAGCACAGTCGAGCAATACGCCAAGGCCGGTTTGTATTCGGCTTTGTCGACAATCACGACTCGATAAACCAGGCCCAAACGCGGTAGACAAGCCCGCAGGAACCGAGTCCGTCGAAGTACCCTTTCGCTATTCGCGTCGTCCTTTTCCTTGACCTCCTCAACGGCTAGTTCACTGCAGCGCCGAACCAGGATATCGGGGTAGTGAACGTGCCATTCACCATCCAGAAAATAGTGGATCTCAAACGGCTGATCGTAGAACGCAATTACCGAAGGATCGGCGTCATGCACTCGATACACGATAAGTTCGTTCGACGACTCCCACTGCACCATTCGGTGCATCTTCCAGCTGGGATACTTGCCCGTTCTACGGGAACGGGATCGCGTTACGACCTTTCTGGATCGAACTCGTCCGTCGGCCGGAAATTTCAGGATTAGTTGGCCAGGTATCTCGGTTTCGATAATGAATGATTGGGGGTGGCGCTTTGATGTTTCTCGTAAATCGTGCGTTTGTGCAGGCATGTCGGTCTCCTTCCGGCGATGCAGGGCAAAGCCGGGGGGTTTGGAAATGCCAGAAGACCTTGACGAGAATCACACAGTGGCCGATACTAGGTTTTGCAGACGCAGTAATTTCGGTTGCTGTATAGACCCGTCGCCAGGCCTCCTGGCGGTGGGTTTTTTATTGCACTAGGGTTTCGTCTTCGTCCCCCTTTGGTCTCGTACTTGCGAAACGCGCTCATCGCGCGCTGCGGTTTCCTTGCTTATTGGAAAACTCAATTCGTGCAGGCCAGCCAATCGCCCCTCCTTTAATCCGAGCGCTACCGCAATGCGGTGAGACTGGCCCAGTTTCGCGGGATGGCCGCGCATGACGCGGTAGGTTAGCGCTTCAGAGAAGCCGTATCGTCTGGCCCAGGCTGCTAAAGACAGCCCATTTTCCGCCAGTTCCGCTCGAATTTCTTCAGGTGTTCTCGTCATCTAGATGTGTTTGTACATGCAAATTCCGAAATTGTAAACATAACTTCGATATTTTCTGTTCTTATGACTACTTATCCGTTAATATTACGAACATGTCTGAAATACTGTGGAATCCGGAAAGTATCGGCGAGCGGCTAAAGTCGGAGCGACGCCGACTCGGCCTATCCCAAGACGACTTTGCGGCGACAGGTGGTGTTCGCCGCACAACTCTTTATCAGTATGAGCGCGGCGATCGACGTCCGTCGTTGGACTTCATAGTGAAAAGCGCTTCTGCCGGACTGGATCTCGCCTACATCATTTTTGGCGAACGAAATCTCAAGATTGCCGGTGCCGTGCATATCGAACAGGAAGAACTCGACAAGATTCTTTCCTTGGTTGATCAGTACGCTCGCGACCGCCGCGGCCGAGCCCTCGCCACCGAACATCGGCAAGAGTTGTTTAGACAACTGTGCGAAATTGCGAACGATCGAACAGAGAACGAAACCGATTGGGCGGCGCTGGAAGAGACAGCACAGGCGTTTGCCGCGTGAGAAAAAGCAAACTCAGAGATGCAGGGGAATTCTTCGCGCTCATCCGGGCGAAGCGTCAGTCGTGGTACCTCGCAATGGAAGGACTGCTTACAAGCGGACTCTATTGGCACATGAAGGCGCGAATGTGCGAACGCACATTGGCTCGCAAAACAAGTGGCGTGTTTGAGGCATCGGGGGACGAGTTTGAAGAATTGTGCGACGAGTGGGAAGAGCAGCGAGAACGAGCCATCTACGGCAAACCTCTTAGCCTTGTTAAAAAACTCGGCATTCTGAAACTGGAAGACAACGGGTTATCAACAAGTCAAATTCGAACCTGGAACATCAATGGTCACTTGAACAAGAAGGGCGAACTTGCTCCCCACTACCGAGGAAAGACTGATACGTACGTCGAAACTCTCGGTTGGACGTGGCATGTGATTGTCGGCGCGTCTGCGACGTTATTCCTCATTCTCACATGGAGCCTGCCCGGGCCCCTATGGAAGAAAATCGTAGCGACAATTATTGAGCTCGTATTCTTTGCGGTCATGAGTACGTTGATGAATTCGACGTCACTGAGCGCACTTCCGCCTCGAAAATTTCACTGATTCCCGCAATTATCAGCCCCTTGTTTTGATATCAAGTTGCACTCACGCTCTAGTTCGTGAGTCGAATGATCTGGAGCTAATGCTCCGCCTCGTCAGTAGCCGCTTAACTTAGCGGCACGGCGCTCGCTTGAAAGCACAACCGAAAACTCAGGTTCGAGACTTCTAAGTAGAACCCAATTCTCTGTTCTTGACATCACCGTCAATAATGACGATGATTGTCGCATGCACTATCCAGGCGGAAAGGGAAAGTCCTATCAACATGTTCTCAATCTGATTCCGCCTCATGATGTCTACATCGAACCGTTCCTGGGCATCGGCTCTGTCATGCGTCACAAGAGGCGATCCGCCATCGAGTTCGGTGTAGATCTCGACGAACGCGCTCTTCGACTATCCGAACTATGCGGCCAGGGGGTCACGCTCGTTTGTACCGACGGCATACGTTTTCTTAAGGACTACGATTTTCAGGGCCATGAAGTTGTTTACTGCGACCCGCCATACCTTCCAAGAACACGAAGGCGCGAAAAGATCTACCGGTTTGACACCGACGACGGTCATCACCAACAGCTACTCGACACAATCCGATCAATCAATGCGCGCGTCCTGATATCGGGTTACGAGAGCGTGCTGTACAACGAGGCACTCCGAGACTGGAACGTTCACCGATATCAGGCCAAAACGCACACCGATGTCCGGCAAGAATGTGTTTGGTACAACTTCAAACGTCCCGCTGTCTTGCACGACTACCGTTATTTGGGGCGGAATTATCGCGAACGACAGACAATAAAGCGGCGACTGAACCGCTTGACGCAACGCATCTCCCAACTCTCGGATCAAGAGCAGGAATTTCTCAGGGAGTGGCTAACAGCAAGAGGTCGCGCACGTGCAACTTGAGGAATACTATGCCGACGGTCGTCACTACGACTGCGAAATCCCGGATGCCGACATAGAATTAATGCCCGGCGTCAAGTGGGGACAAGCGTCTCGAATCCTGACGCCGGCATTCTGGAGGTTTCACTGCCTCACGAGCAACTCGCTGCAAGAAAGACATCGCTACCGTTTAGGGGAATCGTTGCGAGAAGAAGTGGTTGCCTGCCTTCTGGGGGGCCACGGTATAGCGGGCGAAACGGGACTGGCTGCTTTCAACCACTTGAAATCGCATGGAATCCTGGCGTATGACCCGCAGGTTGTAGAGGTTGAATCATTGCTTCGTGAGCCGCTAAACCTTGGCGGTAACGCTGTGCATTACCGCTACCCAAAGCAGAAAGCCAAATATGTCGCCGCTGCGTTGGCCTTCTTGACGGAGAATCCAGCTCCGCCACAAACTGCTGTGGCTTTCCGTAACTGGCTGTTAGGCATTTCGGGTGTCGGCCACAAGACTGCAGGCTGGATCACCCGAAATTGGCTGGACTCCGATGACGTTGCGATCTTGGATATTCACATTCATCGTGCCGGGGTCATTGCTGGCTTTTACTCGCCGAACGATGACGTAAGCCGCAAATACCTTGAGATGGAGGAGCAGTTTTTGGCGTTCGCCAACGCCATCAACATACCCGCAGGTGTTCTCGACAATCAGATATGGAACCAGATGCGCATCGTACCGACGCACGTCCGCCATTTCCTGATCGACCGCGGCACAAAGTCAACGGACAAGTGCGGACTACCGGCTGCCAACTACGGCCGCACCCCCAGGAATTATCAACTCTTTTCCCACGCCTAATACCGCTTCGTTCCAATCATGGCCTTGGGTTCCAAGCGGGCAAAAAGCGAGCCCAAGCAACTCGCACAGCAATGCCATTGTGCCTTGCAATACACCCGCCTCGCGAAGCACCAGCGATTCCGGGCTTTCGTAATAGCGTCCGATGTAGTCTCTAAACGCGACGAACAGCAGTAAGCGACCACCGCCTATTGGCATAAATTCCTGTGCCAGGTTCAGGATCTCCAAGGCGGCTTCTGGCGACGCACAAAGCACACCCGCTTTGTGACTGCGCGAATCATAGATCCAGGGCCTCTCGTCTCTTGACACTACCAGCGTGCGAACACTTGCCAGACCGCCAGCCGTCGGAATCGGGCCACGTGAGCGATCCGGATTTTCACTGTTTACCTCAGTACGCCGTTGGCTCCACCAAAGCAGGGTCGAGAGGTTTTGTACGTCAATCGATTGAAATACCCGTCTCGTTGTACGTTGCGCCAAAACATCTGTGAGCGGCGTTGATAGCAGATCGCACGTAGGATACGGAAGGCTGTCCCAATGCGTGACGGGTATACCAGACCATTGTGATGGGCCGGCAAAATCGATTGGTCTTGGATCTTCACCGATCTGCAAGGCCCAGGCCCTCAAAGACTTCTCTGCTCTTGTTGCATCCACGACAACGACCACATGCGACGTTTGATGTGTGGCACGAATGAGACCAGGCCAACAGTGACAACGGAATCCTCGACTGATGAATTAGCTCCAAGGTGGTCATCTCTATTGCCGGAGCAGTGACCCGCATGTTGCCCTCCTGGTTCGAAAGCAGAGCGTCTGAGAGCTCGATAAATTCCTTGGTTCCGTCTTTGTGCGACGAATCTGAAACGACAGTCGCCAACATCAGCTCATCCACGCCCGAATCGATTAATTTCATGGCTGCAATGGTAATCAACGCTTGATTTCGAAAGGGCCACCAATCACTTGCCGGTGCGGCGTCAGCGGGTTTGTTTGCGCTAAGATCGCCGGATCCTAGTTCACGCATATCCAAGTGAACAATCTCATGACGGATGTCCAGTCGCCTTGCAAGGAGCTTGGCCGCGCCGATTTCGGCTTCCGCAGGCCTTTGCCCGTAGTCGATAGTGATGGCAACGTGAGGACGTTTTTCGAAGGTCAACGCGTACGAGTCCATTCCGCCCGACAGAAGTGCGGCCGTCGTGGTCACTGTAGCGCCTTCCATTTCGCGTGATAGATCGATGACGTGAAGTCGCGACAAACCGTACACCCCGTTCCCAGCAACATTTTCATCGCTTCATCCGTTGTTTGTTCGGCAAAGGCCACAACGGGGATTCCCTTCTTTACCGCGTAACCCACTTCAAACAACGTGCCAGGATCCAGCCCATCGCACAGTGCGAGCAAGACGTCGGCATTCTCAATGGCTCGAATATCCTCCGGTACCACCTGATTAGCATCGCCAACACCCACGTCGTGAAATGGCGAGAAAACATTGAAGCCTACGTCTCGAAGCGCTCGTCTTGCCTCTTCGACCAACCACAACTGCCCCATGGTGAAGAACGGCCCGGCAAGATAGATTGACACGTCCGATGGAGCCCGCCTTAGCCTGAGCTCCGGGAATCGGAATTTGTCTGCCGTTAGGAGATCGGGTAGTACGGGAACTTGCCGGGTTGAACAATAGAGCGCCGCGGCTCGCGATGCGTAAGTTGCAGCCTGCTCGGCACGATCGCGGGCAGTGGTCCAGTAGTGCGCGAACACAGCGGCGAAAACGTCTCCTGAACCGATTGGCCAAACTCGGTCCGTTTCAAAGGCCGGAATAATCGTTTTCTTGTCGCCGACATACAACTTGGAACCGCTCGCCCCAGATTTGACTACCACAACCTCTGCGCCGTCCAATTCCATGATGCGCTTAGCAGCGGCGTCGGTCGTAGACTGCCCGGAAAGCAATCGCGCTTCTTGCCCATTTAGAACGTATGCAAGGTGTTTGGCGGCAGATCCGTTGGCCGAAAACGGTCGAGGGCTTTGCGGGTTTTGTGGATCGTAGACCACGGAGTCTCCAGCGACCTTCGCGTCGCCTTCTAGCATGCCGAACTGCAATATCGCGTCTGCAGTCACTGCAATTGTGTCCGCAGATTGATCGGGTAGCTCCATGGGGCGAATCGTCGGTTTCGACAACCCATGGTAGTACTCGAAGGAAACCGTCTCCGCGACCGGATACTGAGTTAGCGGCACATCCCAAGAGTTTTCGGCTTCATGGTCGATGGCGTGCTTCGCATCGGCGCCAACGAAGCTCACCAGCGAAACAGCGGGATCGAGGGACTTCAGCGTCGCTGCAGCTCTGCCGCCAGAACCGAATATGATCTCATCTGCAGGAAATGTGCATCGTTCGAGATAGATGCCACCAACTACCGTAAGCGCCACAGCAGGTTTCTATTCTGGGGTAACTTGAACGGTGACTAAGCCATCGTCCACTTTCAGAACGGTCGCGACATAGCCGAACCCTTCGGACATGCATCGAATCAGTTCGACATTTTTTGCATAGGCAATACTACCCGCAAATTTTCCTGTGTCCGGGTGAATTGCCTGCACAGTTCCGTCGTTGTCTACGACCGGAAGGCGCAACTTGGGTTTCATTTGCTCGATAGTGCCTTGTGGAATCGATCGCAGCTGCGTTTTGAAATTGACCGCCTCGCAATCTAAATTGTACGTATCGTTTCCCCTGTTGTTTCCTCCGCTTGAACCCGACATTTTCAGTCTCCTATGTTATCTATTTCCGCCGCCCTCGGTCGCAATCGGCCACAGATCCCTTTGACCGGCGTTGTTCTTGCTGATTGAACGCGCTTGGTGCACGAAAGGCCTTCTCGAAATCGTGCTCATGGCCCTTCAACTCTAAATTGCAAAAAAAAGGCCACGAACCCCTTCGGGTCAGTGGCCTTAGTCGTTCTAGCTGTTGATGATCAATATTGGTCGCACCTTATGGTGTTAGCTTGTCGCACGTTATGGGGTCCAAGTCGCAGCTTATGCGTACCCCCACAAACGCCTTATGGGCGTTCCCACATACAGGCCTCGACTACCCGCACTTCGAGTCGCCGCAAGACAGGCAGGTTTGGCAGCCATCCATCAAAACCACCGCGGCGGTGTGGCACTTGGCACAGAGTTGCGCGCCTGCCGGGTAGTCATTCTCGGAGAATGCATCCTGCTGCTTTTTAGACTCTTCAAACTCGGCGCGCTTTTCCTCGATCAGCTGCTGCTGGCCCGGATCAAGCTGCGGCGCTGCCATCAGGCCGATCATGATCAGGTGCTTCTCGACGATATGGCCGAGCTCGGCAATAATTGACGGCATGAACTTGCCGCCCGGCTGCCAGTAGCCACCACGCGGGTCGAAAACCGCCTTGAGTTCTTCCGCCAGGAACGCGACGTCGCCGCCCTTGCGAAATACGGCCGAGATAATGCGCGTCAAAGCGACGATCCACTGGTAGTGATCGAGGTTCTTGGAATTGATGAAGATCTCGAACGGCCGACGCTTTTCGAACGGCGTGCCCTCGTTGAGAATAATGTCATTGATCGTGACGTACATGGCATGATCAGACACCGGGGTCTTGACCTTGTAGGTTGAGCCAACCAGCATTTCCGGCCGCTCCAGCTTTTCGTGCATGCGAATCACGTCTGCACGATCGGTGCCGCCCTCTTCACGGGTGAACTCGCGTTTCTCCTGGGGCTCTTCAGCCGCAGGCTTGTTCACCGCGTATCCCACAATTTTCTTGTCTACTTTAATCATGTTTCTTAACCGTAAATTCTTGAGTTAAAACTTGCCGTAGTAGCCTTCTTTCAAGGCATCGAACAAGTTGGCCGCGGTATGAACCTCGCCGTCGTACTCGACCTCTTCATCACCCTTGAGGTCAATCGTCGAGCCGTCATCCAGCGTAAATGTGTAATTGGTGTTCTTGAGATCCTTCTCTTTGACCAGCACGCCCTGGAACGCTTCCGGGTTGAAACGGAACGTCGTACACCCTTTGAGTCCCTGTTGGTAGGCGTACAGGTAAATATCCTTGAAGCCATCGTAGGCATAATCCGTCGGTACGTTGGCCGTCTTCGAGATCGACGAGTCGATCCACTTCTGTGCGGCCGCCTGGATGTCGACGTGCTGATTCGGCGTCACTTCGTCCGCGGTAATAAAGTAGTCAGGCAACGTGTTCGCTGCGCCACCCTCGCCGGCACCGGCGGGCATGCCCTCCGGATCGATCGCATCGCGGTAGGCCAGCAACTCAAAAGAGAAGACGTCGACTTTTTCCTTGGTCTTTTTGCCCTGGCGGATAACATTGCGGAAGTAATGATGCGCGAAGCTTGGCTCGATGCCGTTGCTGGCATTGTTCGCCAGCGACAGGGAAATCGTGCCGGTCGGTGCGATCGAGCTGTGATGCGTAAAGCGCGCGCCGGTTTCGGCCAGTTTCGCGACCAACTCCGGTGCCTCGGCAGCAATGCGCTGCATATAGCGGCTGTATTTCGCATGCAGAATCCGCCCCGGAACCCTGTCGCCGGGCTCGAAACCATCGTCACGCATCTCCGGGCGTTTGCGCAACATTGCCTCGGTGACCTCGAAGGTCTCGTTCATGATTGGCGCCGGACCTTTTTCCTCGGCAAGCTCCAACGCTTCTTCCCAACCGGCCAGCGCCAGCTGTTTGGCAACTTCTTCGGTAAATTGCACTGCGTCCGCTGCACCGTATTTCATGCGCAGCATGGTCATCGTCGAGCCGAGGCCCAGGAAGCCCATGCCGTGGCGACGCTTGCGCTGAATCTCGTTGCGCTGCTGCGGCAACGGCAGGCCGTTAATCTCAACCACGTTATCCAGCATGCGTGTGAATACTTTCACAACCTTGCGGAAGTTCTCCCAGTCGAACGCGGCATCGGCGGTAAACGGCTTGCTGACGAAGCGCGTGAGATTGACCGAACCCAGCAGGCAGCTGCCATACGGCGGCAGCGGCTGTTCGCCGCAAGGATTGGTTGCACGGATATTTTCGCAAAACCAGTTGTTGTTCATTTCGTTGACCTTGTCGATCAACACGAAGCCCGGCTCCGCAAAATCGTAGGTCGACGCCATGATGATGTCCCAGACCCGTCGTGCCGGAATCGTCTTATAGATCTTGCAGGCGACCAGGCCCTCAGGATTGGTCACGTAATTGCCGGCTTCGGGCCATTCGCGCCAGACGAACTGCGATTCGTCGTTGATGTCGAGACCGTCGACGTCCACTTCCTTGTACGTCACCGGAAATGCAAGCTTCCAGTCGTCCTCATTGATGACGGCCTGCATGAACTCATCAGTGACCAGCAACGACAGGTTGAACTGCCGCAAGCGGCCGTCTTCGCGTTTGGCGCGAATGAATTCCATGACATCCGGGTGGCCGACATCGAAGGTACCCATCTGCGCACCACGCCGGCCGCCAGCCGACGACACCGTGAAACACATCTTGTCGTAGATATCCATGAACGACAGGGGCCCGGACGTGTACGCCCCGGCACCGGTTACGTATGCGCCCTTGGGACGCAATGTCGAAAACTCGTAACCGATGCCGCAACCAGCCTTCAACGTCAGTCCTGCTTCATGAACCTTGTTGAGGATGTTATCCATTGAATCACCGACGGTACCCGACACCGTGCAGTTGATCGTGGATGTTGCTGGCTTGTGATCCTGTGCGCCCGCATTCGAAATGATGCGGCCCGCCGGAATGGCGCCCGAGCGCAGCGCCCAGACGAATTCCTCGAAATAATGCTCGCGCTTCGACTCGGTTTCAACGCTCGCAAGCGCATGGGCAACACGCTTGTACGTATCATCGATATTCGCATCAATCTTCGAGCCGTCTTTGGCTGTCAGTCGATATTTTGCGTCCCAAATGTCAAGCGACGCTGGTTGAAATTCTATGTCGGTAACCGTGTGCGTATCCAGAATGGCGGCAGACTTCATCGGTCTTGTAACTCCCCTGAACTCCCTTAAGGGAGACCCCAAATTAATTTTTACCCGCTGTAATCTCGAGCGAAAAGGGCCCCGCTCGCCGGCGGCCAGAAGAGCGCGCGACGAGTGCCAAAATGGCCTCTTTTCCTCGTTGAAGAGACACAAGATGTTGTGTCTGAGTGGTGACAAGATTATGCCCGAAGTCGACATCTGTCAAGCATTTCCTGCTTTTTTTTCTAAGGGTCTTTTATATAATAAATCAATAAGTTACGACATGATCGCAAGTAAGTGCTTTAAATATAGGCGAAAATAAATGACACTTTTGTGAAATTTAGTTGCCACTAGATATTGTGGCACAGATTATGTCGGATCGTGCGCCCGGACAACGGGCAAATATGGGCATTCTTGCACGATGGCAGGCCCTTGAATTGGCATTTGCTGGCCCTACATAAGCTGTCAGCAAGTCAACTGTACTGGAGATTCCTATGAAATTTGCTCGCTTTGAACCGTGGTCATACGTCGATTTCCCCCAACGCGACCTACGCCAGCCTGTTCGCAATGCGGCAGCCAGCCAATGGCGCCCGGCCGTCGACATCATTGAAGACAAGGAGCGCTTTTTGCTGCGTGCCGATGTCCCTGGCGTACGTCCTGAAGATATCGAAATCACCATGGATGCCGGCATTCTGACCCTGTCCGGCGTACGGCATGCGTCGACGACGGACGACGAGGCGAAACTGCGGCGCACCGAGCGTGTGGCCGGAACGTTTTCGCGTCAGTTCACACTGCCGGAAAGCACGGATGCAGACAGCATCGGCGCAAAATGCCGCGACGGTATCCTGGAAGTCTCGATACCGAAACTGCCCGAGGTGCAGCCCCGACAGATTACTGTTGAAGCCGCCTGACCGTTGCGTGGGATAATGCCGGGCGCGACGGTTGCGCGCGCCCGGGCATCTTTGCAAAGGCCTATACTGCGGCACCGGGACATCGATTCATCAAGGATTCAGTGTCCCTGCACTAGCCTGACCGTTCAAACTGATTGAGATCGAAAATGATGAATAAGAACCGACTGTCCTTAAGCGCATTGTTTCTGGCGCTCTGCTTTGCGACTTCTGCGCAGGCCGCCCTGCCGCAATTTGTCAAAGGCGACCCGGTAAAAAGCCTCGCGCCACTGGTCGAAGAGGTTTCACCGGCTGTCGTGAATATCCGCGTCAGCCAGACCGTTACCCGCCGTAACCCGTTTGGCGACGATGCGTTCCGGCGCTTCTTCGGTATTCCGGACTCACCGGGCGGGCAACAGGAAGTTGCGAGTGCGGGATCGGGCGTCATTGTCGATGCTGAACGCGGCTACATTCTGACCAATCACCACGTTGTTGGCGACGCTGACGAGATCCAGATCTCCCTGATCGATGGCTCGATCCACGATGCTGAGATTGTCGGTTCGGACCCGGCAACCGATATCGCCGTTATCAAAGTCGACGTCGATGGGCTGGTTGATATGCCAATTGGCGATTCAACCGGCGCCCGGGTCGGTGACTTTGTCATCGCAATCGGCAACCCGTTTGGCCTTGGGCATACCGTCACGTCCGGCATTATCAGTGCATTGGGCCGCACCGGTATCAGTCGCGACGGTTACGAAGACTTTATCCAGACAGACGCGTCCATCAACCCGGGCAACTCGGGCGGTGCGCTCGTGAACATGAACGGCGAGCTGATCGGCATCAATTCCGCAATCATCAGCCGTTCCGGTGGCAATGTCGGAATTGGCTTCGCCGTGCCGACCGAAATTGCCAGCTCAATCATGAGCCAGATTCTCGACTTCGGCGAGATTCGCCGCGGCTTGCTCGGCGTCAATATTCAGACCATCGACTCGCAAGCCGCGGAAGCGCTCGGCAGTGATATCGAGGGCGGTGCGTTGATCACCGGCGTGCAGCCGGATTCAGCGGCCGAAGACGCCGGATTGCAGGTCGGCGACATCATCATCGAGGTCAACGACAAGAAAGTCGATGGTGCCGCCGAATTGCGCAACCGCATTGGCCTGTTGCGCTCCGGAGAAGAAGTCCAGATCCAATACGTTCGTGAAAACCGGACGCTCTCGACGCGCGCCGAACTCGGTCAGGCTCAGAGCCAGATGGTGCTGGGCCAGGATATCCATCCCGGCCTCGCCGGCTCGGTATTTTCGACGGCCACCGTCGCAAGTACAGACGGTGTCGTCATTAGCGAGGTACAGGAAGGCAGTGCGGCGGCACAGCGGGGCCTGCAAACCGGCGACATGATTACGCACGTCAACCGCGTGCGCGTGTCGGATCTGCAGGACCTGCGAGAAGTTGCTTCCCGCTACGACATCCTGTTTCTGAACGTGCGTCGCGGCGACAGGGCGTTAATGTTCCAAATTCGTTAGACTGTCAGGCATGCCCAGAAAGGACATGCCTGACAAATGACGAACCTGCCCGCTGCTTGCCGACGTCTGCTGATTGTCGGAATACTGACGCTGCCCGCGTCAGTCTCGGCAGCGAGCACGATCGAGCAACAACGCCAACTGTTTCGCGACGTTTACCCGACCGTTGAGCGTGGCAGCTGGAGCGCCGTCGAAGGGCTGACTGCTGCCGAGCTACAGAGCCTGCAGCAATACGTATTATGGCCCGACCTGCGCGCGGCATGGCTGCGAGCCAATATACGCAATGTGCCCGCGGGTGATGTCAATGCCTTCGTACAGCAATACGGGACATTGAAGCCAGCGCGCGAACTACGCTATCGCCACGCTCTGAATTACGTCCGCAATGGCGACTTGCAGAGCTATCTCGGGATCTACCAGCAGTTTTACCAGGGCCAGGACATCCCCAAGCTCGATTGCCTGGCGTTGCAGGCAGAATTGCAGGCGGGCCGATTCCAGCGTGTCGACGCGCGCGCACTCGATCTGTGGATGGTCGGCAAGAGCCAGGTCGATGAGTGCGACCCGGTATTCAAATATCTCGGCAATCGCCAGCGGCTCGGAGTCCTCGAATACCAATCGCGCTATGAACTTGCCATCGATGCGCGAAATTTCTCACTCGCAAAATGGCTGGCGAAAAAAATTGATCAACAACATGTCGACGTCGCTACTCGCTGGCAACAGGCCCAGGCAAATCCGGAAGACTTTTTACGCGCGCACCTGCGGTTGCGCGGCGACGTCACGCTGAGCGAACAAATAGCATACGCGCTCGAACGGCTCACCTATCGCGATCCGTCAATCGCACTTGAACTCTGGCAAGCGGCGCTCGCCAGACACCCATTCAGCGAAGCGCAAAAAGCCCGCACCGCACGACACATCGCCCTTTGGACGGCACGCGATCAGCTGCCTGGCGCATACACTCTGTTGCGCAACCTGGCGCCGGCCGCACAGAACGACGAGGTCCTGCGCTGGCAAGCACGCGTGAGCCTGCGACACGCGAACTGGCAAGACCTTCTGGCCGACATCGCCGCGATGACGGACACGGAACGCAATACCGAGGAGTGGCGCTACTGGCGTTCCATCGCGTTGCAACGATTGGGACAGGTCATTGCAGCAAAGGCGGAGCTCACAGCATTGAGCCGGGAACGCAGTTATTACGGTTTTCTCGCCGCGGATGAACTCGGCGTTGACTACGCGTTGAGCCACTCGGACCTCGCAGCCGACGAGCAACAATTGAGGACGCTGGAAGGGCGGCCCGAAATTACGCGCGCTCGGGAGTTGTTTTTTGTTGGCCAGGACAGTCGCGGCCGATCGGAGTGGGACGCCGCATTGCGTGGCCTGACCGCTGACGAAAAAGCGCAGGCGGCGATTCTTGCCGATCGCTGGGGCTGGCATTCGAGAGCAATCGCTGCTGCTGCAAGCCTGGGCGAATACGATGACCTGTCACTGCGCTACCCATTGCCTTACCAGCAGACGTTCAAGGAATTCTCCACTGCAGCCAGCATCGCGCCTACCTGGGCATACGGCATTGCGCGCAGTGAAAGCCTGTTCATGCGCGACGTACGCTCTCGTGCCGGTGCCATCGGTTTGATGCAGCTGATGCCCGCGACCGGCCGCGACGTCGCCCGGGAAATCAAACTGCCGTATTCCGGGTGGACAACGCTCGTTGACCCGGCAAGCAATATTCGCCTTGGCACTACCTACCTCGCAAAAATGGCGGACCGGTATAACGGCAACCAGGTACTGGCCACCGCCGCCTACAATGCCGGCCCGCATCGCGTTGATGCCTGGCTGCCTGAGAACGGCACTGTCGATGCGCGCATCTGGATTGAAAACATTCCATTTAATGAGACACGCAAGTACGTCAAACGCGTACTGGCTGCGCAGTCTATTTTTCACTGGCGCATGACTGGCCAGATCCGCCGACTCTCCAACGAACTACTTCTCGTCAGTGCCCCTCGCGAAACGCTGCAGGTTGCCAGTCGCTAGAACGCGGTCGCGCGTCTCCCTGTCAAGATCGGCCAGCCGCGCCGCGGCGGCATAGAAACAATCGAAGTCTCGCTGGCATGTGTCAAACAGAGTCTTGAATTGCGGCACGTAAGCTTCGTACAGTGCTGTCGACACCAGGTGAGCATTGTTCAGATCGCCACTCATCCAGCCCAACAATGAGATACCCGCATCGTCGGCAATTGCGTGGATATCGGCAGCCAGTTGCTGCAGGCGTTGCTGCTTTCGGGCACGCATCTCGGTCACGTCGAGATCGAGCTGATAAATCCCTTCCAGGTCGGCCCGGGCGTTTACGATCGCCTCGCTAATCGCATCCCTGTGACGGCGGCGGTCAAGGTATTGCGTATAGGCGCCCGCCTCGCCCGTCACCTCCAGCCAACGCTGCAATCCAAATTGTTCGACCGCCGTAGCAAATGATTCGTTAAAGGCGGTGTCGTCTTTGACGTAAACCACCTGGTGCGCGAGCTCGTGAAACAGCAGCGCAACCAGGTCATGGTCGCGCCATTGCAGCATTGAACTCAGAATCGGATCATCGAATTTACCAAGTGTTGAATATGCGGCCACGCCGCCGACCGCTACGTCGAAGCCCTTCCGGGACAGGCGCTCTGCAGCCTTTTCTGCGTCTGGCTGCGCGAAATAGCCGCGGTACGCCACGCAACCGGCAACCGGGAAACACCATTGCCTGGGTTGCAGCGAAAACTCCGGTGCGGCGATGACATTCCAGACAACGTAGTCGCGCCCGATCTCGGCAAAGCTGCGGTAGCTCTTGTTGTCCGGTAAACCCAATTGCTCGATCGAAAAATCCCGCGCCTCGACCAGCATTTGTAATCGCCCGGCCAGCGCCGGCGAGGTTTCCGGGTCGTCTATTACCTCGTTGATCGGTTCGCGCTTCTGCAAAACCTGCCATTGCCCAGCCGCGGCCTGCATGTAGAAACAGGCGGAATTCGACAGGCACAGAACAAGGATGATCGACAACCGCAACATCGCACTACTCTGCTGCCGGACAGGCCGGAACGTCAACCGGAAATGTCGGTTACTATTGCGGCATGCAAGTCTACCTGGTCGGCGGCGCCGTTCGCGATGAACAACTCGGAATCCGTTATAAGGAACGGGACTGGTGCGTCGTGGGCGCGACACCGGACGAACTGATCGCGGCAGGTTACCGGCAGGTCGGCAAAGACTTTCCGGTGTTCCTGCACCCGAAAACGCACGAGGAATACGCGCTGGCGCGCACGGAGCGCAAGACTGCGCCCGGATACCACGGCTTCGAAATGCAGTTCTCGCCGGATGTGACGATCGAGGATGACCTGGCACGTCGCGACCTGACAATCAATGCGCTGGCGCAGGACAGCGAGGGCGAACTGATAGACCCTTACGGCGGCATGCAAGACATCCGGGACAAAGTCCTGCGACATGTTTCGCCTGCGTTTTCGGAAGACCCGGTACGCATCCTCAGAGTCGCGAAATTTGCGGCCAGATTCTCGAGCCTGGGGTTTAGCGTTGCTGCCGAGACGATGGCTTTGATGGAAAACATGGTCGTACAGGGGGAAGTTGATGCACTCGTTCCGGACCGTGTCTGGAAGGAAACCGCACAGGCGCTGAGCGGCAACAGCTCGCGCGTATTTTTTGAAGTATTGCGTGCCTGTGGCGCACTGCAACGCCTGTATCCCGAGGTTGATGCGTTGTTCGGTATCCCGCAGCCGGCTAAATGGCACCCGGAAATCGACACCGGTTTGCACACGATGATGGTGCTCGATCAGGCCGAAGCGCTGAGCGATGACCTGGATGTCCGTTTTGCCGCATTGGTCCATGACCTCGGCAAGGCCACAACGCAGAAAGACAAACTGCCCAGCCACCCGGGCCATGAATTGCGTGGCGTCAAACTGATTCAAGCGCTGACTGAACGATTGCCGGTGCCGCGCAGTGCGCGTGACCTGGCGCTACTCGTCGCCGAATTCCACACGCATTGTCATCGTGCCCTGGAGCTGCGCGGCAAGACGATCCTGAAAGTACTGGAACGCACCGACGCGTTTCGGCGCCCTGAGCGTTTTGAACAATTCCTGGTGACTTGCGAGGCCGATGCCCGCGGTCGCGCCGGACTGGAAGATCGCGAATATCCGCAAGCCGACTATCTACGTGCCGCGTTTAAGGCCGCCAATGCTATCGATGCGGCTGGCATTGCAAAAAGTCATGAAGGACCGAAAATTCCGCAAGCCATATACAAGGCCCGCCTGGCGGCGGTCAATCAATACCGGGATTCGGTTCAGCCGTAGAAGTACAGAAATACCGAGAATAGTGTGACTGTACCGAAATCATCGGCACGGTCCACGCCGAGTCCGAACTCGATATCACTGGCTTTACCCATTGGCGTCAGGAATCGTAATGTCACAGAGTCAGTTTCACGACCGTCAACTTCGCCTTTTGATTTTGCGACATCAAACGACCAGCGATTGTCGCCGGCATCCACGCCGAGTGATACTCGGGCCTGGTAGTCGGTCAGGCTGTTGAGCAGGCTAAGTCGCGACACAGACAGGAAATCCACGATGCGTCGATTGGCAGCCAGTTTCAGATTGACGTCGTAGTCATAATTCATGCCGGAGAAACTCAGGTCGACGTTCGGGCTGAGCTCGAAACGCGCCGCCAGCCCCACGCCATCAGCGTGAAACTCGATGTCCCGCCCTGGCAACAGGCTATCGCGAAGAATATCGAACGTGAGCTCTCGGTATTCGTACAGCCCCGATACGCTGAATTTATCGCCCCTCCAGTAAACTGAGCCGCTGTAATCGATCGAATCCAGGACGTCGCTGTCGCCCCAGTAAGCGACGCTGGCACGAATGCCGACCGGGTTGAACCAGTGGTCGATGCCCAGGTCCGCATACAGCGTGTCGATACTGGAATCGAGCGGCAGATCTACGCGACTTTTGGCGATGGCTGTCGACAACCACGTTTCTTTGGCCAGACCCAGCTCGGCGGACAGCGTCGCGGCCAGCGCCTCTTCGTTGTCAGCATCCAGACCGGCACCAACGACGAAACCCTCAAGACCCCAGGCAGGGCCAGCCAACAACATCAACAGCAGGGTTCTAGACCAGGACATAAAAAATAATGGCTGCCAGTATTAATCGGTAAATCGCAAATGGCGCAAGTCCGATGCGAGTAACAAAGCGCATGAAGAATTCTATACTAAGGTAGGCAACGACACAGGACACCAGCGCACCAAGGCCTAGCTGTGCCCACTCCACGGCTTCATCGCCAGTGACCAGCTGCAGAAACTTGTAACTCGCCGCCAGCAATATCACGGGAGCCGACAGCAGAAACGAAAAGCGCGCCGCATCCTGGCGTGCAAAACCCAGGAATCGCGCAGCGGTAATCGTAATACCGGACCGCGATGTGCCCGGCACCAGCGCAAGCGCCTGTGCACAACCGATAATCAGCGCATCCTTCAGCCCGACCCCGGCAATGTTTCTTTCGCTCTTGCCCAGGCGGTCCGCAATAGCCATCAATAGGCCATAACCGGCAAGGGTATAAACGATGACGGAAGGATCGCGCAGATTCACTTCAATCCATGACGCAAATAACAAGCCACTGATCGCCGCCGGGATCGTGCCAAGGCCGATGGCGAGCGCTAACCTCGATTCCGGTGTCTGCATTTTGCCGCCCAGCAATTGCACGCCGCCGGACAACAACGCAAGGATATCGTTGCGGAAAAAAATGCAGACAGCGACCAGCGAACCGAAATGCACTGCGACGTCGAAGGCCAGCCCCTGGTCGGTCCAGTCCAGCAAGTAAGGTGCAAGCACCAAATGTCCTGAACTCGATATCGGCAAGAATTCTGTGAGTCCCTGCACGACGGCGAGAAGGACGATCTGAAGTGTGGTCAAAGAGTTTGTGTCCTGTCAGCAAAATAAAAAGCCGCGGGTGTTTCGATATCGCCACGTCCAATGGCCATACACTTGAAGTTCTCACCCATTTCACCGGGGAGAGTAAGTCTTTTCACCTGGCCGGACAATTTCAATTGCTCCGCGGCATCCAGCTCCGAAAGGTTCTCCAGTTCATGCTGGATCCCGCCGCCGAGCAAGAACTGCGCCTGCGTCTGATAGCCATGAATATCGAGACCGCCTGTCACTGCGGCCTCCGCCACTGCCGTAAAATTTACCCAGGCCGTCAGGTCCTGAATACCTGGCAAGATCAGCGGGTCATTGTGCGCAAAGTGACGATAGTGGCAGCGCAGCCAGCCATCGTTGCGGTCGGCTGCGTAGTATTCCCGCTGTGTTACGCCATAGTCGAAAAAGAACGCCATGCCGTGTCGCAGACACGCTGCAATACCGCCGACCAACGCGGGTACTGCCTGCGACAGCTCGGATGTGAAGCCGTCGGCAAACGGCGCGCCAAGTTCGACCTCTATCGCGCTAACTGCACGCTGCAGTTTCTGCGGTGCGACATCTTCCGTCTGGACAAAGGATTGGCCATCGTATCGCACGCGAATTTGCAGAATGTCTGAACCCCGACGCACAAATCGCTCCACCGGCAAGGCATCCAGTACCTCGTTCGCAACGATGACGCCGTGAAACCTGTCCGGTAAATCAGACAGCCAGCAGACACGATCGACGAGGTGTGGCACGTCCCGTTGCAAGCATTGCCGTTGCCGTTCCTGCAGATCCGCCGACACTTCGAGAATACGGTAGACCCGCGGCACGTTGCCGAGCGCCTCAAATGCTCGCAGCATGTCGACCGCAAGCCGACCGCTGCCCGCGCCGAGTTCAAGCACCTCCGCATCAGGCACCGTGGCTAGCACTTCAGCACATTGACGCGCCACCACGCGACCAAATAGTGCCGACACTTCCGGCGCCGTCACGAAGTCGCCGGAGCTCCCGAACTTCGTCGTACCGGCTGTGTAGTAGCCGAGGCCCGGTGCGTACAGGGTCTCGTGCATGAATTCAGCGAAACTGATCGAGCCGCCGGCTGCCTCTATCCTGTCCCGCAAATACTGCGCGACGCGCGCTGAATGTTCGGCGCTTGCCTCGTCCGGCTCCGGCAGTGTTGTTACCGCTTCGTGTTGCATGTAGGCGCTAAAGTCTCTATGAATGACATCATGTCGGCGAACTCCCTCAACAACAACGTTTTCCTTGTCACCGGTGCTGCACGACGTATCGGCGCCGCTATTGTGACACGCCTGCACGAAGACGGCGCGCGGGTCGCCATTCATTACCGCGGCTCGGCTGATGCGGCACAAGCACTCGCAAGCCAGTTGAACGCTATTCGCAAAGACTCGGCGATGGCAATACAGGCAGACCTGCTGCAAACCGAAAGCCTGCCGTCATTGATTGATGCGGTGGTTAACTGGGGCGGGCAACTGAACGGCCTCGTCAACAATGCATCCAGTTTTTATGCCACGCCGCTCGGAACGGTTACGGAGCAAAACTGGGACGAATTGGTCGGCAGCAATTTCAAGGCGCCGCTATTCCTGGCCCAGGCAGCGCTTGAGCCTTTGCGCGCGAGCCACGGCTCGATCGTGAATATTGTGGACATACACGCACAGCGGCCGCTTCGGGAGCATCCCGTCTACGGACCCGCCAAGGCTGCGTTGGCGATGTTGACGCGTGCGCTGGCTAAAGACCTGGCACCGGAAATCCGTGTGAACGGCGTCGCACCCGGCGCAATTCTGTGGCCGGAGGACGGCATGGACACGGATTCAAAACAGAGCATTCTGAAGCAGATCCCGCTGGGACGTGCCGGCAGCCCGGACGACATCGCCGGATGCGTTCTGTACCTGTTACGCGATGCCGACTACGTTAGCGGCCAGATCATTGCTGTTGATGGCGGCCGCTCCGTCGGTTGGTAATACGGTGACAGTGACCCTATTTAGCGCAATTGCGAAATAGGGTCACTGTCACCGTATTACCCGAAATAGGGTCACTGTCACCGTATTTCACCGTATTTTTAGTAGGCGCCGAGGATGACGCGCTGCGGCGGCGCATTCGGTTTATCTGGAATATAGGGCCGCGGTGCTGCAGCTTTGAACTGATTCCCCGGTACCGCGACAACCGGACAAGCGCCCGTCTCAAGGTAGCTCATGGCCGCCACCATGTTCGGATCATTGTCCGCACCGATCGCGACATTCAAGTCGTCCGCGGCCGGGCAATCGACCGGCAATCCATCGAAATAGTCGCCGTCACCATCTGCGTTAGCGAGCCGAAACGCGGTCGGACGCAAAATCTTGTCGCAAAACTCCAGACCGATCTGGCCAACGGGCTTGCCGAAGGTATTGTCACCGACGATGCCGACATTGACGTGGGAAATCATGCTGTTCGTTACCAGCTCACTCGCCGATGCTGTACTGCGCGTGGCGATGACAACCAGCTGAGACAAATTTACGGAGCGATTGACGATTTCGCTGAACAGCGTGACACCGTTGTTGCTGGCGCGGTCCGCGTTAAATTCAGTGCTGGAAAAAATCAATCCGTCTGCAACAAAACCACCCAGGTAGTCACCCAGCTCTTCAGCGGTACTGACAAGCCCGCCGCCGTTGTAGCGCAGGTCGAGAATAACCTCGCTGACACTCGCGGCGTTGAAAGCCGCGAAAGCGGCATCGAGGTCGGGCGTCGCGGTACTGATGAACTGACTCAGCTCCAGGTAACCCACCATGCGCCCGTTGCCAGCATCGATGACTCGCCACTGCGGTACCGGGTTGATAGTCACAATATCTTTGCTGATCGTCGACGTGAATACGTTGCCAAGCAGCGGTTGAACTTCGAAATCGACCGTATCGTTCGCATCGAAAAACGCGTTAACGCCCTCATTCGCGACGATGTCGGCAATGCTGCGAGAATTTAAGGACACCACCTGGTCGCCGCGCTGCAGGCCGCCGTTATCCGCCGGGCTGTTGGCAAACGTCCGCGTTATTCGAAAATCGCTTTGCGCCTGGTCCTCGAATCGCCAGCTGAATCCGAAACCCTCAAACCTGCCTTCGCCGAAGAATTCGGTGTCAGCCTCAAGCGATCCGACGCTGCTGAACAGGTCGATCGGCTGATTATTGCTGTCCTGCGGACCGAAATCGCGAGTCACATCGAACACCAGCTGCTCCGGCGTCGGATAATTCGCAATATTGATGTTTGCAGGCAGCAAGTCGTTCCACAAATACCAGGTGTACAGGCTGTCGAGAACAAACTGTTTTTGTCCGTCATTGGAGCACGCTGCCGTCCCGGTCTGCGGACCGATCGCACCGCCGCCGCCATTGCTGCACGCGGTTATGGTAGCGACGAAAAACAAAACAGCTAATTTACGCATAAACATTCCACTAATCCTTAACGTCGACACGCCGCATCGGATGACTGCCGGCGTCGAATTCCTGCCAGTGCTGCAGCATGGTCTTGCCCGTCACAGGGTGCCGCAGGTCCGGCACCAGTTCAGCCAGCGGCCGCAGGACAAAGCCGTAATTCAGAATGTCGCCGCGCGGTACACGGACCGGTTTTTCGTCAATGACGAGGTCATTGTAAAGCAACAAATCAATATCAAGCGGACGTGATTCCCACTTATTGCCGCTGCGACAGCGACCTGACAGATTATGTATAAGCTCAATCTCACGACAGATTGCGTGTGGCGATTCTTGAGACTCCAGCTCGACGACGAGGTTCACAAAGTCGTCGCCTACGAAACCGACCGCTGCATTCCTGTACGCGTTCGAAATTCGCAGCTCGCCGAAGCGACGGCGCAGCTCACTCAAGGCAAGGCTCAGATTCTTGTCGGGCTCGACGTTACTGCCCAGGCCGAGATAAATCGTCGCCATCAGTCCGAACGCTCACCGCGTTCTATCAACACACCAACATCTTTCGAGCCGCGAATGGCACCGGGTTTGTTGACCCTTACCTGCACCCATTGCACGTCGAACTCATCGCGAATAATGCCCGCGATCCGTTCCGCCAGCGTCTCCACCAGCTGGAAACTCGAATCCGAGACAAAATCCTGGATGCGTTTGGCCACCGACTTGTAGTTCAGCGTATCGGAAACGGCGTCTGTCGCTGCCGCTTTCGCGATATCGGCACTCATTTCCAGGTCGATGACCACGGTCTGACGAATGCGCCGCTCCCATTCCCAGATGCCGATAATCGTGTCGACC
>TARA_R110002096_G_scaffold16898_5_pt1 | contig 32485 bp, 27 predicted proteins | sample TARA_R110002096 | Tara Oceans TARA_R110002096 (sample SAMEA4397295) | marine metagenome | biome: Polar Biome; feature: [DCM] deep chlorophyll maximum layer (ENVO:01000326); material: water (ENVO:00002006), including particulate matter (ENVO:01000060) such as... | depth 35 m
ATTCGAGTTCAGGTTCGGGCTCTTGGAGCGCGGCTTCAGCAGAAGCTAAATCGCCATCATCGACCTCGCGGTTGGAATCAGGTGGTGCGTCGTCGCCCGCACTTTCATCCAACTCTTCTTCGGCGGTTGAAGCTTCCGCTGCAATCTCGTGCACCTTCGCCTCCTCGGCAACGGGTGCTTCGGATGTCTCGGATTCGTTCGGCGCAGCCTCAACTTGCGAATCGCCTTCTGCATCTGCTGCAAGAGGCACGGCAACCGGCATGGGCTGGGTCGTGCCCTTCTTCTTAACTGCCGTCTCATCGCGCGACTTCTTTATTAGGTTCTCTGCAAGCTGCTCCTCAAGAGTGGTCTCACGCTGCTTGAGAGAGATCTGCGCAACGGCAATGCCGGGCGATGTCTTGCGCTTCGGGTCGGTTTCGCGCTTGCTTGTATCAAGCGGCGTGGCTTCGCCAATCGCCTGATCCAGTAGACCGCTCAACTCGGCTGGAACTGGTGTCGGTGCATCCCGTTTCAAATTCACCGCAGGCGACGCGGCCTCGTCTTCCGATGATTTTGCTGAGGCAACCGCAGCGGCGGCGGCGGCGGCTAGATTTGCCGAATCGCTTTCCGTGCCGGCTGCAGGCTCCTCAACGTCGTCTTCGACAAGAGGTTCCGAGTCGGGTCGTTCCCAATCTGCGAATTCTTCTGAGTGTGGAATCTCCGCTTCGGGCTCGGTGTCCTCAAGGTCGGCGGCAATGTTTCGAGACGCCCGTTTGATCTTTAGATCTTCAAGGACGAAGGTGCCGCTTCCCGTGGTCGTGCCGGCTTCGACGATGATGCCTTCAAAGTAGAGCTTGCTGATAATCTCGACGGCTTCGAGGTCGCCAATATTTCCGCCATCAATAACTTCTTCGAGGGTTCGCCGAGCATCAAAGAGACGAAGGATCTGATTCACCTCGTCGGGGAGCTCGGAGAGCCTGTCCCAAAGTTCATCGTAGACAACTTCGAATTTCTGGCTAAGTGGCGGCAGCTGCTCCTGCATGCGCCCCCACTCATCGAGCCTGCGCATGCCTTCCATGAGGAGTGCCTGTGCGGACATCTCGATAACAGGTTTGCGACGTACGGGCCGAAAGAGCGCCTCAAAGTCGCCATCGTTCCACGTGAGCAAACGATAGACAGCATCCTCGCCTTGCAGGTGGCCAGCTTCGGCGTCGATGACTCGACCATCTTTAAAGAAGAGCGTTGCCTGCCGTTTTTCGTCGGCGCGAAAGTGAATGAGGCCTGTCTTGCGACTTACTTCGATCGTCTGAATTAAGTCGACGACACCCATATCGCTAAGCCGTCCAGCAAAGCGTGTGTTCGTGTCTTTCTTCTGCTCAAAGTTCGCTCGATCTCTTTTCTGCAAGAGAATGCGAACTCGAGTGAGAATTTCTTTAATGTAGATGGGCTTGGTTAGGTAGTCATCTACACCAAGCTCAAGCCCGCGAATCTTGTTTTCGATCGCTGTCTGACTTGTGAGAAAGATGAAAGGAATCTCGCCCCACTCAGGATGCTTTTTAAACTCACGACAAAAATCGTAGCCATCCATTTCCGGCATCTCGGTTTCCGAGATAACAAGGTCGGGTGGCGAGCTCTTCGCCTTATCAATTGCCTCGCCACCGGTTCCAGCAGTGATCACATTGAAGCCAGCTTTCTTGAGGGAAACCTCAAGAACTCGCAAACTCTTCGAATCTCCGTCGACGAGAAGTAGACTGCGCTTAGCCAACGAATATGTCTCCGCGGTCGGTCAAGGGTCCAGGTTGGGGTTCGATGCCAAAGTTATATAAACCCCTCGAATTACTGAACTCTATCACGCTTCATGCTCTAGCGCTTAAAAGGCAATGTTCAAGTAGTGCATGAACAGAATTCAAGCGCTCTTTCAACAATGGCCGCTACGATATACAAGTTAACATGTTAGAATTATTAGATAAATATAATCTCGATGCAAGGGCCTCCAAGCTCGTTGCTCAATACGTAGCGTTGCTAATGCGTTGGAATCCAAAGATTCAGATGACGGCTACCAAGGACGAGGGCGAGTTTATTAGCAGGCATGTTTGCGACAGCCTGGAGCTTGCTCGCCTCTTAGACAGCGATATTAAAACCATGATCGACGTGGGTTCTGGCGGTGGCTTGCCGGGTGTGCTTCTCGCCATCATGCACCCCGACATCGAATTCCTATTGATCGAACCCACAAACAAGAAGCACGCGTTCCTATCGACCGCACGCCGTGAACTTGGCTTAAGCAATATGCGAACAAAGGCACTTCGCGACGAGCAATTGCTGGTTTCGGATGGGTTTGAAAAGTTTGACGCTGGAGTCGCCCGCGCTGTGTGGTCGGTCGAAGAGTGGCTCGAGCGCGCCCCTACCCTGGTTCGTCCGGGAGGACAAATCTTTGCGATGGAGGGATTGCGGCAAGCAGAAATCGAAGGCGAGTTTACACGTCACTCCTATGAGCTTGAAGCTGGGCGAACTCGATCAATTTTGCAGGTCTCGGTGCCCGAGTGAGTTTCTTGCGCTCGGAGCTTGAAGGCCTCGAGAGCCAACACCTTCGACGCTCGCTGCGAAGACACAGCGATTGCCCTGGTCGCGAGATTGAAATCGACGGGAAGAGTGCGCTCAATTTCTCGTCGAATAACTACCTAGGCCTGGCTGGCCACAAAGCCCTGGCTGATGGCGCCCGCACATCGCTGCGAGCGGGCACCGGCTCGACAGCATCGCGTCTGGTCGCCGGCAACCTCGATCTTCACGAGCAGCTCGAAGAAGCGCTCGCGTCGTTTCATGGCCTCGAAGCCGTACGCCTCTTTGGCTCTGGGTATCAAGCCAACTTGGGCTTGCTCTCATGCCTTGCAAACGCCAATGACCTCATCGTCTCGGACAAACTCAACCACGCCAGCATCATTGACGGCATCCGGCTTAGCAAGGCGACCTATAAGATTGCCGCGCATTGCTCCCTAACCTCGGTTCGCGAGCATCTTGAGGGGTCGATAGGCTTTCGCAGGCGATTTGTCGCCACCGATAGCGTCTTCTCGATGAATGGCGATTCCCCTGATCTACCCGGTCTCCGAGCGCTTTGTGACGAGTTTGACGCCTTTCTTGTGGTTGACGAGGCTCATGCCACCGGTTGCCTGGGTATGGGCAAAGGCTTGTGTCATCAAGTTGGCGTCGTTGCGGATGCCATGGTGGGTGGACTTGGAAAAGCCTTTGGCAGCTATGGAGGATATGTTGGAGGCTCTCGGGACCTTGTAGAAGTACTTCTTAACCGCGCCAGGCCCTTTGTCTTCTCAACGGCGCTGCCTCCGGCTGTAGTCGGAGCGAGCTTGGCAGCAGTGGGAGTCGTAGAGGGCGTCGAAGGTGTCCAGCTCCGGATGGCACTTGAAGCTCGGATCTTCCAGTTGCGCGATGGATTGGCTAAAATGGGAAAGCTTACTAAAGGCGCCGGTCATAGCCCAATCTTCCCATTCTTGGTGGGAAAGCCTGAAGATGCACTACATTTGTGTGAGGAGTTACTTGGCAAAGGCGTCTACTGCCAAGCCATTCGACCGCCTACCGTAGAACCAGGTACCTCACGGCTGCGAATTGCTCTTTCCGCGCTGCACACAGCCGACGACATCGATCGACTTGTCGATGCTCTAGCTGAGAGCCTTCGCTAAAATCGGCCGCTTTTGGCGGTCCTGTTGATGCTGAAGAGCTTTTTCGGGGGGACCTCAGGACTGGATTGGATTTCCAGTGATAGTGCCCATAGCTGGGTCGCGGTCGTCTGTTGGTTGGAATCTAGCTCTGTGTTCCACGTGGAACGTCCAGGCACGTCGTGGAGGCAAGATGGGCGCGGGGAAGGCGTTCCCGTCCTTTCCGGACCGCCCTTTCCGGACCGCGTCCTTTCCCTCCTTTCCGGACCGAGGGTCTTTCCCTTTCCGGACCGCGTCCTTTCCGGACCGAGGGTCTTCGCCCTTTCCGGTTCCCTTTCCGGACCGAGGGTCTTTTCGCCCTTTCCGGACCGAGGGTCTTTTCGCCCTTTCCGGCCCTTTCCGGACCGAGCGCCCTTTCCGGACCGAGGGTCTTTTCGCCCTTTCCGGACCGGGCCCTTTCCGGACCGAGGGTCTTTTCCGCCCCTTTCCGGACCGGCCCCTTTCCGGACCGAGTGTCCTTCCGGACCGAGGGTCTTTCCCGTCCTGATCCACCCTTGTCCTTCCGGACCGAGGGTCTTTTCTGTCCTTTCCGCTCCCTTTCCCGACCGAGGGTCTTTTCTGTCCTTTCCCGATCGAACTTTCCCTCCTTTCCGACCGAGGGTCTCTTTTGTCCTTTCCCCGATCGTCCTTTCCCGACCGAGGGATCCTTTCCGGATCGAGGGGTTCTCCACGTCCTCTCCGGAGCGAGCCGTTTTTCTACGACATAAGAGTCCTCTTACCGGGCTTTTCTAGGGACTATTCTAGGAGCTTCTCTAGAGCAAGTCTTGCCCGTCCATACCAAACCGAGGGCTTTTCTAGAGCAAGGGGCTTTACTGGAGGCCTGCCGACCTACTTCCGGGCCGATCGACTTCTACTACTTCCGAATGAGAGGCTGGGGAAGCAGGCAAGCTCTTCCACTAAGCCGAGGAGCTTCAGCGTCCGGCTGCTTTTGCCGACTCTCCTGGCACGTTCCACGTGGAACATGCCACGTCAAAGGTTCCTCCTTGTCACATGTTGGACAAAAGCGACTGCCAACGACTTCTGTCCCAAGTCGACCGTCTCAACTATCGACAGAACTATCGACAGACCGAGGGTCTTACGCAGATCGAATCGTCGGCTCAATGCTACGGCCCTGCTAGGGCTCGACTTTACTGTTCCACGTGGAACGTTTGAACTAGCTGACTCAGTCTGCCAAACGTCAAGCTCACCCTGAGTTGGCAAAACCCGTGGGACTCGCCATAAAGGCCTGTGTTGTCCGTTCCACGTGGAACATCAACATAGGCGGACCGTCTGCCCGTGCTGCATTGCGACGAGCAGCCCACTCTTGCCGTTTCCGGGCGCCTAACGGCCTGTACCCTTAGAACGCAGCTACGTTCTCCAAACATAAAGTCCAAGCACCTAAACGTTCCACGTGGAACATCCGCGCCTTCCAAACAAGGCATCTCTGAATCCTAACCCGAGCTTGGACGCTGCATTGCTTGCCACATAAGCGTCAGGCACGCTGGGTTTTCACCATCTGTCTCACGATGCTTAGAACGCATAAAGCACAGAAGGAAGCGGCCAAAGAGCACTTGTGGGCGCCACTTGAGCGTTAGTGGAGTCTCCAGCGTTCCACGTGGAACAACCCCCTGATTCGGAGTAGGGTCGCCACATGAACAACCTCTGGTACCCATTCACCGCCATGCAAGACTGGTCAGAAGGGTCACAACTTTCAATTGTAGGAGGGAAAGGCAACTACCTCCAAGCTACCGATGGCAACCACTATCTTGATGCTGTCTCATCACTTTGGACGAACGTACATGGGCACAACCATCCGCATCTAAACCAAGCTATCAAAGCCCAGGTTGACCGCATATCCCACTCGACCCTTCTCGGACTCTCCAACCCACTGGCCGAAGAGCTAGCAACACGGCTCGTGCAAGTCACGCCCAACGGTCTAAACCACGTCTTCTACTCGGACTCCGGCTCCACTGCTGTCGAAATCGCTCTCAAACAAGCTTTCCAGTACTGGCAACTCGTGGGAAAACCCGAGAAGACCCGCCTAGCCCACCTCGCTGAGGCGTACCACGGTGATACCCTTGGAGCTGTCGCTGTCGGAGGTATCGACATCTTTCACAAGATCTTCGGTCCCCTCCTACTCGAAACTCAAAGCATCCCATGCCCCAATAGCTACAAGCTCAACGGCACCTCCAATCAGGACCAAGCAGAGAAGAACAGTCTCCAATACCTCGAAGCTCTCTTTCAAGACTCCGCCGACCAAACCGCCGCACTCATAGTCGAGCCTTTGGTCCAAGGAGCGGGCGGAATCCTCACTCACTCTCCAGACTATCTCACCAAAGTCGCCGCACTCTGTAAACAGTTTGACGTGCTTCTAATTCTGGACGAAGTCGCCACTGGCTTTGGACGCACTGGGACGCTTTTTGCCGCCGAGCAGGCGAGCATCACTCCAGACTTTATGTGTCTTGCTAAGGGCATCACCGGCGGATACCTGCCACTCGCAGCCACGCTAAGTACCGACAAAATCTACGAGGCGTTTCTCGCCCCAAGAAAGGATGGGAAAACCTTCTTTCATGGCCACACATACACAGGCAACGCTCTGGCCTGCGCAGCGGCCTTGGCAAATCTGGAGATTTTTGAACGAGAAGCCACGATTGCAAAGCTACCTGCAAAGATCGAGCACCTCACAGCAGGGCTAGCAGGGCTTGAAAGCCATCCCAACATCCGTGATATCCGCCAATGTGGTCTCATGGTCGGCGTCGAAATCGTTGCCAGCCGCGACACGGGAACTCTCTACCCATCGGATCGATTTATTGGCGACCAAATTTGTATGGCCGCACGTGCCCATGGCGTCATCATTCGCAATCTCACGGATGTGATTGTCCTCATGCCACCCCTATCGATCACAACTTCCGAACTCGACATGATGCTTAGCGCCATGCACGCCGGTATCGAGATCGCCTGCAAATGACAAGCTTCTTTGTCACTGGAACCGATACGGACGCAGGCAAGACACACGTCTCCCGCGCACTTCTACTCGCCGCTCGCGAAGAAGGGCTGACCTGTGCTGGCTACAAGCCCATCGAATCCGGATGCCCACGCGCCAACGCACCCGGCCACGACGCAATTGCTCTGAGCCTCGCCGCCGGCACCGCCCCCCTCACCACATATACCTTCGTGCCGCCAATCGCACCGCACATCGCCGCCAGCCGAGCCCACGTAGAAATCAAGATCGCTCACATTCGAGAGACAGCACAAGGACTAAATCGTGATACAGAGTTTTTCTTAGTTGAAGGAGCAGGTGGCTTTCTAGTACCACTTTCTCGCACTTCTTCCATCGCCGACTTAGCCACCGCACTCGCGTTTCCCGTCCTTCTAGTCGTCGCCAATCGCCTCGGCGCAATCAATCATGCATTGCTTTCCATCGAAGCGGCCCGCCACCGAAGCCTCAAGATCGCCGCAATCATTCTCTCGGAAGTCGAAAGCGGCGCGGGCGCCGGCCTCGAAAATCACGAGACCATCGAGCAATTCGGACAGGTCCCTGTCTTCGACCTACCGCACTGCAACACGCCAACCCAAATGGCCAAAGCCGCGACCCCGATCCTCCAAACCATCCTTGCAGCCAATTCCTCACAACCCTAGATAACCTGGCTCCCTCAATCACAAAACTACCGAGCTAAACACCCAAATCCAACCGCCAGTCTAAGACGCAACGTCACATCAAAATCGCCACGCCGGCCGGACAAAATCGGCGACAAAATCGGCGACAAAATCGGCGACAAAATCGGCGACAGAATCGCCGAACAAAACCAGCGAACGGGATCGCCGAGCAAAATCGAGCAAAATCACCAAACAAAATCGCCGAGTAAAACCGGCCAGCAAAACAGCGTAAATGAGACACGCAAACATCAGCGGTGGACAAAGGTTGGGCCCTTGCCCCAGATAAACTGCACAAGCTGGCGCGCCAAGGAACTCGCGAGACAAGCGGAAGCAAGCACTCGGAAACTAGACTTCAGAACCAAGCGACCGGGAGCCAACAAACCCAACCGAGACCAGACCACCAAGACCAGACCACCGAGACCAGACCACCAAGACCAGACCACCAAGACCAGACCACCGAGACGATTATCTACTTGCCAATACAGAAGCGAGCGAAGAGCGCATCAAGCATCTCATCACCGACTTCCTCGCCAGTTATCTCAGCCAAGCAATTTCGCGCTGCACCCAACTCCACAATCGTGAGTTCGGCAGGCGCATTTCGCTCAACAAGCCCAGCCGCTGCCTGCAAGAATCCGCCGGCTGCCTCCAGCCTCGCGCGCTGCCGCTCATTGGTAACGACACATCCCTCGGCACTCTCAGAAGCGCCTCCGGTAACTCGCTCCAAGATTGCGCGCTTGAGCTCTTCGAGACCAGTACCTGCCTTGGCAGACGTTGCTAGCCCAACCGAAGAATCACTGGACGCTGGCAAATCACACTTCGAGCGAACAATCATCGTTCGCGCGCTTTCCGCAATTTCTGCGTCGTCTCCGCTAGAAACTACGAACAATTCTAAGTCGGCTTGCTCGGCACGAGCAGCTCCCATCTCAATGCCTTGGCCCTCAATGCTCTCGGCTTCCGAGGCCGATCGAATGCCAGCCGTATCAACCAGGGTAATCGCTAGGCCATCCCACACCACCTGCGCCTCAACATAGTCTCGAGTCGTGCCGGCATCGGAGGCGACAATCGAGCGCTCTCGACCGACGAGCGCGTTAAACAAACTCGACTTGCCGGCATTTACGGCGCCGCGCAAAACAACGTCGACTCCATCGCGAAGCACGCGACCAACCCCAAAGCTGGCTGCGAGTTCCAGGCAATGCTGCGCTGCGTCATTCGCCTGCTTGCACTGCTTTGTCCGTTCAATATCCGAGAGCCCATCTTCAGGAAAGTCGATTCCCGCTTCAATCTCGGCGGTCAAATCCACAACGCTGGCGATCAGCGAATTCACAATCCCGCCAAGGCTGCCCGCAAGTTGCTCCTGCGCAACGCGAAGCGCCTTGGCACTTGAGGCATTCACGATATCGGCAATTGCCTCGGCTCGCGTTAAATCAATCCGATTGTTCTCGAATGCCCGACGCGTGAACTCCCCGGGATCGGCATGCCGAGCTCCCGCCGCAATCACACATCGCAAAAGTTCGGCGACATTTGCAGCGCCGCCATGGCCGTGAATCTCGGCAACATCTTCTCCGGTAAAGGAGCGCGGCCCACGCATGAGAACAAACAAGACCTCGTCCAGCCGACGACCATCTTGCTGAACGTGGCCGTATTCGAAATAGCGATCTCGCAAACCATCGACGCTGGTGTTTGTCACCTGCGCCAAGATGGATGCTGCGTCCGGACCGCTGATCCGAAGAATCCCTACGCCGCCTGCGCCAAGTGGCGTCGCTACGGCGGCAATCGTATCACCGCCTAGGCGCACGCCAACTACTCGGGCAATACGACGATGTGTCGCGAGTCGCCTTCGCCTTCACTTTGGGTGGTGACACCCTCAATCTCAGCTAGGCGCATGTGCACAATACGACGGTCGTATGCGCTCATTGGGTTAAGGTCCACAGCTTCGCCAGACTCCTTGGCTTGCTCGGCACTTCGCTCGGCAAGACCTTCAAGGCGCTCGACGTGACGTTCGCGGTATCCACCAGCATCAACGATGACTGGCTTGCCACGCTCTTCGCGATCGCGGTGAAGCATCTTGTTTAGAAGATGCTGAAACGCATCGACCACCTGGCCGCGACGACCAATGATGCGTTGGGTTTGATCTTCCTCTTCGCACTCGATGCGAAGGAGAAGCTTATCGTTGGCATCTTCGCCCTCGACGGTGGCGTCAATGCCCATGCGCTCCAGCATGCCTTCAAGAAGGTTGATGGCTTCGCCTAAATCGTTTGTGTTCTCGGTCTGTTCAGACATCGTGATCCTCTGCTGCTAATACCAGAATTCGGTTAGCGCTTGCGCTTCTTTTTGCTTTGGTTGGACTTCTTCTTGGACTTGTTTGGCTGGCCAGACGGCTTCTTCTTTGGCTCGCCACTATCAGCCTTATCCTGTGCCTCAGACTCAGCGTCCATGGCGGCTACAGCTGCTTCGTGCGCCTTCACCAAACCCGGCTCCTGCTTATGCATGTAGAGGTGGTGAAGAGCCGTGAAACAGGTGTTCGTGAAAATGTAGAGCGTAAGGCCTGCTGGGAAGAAGAATGAGAACACACCAAACATGATTGGCATGCCGTACATAAGCATCTTCTGCTGAGCGCCCGAGCCTGTCGATGGTGTGAGCCGCGTTTGCAGGAACATCATTCCCGTGAGCAGCACAGGCATGACGTAGTACGGATCAGGAAGCGTAAGGTCGTCAATCCAACCTGGGATGAACGGCGCTTGGTACAGCTCGCCCGCCACGGTTAGTGATCGGTAGAGAGCAAACCAAATCGGCATTTGCAGGAGCATTGGCAAACAACCCGACATTGGATTGACCTTGTGCGCCTTAAACAGATTCATCGTCTCGGTGTTTTGCCGAGCGCGGTCGTCTTTGTACTTCTCTTTGATCTTCTCAAGCTCTGGCTTGAGCCTCGACATGGCCTTCATCGACTTCATCGACTTGTGCGTCCAGGGCAGGGTGAGCCCTTTTACGACAAGGGTGAGCAAGAAGATTGCGATGCCCCAGTTGATGACAAAGCCCTGGAAGAAGTTGAGAAGGCTAAGCAGTGGACCTGCGATAATTCCCAGGAAGCCTAAGTCGACCGACTCCTCAAATTTGGTGTTTACGTCCGACTTGGCACTCGCATCGGCCAGGGCCCCGCGGTACTTGGGACCCATGTAGACAGCCACGCGACTCTTAAGAGTTTCACCAGTTTTAAGCTCGACAGCGTCCTGAACCATATCGACGCCCATGCCACCAACCACGTCCTCGAGTGGGTACGCATTGCAATCAATCTGGCGATCGCTTGTCTCTTGGAACGAAACCGCGGCAAGGAAATACGCGTGGTCAAAACCACCCCAGTAAATCTCTCCGCTGCGCTTCTTCTCGCCCTTTTTCGCAAGCGACTTTGTGCCCTTCTTCTTTATCTCGTCATTCTCAAAACACGCTGTTTTCCAAAGGCGTTCGACTCGGTCAAACATGCCCGCTTCGCCAGCTTTTGGATCTTGTTGCCCGTAGAGCGAAACCGCTAATGACTGCTTTGCCGCGGTTGTACCCAGAAGTTCTAGGCTCACGTCCATGACGATCAGGTAGTTGGGATGAATGGTAATGTTCTTAACCACTCGAATGTCGCTGGACTGCCAGGTGAACCGAAGCTCGGTCTCACTGAGCTTCTCACCAGTCCACTCGGCAGTGCGCGGAACGTTGAATGTAGAATCTTCAAACCAAACGCGAAGATTGCGATACGCCTCGTCTTGGACGCGCACCATATTCTCGGGCTGCTTGGTCTTTAGATTTCTAAGACGCTTCTGCTTGAGCTCGTACTTAGAGAGTGCTCCGCCATAGCTCGAGAATCGGGCGTGTACTTCATCCGTGTGAAAGTCGAAGAACTGCTCTGGACCTCGTGGTGCAACTTCCACTGGTACCTGCGCCGGCGCCGCTGGTGCAACTTCGCCAGGTGCCACATCCGCGCTTGGAGCATTGGTGCTTGGCGCATCGCCACGGTTGCGAGCGGAGATTGCAGACGGAGCCGTTTCGGTCTCGGCAGCAACTTCCTTCTCAGACTTTTTCTTTGGCTTCTCTGGCGGAAATACCGTGGTCCAGATCAGCATAATTCCGAAGGCAATGCCCACGGCCAACATGAGGCGTTTGCCTTGGTCTTCCATTACTCTTTACATTTCCCCTGGTGGCATACGGGATCGTAGCCACCAGCAAATAGCGGATTGCAGCGCAGCAAACGCCACGCAGCCTTAAAACTTCCGACGAAAACGCCATGGTGCTCGACCGCTTCAATAGCGTATTCAGAGCAGGTAGGCAGGTAGCGGCACGTTGGCCGACCTTTTAGTGGTGATAGGTAGCGGCGATAAAAGCGAACGGGCGATAGCCATAGCCGCGTAGGCCAGCCGGCTTTCACGAAGCAGCTCCAGCTTGGCCGAGCGATAGCATCGAGGCCTGCGCATTTGCCAAGTCACGCCACAACTCGGCGGCAGTCGCCGACGAAGCATGCTTCTTTGCAATCACCACAACATCAAGATTGCTTGCAAGCCACTCTGAGTCCAGAGAAGAACTTGCAGTGCCAGAACCCGAGTCACTCGATGACCCAGTAGGCAAACCGGTGGGCAAACCACTCGGCGCTGAACGAGCAATAGGCCGTGCAGTGCGCACAAATTCGCGAACCAGGCGCTTAACCCGGTTGCGATTTACGGCGTTGCCGACCTTCTTACTCACTGTTATTCCTAGGCGACCGCGCCCTTGCACATCACACACGACCACAAAGTAGCGGGTATGAATAGCGTTGCCAGCGCGTTGCACGCCAACAATATCGACGCGCTTGCGAAGCCGCCTAGATTTTGGAAATGCGAACTTCACGTGCCAATTGCTGCCAGCCGTATACACCACCGGAGTCCCGATACAAGGACACCAGTAGCGTCACAGCGTATTGCCCATAGAGGGCTATTTCTTAGCAGTCGTTACCGAGAGGCGCTTGCGTCCTCGTGCTCGGCGGCGGTTCAGCACATTTCGACCGCCTTTGGTCTTCATGCGGGACCGAAATCCGTGGGTTCGTTTACGACTCTTATTGTGTGGTTGGAATGTACGCTTCATGACAATTGCCTCCGTCTAAGACGAGCGCAGATCGATATCCGATGTGATGCACCCCGTCAAGCTGAGACTCAAAATATGCTCAATCCGGAGGAAGATAGTTTGATTCTTTGAAATCCAACGAAGGTTGCCAGCTTTGACGGAATGCGACGGTGCAAGCCGGCGAAATCCTGGTCCGATACTTGCCGAATTTCCGCGAATCGCTACTCCCGAATCGGCCGAGTCCCAACTGGAGAAAAATCGTCCATCGGGAGTGAAGTCAGATCATAGTCTTGCGGAATCTGTACCCTTTTGTCCTTGCTGATCTAAATCTCGGTTTGCTAGTCAACTATCCCTCGTCACGGGGAACCCAAGGCGAAGCACCTCTCTCGCAGAGAATCTTCGTTCCATAAGAGTCGCTTCCGACTCGGCTTATCCACAGTTCCAACGGCGCTCCACTGGTATTTTTACTATTGTTTTCCACAAGTTCAGCGGCAAATGATCGACATTATTCTAGTAACTTGGAGAGGTTTTCCACACCCCCCGGCTCTGCCTGTGGGTACACGGGCTGTGGATTCTTTACGGTTTGGCCGCCAGTGCCATGGAGTCGAAGCTCTGCTCCGCTTCCTTCTGCTCGGCTTCCTTCATCTTCCCTTCCTTCATCTTCGAACCACAGCTCTCGCGCAGTAAGGATTCGACGTTGAACGAATTGTGGAGTTCGGCCCTGCGCCGACTGTCATCCCAAATCGCGCCACAAAACTTTGATATGTGGCTGCGCCCTATCGAATGCGATTCCATCGATGGCGATACGGTCCATCTCAAAGTTCCCAATCCCTACGTTCGCCTATGGTTTGAGTCGAACTACCTCGAGTCCGTCCTCTCGGCGATGCGAGCTGAGACGGGAACCACGTATCAAGTCGAGATCGAAGTGCTCGATGAGGATGCGCCAAATCCTGTTAATACGCCGCCAGCCCCAGAAGGTCTGCGACCTGGCACCGTGCCTATGCCTCCCCTAACTGCAGGGCAGCAGGACTTAGGCCCTTTCGCCCAAGAATCGATGGCAGGACCACCAGTACAACCGCAGGCGATGACTGGCGCCCCAAGGCACGCACGGCGTGAGTCAAACGACGACACACACCGATCTCAGGAGCGAGTACCCGATCGAGACGGTGTTCCCGATCCACTGCGCGATAACTCAATCGTCAACGTAGCGCTCAACCCGCGTTACAACTTCGACTCCTTTGTGGCTGGGCCCTCAAACCAACTGGCCTTTGCTGCCGCGCAAAGCTGCGCCAACAGCTACCCACCAAAGTACAATCCGGTCTTTATCTGTGGCGGCGTTGGCCTGGGCAAAACCCACTTGCTCCACGCCATTGGCCATCAAATCGTCAAGACGCGCCCAAACTCGAGGCTCTGCTACATCTCGGGCGAGCGCTTCATGAACGAGTACGTGCACGCAATTCGCACAAACCAGATGCACACCTTTCGGCATCGGTACCGCGAGAGCTGCGATGTTCTCCTTGTCGATGACGTGCAGTTTCTGGCGGGCAAGGACGGAACTCAGGACGAGTTCTTCCACACGTTCAATGCGCTTCACGATAGCCACCGGCAGATTGTGCTTACCGCCGATCGAAAGCCACACGAGATTTCGGACATTGCCGACCGGCTGCGTTCGCGCTTCGCTTGGGGGTTACTTGCCGATGTCGAGCCTCCAGAGCTCGAAGTGCGCATGGCGATTCTCAATGAGAAGGCCGCGCAAGAGAACATTCACCTGCCCGATAGCGTGAGCATGTACATCGCGACCTCGATCAAGAGCAACGTACGCGAGCTAGAGGGCGCTCTCATTCGCCTGGCAGCCTACGCATCACTCTCGCGCCGTGAAATCACCTTAGAGTTTGCTCGCGAGACTCTCGAAGGCTCGATTACTCGTCCACCAGAGCACCTCACCGTCGATACCATCCTAAAGACGGTTGCTGGCTACTACGGTCTTAAGGTTGCCGATCTCAAAAGCCCGCGGCGACACAAATCGATTGCCGGGCCGCGTGCGGTTGCGATGTATCTCGCGCGTACTCATACCAAAGAGTCGTACCCAGATTTAGGTCGCGCCTTTGGTGGCAAGCATCATACAACCGTGATTTCTGCGGTTGAGAAAATCACCAAGAAACTGCCCGATGACGATGGTCTACGGGGTGAAGTCTCGGCGATTGAAAATAACCTTCTGCGCTAGAGCGCGGAGGGTTTCGTCACTACATTCCGCGGTTCACGCGCAGAGATTTGCTCTGCGTGATTCGCGATGCGTTGCCGATGAAGTGATTCGCGATGCGTTGCCGATGAAGTGATTCGCCAGCCCGCTTGGCAGAGCCGAGAGACGCTTGTAGGCTTGCAGAAGGCTCGATAGCCCAGCGCAAACCAGCTGGCACACGCGACGGCACAGGGCGAACCCAAAGCGGGCTCACAACGTCGTATTCGCGTCCGCCAGCATCACTAAAGTCCAGTCACCAGAACAAGAACGCCCATGCGAGATGCAGAAAATCCCTCCACAGAGTCTACAAATCCGCTTGAGGATAAGTCTGTGCGTCCACTGTGATCGCCGCTGTGATCAAAAAGAGGGCAAGTTATAAGCTTTTCCGGAGTGCAAAAAGAATCCGAATTCCATCCCCACAATCCTACTGATCAACCCTCAGTCCGGAGTTCCCGGGAGTGAAATACTTCCGGTCAAATCCGGATCTTTTCCACATAACCGCACATCCTCTTACTACTACTATCCTCTTTTTATATTCTTAACCTTTATTAATAGATAGTGCGCAGCACCCAACGCACACGCACAAAACACGAGGCAGGAATCGCGAGACCAACTCATGCAGTTCAAAATTAAGAAGACCGAATTTTTGAAAGGCCTGCGCCTCGCGCAAAGCATCGCCGATCGCAAAAGCACAATGCCGATGCTGGCGAACGTGTTGCTCAAACTCGAAGGCGAAGATCGACTTTTAGTCGTTGCAACCGATCTCAACGTTTCACTCTCAGCCCATCTTCAAAGTAAGAACAAAGGCGAGGGTGGAATTACTGTTGGTGCAAAAGCTCTTCACGACATCATCACCAATCTTCCCGGTGAAGATATTGAAGTGAAGCGAGCCGACAACAACTGGGCAGAGATTCGCTCGGGCAAAGTTAAGTATCGATTGGTCGGCATGCCGGATCGCGACTTTCCAAAAGTTCCCGACCACAGCGAGCCCACGTTTCAGAAGGTCGATGCTTCGACACTCCGGAGCATGATCGACCACACCCTCTTTTCGGTTTCCAACGACGAGACCCGCTTTCACCTAAACGGTGTTCTCTTCGAATCCGATGGTGACAATGCGCGAATGGTTTCCACCGACGGCCATCGTCTCTCGAAAATTGATAGGGCACTCGCAGGAGGCCCAAAACTCACAGCAGGCGTCATTATCCCCAAGAAGGGTCTCCTGGAGATTAAGCGCACCTTGGACGGCATAGCGGGCAATTGCGAGCTTGCTATCAAAACTCCGTTTCTCTTTTTGCAGGGCAACGACATTCACCTCGCCGTCAAGCTGATTGAATCTCAGTTTCCAAGATACGAAGCCGTCATTCCAAAAAATAACGAGCGCAAAATTCTTGTCGACCGCGGTCTACTTCTCGACGCACTCAAGCGAGCTTTGCTCATGTCATCAGAGACTCGAGGCGTAAAAGTTTCGCTCGGTGAAGGCAAGCTCATGATTAGCTCTGACAATCCGGATATCGGAGAAGTGAAAGAAGAGATTGAAGCCCAGGTGAGCGGCGAAGAAGTTTCGGTTGGTTTCAATCCAAAATACGTCGTCGATATTCTCTCTCAGATTTCTACTGAGACCGTCTCTGTAGAGATCGGTGGCGAACTCGACCCAGTTGTCATTCGGCCCACAGGCGAGCTCGACTTTCTCGGCGTCGTCATGCCGATGCGCATCTAGATCGAAGTGCTTGTTCGCGCCTTAAAGTTCACAGGCTTTCGCAATCTCGCTCCCGCGAGCCTTGAGCCAGGTCCACGCTTCAACGTCTTCGCTGGCAACAACGGCCAGGGCAAAACCAATTTATTGGAAGCCCTGTATGCCGTTTGCACGCTGCGATCCTTTCGCAGCTCGCGGCTAAAAGACCTCATCAGTATCCACGGCGAGCAGGCGTATGTCGGTGCTCGCGTCGCTCGAGGCGGCTTAGAGCGGCGCTACGAACTCACAATCAACGCTCGATCGCGAGTTGTCCGGCTCGATAACAAGGCGGTTCGGCCGATTGCAAAGTACTTTGGCGACTTCAACGTTGTGCTCTTTGCCCCAGAGGACTTGCTGGTTGCCAAAGGTTCCCCAGGCGAGCGACGACGCTTTCTCGACCGAGCGGTCTTCACCCTGCGACCAAGCTTCTTGGCGATTGCTCAAGACTTCGAGAAGGTGCTTCGCAGCCGCAACGTGGTTCTGCGAGATGAACAGCTTTCATCCTCGTCCAAAGAGGGCATGCTCAGCGTCTACGACCATCAACTCGCCAAGCTCTCGGCGCAAATCCTCCGCGCTCGCCTCGAGTATTTGAACAGTGTTCAAGGAAGGTTTGCCAAAGCCTTTGAGGCCATTACCCGCTCCGGATTGCCAACAACGCTTCGCTATGAAGCATCGGGCGAGGTTGTGAGAGCCGAGCAATTTCAGGATATTCCCTCGCTAGAAGCCCTGGAGACCGCATACGCCGCAGCTTTTGTAGCCTCGCGCCGAGCCGACTTGGGGCGAGGCTCGACCAACGTAGGCCCGCACCGCGATGTCTTGCTCTTTGAGCTCGCTGGACAGCCGGCCGGCAACTTCGCCTCCCAAGGGCAGCTTCGAGCGATGATCTTGGCTTGGAAGACCGCCGAGATGGACCTTCTCGCCGACGTGCACGAGGACCCACCCGCCCTTTTGCTCGACGATGTCTCCTCCGAACTCGACCCCAAGCGAAACGAATATCTCTTTGAGTTTTTGCGTGGCAGGCAGAACCAGTGCTTCATCAGCACCACCCACCCGAAGTTTGTTTTGCTCGAGAAAGATCGGCGAGATTTCACCGTGGAAAACGGCCAAATTGAAGTCTCTTCAAGCTCCCTATAGTTTCGGGAAAAAGGTAAGAATTCGCATTCCTTAGGTGCTCTTGCGCGTGTTATCTAAGCGTGCTGAGCGGAGCGAATTTTCTATGTCTGAAAGTACCGAAACAAACGCCGATCCTACCCCCGATCCAACCCCAGCCGCAGCGCCGCCTGCGAAGGAATATGGTGCTTCGAGCATCACGGTTCTAAAGGGACTTGAGGCGGTTCGAAAGCGTCCCGGCATGTACATCGGCGATACCGATGACGGCTCGGGTTTGCATCACATGGTGCACGAGGTTGTGGATAACGGTGTTGATGAAGCACTCGCGGGCTTCTGCGAAAAAATCGAAGTCATCATTCACACCGACAACTCAGTTACGGTTTCCGATGATGGTCGTGGCATTCCCACCGATATGCACCCAACCGAGGGTCGCCCTACTCCAGAAGTTGTCATGACGGTCTTGCACGCCGGCGGCAAGTTCGACCAAGACACATACAAAGTCTCAGGTGGTCTGCACGGCGTAGGTGTCTCGGTAGTAAATGCTCTTAGTGACCATTTGCGACTAGAGATTCGCCGCGGCGGAAAAGTCTATCAACAAGACTACTCAAACGGCATTCCGGTTACCGAGTTCAAAGAGATCGGTGAGACCAAGCGCACGGGAACGAAACTAACTTTTCATCCCGACCCGACGATTTTTAAGATTACGGAATTCTCTTACGAGCAACTAAGCCAGCGCTTGCGTGAGATGACCTACCTCAACAGTGGTCTCAAAATTTCGATCAAGGATGAGCGCGATGGCCGCTCACAAGAGTTTTGCTACGAAGGTGGTCTCGCTTCCTTCATCCAAGATCTCAACGAGAACAAGACGCTTGTTAACAACGAGGTCATTCACTTTGTGGATACTCGTGACGGCATCGAAGTTGAAGTTGGTATGCAGTGGACCGACTCGTACAGCGAGCAAATCATGTGCTTCACCAACACCATCCGCAACAAGGATGGCGGCTCGCACCTAACCGGCTTTCGTCAGGCGCTAACGCGCACACTCAACGCCTACGGCAAAGAGACCAAACTCACCAAGGACGTCAAAGATTCGCTCTCTGGTGAGGATTTGCGCGAGGGGCTCAGCGCAGTCATCTCGGTAAAGGTTCCGGATCCCAAGTTCAACAACCAGCCAAAAGACAAGTTGGTTTCTTCGGAAGCAACTGGCGCTGTTGCCGGTGTTGTTGGCGAGCGCTTGCAAATGTTCCTCGAGCGCAATCCAAAAGAAGCCAAGCTCATTATCGGCAAGGCTGCCGTTGCTGCTCGCGCCCGCGAAGCTGCTCGCAAAGCCCGCGAGATGGTGCAGCGCAAAGGCTCACTAGAACTCTCTTCGCTACCGGGAAAACTCAGCGATTGCCAAGAGCGCGATCCTGAGAAGTGCGAGATTTACATCGTGGAGGGCGAGTCCGCCGGTGGTTCTGCAAAGCAGGGTCGGGAGCGGAAATTCCAAGCCATCCTCCCGCTTCGAGGAAAGATTCTAAACGTCGAGCGCGCGCGCTTTGACAAGATGCTGCAGTCGCAAGAAATTGCGACGCTGATTACGGCACTTGGTTGCGGTATTGGCATCGAGAAGAACCTCGAAAAACTTCGCTACAAGCGCATCATCATCATGACCGATGCTGATGTCGACGGATCGCACATTAGAACTCTTCTGTTGACGTTCTTCTTCCGCCAGTACCCAGAAATTGTAAACCGCGGCTATCTCTACATTGCACAGCCACCGCTTTACAAAGTGAAGAAGGGCAAGAAGGACCTCTACCTTAAAGACGAGTTGGCTCTTGAAGAGCACCTCATCACCACTACCTGCGATGAGATTATTCTCTCCTCGGGCGATAAGAGTCTTAGTGGTGACGACTTGGCAAACTACCTGCGCAAGGTAAGCCGTTTCTGCAAGCTCGCTTCGCGTCTCGATAAAGTTGGCGATGGCCGGGTCTCAACTTCGGTTGCAGAACTTGGGCTCACTGCCGCAGATATGAAAGACAAAGCCAAGCTCGAGCAAATGGTCGAAGAGCAGCTTCGTCCAATGTTCTTGCAGCGCTGGCCCGAGCTTGCGGCAGCAAAGATTCTCTTCGAAGACGATCCCGAGCATGCCGGCTTCCAAATTCGCGTTCCTCGCGGAAGTGGCGGCACAAAGCGCGAGACCATCATCTCGACAGAGACGGTTGAGTCGCCAGAGTTTGCCGACCTTCGCGATGTTGCCAATGCGCTAAAAGCCGAGCTCGCTCCGGGCTTTCAAATCAAATACAAGGATGAGGTTATTGAGGTTCCAACCTTCAACGATCTCAACGCCGAGGTCGATGCACTTGGCCGCAAGGGCACGTACATCCAGCGCTACAAAGGTCTGGGCGAGATGAACGCCGACCAGCTGTGGGAAACCACAATGGATCCATCACAGCGAACACTTCTTCAAGTGCGCGTCGATGATGGTGTCGATGCTGACAAGATCTTCACCTGCCTAATGGGTGACCTTGTCGAGCCTCGCCGCGAGTTCATCGAGACCAACGCACTCAACGTTCGCAACCTAGACGTCTAGGCGGCAGAAGTTAGAGATAGCTCGTCGGATCTGTGAATCCGGCGAGTTCAAATGCTTCGCGTCGCTCGACGCAGGTTCCGCATGTGCCGCAATGCGTGGTGCCGCCTTTGTAGCAACTCCAGGTCATCTCGAACGGGACCTTGAGCTCGAGACCAATCTTCGCGATCTCGGATTTTGAGACGTCGACGAAGGGAGTGAGCAGCTGGACCTGCTTCCAATCGCATAGCCCGATGACGGTTTTCATCGCATCGACAAACTCGGTTCGGCAGTCCGGGTAGATGGTGTGGTCGCCGGCGTGTGCGCCGTAAGCAATCGCATCAAAGTCGATAGAGATTGCATGGGCCACGGCAACAGAGAGCATGATCATATTGCGGTTTGGCACCACAGTCGCTTTCATCGACTCTTCGGTGTAGTGGCCATCTGGAACCTCGATGTCGGGATTTACCTGAGAGCTTTGCCCAGCGATTACCGGTCCAAGGCTTCGCAAGTCGACAGTTTCGTAGGCGACGCCGGCCTTAGTGGCGATCGCCTTGGCGGCATCCAGTTCCACGGCGTGCCGCTGCCCGTAATCAAAGCCAATCGCTTTAACCTCATGCCCCTTCGATAGGAGTTGGTAGAGCATGGTGCTCGAGTCCATACCGCCGCTGAAAATCGCCACAACCTTCATGGGCGCAGGCTAGGCCAGTGAATGGTGATCCGCAAATCCCACCTGGCTTCAATACTGAACATACTTCATCCTGTAGAGGAAACGGCCACAATGACTTGGCCTTCCTAGACCAGACTTTGTGGGACATCACCCCCACGCCGTCGAATGTGTGTCTAGTTCCCAATAGTTACAGGGGGTTGGGGATCCCTGAAATTGACAGAACAGTGGATGGCTGCTAGAATCGTAGATACCTACCTTTGTGCCCAGCATTTGGGCAAAAAATGGCAGGAGCTGTCCAAAGGATCGAAATCGTTTATGGAAGATGGAATTTATACGGTCGGGAACAAGCTGTACTACCCGGTTCACGGAGTTGCTGAGCTCACATCGGTCGAAAGCCGAAATATTGGAGGCATGGAATGTTCAATCTATGTCCTCACGGTCGTTGAAACCGGTCTGAAGATTATGGTGCCAACGAATAACGCTGGCGCTGTTGGCATTCGCGCACTGCTCACTGGCGAAGAAATCGATGACGTCTACGAGATCCTCCAATCGAAAGATGGCGGCACGGATACGCAAACGTGGAATCGACGGCACCGCGAGTACATGGACAAGATCAAGACTGGGAGCGCCTTTGAAATTGCAGAGGTTCTTCGAGACCTTTGCCTCCTGCGAGATAAGAAGACCCTGAGCTTTGGCGAGCGCCGCATGCTTGAGACTGCGCGCAATCTCCTTGTGAAAGAGATTTCCGTGTCCCAGGACAAGACGCTCGACGCAGTGGAACAAGAAATAGAGAGCTTCTTTCTCGCTAAGGCAGCATAAGATCCAGCACAGTATTCGATTGAACGCAGCGCACACGCGATAGCGCGATGCAGCAAAAAGAAAGGGCCGACTCAAGTGAGCCGGCCCTTTTTGCGTCGAATGGTATGCGTGCGAGCTTAGCGTGTCGCGTGTTCGACGATGGTGGCAACAGCAAAGCCTGTGCCGCCGCGCATGGTCGAGCCAGCTTCGCGAGATACGAATGCTGGACCAGCCAGATCAACGTGAACCCATGCTGTGTCTTTGACAAAGTGCGAGAGGAAGAGACCAGCTGTAATGGCTCCACCCCAGCGCTCGCCGGTGTTCTTTAGATCGGCAATTGGGCTCTTGAGTTGGCTCTTGAGCTTCGGGTTCAGCGGCATGTGCCACATGTCTTCGCCCGAGATGTCTGCCGACTTAAGCCAGCTCTTTGCGAGCTTATCGTCGTTGGAAAAGACGCCTGCTGTGTGTCCACCAAGAGCGACCATGCAAGCACCGGTGAGGGTTGCAAAGTCGAAGAGTTCGTCGGGTGAGGTCTTCTCTTGTGCGTAGGTCAGAGCATCACCCAAGGTAAGGCGACCCTCTGCATCGGTGTTGTTAATCTCGACCGTGGTGCCGTCCATGGCAGTAAGAACATCACCTAGGAGATAGGCGTTTCCTGAAACCAGGTTCTCACAGCAAGCTGTGATGATGTGGATCTCGTAAGGAGAGCCGATGGTTGCAATGGCATCCATTGACGAAACCACAGCAGCGCAACCCGACATGTCGATCTTCATGTCGAGCATCGAGGCCGAAGGCTTAAGTGAGTAGCCACCCGAGTCGAAGGTGACGCCTTTGCCGACGAAGGTGAGAACCTTCTTGGCCTTCTTTGCAGGCTTGTAGGTCATGTGAATCAGCTTGGACTCGCGATCGGATCCGCGGCCAACCGCGAGGAACATTGTCATTCCGAGTTTTTCGCATTCCTTCTCGCCTAGGACCTTTACGCTCACACTTGCGTGCTTTTTAGCGATGGCCTTAGCAATGTTTCCAACCTCGGTTGGGTTAAGGAATTCTGCTGGCTCGTTGACCATGTCGCGAGCGCCGCAGGTTGCTTCGCCAATCGCGACGCCGCGTTCAACAGCTGTCTTAAGGGTACGCGGTGCGCCGCCCTTCTTGGTCTTCTTGCCAACGGTGCGATCGCCGTGGATGGCAATCGTAGCGACTGGCTGCTCGGAGACTTTCTTATCGGTAAAGTACTTGCTGAACTTGTAGCTACCGAGGACCGCGCCTTCGGCTACCATCTGCGCAACCGAGTCGGCGGTGCGAGCGGTGTAGGCGGGCAAGATGAGTGCGAGGTTCGCAGCCTTGAGCTTGCGAGCAACCTTGTAGGCGTACGCACCGATGTTGCGGCTTGCAGCGTGGGTTGTCTTCTTGTCGCCGCCGCCGATAAGAGCGATGGCTCCGCAGGGAAGCTCTTCGCCTGGATAGAGAATGCAGCTTTGTCCGGGCTTGCCGGTGAAGCTCTCCGTCGCGGCCTGCGCAAGGAGTCGGCCGCCAAGGGCTTCGTCGATGGCCTTGACCAAAGCGTCGGACGCTGGGTCGCCGTAGACGGGAACTGCGAGCAAATCGGCGTCGCTCTTAAGGGGTGCTGATGTCGTGTAGGTAATTTCCATGGTCGCCAAACTCCTGTGAATTTGGCTAGTTATACGGAATCCGCCTCAGCCTTGCAAACGCCTGGAAAGCCCTATTCGGCTTCGTCCAAGGTTTGCGTAAACAGCTCACGTTGCATGGCCAGTGCGTCAGGGTACATGCCCTGGTGCGCAAAGAGCGTCCAGCTTTGCTCTAGGTCGCTCACCATGTCGGCGATCATCTCAAGCTGGTAGCCATCGAAGCGACGGCGGCTGTGGCCCATGCCGGTAATGCGCAAGTACGCCTTACCTTTGGACATTTGCTCGACCACGAAGTTGGCGTTCTCGTCGAGCGGATCTTGTCCCAGAGGGTCGACGGCAACCAAGAGGCCGCAATCATTTGCCATCTCGGTGATGCCCGCGTGCTCCCAAAGGCCGCTTGGCTCCCAAACTCGTGCTGTTGTGCCAAAGGCGCTGGCAGTGGCGACTTCGGCGAAGAAGGATTTCATGCGATCGCGGTTTTGGGCTGATGGCGAGAAGCTGGCTGGGGTGCGGAAGACAACCGCCTCGGCGCCGAGAACCTGGCAAGAATCGGCCAGACTTGTCGCGATCTCTTTGCCTTCATCGTCCATCGGAAAGGCTTTGGCTCCGGTGAGCTCAGAGTGGGCGAGAACGCTAAAACGAGCGGTTTCTGGGCTTTTCTCCCGCCATCCACGAACAACTTTGCGACCGGGCTTACTGGTCCCGACTTTGCGGTTGGCGAAGGCGCCGACCTCAAGGAGCGAGAGCTTCTCGAAGTACTTTCCTCGGTTCATTCCTGGAGGGAGTTCGGCACAGCCGACTTGGTGTTTGGGGGAGCTGGCTGGCATCAATTGACTTCCTGAAATCGCATCGGTAGTTTGCGAGCGATCTACCTTTGTAGAGAGGGCCAAGGCAATGAAGTTCTTCATCGATACAGCAGATATTAACGACATCAAAGAAGCCACCGCGATGGGCATCATCGACGGTGTCACAACCAACCCCAGTTTGGTTGCCAAAGTAGGCCGCAGTTTTCGCGAGGTCTTGCTTGAGATCTGCGATGTGGTCGACGGGCCGGTTTCGGCAGAAGTGGTCTCCGAGACTGCAGAAGGCATGATGAAGGAGGCGCGTGAGCTCGCTGCACTTCGCCCCAACATCGTTGTCAAAATCCCGCTCATTCCCGAAGGCCTCAAAGCCACGCGGATGTGCACCGAAGAAGGCATCAAGACCAACGTCACGCTGTGCTTCTCGGCAACCCAAGCGCTTCTCGCTGCCAAAGCTGGCGCTACGTACATCTCTCCGTTTGTTGGTCGTCTCGACGATCTAAGCGGCGACGGCATGGCGATGGTCGCGGACATTTGCGACATCTACGAGAACTACGGCTTCACAACCGAAGTCCTCGTCGCTTCGGTTCGTCACCCAATGCACGTTCTCGAAGCTGCCAAAATGGGTGCTCACGTTTGCACCTGCCCACTCTCCGTTCTTCTGCAACTCACCAAGCACCCACTTACCGATAGCGGCTTGGCTAAGTTTCTTAAGGACTGGGAAAAGGTTCCTAAGTAGGCGTTCGGATCGTGAGCAATCGCAAAGCATTTTCGGTGGCGGTGTTCGCTCGTCGTTCCAATACGATCTTGGTCATTCATCACCATCGTCTGGGCACTTGGTTGCCCATCGGTGGTGAGATGGAAGAAGGCGAGACTCCTCTTGATGCGGCTCGTCGCGAGCTTCGTGAAGAGACGGGTCTTGAGGGTGACTTCTTTGCTCTGGAAGGTGCGCTTGACGGCGTTCCGCTAGGGTTTCTCGGCTACGAAGAACACCAAGCTGGCTCCAAAGGCATGCACTTAAATTTTGTCTTTGTGGCCGACGTTCCAGAGGATGCAGAGGTTTCGCCCAATCACGAGTTTTCCGATTTTGTGTGGGCGGATAGGGCTCATACCGAGACCCTCGACTGTCCGCTCAACGTGCGTCAATTTGGCTATCTCGCATTAGACGCTGTTCGCGCTTCCTAGTTATGCGCAATCGACAGCACGTCAATGTCAACGCCGTTGCGTTTGAGACATTTACCGGTGAGATGCCTGTGGTCGAGCCCGGTCGCGCGATTGAGCTGGAGATTGGCTGTGCTGATGCGCAGTTTCTTTTTGAGCGGGCCGCCGCAGACCCATCGCGCCACTACATTGGTCTAGAGATTCGCGAGCCGCTTGTGAAGGCTGTGAATCGCAATGCCAAAGAGCTTGGTTTGCCTGTGCAGGCCGTCTTTGTACACGCCAGCCATCACTTAGAAAAACTCTTACCAGAGGGTTCGGTAAAGCACTGCTTTCTCAACTTTCCCGACCCGTGGTTTAAGCGCAAGCATCGCGATCGTCGAATGATTAACGAAGAGCTTCTTCGGCAGCTCGCGCCGCTCATGGCGCCCGGCGGCGATGTGCTCATGCAGAGTGATGTCTTCGATGTGGCGCTTGATGCGATGAGTGTCTTTGAAACCTGCGACGACGTTTACGAGAACATGCGCGGCCCTTGGACCTTCTGGAAAGATGGCAACCCCTTCGGTGTCCGCTCCTGGCGCGAGATGAACTGCGAAGATAACGACATGCCGGTTTGGCGCATGCGCTACATCCCGCGCTAGCCCGCTGCTCTTCGTCCTGGAATCGGTGTAGCTTAGGCGTCACGGGCCCGGCCGCCTTCGCGCCTGCCTGGGGTCACGCGGTCGCCTAGCCTGGGGTAGTAGCCTGCGCCTAGCCTGGCGCTCCTAGCTTGGGGCCAAATAGCTTGGGGCCACGCTCCTAGCCTGGCGCTCCTAGCTTGGGGCCACGCTCCTAGCCTGGCGCTCCTAGCTTGGGGCCACGCTCCTATATCGTAAGTGCGCGTTCTGAATCGGGAATTCAGCATACTTCGCGTTTTCCCAAAAATGGGCGGGTCTACTTAGCTCAAACGGTGTCGTGGGATGCACGATTTCGGCAATTCGTTGCAGGAAACCTGCGTAGTGGGACTGCAATTTTGTGCTCCTGAGTGGCCAAGAGGCAAAAACGCGACTTTGGTCTAAAACCGTTTTAATACTAAACAGTTATGACCCTAGAGCGTGACCCCGTGGCTTTATGAGCAGAAGCCTTCGTCGGGGCGAGCGATCCACTGGTTGAGGATGGCGGTTTCGCCGCCAGTGGATACCGAGATGAGAAAGCCGGTGGTCACGATTGGACAGAGGTTGGTCTGTGTGACGATTAGTTCGAAGCCGTTGGCAGTTTCGCGTACGGCGCCTTCGGATAGCTCACTCGCATTCCAGTTGTATCCTTGGGCTGCCGCAAGAAGAAGTGCCTCCGCGCGATTGTCGATCGTGCCAAGGAACTGCTTCATCTCCGCAGCACTCGTCACTGTGGATGACGCGCCAGCTTGCGTAGCCGCCAAGTAGTGAAACTTATCGTCGGGATGCTCTACATAGTAGAAGCCCTCGCTCGCCACAGGCATGGCATCAAAGCTTGCCTCACAAGCCTGCTGGTCGGCGTCGTCACCACACTTCTCTCCGCTCGAGGTGACTATTGTGAACTCCGAGGAACTCAGGCCCTGTTTGCGAAGCTCTATGTATGCTGCCGGTGATGCAGGCAATAGACCTTGCAGCTCTAGGTCGTTAAAACTGACTGGCTGCGCGAAGAGCTCCAAATCAATTTCGCTCGGGAACGTGTCGCCTTCGCTCTCATCCTCATGGCCCTCACAGCCCAATGCGCCAAGGACGAGAACAAGACTAAGACCAAGTGAAATGCGTGAAACGTTTCGAATTGTCATGCCAGATGCCAAAGCATGTCATGTGCCATCTTGTGTGTTGTGCGCATATGCGACTTACCGCTGCTGCTATCGCAGAGATCAGGACAACAATGTCGTGAACCAGGGCGCTCCAAAGAACGCAGGCGTTTCGAAGCTTCACGAAGGCAAACCCGGCTGTGCCGCATTCGGCATCAGCCTGTTACAGGTGCGGATTACAGCAGCACGAGCCGAAGCTCTTCGAGCTCTTTGGCTTTGTCGCGCAGCTCGCTGGCGCGCTCGTAGTCCATGGCATCGGCGGCGACGTGCATCTCTTTGCGCAGTGCCGAAATCGCGCTGTTGAGTTCGTCCGGCGAGTGCACGTCGAGCTTGTCGATTTGTGCGGCGAGTTTGTCGTTCTCGGTAAGCACGGCTTCTTTGGCCGCCTTCTCGCCAAGCTGCATGATCTCGCGCTTCACAGACTCGGGCGTAATGCCGTGCTTCTTGTTGTGCGCAACCTGCACCACGCGTCGTCGGTCCGTCTCATCGATGGCTTGGCGCATGGATTTGGTAATTCGATCCGCGTAGAGCAGCACTTGTCCATCGACGTTTCGCGCTGCTCGACCCATGGTTTGGATAAGCGAGCGTCGCGATCGCAAGAAGCCTTCTTTGTCGGCGTCGAGAATCGCTACCAAGCTTACCTCGGGAATGTCGAGGCCCTCGCGCAGGAGGTTAATGCCAACCAACACATCGTATTCGCCGCGCCGCAAATCTCGAATCAATTCCATGCGTGCCATCGTGTCGATGTCGGAGTGTAGATACCGAACGCGAACACCAATGTCGGTGTAGTACTCGGTGAGGTCTTCCGACATGCGCTTGGTAAGAGTTGTTACTAGAACGCGTTCTTTGCGCTTTGCGCGAATGCGAATCTCGTCGAGCAGGTCGTCGACTTGATTGCCAACTGGGCGCACTTCGATTGACGGCTCGAGAAGCCCTGTTGGTCGAATGAGTTGCTCGACAACAACACCTTGCGAATGCTCGATCTCGTAGTCCGCTGGCGTCGCCGATACGTGAATTACTTGCCGAAGACGCTCTTCCCACTCGGCAAATTTGAGCGGGCGATTGTCCATGGCGCTTGGAAGTCGAAAGCCAAAGTTTACGAGGTTCTCTTTGCGCGAGCGGTCGCCTTTGTACATGGCACCAACCTGCGGAACCGTTTGATGGCTCTCATCAAGAATGATCAGAGCGTCGTCGGGAAAGTAATCCATGAGGGTCTGTGGAGGTGCACCGGCTTGGCCTCCCGAGAGGTGCCTAGAATAGTTCTCAATTCCCGAGCAAAATCCCATCTGCTCGATGCACTCGATATCGTAAAGAGTCCGCTGCTCAAGCCGCTGTCGCTCGACAAGCTTTTGATCGGCAGAAAGCACTTTGAGACGTTCGCCAAGCTCTTGCTGGATGTCAACAATGGCTCGTTTTAGGGTCTCGGCTGGAGTCGCGTAGTGCGACGCGGGAAAGACGCTGCAGCTTTTGAGGTGGTTCTTGATCTTGCCGCGCAGCGGATCGATCTCGGCAATGGTCTCGATGGTATCGCCAAACCACTCGATGCGAATTGCGGTGTCTTGCTCGTAGGCAGGAAATACCTCGACCGTATCGCCACGCACGCGAAAGGTGCCGCGATGAAAGTCGGTATCGTTGCGCTCGTACTGCAGCTCGACCAAGCGATGCAACACAACATCGCGTGAGAGTTCTTGGTCAAGCGCGACATCACAGGTCATCGACTTGTAGGTCTCGCGCGAACCGATGCCGTAGATGCACGAGACCGAGGCGATGATGATGACATCTTCTCGAGAGAGCAGCGCGTAGGTTGCGGCGTGGCGCATCCTGTCGATTTCCTCGTTGATCATCGAGTCCTTCTCGATGAACGTATCGGTGCTCGCGACGTAGGCCTCGGGTTGGTAGTAGTCGTAGTAGCTAACGAAGTAGTGGACCGCGTTGTTGGGGAAGAGTGATTTGAACTCGCCGTAAAGCTGAGCGGCCAGCGTCTTATTTGGCGCCATGATCAGCGCGGGCCGGCCGTGGTTGCGAATCACGTTGGCGATGGTGAAGGTCTTGCCTGAACCAGTAATTCCAAGCAGCGTCTGGTGCTTATCACCGCGCTTAATGCCCTCGGTGAGTTGGCGGATCGCTTCAGGTTGAGCGCCAGTAGGCTCAAACGGCGAAACAAGTTCAAACGGTGACGTAGAGGGCGCGGCGCTCATGGGCCGCTTACCTTACCCGGTAACGCGGCGCCGGGCTTGCGCTGTTTTGTAGAGCATGAAGAGCCACATGGCGGAAATGATCACGCCCAAGGCAATTTGCCCAACGGCCCCATCGCGCACGCCTTGCACAAGCAGGTTCACCGAGAGAAAGGCGGTGACGGTGAGCCCTGCAAAGAAGAGCACCAGCAGCGGAACGCCGAGGAGTAAGAGCTTTGTCTTTTGATTCTTCATGCGAAGCAGCCTAGCTTTGACAGACGCTCTTCTTCTTGGCGTTCTTCTTTAGGACATCGCCCTGCTTCTTGGCTTTGCCGGCCAAATCCGACTTCGGATATTTTTGGCGAAGAAGGCCGTAGTAAGCGCGAGCGTCTGTGCACCACTTTAGCTTCTCGGCAGCTTCGGCAGCGCGGAAAATAGAATCGTCGGCCAGTGAGCTTTGCGGGAACTTGTCAAAGACCGCCTGAAACTCTTCGAGGGCGCTCTTGTAATCGGATTGCACAAAGTACGCTTGCCCGCGATTAAACTGGGAATCGTCGGCTTTGTCGTGGCCCGGGTACTTAATGACAAGCTTGCGAAAAAGCTCGCGCGCTTTGTTGTAGTCGTTTGCGCGAAACGCGCTCATGCCTTGGTCATAGAGCTCATCTGCGGTCTCGACCTTTGGCGGCTCAAAGGCTTTGCCTTCGACGGCCGCAAGCCTTGCTTCAAGGGTCTCGATGCGCTTCTCAAACGCCTGCATGTCGGTGTAGACCTGATTTGCGTAGCGCTTGGCCTCCATAACAAGACCTGTGAGCCTGGCGTTCTCGTTCTCAAGTTCGTCGAACTGGGCGCCAAGGTCGGCGCTGTTTCTGGCGAGTAGCGTACTGGCTTCATCGAGGGTCGACTTAAGTTTCTTGACCGATCCGCCAAGACTGTCTTCTTGTTTTGTCACAACTTCGTCAATGCGATTAACGTCGCGCCGAAGGGTTTCGCCCTCGTGCTTTGTTGTGACCCAAAAACATGCGCCACTCTGCAGAGCGATCGCGACAATGAGTAGAGTTCTTAGATTCTTCATTACTGCCACTCGAATTCCACTCGGCGCTCTTCAGCGCGCGAGCTATCATCTGTGCCGGTTGCTTCGGTCTCCCCTTTAGGAATGACACGAAGCCTTGCTGGGTCAATGCCCAATCGGGCGAGAAAGTCTGCAACACTTCGTCCACGCTTTTCACTTAGCGCAATGTTGTATTCGTCGGTGCCTGTGTCATCGGTGTGACCTTCAACAAAGACGGTGCGCTCATCACCCTGTTGAATGCACGTGCTGGTCGTCTGAAGGGCTTCCTTAGAGTCTTCGGGAATCGAGTATTCATCCGAGCCAAAGTAGACCGTGTCTAGTGAGCAAGAGAGTTTTGGTGGAGCGAGTCGACCAGCGCGTTGACAGGTTCCATCAATGCAGTCTTCGTCGTCTGCGCAGTCTTCGTCTTCGTTGCAGCTACCGCGATCGAGGCAAGCGCCATTGGAGCAACGTGCATCCGGGCCGCACTCGCTATCGCTCTCGCAAGCGGTGCATTTATTGTCTTCGCAAATTTGGCCAGCGGTGCAGTCGTCGCTGGTATTGCACATGCCGTCTTTTAAAATGCACTCGCCACCATTGCAGCTTTCGAAGCTCTCGCAGTGCGAGTCGTCACTGCATTCCGAACAGCTTTTCTGAAAGCAGTGCTGGCCATCCTTGCAGTCTTTGTCTTTGCTGCAGTTTGGAAACTTGGGCTTCTTGTCGGGGCAACCGGTTAGCACAAGGCTCAAACAAAGGAATGAGAAGAGTGCAGCAAGACGCCCAGCACGGACCGTTGGAGGTTGATAACGCATCGCGGTCCGAACGTATTCCCCCGACTTGAATCCGTCAACTTAGCCGCCAATCACGCATGGCCCACTGCACCAGCAGTGCTATGAATTAGACTATATGGCCCGCTCTACCGTCCTAGTTATCGACGACGAACCCAATATCCTAAGCTCTGTTCGCCGGGCCCTTGAGCTTGAGGACTACGCGGCCGAGGTGGCGGGCTCTGGTCGTATCGGGCTTGAAAAGCTTGCAGATCAGGAAATTGACTTGGTCTTGCTGGACGTGATGATGCCCGAGATGAATGGGCTCGAGGTGCTTGCCCTGATTCGAGAAACCCATCCCGGCGTGGTTGTTGTGATGATGAGCGGTAACGCGACCATCGAGACCGCGGTGAGTGCCACGAAACTTGGAGCCTACGATTTTATCGAAAAGCCGCTTAGCTCTGACAAGCTGCTGCTCACAATTCAAAACAGTCTCGGCTTCTCTAAGCTCAAGCAAGAGAAAGCAGAGCTGCAGGCCAAGGTCGAAGGCGACTTTGCAATGCTTGGTTCGAGCAAGGCGATGGCGGGCATCTTTGACAAGATCGGCAAGACGGCTCCAACCAATGGCCGCGTGCTTATCACTGGCGAGAATGGAACTGGCAAAGAGCTTGTGGCTCGGGCCATTCACAACAATTCAAAGCGGGCATCCGAGCCGTTCATCAAGCTCAACTGCGCCGCCATTCCCTCGGAGCTCATCGAGTCCGAACTCTTTGGCCACGAGAAGGGAGCGTTTACTGGTGCCACACAACAGCGCCGAGGAAAGTTTGAACTCGCCGATCGCGGGACCATCTTTCTCGATGAGGTAGGCGACATGAATGCGGGCGCCCAGGCCAAAGTTCTTCGCGTTTTGCAAGAGAGTGAACTTGAGCGCGTTGGTGGCGACGAGACGATTAAAGTCGATGTGCGCGTGGTGGCCGCGACAAATAAAAACCTCGAAACGGAGATTGCTGAAGGGCGCTTTCGCGAAGATCTTTTCTACCGACTTAACGTGGTTCCGATTGAGCTTCCAGCGCTTCGTGAGCGGCGCTCCGACATTCCCGAGCTAGTAGAACTTTTCTTAAAGCAGGCCTGCGAGAGCAACGATATGAGCCCAGCGTGCATTGGGAGCAAAGCGGTCTCGCTTTTGATGCAGCATAGCTGGCCCGGCAATGTGCGCGAACTCAAAAACTCGATCGAGCGTTTGGTCATTCTCTCAGGTGGGGCGAGCGAGATCGGTACGGATGCTATCCAAGATGCCATCCCCACGGTCAAGAGTGTTCGCGGTGCCTACACAAGCGGCGTCTCGCTTAAAGACCTGGTTGCCGCTGCCGAACGCGAGATTATTATGGATGCTCTCGAAAACAACGAAAGCGTCTCGAATACCGCAAAAGAGCTGGGTCTTGAACGCTCGCATCTCTACAAGAAGATGAAGGCTCTAGGCATTAAAAACTAGTCACGAAGACGGTGTCACGAAGACCGGTGTCACGAAGACGGTGTCGCGAAGACGGTGTCGCGAAGACGGTGTCGCGA
>TARA_R110002096_G_scaffold132934_6_pt1 | contig 32408 bp, 42 predicted proteins | sample TARA_R110002096 | Tara Oceans TARA_R110002096 (sample SAMEA4397295) | marine metagenome | biome: Polar Biome; feature: [DCM] deep chlorophyll maximum layer (ENVO:01000326); material: water (ENVO:00002006), including particulate matter (ENVO:01000060) such as... | depth 35 m
ATCATGATCTCCATTATATTCTTTACGGATCATATCCATAAATATTTCTTTCATTTTTCCCATAATAATTAATATTCTTCTAGTAAAGTATTTGGCACAAACATTTGATCTTTATACCATAAAAAATATATATCTGATTGAATAGTATCACATACTAATGCCGCTGTAACAATATCAACTCTGTGATTATATTCAGGTTGAAATACAGTTGTTTTTAAAGTTATACCTTCTTCATTATTATGATCCATAATAATACCAGAAATGGTTGCGCCAAATATTAAACCTATCATTAGGTGAAATATTGTTTTTACAAATTCATTTATACTCATCTTTTTATTTTTTAGTTATTAAATAATCATATAATATACCACAGTCTTCATCTTCATGAACTTCCTGCTCTTCTACTTTATAATGGGTGGGTAATATAAATTGTAAATCAATTTTATTAATTCTACGCCAATAACCAAATCTTAATGTAAATTCATTTTCTTTAGTTGCATTTATATAATGTTGTCCTATAGCTTCTGATATTTCTTTTATTGTTTCTGAATCTAACATAGTTATATTAATTTATTTTTTGTATTTAATTTTTGATTTATCAAATGATTTCAATGCTGAGTCAACCCAACGCTCATCTGCAGTATTTGCATAACATAGTATATGACAAGTAGCTACATCATTTGGATTTAATCTTAGTAGTCTACCTATCCTTTGAGCAGTCTTCCGCTCATTACCATAAGAATGCATAATAATACCTTCAGATAAATTTGATATAGATATACCTTCATTAAGCTGAGATACACAAGATAATTTATTAATTCTTCCATCATTAAAAAGTTCTAAGTTATAATCTGATTGATCATTTTTTGAGTGATAACTATGAGAACATATTCTATCTGCTTGCTTTTGTGTATTAGCAAAAATAATACATTTAGAATCAATTGTTTTTAAAAAACGCTTGGCATACTTCTCTTTAGTTTCATAGTCCATTAAACCTCTCATTCTCATTATAGAAGCTAACTGCTTTTGTTTCATAGTATTAGCATCATTTACACGGTTTGTACAATACTCATAGTCACCTGCTTCTGATGCAAACCAAAAACCACCGTTCTTAGTTTTCTTTTTAATATTCTTTTCTTTTGATAAGTTTAGATAGTGAACAATTATTTTATAATCATTTAATATATTACTATCTGTAGCATTATCTACTGAGAAATTATATTTAATTGGACAATATTTATTTACCATTTTCCATTTTTCTGTAAACTCACTCTTAGGAGGTGTCCCAGTCAAACCAACTATCTTACCAGTGTAACCATTTAAAAACTTTTCATGGTTATATAAAAGACTATGACATTCATCCAGGTATACAATACCGTAATCATTTGGGTCTTTTTTATTTAAAGATAAATATGTTACAAAGTCTATGTGATCTTTCAAAGTATCATATAAAGACATTTTATTTAACTCAGTTATCCATGATTCTTTAACAGAATTCTTAGGTACAACAACTAATACTTTTATAAATACATCATAGTTTTTTAGTAAATGATTTATGGCTATACGTGTTTTACCAACACCCATTGAAATGCCAAGACCCGCTCTATTGAATTGTTCTAATATTTTAAGTGAGTCTTCTTGTATTTTTTCTCTTGTTATAACAGACATGTTTTTAAATTTTGGTTTTAAGTTCTATCACTAGAAAATCCTAGTTCTTTAGCATCCACGGGGTTATTCTCAATCCATGTGTGGCAATTTCTACATACAGGAAGCCAAGTACTTATATCAAGATGATACTTTCCCCGGCCTTTTGTATGATGTATATCAGTAGCAATAACGCTACATCTATCTATTTTAGCTCTACATACTGACTTATCACTAAGAAACTGCTTCCTTAGTTTTGAGTACTCTCTGTTTGTTTGAGCCATTTTTTGTGATACTTTCTTGATTCCCATTAGGTTTTAAAGATAAAAAATTTTTAGGCAACAATCCAGAAGACATAAACTTAATTATTAAATCTTCATACTTTAATCCAAGTTCTTTAAGAGTTAATTTATTCTTATAGTCTTCTAAGTATTCAAAGGGTGCATTAACAATACCTTCACCTATATTACCTCTAAATATTTGAAATATCTTTTGGGTTTTTTTATAAGCTGCATATTGCTTTAGTTCATTGATAGCATGCTGTCCTTTGAACCATACTTTTTTAATTCTTCTTTTCTTATCCCAATGCATTTGATCAACTTCTTCTTTATTATAAATATTTAAGCCGTGTAACACACGTTTAAACAAGAAATGTTGATATGGATTAAGTTTAGTGTACTCTAACTCACGTATTAAACTTGGTGGGTTTGTTTGATATTCACTTAATAATCCTAAGTATTGGTATCTGCTTTCTCTTTTTTCTAATATTGATATTTGTTTCTTTTCTTTTAGTAAGTCTTTTTGTTTTTGTGATAACATAATAATTTTATTTAAATAGTGATATAAAAAAAAGGGAGCCTATTAAAGCCCCCTTTTCATAATGGTATTATTTAACCTATTATAATTCAAATGAATCATCTAGTTCATCAACAGTTTCTTCAACCATTTCTTCTTCTAGATCTTCATTCTCATTATCATCTTCAGTAACTACTTCTTCTGCAGTTTCTTTAACTTCTACTTGTGGTGTTGTAAATCCGTTAGCTTCTCTAATTGCATCACCATTAGTATGAGCAATTAAAAGATCCTCTGCATTTACATCAGTAACAAAAAATGTTTTCCTATAAATAGGTTCACCATAAGCACAGCAAATAACTCCAGTATCACCAGCATATTTAAGATCACGATCAGGATCATTTGCACTAAATGCTTCTGTTTGTTCTCTTACTATAATTTTTCCTGTTAATTCAGTCTTATCTTTGATACCAATAGCATCAAAATCTTCTATTTTACCGTGTAATAAGGTACTAACTTGTGACCTTTTTACCCATCCGTTGTTTCCAAATGAAACTTTGTCTTGTTGTAATCTAACATATCCAAAATCTGTGTTGTTTTTAGACTGTCTTACTACATTACCTAATTCATCAGGCATAATCTGTACTTTGTTCATAATAATAAAATTTTTGTGTGAATAATAATTTATTGATTAGACATCATCTTTGTATGAGAAGCCTTCTTCAAGCTTATCTATGACATCTATTTGATCTAACTCAGGTTCATATTCCTCTTCTTCTTCCATGTCTTCCTTAGCAACTTTACCTGCTTTGTGAAATTGTTTATAGAAGGGGTCTGAAACTTCTTTTGTATACATAGAGCCTAAACCATATAGTTCTTTTATATCATCATCAGACATTGAGAGATATAGTTCCAGTGAACATTCAATAATTCTACCATTTGGTAATTGTATTATCATATTGACAAAAATATAATAAATAAAAACCTTTTTGTAGTTTTATCTTATGTATTTTAACTCTTGAGTAATAATATTTTGCATGTATATAGCTATCTTTTATTTAACAGTTATTTTTAATCCATTTCTTTTAATGTATTTTTTGTTATATAATTCTTTTAAATACCTTTTTATTGTTTTTTGAGAAACATCTAGCTCATCTGCTAATCTACTTTTTGTAGGAAAACAGATTCTATTCTTATCTGCATAACAACATAAAAGAGAATACAATCCTTTAGCTTTACTTGATAGCTCTGGATCAGACATAACATCATAAGATACTATACCAAACCTATATCTTGACATGTTTTGTTTTAATTATCAAATAGGCTTCTTCAAACTCTAATTCTCCTGATAGTTCATCATCTTTAAAATAATACTTATTGTTCATGTATTTCCCAAATGATGGTATAGGTAAAGAGCTTGATAGTTTTTTTAAATTTTGATATTGTAGCATCTCATGCTTCAATAGTTCATTGTTTATCTTTGCCATATAGTTTAAAATAAGGAATTTCTAATTTATTTATCTTCTGTATTTCAATATGTTTTACTAATTCTTCTTGATGTATCATTTTATTTTGATCATCATGTATTAAAACATTTACCTTCAAGGATGCTGAATACGGATTATAGTCTCTATAACTGCTATCACCTACTACTTTACCATATAAGTATCTTGGCTTTGGTAATAGACCCATATCTACTAGTACATCAGAGTTAATCTTACTTTCTATATAGCTTGAATATGGTACTATACAATAGTCATTAAGCTCTAACAACTCAAAAGGTTCTTTTAATCTAGATATATAAGTTATAAATTCTATTGAGTTCTCAGGTAAAAGACAATGTATATGTGTTGTTATTATATCAAGGTTATCCTTACAGGATGCCTTAAAGGAGTCATTCAATATTGATTTCATAAATTTATCTGATACGTGCATGATTTAATTTTTGTGTGAAACAAGAATGTAGCCCTCATTACAAGAGCTACTATTTCTTTTTGTTATCACTATTTTAAATAAAATATCCTATGCTATACAGTAACTATAGTACTTAATATAAGATATTAATTTACTGGTGTTGTTATGGGGTCCCAAATTTGTACCCCCTTTGCAACATTTATTTCCAATCTAAGTCTATTATTACAAATGGAAATATTATTATTAAACCGTTTACTTCATTCATAAATCTAAAACCAAAACAGAAACCATTATAAGTTTCAATTGATACTGATGGTAAGATATTTACATTTTGCATAACACCAAACCATAACACGGATTGTAACAAACATGTTATAGTTAAGAATACTACTACAAATAAATCTACTTCTGAATATATGGATGCTCCTATTATTACTACAGGAAATATAATTCCATATATTAACTTTACTAATACTTTACTTAAGTTCTTCATGATTAATTGTTTTTTGATAAAATAATTGTTATTTAGTTCCATTGGGTTGACTAGCTAATACTGCAGTAACTACTACAATACTTATAGGAATTATACCACTACCAATCATCAATGGTTTACTAGGTCCTTTGTTAAATCCTGATCCACCACAATTTAATGTTTTAGTTTTATTTTTACATCTCTTTTTTTTACCAATTGGATTAGCAGAGACATTAAAAATAAGCAGTGAAGTGAATACAAATAATAAAATACTTTTCATGATTAATTGTTTTTTTTGGTTAATTAAATATACTTATATAATTCATGTAGCCTACTCTGTCAAATTTGCATACATCTATTATATCATAATGATCTGCTATTTCTCTTAGGTCTTCATTTTCTAATAGTTCTTCTAGAAGGAAGTCATTTCTTAATGTTTGTAGACTTTCATTCCTTGCACGAACATGGTCACCATTTGTTTGATAGAAGTGAGAATGTTCATCTGATGTAAATAATACGATGCCTATTTGACCTCTGTATATTTTAAAGCTTTCTGGTTGGTTAATTGTAATTTTCATTTTAGATTAATTTTGATGAGATAATAGTTATTATTGAGAACCATATTACGAATACTATAGTAGCCGATAGATGTTCCTTATTACGAAGTGTTTTTAATATTTTTTGCATAAGATAAATTTTGATTAATAAATATGTTTGTTTGGTTAGGGGCCTAGCATTACACTAAACCCCAATCATCAACCAAAACAATTATGTGATGGTAAAGGTCTACCAGATATTCTTATTGTTTTTAGCACTAATTACGTACTTAGTACAACTGGCGTTTGTTTAATCTTCAGTGAATATTTTGTTTGACCCTTACCGGTGTGTTAAGCATCCATATGTTTTAGATATAGTTCTGCTTGAGCTTTTGTGGCAAAGTAATGTGAGCACCTATTATAAGGTAACCAACAATCCATTTCTTTGTCTAAATATGTTTGACCTACATAGTATCCTGCATTAGACATTAGGACTTGTAGTATTGATATGTTTTCCATTTGTTTAGGGTTTTGATGATTGCAATCTTGCGGGTACTAATACTCTACTCTAATAAGAAGAAAGACAAATAACACTATAGAGTAAGAGACTAAAGTTGTTGTAGTGTTATTGTTACAGTTGTAGTAAAGTTAGCTATAACTATAGATTACAGCTGTAGTATTTTTAAGGAGATGATAATGGCAAGGATTATGGGATATGAGTCCTCACATTCTCACCACAGTGTATACAACATAATTTTTTATTTATGTGCAGTATTTGCCAAGATGTTGTAGTAACTATGCAAAGTCAGTAGTAAATACAAAAAACAATAGAACAAACCCACTCCTGTTAGTACAAGAGTAGGAATGTTTAATGTAATGTGTAGTAACTATGCTCAGTTACGCTTGGTACAACCCTGTTATTACAGGGTGGGTAAAGCTTATTCAGCTTCAACCCAATAGAGACCTGTGTCTTCTCCTGTCTCTCTGTTTACAACAGGGTTACTTGAGAGTCTCCAACCAGGCATCTCATCACCCATATTCAACTTGCTTTGCAAAGCTTGAATTGTGGGATGACTTGCACCCATCACTTTCCCTGTTTCAGGGTCTCTAAGTGAGAGCACGCCAAAGGTTACATTGGATTGTGCTTGGGTAGCAACACTCATGCCTGCAAGTTTTGACTTGGTTTGTGTGAGTGATGCATTAGAAACAATGATAGTGGCTGTGCCAGTTTCTTGATTGATTCTAAGTCTACGGAAATAAATTGAATTTGACATAATGTTAAAAAATTTTAGGTTAAATAATACGGGGGGTGTCAACCCACCGGAATGTAGCCGGGGAGCAGTATGGTAGGACCCAATACCAATGCCAAACACATAATTTTTTTTTTGGGGAAATAAAATTTTTTTATAGGTGGGATATTCCGTTTACTAACTGAGTAGGCTCAACCACTAACTGTACGTGAATAAATACATGAGAAATAATATTTTTTTGTTTTTGAAATAGGAAAGAAATTTGTTTATTTGTATATTGGTTATATAGGATATAAACTACTAGGTATGGAAGATGATTTTATGGAAGAGAGCCCATTGGATGGGTTGACGGAGAAGGAGCAAGAAAAGATGGCACAGTTGATACTAGAGGAAGCTTATTATAATTCCTATTTAGTTGTTACAGAACGTATGACATTTGAGGAGTTGATAGATGAGTATGCAATTGATAAAGGCACTGCATTATTAGCACATGATCCTGATGAAAAAATAGCAGAGGGTGTTATTGTTAGTATGATAGAACATTTTAGTAGTCCTGAACAAGAGGAGTATGAGAAGTGTGCTGAATTGGTTAAGAGGCTCAATCTACTTTATCCTGACACAATGGAGAAATTAATCTGATCTATCCAGAAGAAAAGGTATTTGTTAATTGTGTAGTATTTCACAGGTTATGCGTAAGAAATTATTTATGAGGGTTGGTGACAAAGCAGAGGAACAGCTGTATGGAGAACTCTCCCCCGTATCATGGAATAAAATAAAAGAAGTCGTGGACTATAAACCAGGGGATGTAATCTTGGATATAGGAAGCGGGTCATGCAATTTCTTATCTCACGTTGCTAATAAATGCCCAGATAGTAAAGTTATTGGTGTGGAACTGCTGAAGCATAGACATGAATATGCAGTAGAGAAGTACAGTAGGCTAGAGAACCTAACACTGATAAATGACAGATTTCCTTGTGAGCTACCATTTAAGCCAGATATTGTAATAATACATGGTTGTGCATTCCCTAAACATTCTATAGATGAAATTGTCAAAGCCTTACCAAAGGGTTGTCGTATTATAAGTAATTCTAAGTTTCATAGAACTCAGTCTAAATTAAAATTTAAAGTACCAACTTCGTATTCTTTAAGTACTCATTTTTATTTTTTGATAAAATAATTAGGTGCAAACCTAAAAAATGTAAACTTTATTTATATATTTGTATATATTAATAATTTTTAAAATCAATAATTATGACACAAGTTAAGAAGGTTCCTGGGCAAACTGATGTTCAAGAAGAAATGCAAGAGCTATCAAAAGAAGAGCTTGCAAAACGTAAAGCAGAGATGTCTGCATTCTATAAAGACAATATTAAACACCTTAAGGTACAGTTAGATTATGAAGAGTATCTAACTAAAATTGAGAAGACAAGAGCTGAAAGATTACAAGCTCAAATGTTTATGGTTCAAGCATATGCTGCACAAGAGAATCAAGGAGGAGATGAAGGAAGTCCTACAAGAGAGGCAGAAATGGATTTTAATGCAGCTAATTCAGAAGGATAATGAAACTGCTTAAGGAAGGGTCTATAGGTGATGAGGTTAGAAAACTCCAAACTTTATTAAAAATAAAGGCTGATGGGGTGTTTGGGCCAATTACAAAAAAGACTGTTATTAAGTTTCAGCTATCCAGAGATTTAAAACCTGATGGTATAGTTGGATCAGATACCTGGAGTGTTCTTTTTAATAATCCCGGAGGACTTATAGATGGTATTGATGAGGATACTGATATTAATGGTCAGTATTTTAATACAGACTTTGATCAAGTTATACATAAGTATTATTTGCGTAAAGATCAATATGTAAATGGTGATAGAAAAAGAAACAATGAGTATTTTTTTCTTCACCATACTGCATATTATGCTGATCCATATAGAACAATTGATATGTGGGACAGAGATAGTAGGGGGCGTATAGCCACTGAATTTGTGCTAGGAGGGCAAGGTTATATAACAGAAGATGATGAGCATGATGGTGTTATGGTTCAGGCATTTCCTGAAACTGGTTATGCATGGCATCTTGGTAAAACTGGATCTGGTTATATGAATAGGCATTCTGTTGGATTAGAAATTTGTTCTATTGGATATTTAGACAATGAATTTAAAAGCTATGTTGGTAAGAAAGCTCATGAAAATCAAGTTATTACACTAAAAACAGCTTTCAGAAATAAAGTTAACTGGCATAGATATTCTGATAAACAAATGGAGGAAGTAGAAAAATTAATAAAATATATTGGTGAGAGAGATCAAATAGATATGAGAATTGGTTTACAGCAGTGGATCAAAAAATATGGACCAACTAAAGCCTTTGAGTTTCAGCAAGAAGCTTACAATGGAACAGTTAAAGGTTTATTATCTCATACTAATGTAAGAAGAGGTAAGATGGATGTCTACCCTGATCCTAGACTTATTGATATTATAATGAGTATATAAAATGGCAATTGTAAATAAAGTAAACCAAAAATTAAAAGTGGATATTTCACAAAGCATTAAGTATCAAATACTTACTTATTGTTTTTTTAATGGTATCCACATAAATCAATCAGATTTAAACTTATTAGCAGAACTAGCAACTAATAATAATGTTGAGCTTTCAAAGTTTTGTAGGTTAATTACCAGCAAAGAAATTTTTAAAAGTGAGCAATCAGCTAGAAATGCAATAAATAAGGTAGAGAAAAAGAAATTATTAATTAAAGATGGATCAAATAAGAAGGTTATTTATATAAATAAGGATATGAATGTACAGTCTAAAGGTATTGTCTTGTTAGATATAAAAGTTTTAGGCAGTGAAACCAAAGAAGCATAATGAATTTAAAAAGGATATAGCAAAAGAAGTTGGTGTGCACTCTAATGTAGTTAATGATTTTATATCATATTATTATGCACAAGTAAGAAAAGAGTTGTCTAACCTAACTGCAACAAATATTTATGTACAGGGTTTGGGTACATTTTCTTTAAAGAAAGGAAAGCTTAAAAATGCTATAATAAAGAATAAAAATATATTAGGTAATTTAAAAAAAACTACCTATAAAGGCATGGAAAAAACAGATGCTGTTAATGCTAAATTACAAAAGCAAGAAAAAGTTTTTAAAATGATGGAAGAAGAATTAAAAAGCAGACAAGAGTTTAAAAAAAGAAAGAATGAACTTTAAAAAATTTTTAGGAGCTTTTAGGAATACCTCCCAAATAATAGAAGGCATTAAAAATAATATTTTTAAGCAAGAGCATGTAGAGGCAGAAGCTGCATTAAGATGGGCTATTTGTAAGAAATGTGTTTATCTAGACAAGTTGGGTGATAGTTGTGCAGTAACAGGCACGCAACCTTGCTGTTCTGATTGTGGATGTAGTCTAGCATTTAAAACAAGATCATTGTCATCAGAATGTCCTAAAGGTAAATGGCCAGCATTAATGACAGAAGAAGAAGAAGAATTATTAAATGAACAAATAGAAAAAAATAATGACAAAGACTAAGGAAAAAACAGATTATATATTATTTGAAAATTACATATACCCTAAAATTTTAAAATACTTAAAGGATTATCCAAATGATAAGGATTTTGGTAAGAAGGTAAGATTACTTTTAGAAGGTGAAGTAAATAATAATTTTCCTGGTGTTCAAAATTTATAACTATGGGACTAATATTTAAAGAAGAAGGTCATGTATATGAAAGTATAGATGAAGATAAAATAAACTGGACAAGTGTAACTTCATTTGTTGGTATGTTTAAACCTAAGTTTGATGCAAAAGCACAAGCAAAAAAATCAGCAAAGAATAAAAGATCTAAGTGGTATAATATGACTCCACAAGAAATTTTACAAGCATGGGAAAATGAATCACAAAGAGCTATTAAACTTGGAAACTTTTATCATAATCAAAGAGAAAGTGATTTATTAAATTTTAAAACCATAGAAAGAGAAGGTGTTAAAGTTCCAATAATAAAACCTTTATTTGATGAAGAGACGGGAGTTAAAATTGCACCAGTTCAAAAACTAGATGAAGGTGTTTATCCTGAACATTTTGTATATTTAAAATCTTCTTCACTATGCGGGCAAGCTGATTTGGTTGAAGTAGTTAATGGTCATGTTAATATAACTGATTATAAGACTAATAAAGAAATAAAAAATAAAGGTTTTAAAAACTGGGAAGGTATTACAGCTAAGATGTATAATCCTTTAAATCATTTAGATGATTGTAATTTTAATCATTATAGCATGCAAATGTCAATTTATATGTATATTATATTAAAGCACAATCCTAAATTAAAGCCTGGAAAGCTTATTCTTCAACATGTAAAGTTTAAACAATTGGGTGAAGATAAAAACGGTTATCCAATTAATGAACATGTAGAAGGAGAACCTGTATTAAACAAAGTGATTATGTATGATATACCCTACCTAAGAGATGAAGTTATATCATTAATAAAATGGTTAAAATTAAAAAATTAATATTATGTCAAAAGAATTTATAAGTGTTACTATTTGTGACATAAAAGAATTACCAATACAAGTTGGTATAAGAATTACAGCAGAAATAATAATAGATGTAGCTCCTGTAGATTCTGTTTTAGATTTATATTCTGTAACTTCTTTTCGGGCATATTATAATAAACAGACAAATGCATTTGAAGCTAATATATTACAGGTTAATACATTAGGAGGAATAATATACATACAAAGGGATCCTTCAACATTTGCATCTGAGTTAAAAGCAATAAATTCATAACAATGATAGTTAAATTATTTGACATACAAAATGATAAATTAATACCAACAGAGCATTGCTATGCATTAGGTTTTTTAAAAGTTATAATGACTGACTACCCAGATACATACATGCAGGTTTATAAATATTTATTTTATATGACTTGCCCAAATCCAGATTTAAATCCATTTTTTCATTTACCTGAAAATGATAAAGAAGATATTATTATTGAAGAAGTGGGTTTAGAAGAATCTTTGGAAGATAAAGTTATTATATTTGCATTAAAGAAATGTGAAGCTATGTATGAAACACCAACACATAGAGCATATTTAGGGATTAAGAAAGCTTTGGATAACATGGCAACGTATATGGCTAATACTCCCATAACTGACGGGAGAGACGGTAATATAGGGCAAATAAGAGCAGTTGCTAAAGACTTTGATTCTATTAGACAATCCTTTAAGGGTGCATATAAAGATTTACAAGATGAACAACAAACATCTGTACGTGGTGGTCAAGGGTTAGCATATGATCAGATGTAATTACTAATAACCAAATAAATTTTAAAAATGGAAAATAGAGAACCGCATTATTACAAAGGAAAATATCATGGATATAGTGCAAGAAAAGTTACAGAGGATTTTGAATTATCTTATAACATAGGAACGGCTGTTACATATTTATTAAGAGCTGAAAGAAAACATGATACTCCTACTGAAGATATTAAAAAAGCAATTAATCATTTAAAGTTTGAGTTGGAGAGATACAAACTTATAGAAACAAAAGAAAGAGAATTACTTAAATTTAAATCAATAAACTTATGATGAGACAATCACGTGTTATGAATGCTTTATATGCTAAAGCTGTAGCAGATAAAGAGAAAGCCATGATGGCATTAGATCTATTAGAAAATCAAGCAGTTGGTATTGGAGATCACACTGCAAATGATTTTTTTGAAGATGCTGAAAAAGCATTAGAATTATTAATAGATGCAAATGATAAAATTGAAATACTAGAATGGTATTTTAAAGTTGATAAAAAAGATATTAATTTATAAAAACTAAAAAAATGAAAGTAATTCCAGTAGGTAGAAAAATATTAATTAAAGCTTTAGAAGCTGATCAATATTTTAAAGGAACAAATATTATAATCCCAAAGAGCCAACAAAAAAAAGTTTCTAAAGGTATTGTTGTGGGTGTTGGTGATGCAGTGGCTCAAATTAAAAATAATGACCTTGTTCAATATAGTGAAAATGCAGCATCTGTTCCAATGAGTCATGATGGTGAAGAACATTTATTGATTAATGAAGGGGATATATTTGCAATATTGGTAAATGAGTAGATCAATACCAACATATGAAAATGGAGTATGGTCAGAATCCTTGTTTGAAACAGATGAGGATTTTGCCATATTTATAAAAGATTTATTTAAAGAACCTGGCTTATATCAATTTGATGAAACAGCTTTTTTGTTTAATGAGCAAGCTAGATTTTTTAATGATAAAGGTATATATTGTGATAAACCTTTTAGATCAAAAGATTTTATTGAGTATTGGAATGATCAAAAAAATAAATGCAGAACTGGTGTAATCTATAAAAATAAGGACAAGGTATGGTTTTTAACTAGAGATTACTACATGTGGTTAAACTTCCTACCTATTTTTGACAAGGAGGAAAAACATTATGGATTTGCTAAAGTAAGAGATGCTCAATATCACATGGCTCTTTATGAGTTATTAGCAGAATTAAATAACAAGCATTCAGCTATATTTAAAAAAAGACAGATAGCCTCTTCTTATTTTCACATGGGTAAGTTGATTAATACCTATTGGTTTGAAGAAGGTTCTGTATGTAAGATAGGAGCATCATTAAAAGATTATATTAATGATAAAGGTTCTTGGAAGTTTTTAGATGAATATAAAGATTTTTTAAATGAACATACTGCTTGGTACAGACCAAGTAATCCAGAAAAGGTTTTATTATGGCAACAACAAATTGAAGTAAGGGTTGGTACAAGAAAAACTAAAAAAGGATTAAAGTCTAAGATACAAGGGGGTTCTTTTGAAAAAAATGCAACTACTGGGGTAGGTGGACCTACAACATATTTTTTTCATGAAGAGGCAGGAATTGCACCTAAGATGATGGAAACATATGAATACTTGCGTCCTGCAATGTCTTCAGGAATGTTAACTACAGGTATGTTTATTGCAGCAGGATCAGTGGGAGATTTAGATCAATGTAATCCATTAAAAGAAATGATATTAAATCCTACAGTAAATGATATATATGCTGTTGAAAGTAATCTTCTGGATAAGGATGGTACAATAGGTTTGTCAGGATTATTTATACCTGAGCAATGGTCTATGCCTCCGTACATAGATGATTATGGTAATTCAAAAGTAGAAGAAGCATTGCAAGCAATATTATTTGAAAGAGAGAAATGGAAAAGAGAATTAAGCTCAGAACAATATCAATTAAGAATATCTCAGAAACCTACAAATATTGCAGAAGGATTTGCATATAGAAAAGAATCAATTTTCCCACAAGGTATATTATCTAGACAACTTAAAAGAGTGGAAGAAAAGGAATATCCTTTTGAGCATCTGGAATTAGATAGAAATGAAAAAGGCATTGTAGCTAAAAGATCTACTAAATTACCCATCAGTCAATTTCCTGTAAATAAAAAACAAACCGATAAAACAGGTTGTTTGGTTGTTTGGGAAAGACCTACAAAAAATCCTGAGTTTGGTACATACTATGCATCCATTGACCCTGTGTCAGAAGGTAAAACAACAACGTCAGATTCATTGTGTAGTATATTTGTTTATAAAAATCCTATAGAAGTTACTAGAGAAACAGTAGATGGTTTAGAGCATTTTATTGAAAAAGATAAAATAGTAGCGGCTTGGTGTGGGAGATATGATGATATAAATAAAACACATGAGCAATTAGAAAAAATTATAGAGTGGTATAATGCATGGACTGTAGTAGAGAACAACATTTCATTATTTATACAACATATGATTGCAAAAAGAAAACAAAAATATTTAGTACCAAAGCAGCAAATACTTTTTCTAAAAGATTTAGGCTCTAACAGAACGGTATTTGCAGAATATGGGTGGAAGAATACAGGAACATTATTTAAACAACATCTTATATCTTATGCAATTGAGTTTTTAAGAGAAAATATTGATGAAGAATTAGATGAAAATGGAGAAGTTATTTCACAGACTTTAGGTGTGGAGAGGATACCTGACCAAATGTTATTAAAAGAGATGCTTGCTTACTACCCAGGGCTTAATGTGGATAGATTAGTTGCCTTTTCTGCATTGATAGCATTTGCTAAAGTTCAGCAGTCAAATAGAGGATATAGTAAAAGAAGGGAATCTGATACGGTCAAACCTTTGGAAAAGTCTCAAAATTTGTTTAAATTAAAGTATAGTCCGTTTAGTAATATAGGGCGTAGTAAAAATAGTATAGGTAGAAAAAATAAAAGATCAGGTTTTAAAAATTTTAGATAGTTATGTATTATTATCAAACTGCTACAGTAAACTGTTCTTTTTCTTATAGTTACACTATAAAACAAAATAAAAATAATATATATAATTATACCATAACATTAGCTAAATGAGAGTATTAAACGCAATGCAATTAAAAAGTGGGGCTAAAGGAGAAGGTTATCCAACTAGTTCTAGCCTTACTCAACCTATTCAATTTCTTCCAGCAAAAGCCAAAGATGATAATTGGAGAGCATGGAATATGGATTGGTTAGAACTTCAAGGTCTTGAGTTTTTAAGATTAAATGCCAGAAGATTATTGAAAAATTATAAACTTGCAAAAGGTATAATTGATAAAACAGATTACATTATTGAAGAAGATAATGAGTATAAGGATTTAATGGATGTGCTTACTAAAGAAGATAGCTCCGCACTTGAATTAAAATTCTATCCCATTATACCCAATGTGATTAATGTTTTATCTGGTGAATTTTCAAAAAGGTATTCTAAAGTACAGTTTAGAGCGGTGGATGATACATCTTACAATGAGATGTTAGAGGCCAAAAGAGCACAGGTAGAAGAAAATTTACTTGCGGATGCACAAGCTAAAATGATGGCAAGAATGATTGAGATGGGTTTAGATGCACAGTCTGAAGAAGCTCAACAAATGATGTCACCAGAAAATATTAAATCATTACCAGAAATAGAAGATTTCTTTTCTAAAGATTATAGGTCACTAATTGAAGAATGGGCTTCTCATCAAACTAATGTTGATGAAGAAAGGTTTAAAATGCAAGAGTTAGAAGAAAGAGCATTCCGTGATATGTTAATTTCTGACCGTGAGTTTTGGCACTTTCGTATGTTAGAGGATGACTATGATGTTGAGTTATGGAATCCAGTACTTACATTCTACCAAAAATCTCCAGATACAAGATATATATCTGATTCAAACTTTGTAGGTAAAATTGATTTAATGACTGTATCTGATGTTATTGATAAATATGGATACCTTATGACAAAAGATCAGTTAGAGTCTTTACAAAGAATATATCCAGCAAGATCAGCAATGTATCAAGTAAATGGTTATCAAAATGATGGTGCCTATTATGATTCATCAAGATCTCATGAATGGAATACAAATGCACCTAGTTTAGCATACAGACAATTTGTAAGTAATTATTCTAATGACCCAGCAAAAGGTGGTGATATTATTAGTGCTATATTAAATGAAAGTGATGATGTAAAAACATGGGGTGAAGGTGAATTAATGAGAGCCACAACATCATATTGGAAAACGCAAAGAAAGGTTGGTCATCTTACTAAAATTGAATTTGATGGAGAAATAACTCAGGAAATTGTAGATGAAACATTTAAGATAACTGAGAAAGGTGTTTATGATACATCAATTTTTAAGAATAAAAGAAAAGAAAATTTACTACAGGGAGAACATATAGATTGGTTTTGGATTAATGAAGTATGGGGCGGTGTGAAATTAGGACCAAATGTACCTGCAGCTTGGGCATCTAATATGTCATCGGATAATATAAACCCAATATACTTAGGTATAAATAGAAGTAAGCCTGGAAGAATACCTTTTCAATTCAAAGGTAATAATACTCTTTATGGTTGTAAACTTCCCGTAGAAGGAAGGGTATTTTCTGATAGAAACACAAGATCTACATCATTGGTAGATTTAATGAAAGCATATCAGGTTGGATATAATATGGTAAATAATCAAATAGCTGATATACTTGTAGATGAGCTGGGTACAGTAATTATGTTTGATCAGAACTCTTTACCAAGACATTCAATGGGTGAAGATTGGGGTAAGAACAATTATGCAAAAGCATATGTAGCAATGAGAGATTTTCAGATGCTACCATTAGATACGTCAATTACTAATACTGAAAATGCAACAAACTTTAATCATTATCAAACTCTTAATATGGAGCAAACGGGTAGATTAATGTCACGTATTCAATTAGCTAATTATTTTAAGCAACAATGTTTTGATGCTATAGGAATCAATCCACAAAGATTAGGAGCACCAATTGGTCAGGAAACTGCAACGGGTGTTGTACAAGCTTTGAATCAATCATATGCACAAACAGAAACATACTTTACTCAGCATTCAGATAATCTTATGCCAAGAGTTCATCAAATGAGAACTGACTTAGCACAGTATTACTATAGTACAAACCCTAGTGTAAGACTATCTTATATTTCATCTGAAGCAGAGAAGGTAAACTTTACAATAAATGGTACAGATTTATTACTAAGAGATTTTAATATATTCTGTACAACTAAAACAAATCATAGAGCTACATTAGAACAGTTAAAGCAATTAGCATTGACTAATAATACAACTGGTGCTAGTATATATGATTTAGGTAATATTGTAAAAGCTGATAGTATTGCAGAAGTATCTGACATATTAAAAGATGCAGAAACAAAACAAGTAGCATTTAAACAACAAGAAATGCAACAGCAGCAAGAAATGCAACAACAACAAATAACAGCTAAACAACAAGAAGAACAAATGAAACTTCAGTTTGAGCAGTCTGAAAATGATAAGGATAGACAAAATGATATTACTATTGCTGAAATAAGATCAGCTGGGTTTGGAGCTACAGTTGATATTAATCAAAATCTTAAGTCAGATTATCAAGATCAGATAGAACAAATAAGAAAAACATCTCAGTATAGAGAGCAAATGGATTTTAAAAGACAAGAGTCTGCTGTAAAAAATTCTATGAGTAGTCAAAAGTTAAATATAGAACGTGAAAAGCTTGCTACACAACGTGATATAGCTGATAAAAATTTACAAATTGCTAGAGAAAATAAAAATAAATATGATGTTCAATCTAGCAAAGATCAGAAAAAAGATAAGAAATAATTAAAAAGAATTTTAATGTTAGCTATATACTGCATGAAATGATAAAATTTTTAAAAATATTTTAAGTTTATTTGTTAATATTATAGTATATTACATTTGTAGATAAGTTACTAATTTTTAAACCAACGAAAAATGAGCAATAATAATAAAAGTATGCAAAGTACAGTAGAAACTGTTGATTTAGATTTAAATGAAATTTTTGATGGGGCAGTCACCGCTGAAGGTGTTACTGTACCTGAAGAAAATTCAGATAAACCTAAGAATAACATTTTCTCAAAAATATCTCCAGATGCTGATATGTCATTTGCAGATCCAACAGGTGAAACTACTGATTTAGCTGAAGAAGTAGAAAAAACAGATGAAGTTAAATCTGAAGAAACAGATGCTAAATTAGACAAAGAAGAAGTAGAAGATATTTTAGATACTTTTGCTGAAGAAGATACTGAGGAAGCATCTGGTGAAATTGAAGAAAAAATTAATAAGGGGTCTAATGCAAGTCAAATATTTAAAACACTAATTGAAAAAGATAAATTAGTTGGATTTGATGATGATAGATCACTTGATGAATATTCAGTGAAAGACTGGGAAGAATTGATTGAAGCTAATTTAGAAGAAAAAGCTAGACAAATTAGAAATGAAACTCCAAAACAATTTTTTGAAAGTTTACCTGAAGAACTTCAGATTGCTGCAAGATACGTAGCAGAAGGTGGGCAAGATATGAAAGGTTTATTTCAAACATTAGCTCAAACAGAAGAAACAAGATCTCTTAATGTTAAAAGTGAAAGGGATCAAGAAAAAATTATTTTAGATTATCTTACCGCAACTGGTTATGGAACAACTGAAGAAATTTCAGAAGAGATTGAAATGTGGAAAGATCTTGGTAAGTTAGAACAACAAGCTTCTAAGTTTAAACCAAAGTTAGATAAAATGCAAGAAAAAGTTGTTGCTCAAAAATTAGAACAACAACAATTAAAAAGAAAACAACAAGAGCAAGCTTCTCAAACATATATGCAAAACGTATATGATACATTAAAAGAAGGAAAAGTAAATGATGTTAAGATGGGTAGAAAAACTCAGGCAATGCTTTACAATGGTTTGGTTGAACCAAACTATCCTTCAGTTAGTGGAAAGAATACAAACTTGCTTGGACATTTGTTAGAGAAATATCAATTTGTAGAACCAAATTATCCTCTTATTGCTGAGGCTTTATGGTTACTGGCTGATCCAAAAGGATATAAGTCAAAGATTATGGATAAAGGTGCTCATACAGCAGTTGAAAAAACTGTAAGAAAACTAAAAACAGAGCAAGCAAATAGTGGAGGAAGTTCATTGGGTGTTCAACAAAGAGATGAAGAAAAGACAAGCTCAAAAAGAAAAATTTCTAGACCTAACAATATATTTAAAAGAACATAAAAAATTTTACATAAACAACAATTATTATTAACTACAAAAACAATTATCAATTATGGCAACTCCAGTTTTAAACAATGGAATTTTCCTTCGGGACACAAGCTACAAAGCTAGCTCACATGTTGATTCTTATCACCTTACCCAGATGCTTGGTTCTGCCGAGCCTATGGATATGGGACCAGTTGATTTATGGGCAATGACTCAAAAAGTTGAAATGCCTCTATATCAAATGGCTTCTTTTGGTGGAAAGAATACTATCATGGTAGACAATGCACGTGGTGAGTATAAATGGCAAACACCTGTAGCACAGGATTTACCTTTCTCAGTAGGAAATATTGAAGCAACATCTAGTCTCGGAGCAGATGGTACTACCTTCAAAATTAAATTATCAAAAAGATCATTTGGACATGGTGATATTATCACTTATGACAAATATAATGGTCTTGAACTTTACATCACAGCTGATGATATTTTACCAGCAGGTGATGGTTTTATTTACACTGTTCAACTTGTAAACAATGACAATGCTGCAACATTAGATGCTACCAAATATTTGGTATCTGGTACTAAGTATTTTAGAAAAGGTTCTGCAAGAGGTGAATATGGTGAAAGATTTTCAGATATTGAAACAGGTTCTGGTTTCCGTGAATTCTACAACTTTGTAGGAGGAGCAGAAGCTCACGTACACTATTCTATTTCTAGCCGTGCTGATCTTATGATCAAAGGTGGTTTGAATGCTGATGGTACTGTACCTGTAACAGAGATTTGGAGAAACTTTAACCAAGATCCTAACAATCCTTCAGTTTCAAATATTGAAGAATTAGTAGCAAGTATGGGTAAAGCGGGTGCTAGAGAAGCTTTTGAAAGCGGAAAATTAACTAGAACTTTCATAACTAACATGGAAGCAGCTCACTTATCTAAAATTGCTAATGATATTGAAACTTACCTAATGTGGGGTAAAGGTGGACGAGTTAAACAAGATGGTCCAGATGATATTAGATTATCTGTTGGTCTTTGGTCTCAGTTAGACAACTCATTCAAAAGAATTTATAACAAGTCTCAATTTACTTTGGACATGTTTAAATCTGAACTTTATAACTTCTACCAAGGTAAAGTTGAATTTAAAGGGCCAGACCCACAAAGAAAACTTGTTGTACAAACAGGTATTGGTGGTATGCAGTTGATCAACAAAGCAATTGCTGATGAAGTGTATGGTTCTGGTTTAGTACAAAATGCTTCTGACATAGGAGCTGTATCAGGAAGCGGAATGGATCTTGATTTTGGTTTTGCTTACACAAGCTTTACTATTCCATTCTTAGCTAATGTTAAGTTTGTACTTAATCCTGCATTTGATAACTTACATACTAATGATATTGAGAATCCATTAATTGATGGAAGACCATTGAGCTCTTTTAGCTTTATTATTTTTGATGTAACTGAAGAAGGTAATGACAACATTTTCTTGTTGAAACTTTCTTGGGATAATCAATTGAAGTGGTTCTACCAAAATGGTACTATGGATTACATGGGACGTTCTCAAGGTTTTGCTTCAACCGGACAATTTAACGGTTATAGAGTATACATGAGTCAGACTATGCCAGCTATTTGGGTGAAAGATCCAACTAAAGTTTTAAAAATTGTAATGAGAAACCCTGTTACAGGAGGATCATTCTAAAACTAAATAATTATGAGGGGAGGGGTTAATCTCCCTCCCTTTTTTATTTTAATCCTTAAAACAAATAATAATGGGAGTATCAATAAAAAAAGCAAATAAAACAACTGAATTTACTAATTTAAGTGTTTCTAAAATAATTGCTTCAAAATCAGTAGGTAAAGATATTTTAACTAGAGCTCATGCAACTAATACTGCTGCAAAAGCCGCTGGCTTAATTAATGGAGATTTATATCATACTGCAGGTATTTTAAAAATAGTATACGAAGCTTAATTAAAAATTATAGAAAATGTCACACAGAGAATTAATTACAAAAATAACTCCTGTAGATACAAATATAAGATTGAAATCTGAAGCTGTAAAAGGTCATTATGATCAAGCACAACTTGCTAGATTAGCTGATGTCAATAATCTAGGGGAGCAATCAGATAAATTATTCCAAGGCGTAATATCTGATTATAACTTAGATGAAGCTACATTTTTTGCTCATGAAACAGGTGAATCAGGAAAATTTGATTTTGGTGGGGGTGTTACAGAATTTAAAGGTTATTATATAAGCACTTTTGTTGCAAATATGGGTGGATCTGCTGCATTAGATCAAGAAATTGCTAGAGTTAAAGTAGATACAAATACTTCAGGACCTTTAGTTCTTACAACATCAATAGCTGGTAGTGTTAGTTCATCAGATAGTTCAATCACTAATTTAGTAGGTTTACAAAATAATTTTGCAACTGGTGCGTTAGTACGTGATGTTGTTGCAGATGCTTTAGTACCTTTAACTACATGTGTTTTGTATTGGACAAATGATGATCCGGCTAATCCTGGAACACCACTTACAGATACAATAAGATTATTTATTAAAGTAACACAATCTGGTGCAAATAATATAGATTTTGCAGCATTTACTAGAATAAACTTTTTAGTTCCTAAAGATGCTACTGTAACTTTTACAGCACCTTAATACTCAAAAAACTTTAGCCGGGTAATACTGGCTTTAGAAATATTAATAATAAATGTACATAATTATGTACTTTTGAGTAAACACTAATTATTAATTTTAAAACCAAAAAAAATGGAAGATTACACTATTGTAGAAAAATATCAGCAAAGGAAAAATAAAACTATTGCTGTAAGACCTTTTTTTAATCCTAGTAAGCAAAATATGGGATTAGAAAATTATAGCATGTCTCTTTATGACGGAGTTTATCATGAAGAAACTTTAGCATGTTTAGAGATGAATGGCGTTAAACGTTATGTTACAGGATTAAATGAATTTGCACCTGATGTAAAAAGATTAGCTCCTGGAGAAAAAGAAATCAAAATAAAAGAAATTAGAAAAGTAGTTTCTCAATTAGAAATGGATTTAGCTGCAAATGTTATAGATCCTGAAGATAAAGAGTTCTGGAATAAACTTACATTATTAAAACCAGATAATGATAAATTTTGGTCTAAAATAAGCTTAAGATGCGGTAATGATCCAGTGTATCTAGATCCTGAAACAGATCCTTATGATTTAATTAAGCTTTATGCAATTAAAGCTGGTGGTTTTTCTATTGTAGCTAAATCATTAAAAGATGCAAAAAAAGCTAACCCAATTCCTAAATTTTATTTAGATACTATTGAAGAAACAATAGTAACAAGAACAGAATACAGTAAGTTAAGAAATAAAGGATTAGTTGCATTAGAGGATATGTACAACAAGAACACTACTAAACTAATGTATGTTGCTAAGTGTGTTGATATTGATAGTACTCAATATACTAAGAATACTCCAGTTGATATAATATATGAAAACATGGACCATTATATAAATGGAGAAGGAACTGAGAATAATAAAAAGAGAGCTGCTGAAATTTTTCTAAAAGTTTCTAAGTTTAATATGGAAACTCTTAAAATTACAGCTTTAGTTAAAGACAGTATGTTTTATAGATTCATTACTCACAAAGCTGGTGGATGGATTGAAACTTTAGACAGCGGGTTAAAATTAGGTAAAAGGCAAGAAGAGGTTGTTGATTTCCTAAAGGATCCTGAAAATGAAGAAGTATTAAATAGTTTATTATCTAAGATTGAACCTTATTGGAATTCATAAATATATAGATCATGAATAATGCAACATTACAATTAAAGTTAAAGCAACGTCTAAATAAATTAGACAGTCAAGACTATGATAATATAGAACCTTGGCAAATGATTGAAGCTTTTAATAAAGCTCAGTTGGAATGGTGCAGAAGAAATTTACATGGTAATAATCCCTATAAAGAAGGTGACGAGGGCTCTAAAAAAAGGATTGATGATTTGCAAATTCTTTTAACTGAGTTGCCTTTAACAGGATTAACAACTGATGATTATTTTGAATCTGATAATTTTCCTGGTATTGACTCATACCTAGAGTATAAAAGAGTTAGCACAGATGCTACAACAGAATGCTGCACTGATCCTAGATCAATGACAGTATATTTAGCAGAGGTTGGGAATGTTGATCTAATATTAAGAGATCCTTTAAAAAGACCAGATTTTGAGTGGGGTGAAACATTTTGTACACTTATCAATGGCCAAATTAGAATATATAGAAATACTAGTTTTAATATTGTAAGTCCTTTGTTTACATTTTATAGAGCACCACGTTTAATTCAAATAGCAGGAGTTCAAGACCCGTACTCAGGTGTTGTATCTGCTGTTGATGTAGAATGTGAATTTAAAGATGATTTGGCAGAAATATTTATTGATGAAACTGCAGGTATTATAGCAGGAGATATTTCAAATTTTAATCAAATGTCTATTGCTCAACAATCAGCAGAAAAAAATAATTAGCTGTTAATTCAGCTAAATATAAATTAATTTTCTTATCATAGTTTGATTTTAGAAAAAAGATTTGTATATTATATATATGTACCGTAGGTATATTATTTATTTATAAAATTTAAAATTAAAAAAAAATGGCTTATTTTAATCATGCATTTTTAAAATGCTTCAACCCGACAGGTATTGCTGCTAATGGTACAGCAACATCTGCTTTAACCTCTGGTGAAATTTCATTAGTAGAAGATTCTGATTGGCAATCAACTACAGGATCTCCAGCTAATGGCACTTTAGGTTATATTGTTCAAGGTTCTTATCACACAGTTGACAGTATTGGAAACAATCCTGGTCACGGTGGATATACTGAATCAGTAAAATCAAAAGGAATTAATCCAAGATTTGTTTCTAGATTATACTCTACTGTATGTCAAACAGCTACTCAATCAACAAGTGCAGCAGGGATAGGACCTCAGTGTGTTCCTTGCGGAAAACCACTTTTCTTAAGACTTGATGCTAAAGGTTCTCCTGCTTTACGTTTTTTAAATCACAATGCTTATGCAATTGGTGATTCTGGAAATGTATGTTGTATAGATGGACAAACTCATATTGATCCTGCTTTAGCACTAGCTAGTGCAGCATCTGAATTATTAGCTGATCCAATTGTTTCTCCATTTGCAAGAGAAAGAACATTTGGTAGCGGTACTAGTGCAGTATCTGCAGGAATTAATATTTTGAAAACAAGTGGTCTAACAGGACTTGATTTTTCATCTACAGTGGGTGCTGGTGGTACCGGTTATACAGTAGGTGATATTGTATCAGTTGATAATTTAAGTGGAAGTAAAGCAGTTGTTGCAGTTACAGGTGTTTCTGCAGGTGTTGTAACAAGTTTTGAAGTTAAAGCTTCTGGATCTGGATTTTCTGTTGCTACTCTTGCTACTGTAAATTTAGTAGTTGCTGATCCTGCTGCTGCTGGTTTTACAGTAACAGCGGCTGTAGATGTAAGAACTGAGAGTTTTTCTATATCTGATGTAAAAGATGGAACTTATGTTGCTTCAACTGATCCAGTTGGAGATGGGGTAAGTGCTGCATTATTTTTAGAAGGAGCTTATGTAGAAACTAAATTTGGAAATTGTTCTTTTGATACTAGAGATTTTTACGGAAAAGAACCTGTTCAAATTATGCTTTCTCTTTTAGATGAAACAGGAAACCCTTGTACTGATTGTTTAATAACTGGAAGTAGCCAGATTGTTGTTAACACACCTGGTGTTATGGCTTCTACAAGTGGTGAAACTGTATTAAGAGATATTCTAATGACTGAGTCTTACATGCAGTCTCCTTACAATCAAGGTAATCCTGATTCAGCAAGAATCCGTGAGATTGAAGGATCTGATGATATTCTAGCAAGTGTGGATAGAACAGTACTTTATAAAACTTATGTAATTCAGCACACAGTTCCTAGATTTAACAATCCATCAGGAGTATTTGACAATGATCAATATTGCTATAAGATTTATGTTAAATGTTCAGCTACTGCATTGATTACATCAATGGACACATTCATGGGGCAAATTGCTACATGGACAGCTGCAAATGGTAATAATGTACCATTTCAAAGTAGTATAGATTTATTATCTTAATGATTTAAGATTTAAATTTTAATACATATTTAAAGAAAGGCCGGTTTATAACCGGCTTTTTCTTTTTAATTACTATTATTTTTTGTATATTATTAATATATTGTAGTAGTTTTCCTTTAAAAAAATTATTAAATGGCTAATAAACATATATTAAGTTTAGAGATCTTACCGGTTTCTAACTGTGAAATACTTTGCATAAAAGATACAAGTCAGTATACTACTGATTTAGCTGTTGATTGTGAAGAATTATTGATAACACCTCCTGGATTTAATAGTCCATCATTAATAAAAGTTCAAAAAGGTTTTGATCTATGTATAAATAGTTGTGCATTAAGTATACAAACAACTGATTGTGGTGATACAAGAACTACAATACCTGATGGAATTTATATTATAAGATATAGCGTATCACCTAATGATAAGGTTTATGTTGAGTATAATCATCTAAGGGTTACAACATTATTGACTTCATACTATAAAATATTATGTGATATAGATATGAAGCCTTGTGAGCCAAGTAGTGAAAGGGCAGAAGTTATTTCTGAATTGAGCTATATAAAAACATTAATTGATGCTGCGGTTGCTAAAGTAGAATATTGCCAAAGTCCTAATGACGGAATGGAATTATATAATTATGCAAAAAGAAGACTAGCTAAAATAGATTGTTCATCAATCTGTTGTTAATAAAATAAAAAACCAAAAAAAAAAATGAATTGTACACATTGTAATAAAGGCTTTAGTTGCGGTTGTCAAAAAACAAAAGCAGCAAACGGCAGAATAGTACATAAAGGGTGTTTAAAGGAGTATAATGCTGCTAATGGTGTAAAGGTATCAAAAGCAACAGATAGTCTTACTAGACAGGTTCAAAGAGCTAAACAAAACTTAAATAGATAATGGATACCATTAAAGTAATTGAGTCTCAGCAATCTTTTGCAAAAAGTGTTTACCTAGACTTTATGTCTAAAAGATTTGGTATAACACAAACAAGTATTACAGACTTGCAGTCATCAATATCACAAAAGTATTTGTGTGATTGGCAAAATGCTAAAAAAGATGTACCTGGGATATTAGAAGTTACTTATGATACGTTTACACCCACAGATACTTCTGATCCATGCAGTGATGTTAATGCACCTACATGGTGTATATTATGTGCAGATGGAAGTTGTAGTGATCAAGAGTGTCTTATTGTTAGTGTTGTGGACTCATTGGGTAATCCAATAAAAGATTTTGAAATCTATATAGACGGAACTAATTCTGGATTTACAAATGCAGATGGTGAGTTTCTTTATACATTTGAAAATGCTTCAGTAGATACTAAACATACAATACAAGTATGTTATTGTTTTGAAACAGTTGGTGGCTGCAGACAGCAAAAAATAACTATAATTGTAGAAGCTGATGAATCTGCAGAGGAATGTAAAGTTTTAACACCATGTATAGATATTAAAAAAAAAATCATAGATGAGCTACTTACGCAAGTACAAGTCTTTTTTAATGATGTCCTTAAATATACTCAGCAGTGTAGCATTGATTTAAAATTTACACTTAAGAATCAAGATGGTGATTTAATAGATGCAACATTTAATGGTTATGACATTGTGGTTACTCAACCAGTAGCAGCAGATGCAACAGTAAAAAACAGTGATATAAGTTATACAGCATCAGTTGCAAGTGGAGCTACTTTAATTTTACCTGATGAAGATATTACAGTAAATGGTGCATCTTTTCTTACAAAACCAAGTGTAAAAAATCAGGATATTATTTTACAAGATCAAAACGCTGTAGTAATCACACCTACAACAATTAGTAATAATAAATTAGTAATTACAAAAGAGGATGCATCGGTTAACAATTCAGATAGTAGCTATACGGCATCCGTTGCAAGTGGTGGAACATTGGCTTTACCAGACATTACTGTAAGCAATTCAGATGACAGCTATAGTGTAACAAGTCCGAGTGTTATAGATGTAGATATACCAGATGAAGCTATTACAGTTAATAGTGCAGCATTTATAACTAAGCCAAGCAAGAAAGATCAAGACATTTTGTTAAAGGATGTAAGTGGTACAACCATTACTCCAGAGTCATTAAGTGGGAATACAATTACTATTTTAGATGCTGTTGTAGATACCGGATGGTCAAGACCAACAGAATGGATTGCATTACCATCTGTAGAAACAAAAACTTTATACGGATTGTATTTAGTCTTTGAAAATAGCCCTAATACATTAAGCGTACTTGCAAAAGGTGCTGGTGATATGGAGATAGATTGGGAGAATGATGGGACTATAGTTACATCAAACGGAAGCATACAATCTTACACTTATGATTATGCAAGTTTAGGAGGCTCAATTAATCAATATACAGAAGATGGTAGTAATAGAAATTACAAACAAGTAATATTCAAAATGAAACATATTGCTAACTTTACTAATGGTGCTTATACTCGGTTAGATTCAAATAATGGAATCAATGACAATGGTAGCAACCAATTTGCAGATATTAATGCGGATTTTAGTGGTATAAGTACAAGGTTTCACCTATCCAAAGATAAAAAACAACCATATCTAAGAATGTTAAAAGTTACAGATGTGGGCGCGGACACGAGGTTTTGGTATGGTCAGCAAGATTTAGACTTAAAAGTATTTGATGTTCCAAGTCCTTTTTCTCCAGAATTTCAGTCCTTTACTGGAACAACAATAGCACATAGTCTAAATGATTTGAATCCTATTGGCGCATCTTGTTTAAGTAATTTTAAATGTGTAAGCGTTAATAATATAGGGGGAAGCAAAGATTTAGATGGTGGAAGTTTTGGGTTTTGTAATAATATAAATAGTACAGAGAGTACAAGTCTTTGTTTTAATGCTGATATAAATATATTGGGAACTGTTACTTTAACTGATACTAACTTTCAAAGGGCATTTCAAAATTGCACAACAAAGAAACTTATATTTGCAAGTTTACCATCACAACCCACAAATACGACAGCTAATGGCGGATGTTTTATTGGGATGGTAAACTTAGAAGAAATGATATTACCCAGTTTTGAGCTTGGGTTTTCTATTGAAGGCTCAAATATGGGTGCAACAGCTTTAGATGCAATGTTTACATCATTAGGAACTGCCAGTGGAACGCAGACCATTACAATAACTGGAAATCCAGGTGCTGCAACTTGTGACACCACAATAGCAACAACAAAAGGATTTATAATAGTAATTTAAGATATGTATTATAGAGAAGATAAGGAAGAAGATATGTGGTACAGAGGTAACGAAGTTCGTTTTCCAGATGGCACAATTTTAAAAAATGGTGAGCCTAAATCTTATGATGAATGGTACTGGAGTGTGGATGAGCCATTAGCTTACAAAGAATGGTTATTAAGGCAAGAGATTGAAGAGGTTATTGAAGATGCTGAAGAAGAAATTGAAGAAGATATAGAAAGAGAAAGTTAAAAAAAATAATATTATAGCATTTAATCTATTTTAAATATCATGTGTAAACTTTGTTTCTTTCTCAAAACTTTTGTATATTATAAATGTAGTATAGTACTTTAAACAGCAGAAAAAAAATATTTATGATTCCTACTAATAATAACAGTATATCACCTTGTGATCCAATATCATCTAATTGTGTGATATGGCAAGGTCCTGATATTGCTTGTATAAATCTATGCAAAGGAGATACTGTAAGCACTGTAATAAGCAAACTTGCAACAGAACTATGTGATGTTATAAGTGCAACATGTGATTGCAATCCTGATTTAACAGGTTTAAATTTAAGTTGTGTACCACCTCCTGCCCAAGCAGATCCTAATCTTACACAATACTTACAATCAATAATTGATTACATTTGTACATTACCAACATCTTCAGCAGCTACTATTACAGTAGAATTGCCTGATTGTTTACATTATGTAAATAGCCAAGGTAACCCTGTTACATCTTTACCAATAGATGAATATGCTTTATATTTAGCAAATAAGATATGTGATATAATAAGTGCAATAACAATTATAAATAATCAAATTGTTGATGTATTAAATAGATTAAGTATACTTGAAGCATGTGTATTACCATGTGATCCGGATGCAGGAAATGAAGTTTCTGTGTTTTCTTCATGTTTATTGTCAGGTCAACTAGTTCCGGTTTCAACATTATTACTTAAATTAGAATCAGAATTTTGTGATTTAGAAAATGCTGTAGGTGACCCTTCAACAATTTTTAATGCAATAAATGCAACATGTTTATTTGGATCATCAAGCATGTTAAGTCAGAATGCTACATACAGCTCTCAATCAAATTGGATTCAGAATCCAGATACATTAGCAGCTATAAACCAAAATCAATGGATTGCTATATGTGATATATATGAAGCTGTATCTGAAATACAAGAAAATTGTTGCTCATCAGATTGTTCAAGTGTTATATATGGTGTAACATATTCAATGACCACTGATGCTGCAACAGGATTACCAACACTAATTAATTTTAATTTTACTAGTTCAAGCATTCCGCCATCATATACAGACTGTGGTAATTCTCAGATAGTATTAACAGATGCATCAGGTAACTCAATACAACAAGCAATAGATATAGTTAACCTATCTACTTTTCCTGCAGGTTTAAATATTGATTTATCTGCATCAGGTCTTATACTAACTCAACCATTAGCTGCTCAAATAACATTTTGTGCATCAGATGGAGCTAATACTTGTAATGAAGTACAAAATATATCCATACCATTATCAATACCTTGTCCAGCAAGTGTGTCACTCACACCATCAACAGATAGCGTATTAGTTTCATTTTTAAATTTCTTAGGGGCGGGGTATAACTATACACTAAGAATTACTGATAATTTAACAGGTTTAGTTGTAGCAACTACAACACTAGCAAACCCTCCTTCATCAGTAAGTTATACTTTTACAGGTTTGGCTATTGCAACTGCCTATACAGTTGATGCAACAATAACTGATAATACAACTTTACAATCAGTAGTGTGTCCATTAGGTGGAACGACAACTCTTGGAGTAAGTTGTGTATCTTCTGATACTACTACTTTTGTAACTGCAACTCCTGCTGCTGCAGATTTATATTTAGGTGCAGTTAAAACGGGAGCATTAACTGAAGAGTTTTATATTAATGTAGCAAGTAATAAAATTATAAGAACTGGAACATTTACACAAAGTTGTAATAATCCTTCTGTATCACTTTTAAGTATTGTAGGTGGAACAGCAAGTGTAAATATTGGTTTTAACAATGTCCCTACTGGATCAATTACATATGATTATAGTAATGATATGATAAATTGGCTTGGTGGTACTACTATTACTGCAGCTGCAACAGTTTCTTTAGTTACAGGATTTGCAAGTGGTTCATTATATATAAGAGCATTTGAAGATTGTGGATCTGGTAATACAAGTCCTTACACTATACTTAGATATGATTTTAATACAGGACAAACAGTAGTATTACAAGATCAATATAACTGTAAAATATCTGCAGGTGGTGCTTGTCCAGCAGGAGTTTGGGCAACAGATGGTACATTAACTTGTGAAAGTGTTAATTATGAAGTTTCAGGTGGAATATTATCTAGATCAAGATGGTATTATGTAGGTAAGGTAAATGACTCCGGTGTTATTAAATATGTTTATGGAGGTTGGACTGAAACAGGTGTATTATCAAGAGTTGTATTGTGTTGTGAATGTCCTGCATTTATATTATCACAAGATTTAGAAACTATATCAGTTTCAGCTGGTGATAGCATAGAGTTTAGAATTCCTTATTTATTAGGAGATGGAACAGCAACTATGACTATAATTTCAAATCCTGTATTTGGATCATTAGTACAAAATAGTACTCAAAGTAATATATTTACATATACGCATAATGGTGCATCATCTTTTGCTGATACATTTACAGTAGAAATTACATCATTAGTTGCAGGAGAGTGTTCAAGCACAACTGCAGTTATTCCAATACAAATATTATCCGCAAGTATAGAGGGTGTTAAAAATAATGATATTGACATATTTGCATTTTTTAATACTAACAGTTTTGATCCTGCTACTGATGCAGCAAAACTTGTTACATTAAAAACAAACTTAAATGCAGCATTTCAAGCAGCATGTCCTTCATGGACAGGAACTTTCTATACCATTCCTACTACAAGTAATAGATGGTTAAGTTATGCTAAGGCTATTGTAGATGATGGTGTTAGTGCAAGTTTAAATGGTGACGCTGCATGGTCAGGTCTTACAAGTTTACCTACAAGTTGGACTGGTGGTGCTGCTGTAACTAATACTAGAGCATATATAATTGCATTCTCAAACTCTTCTGCTACAGATTATCATGCTGCAACTTTAACTTCAGGATGGGGATCACAACCTACCGCTTCATATCTAGATGATTATGAAGAATATATAGATATTTTATTGGGTACTGAAGTAAGTGCATGGGCTCAAGCTCAAGCATTTGGGGGTGTTCCTCCTTTCTCTGATGGGGTACAGTTAAATTACTATCCGATAACTACAGATACAGGTGGTACAACAGCTTCAGCAATATTACAAGGATTAGGTTCTTATGTTGCTAGAATGATTAATCCAAGTGAATACGGTGTTAAAACTGCTGTTGATGTATCAGGATATTTAATGTCAGGAGCTATACCATCAGCAACCAATCCTTATCAAGGCACATCTACAACAGGTGGAGTTGCTGTTGAAGGTTTATTCACCAAGAGTGTGTATATGTGGTTAGATCAACCAACAGGGTCTTTATCTTTATCTGATTACTTAGATGAGATAAATGCAGAAACTGATTTAGGAGGCTTTAAAGATAAAATGGTTACTTTATTCTTAGGAGATGGTAGCTGTCCTGGTCCAGTAGCACCTGCACAATTAGAATGGAAATTCTGTGATGCTGGTAGCACATACAATGTAGAAAGACCAATTACTGATTTCCCTGCGGGAACTGCAGATGGAATAGTATATCAAACATCAGAAGGTCAATGTATTGAGGTTAGAACTTCATTAGGAACTGCAACAGGAACTGAAATATTACCTGGTTCTGAATCTTATCCATGGACTGTAAAAGCTGATTGTGCATGTTGCCTTGCAACACCTGTATATAGAGG